>Ga0136611_10002965_pt1 | contig 11865 bp, 8 predicted proteins | sample AntDrymUQ2232306_2_FD_106645 | JGI IMG/M metagenome (GOLD analysis project Ga0136611, IMG submission 106645) | Polar desert sand microbial communities from Dry Valleys, Antarctica - metaG UQ223 (23.06) | ecosystem: Environmental > Terrestrial > Soil > Desert | place: Antarctica: Dry Valley... | reverse complement strand
TCCCACAGCCCACCTTCGGGATTACCGGTAGAGATCGGGCGGGAGTCATTGTCTGAAACGAATTTCATACCCTTTGCCCGCGCGTCCTGCGCAAGCTGGCGAGCGTCAGCGTCGGTCGGCGCATAAAGATAGCGGATCACGAACTTGTCCCATTCGCCAATCCCCACACCATAGGCATCGCTAAGGTCGATCTTGCCGCCGTTTAACGTGATCCGCGGCGCAGGGTAATCCATCACCGAATATCGACCCTGCGCGCTACCAGCGAAGTTGTGCGCCAAACCGATGGAGTGGCCGACCTCATGGGCGCCAAGCTGGCGGATGCGGGCGAGCGCAGCTGCAATCGGGTCGCTCGGATCGCCACTGCCTGAAAGTCCTGCGCCAACCAGCGCCTGGAAAATCAACACGTCTTGCTGCGCTCGCTGAGAGTCGAGCATTACGCTGCCTTTAAGGATCTCTCCGGTTCGCGGGTCTACGATACTCGATCCGTAAGCCCACCCTCGGGTTGCGCGGTTGACCCAGTTGACTACATTGTAGCGCATGTCGAGCGGGTCGATCTCAGCCGGCAGTTCTTCCGCCCGAAAGGCATCGATATAGCCTGCCTCGTCGAACGCCTGAGCCCACCAGTTCACCCCGTCGATCAGTGCACTACGGATCGCTTCGGGTGCCCCGGGGTCAACATAATAGACGATCGGCTTGACGACCCGCGATCGCTTTGCGGCAGGATCGACCTTCTCTAGCCGATGCCGCCGTGCCACCTTCCGTAACATCGTGCGACCGAGCTGGGTTGAGAAATCGTACTGTGGTACGTTTAAGGCGAAATCGTACGGATCCTGTCTCAATGGCATAGGGTCGGCCGGTAGCCGCACTAGCGAATGTCGGACCCACAAGGCGAGGTCTGTTCCGGTCGGCGAGACCTGGCGCAGGGCAAGCGAGGGTTTGGCCGTCGCGAAGCTGAGCAGCGCGGAAAACTCAACATTGTCAGGGAAGGTGCGCACTTTACCTGGGTCCGCGACAGACCGGTTAGCGATCAGCGCATAACCCTCGCCGAGGCCTTGTGCAAAACCAAAGTGATCCATCGCCAGGAACGGGGCGAAGTCGAAGCTGAAGCTGCCATCCTTATTGGTGGCGGCAATTTCGCCAACCCACAGCGTTGCGTTGGAAAAGCTGTTAGCGACCGACGCCTTTTGTGCTGCCGGACCGGTGGTAGCGACGAAAGTGGTGTTCTCCAGCTCGGCAAGGACCTTACCGCCCGCACGGCGGAAGCGAATAATTCCGTTTTGAAGTGGAGCGCCCCGGTCTAGGGGGCCACCTGCCGCTGATGCGCCAACGCCGGTCTCGATTTGAGCGATGTAGAGGTAACGCGCCGCAATGCCATCAGCATTGGGCAGGGGCACTGTCAGGACAATCTTGCCATCTTCCTTACCGGCAACGACTGGCAGCAGCTTGTCGTCTGCATGAAGTGGGGTAGCTACGCTCAGGGTCGTGACGAGACCCACGATTATCAAACGTCTAATCATTGGTATTAGGGCACAGGTACATAATAGGAAGGGCAAAGTGGCAAGGACGGCATTTGGACGCTTCATACAAAAACTCCTTCCGGTTGGTAATCTCACCACTATGTCACTAACGCGCAATTTTATCTAACTTTCCCAAGTTTGTCCTAGCGAGTGGTCATTGCCCCGGCCGGTAGGCCCGTTTAACATGGCCCTCTAGTTCGCTGGGATAGAAATACACCGGCCTCAACTTGCCCTCAGAATAGAGTATAGCCTGATCGTTGAAATGCGGGGATTTCGGATCACCGCTTTCTCCCCCTATGCTAACGGCTTTAGCTTTAACGCGGTCACCAAACTCTACCACCGCTAGAAAACTGTTTCCGCTAGTGCCATACCATTTGCTCGTACCTGGATAAGCTTTGGCGCCGAAGGATGCGAGCGAACCCCAGAGTGCAGAGCTGAACGGGATGGCAATGCTTGGTGCTGCATCTGAGAAAATCTGTTGTATTGCCCCTGTCCGGCGCTGATAACGATTCACCTGACCCCACGGGATATTCCAGCCGCCCAAATCCATTTGGAGGCGATCCACGACTTTCTCAAGCAGCTCAAGCTTCATTTCGTCAGACGCCGCGGCCATGTCTTTGTAAATATTTTTGCTGATATTTTGGTGCTCGAAACTTGCCCAAGCTCTAAGTTCCTCAGCCCAAAAATTAGCTAATGTGTTTGGTACTGATCCAGCCCCCCAACGATAATCCCACGCACCAAGCGCTTCTATTGGACCTGCAAGTTTTGTCCGCCGCGCGTCGCCAGCCGGTAACGCCGTCCAGGCACTGACCAAACTCGGGATCAATTTTTCAAACGCTGGCTGATAACTATCGAATGCAAGTGCCGTAAGTGCGTCAGGAGTGAGGTCCGTTGCTTTATGTAGCAGCCTTACGGAGTTTTCACCCCGCGGATTTTCGCCCTTAGTGTCCATATACCGCGGGAAATCAGAAGCATTTTGGCTGTTTTTACCGGCCGCAGACCAAGGCCAGTTATTCGTATTTTGAATCCACCCATTTGCCGGATTGAGAAGCTGCGGTATTTTGTGGAGTTGTGTAAGTCCCTTCCAATCAGTCATCGGATTACTGCCATCAACCGGCTTGGTGTAATCAAATCGATCATCCCGCAGCGGAATAAACTGCGGATGAAGATAGGCAATATTACCTTTGGAATCAGCAAAAATGGTATTGTTTGATGAGTTAGCCTTCCGCGCCGCAACCTTCATATATTCGTTGTAATCACGTGCCTTGGTTCGTAGAAAACTTTGTTCCAAAGCCGCAATCGGCTTGTCCATCATCGCAAATGCGGTCCACTTACCATCCTTCTTGCCGACGATCGGCCCGTGATGCGTGGCATAGGTGGTGAAACTGCGATGGGCCAAGTTACCGTCATTGGTGCGATAAGAAACGGTAACGGTCGAACTTTTTATGGGCCGATCCGTTCCACCATATCGATAAGTAATCGAGCCGTCGGGCCATTGTCTGATATTGACCTGAAACTGATCGACAACATCCACTCCACTTGACGTATGCATCCATCCAGCGGTCGCGTTGAAACCCTGATATATGAAGAATTGTCCCCACGTCGCTGCACCATAAGCGTTAAGGCCATCGTCGCTCGACATCTGGAGTTCGGACCGGAAAAAGAAGCTGGTATGAGGGTTGATCCACAAGAGTGCCTTTCCGCTGGCAGTGCGTTGCGGAGCAATAGCAAAACCATTTGATCCCCGTGGTTCAGGGTCGATATTGCCAAACACTAAAGGTTTACTGTTTGGCTTGTCATACATCGCCTGGAGCTCGCCAAGCGCAATACTTCCTATATCGCCGCCAATGCTACCTTCAGTGAAGCTGAGGGCCATCCACGGCTCAAATTTCATAATGACCTTAGGTTTGACTTGAGGGTGCGTCGCCAAATAATAGTTAAGGCCATCAGCCCACGCTGTCATCAACGACCTGAGCCATTCCGGGCTAGCCGTATATTGGGATTTCAATTTACCTGGGTCATTATACAGCCGCGCCCGCAAGTCTTGCCAAATAGCTGTCTCGCCCTCAGCTTCCGCCATGCGCCCGAGCGCCGTTAGGTAATTCGTTTCAATTCGGTTGAAATCATCCTCGGCCTGGGCATAAATCATACCAAATACCGCATCAGCGTCGCTGCGCCCATGAACATGGGCTATACCCCAATCATCGCGTGATATGCTTACTCGCTGGGCCTGAGCTTCCCATATGACACGTTCTGATGACTCCGCTGCGCTATACTGGGGTATGAAAGCTAACACCGCAGCAACTGCAAGACAACCAAACGGTTTCATTCCGATAATGACCCTTCGAAAACGAGTTGTTCCATGTGCGTGACGTCCAAATAACAAAAGCGCTCGCGTGGAATACGCAAAATTAGCGCCGGGATCTATAGCTCCGCGAAATTTGCGGTTATTTCTATTCTGGCTATGTCATGCACGCCAGCTGCGATGAAGTGTTCTTTCTCCATCGCGGTTCTCGGTATTTACAAATAAGTAAACAGAAACGGATATTAGTGCGGCCGAGTCAAATATTTATCGGTCGCGAGGCGCGCAGTAAGCCACTTAGGCTTATGTGTCTATTTTTCGGGATGGAGGCTCCGGTTCGTTTGCAATCCGTCGTTTAATGCGATTGTTCGGCTTCAAACCTAGCGGTTTGGTACCGCTCCCACGTAAAACTTCCGCCAGACCGATAACTGATGCGACAAGGCCACTAGTCGTTTCGCGGCATGTTGGCGTGTGATCATATGCAGTTAGCTTCGAAATAACTCGGAAAGGCGAAGGAGGGTATTTTGCGCACGGTGGCGCAAAGTTGGGGGTTCCCCAGTCACGCCATCGGGCGCGCAGCCAAAGGCTATGGCGTGGTCATCATGACAAAAAGAGGCAGAGGTCCTGCTGTCGCAGCCTAGATTGTGGAGCCGGCAGCAGCAGCAGCTCATAGTTGGGAGATGCTTGACAAACCTGCGCGGCGTTAGACGTCTGGGCGACGTTTCCCAAGCATGTCAGAAGCCACTCAGAACTAGGCTCCAGCTAACCACCACCTCCGATTGCGCGGGCGGATTGCCGCCGGGTAATTAGATTGCTACGAAGTCAGTAATAGTCTGCAGTCTTAAACCGAGGGGAAAGATAATGAAGCGGTACGCAAGTTGTGTTGCAGGCCTGTTTGCGACAGTTTTCCTAAGCTCAACGTTGAGTGCCCAGGTATCGCCGGACGCCGATCCTTTCACTTGGCTTGAGGACATCGAAGGCGAGCGAGCGCTTACTTGGGCGCGGGGCGAGAACGACAAAACGCTTGGAGTCCTTCAGCTGGATCCGCGCTACAGCCAGTTCGAAGCGCAGGCACTCGAAATCCTTCAGGCAAAGGACCGCATCCCCTTTGTCAGCTTTCGTCCAGATGGGCTCTATAATTTCTGGCAAGACCAAGAGCATGTGCGCGGAATTCTTCGCCGCACGAACCTCGCCAGCTACCGCACCGCCGAACCAAAGTGGGAGCCAGTGCTCGATATCGACGCGATTGCTAAAGCGGAGAATGCCAACTGGGTTTATCAGGGTGCGAACTGTCTGCCACCTGCTGAGCGCCGCTGCCTTGTCGTTCTTTCGGATGGCGGCAAAGACGCTAACGTCATTCGCGAATTTGACATGGTGGATAAGAAGTTTGTCGTCGGCGGGTTTGATCTTCCAGAGGCGAAGCAAAGCGTCGCATGGGTCGATGCCGACACCTTGCTGGTCGCGCGCGATTGGGGCGACGGGAGTCTGACCAAGTCCGGCTATCCCTTCATCGTAAAAGAATTGAAGCGTGGCCAGAGCTTAGACCAAGCGCGTGAGGTGTTTCGCGGCTCGCCGGATGACGTTCGCGCATCTCCGTTCGTCCTCCGGGACAGCACAGGGAAAGTGCATGGCATGGGAGCCGCTCGAGGCATCAGCTTCTTCGAAAGCGAATACGTGCTGCTGACGCCCAAGGGATCGGTCAAGCTTCCTCTGCCGCGCAAATCGGCGCCGGTCGGGATCGTCGATGGGCGCCTGCTTGTCGCGCTTCGCGAGGACTGGACCCCTGCGCCGGGCCTCAACTTCAAGTCTGATTCGCTCGTTTCCTACGATCTCGCTGCCTGGAAGCGCGATCCACTGAACGCACGCCCCGCGCTTGTCTTCCAGCCCGGCCCGCGCCAGACCCTGCGCGGCTTTGCACCAACCAAGGATAAGCTTCTCGTCACGCTTCTCGACAATGTCCGCGGGCAGGCCTTCGTTTATGATTATGTTGGCGGTGCCTGGAAGCGAACTCCGGTCGCACTACCCAAAAACTCAACAATCAATCTCGCAGCAGCCTCTACTCACGATAACCAGGCGATGTTCAGCGTAACTGACTTTCTGACCCCAACGACGCTTTGGCACGAGGATGCTTCTACCGGAAAACTGGAGACGCTGAAAACCTCGCCATCTCGTTTCGACGCCACGAGGCACGTTATCGAACAGTTCGAGGCGACTTCGAAGGACGGCGTTAAAGTGCCCTACTTCGTCGTCTGTCCAAAGGGTATGAAGTTCGATGGTTCGACGCCGACGCTTCTGAATGGCTATGGCGGTTTTCAGATATCGCAACTGCCCGGCTATCTCAACACGACGGGTAAGCTGTGGATTGAGAATGGCAATGCTTACGTTGTCGCCAATTTGCGCGGTGGCGGCGAGTTTGGGCCGAGCTGGCACCAGACCGCCCAAGGCGCCAACAAGCAGCGGACTTGGGACGATTTCATTGCTGTCGCCGAAGACCTTATTGCTCGAAAGATCACAAGCCCGCGCCGCCTTGGCGTCGTAGGCGGTAGCCAAGGCGGCCTCCTCGTTGGCACTGCCATCACCCAGCGGCCCGAACTTTTCAATGCTGCCATCGTACAGGTTCCTTTGTTCGACATGCTTCGCTACCATAAGCTCGGCGCTGGACCGTCGTGGATTGGTGAATATGGCGACCCTGAAATTGCAGAGCAGCGGAACTGGATTACCGGATATTCGCCTTATCAGAAGCTCGATGTGGGCAAGACCTTTCCGACGCCTTTCTTCCTCACCTCAACTAAAGATGACCGAGTTCATCCCGCTCATGGTCGAAAGGCAGCAGCCCGCCTTAATGCACTCGGCCAGCCTTATTATTATTACGAAAATATCGACGGCGGCCACTCGGCAGCCGCAAATCTTAAGGAGTCCGCCCGTCGTTTTGCGCTCGAATATACCTACGCGACGAAGCGGCTTGTCGATTGAACTAGCGGACCCGACATGTTGATTGGCTAACCAGCACACGAAATGGTTGCTGGTTAGTTCCGGCAGTACGGCCCCCAGAAAAAAGTTGAGAGCCGCTGTCGCTCGGGATCGTACATCCATGCAAGATGCCACCTTGAGTACATCTAAAGCGGGTGTGCGCTGAATCGAACTAAGCTTTGCGGTCCATTGCGTTCAAAAGCAGACAAGCCGCTAAGTCGAGGCATAAACTCCCAAATCATCTAGATGATGCCAACCTAACCATTATATGCAACCTCAGGATGCGCGAGCATCTGGATTTTTTTAAATTGAGCCGATATCTTGTCAAAAATTGTAAATGGATCGAGCCTGCAACCATTGTCCGGCGGCAGCCCCCAACAGATTGTGCTGCTTCTCCATGGCTATGGTTCCAACGGCGCTGATCTGATTGCACTGGCTCCGCATTGGCAACGCGATCTGCCGGATGCTCTTTTTCTGGCACCTAATGCGCCCCGACGATTAAGCAATCTCTCCTCTGGATATCAGTGGTGGCCGCTGTCGGCGTTTACGCCGCAATCCTTGGCATCAGGTGCAGCAAGCGCCGCACCAGCGATAGATGCATTCATAGAGCAAAAACTTCTTCAATATGGGCTGACCGAAGCAAACCTCGCCATCATTGGATTCAGTCAGGGAACGATCATGGCTCTTCATGTCGGACTACGTAGGCCGCGTAAGGTTGCCGCGATCGTCGGCTACTCCGGGATGCTGACCGGCGAGCATGAGCTTGCCCACCTGCCGATCACCAGACCACCGGTACTGCTAGTCCACGGCTCGGCAGACCCAGTCGTGCCCGTCGCTGCGCTGCACGCGGCTAAAGCGCAACTTGAGCACCTCGGCGTAGATGTGACAGCACATGTTTCATCTGGGGTAGGACATAGCGTTGATCCCGTCGGCTTACGGATGGGTGGAGAATTTGTCGTCAGGGCGCTGACCGACCGACGCTGATTTAACGCTTATGGGTCCAGGATTTGCAAATTGTAAGAGCGACATAAATGGTCATTAAGCTGGGTCGGCCATGTCATGGCTTTAGGCTGACGCCAATCCGTGTAGGCGCGCACCAACACGGCTACGGCTAACGCCCACCATGACGGGGCAGGAGGCCAATCGAAACGACTTTAGGAATTCTGCCAGCTTCAGTGAAAGAACGCACGTTTCGCGAAACAGGTACCGCCGCCGCTTTGCTTGCGATCGACGGTGTGCGCTGGTTCGGTCTTCATAACGGGCCAACATCACACATTCTCTCGGAAGTCCCAGACCTCGATCTGATCGACTGTAGCCCGTGGCTGTTCGATCTGGCCGATACTGCCGCAGTGATTGCCAATCTGGACGTGGTTGTGGCGGTCGATACTGCCGTCGCCCATCTTGCTGGCGCGATGGGGAAAAAGGTCATCCTGATGCTCCAGCACCGGCCGGACTGGCGCTGGGGACGCTGCAAATCGGCCAGCCATTGGTATCCCGATGTGACCATATTGCAGCAAGAAATTCAGGGCGATTGGTGGTCGGTCGTAAGAAAGGCCCGCCAACACATCGAAGAGATGAGGTAGGGTGTCAGGCGGCAGCCGGCGCTAATAGATTGTAAGGATCAATTCCGCCCGAACGCATCGCTTCGTGCGCTGCGCGATATACGACCGGTTCGGCAATCCCCAAACGCTTCCGCGCATCGGCCAGCGGTTCACGTAGCAATGCGGAGATGTCTTCATGCACGATGTTTTTTGCAGCGTTACCGATTCGATATCCTTCATGGACTGCCTTCAGAATTGGAGCATTTTTCGCCACGCGGTATTTCAGCTCCAGCCCACCGGCATATGCAATAAAACCAACGCCCAGATTGCGGTTCTGCGCGTAGGTAAACGCCAGCACGCACTGCTCGCCCAGCGCATCGCGGCCATAGCCGGTTAGGATGTGAAGCATATCATGCGTGTCGCGCAAACGGTCGCCGTAGCGGGTAAGCACGTCATCGTAATTTGTCGAAGCGTCTTCGAAGCGAGCATATTCCGCCTCAAGCCCGGCCGCACTCAGCCCTTCGCGTTCCATGAAATCGACATAAGCGCGTCCTACAGTGCCCTGCGGCAATTGCTTTATGCTGTCATGATCATCGAGCAGATCAACAAGGCGCAACTTGCTCTCAAGCATGTCCTTGCCCTTTGGAGTCTGCCAGAAATCGCGCGCAATATTTTGGAACTTGCGACCACGAAGTGCCGCGATGATATGGAAGACCTGTTCAGTATCTTCCTTATCAGCGATGAGCTTGCGAAAATGGTGCCACGCTTTGAACGGCCGAAATTCGGTCGTCGGACGGTCGGGATGGGAGAATGCAAGCTCAGTCATATTTTCGAATCCACAATATCTGTTGCGTAGTCAAATATTTCTTACCTACACGAATGTCAATAAGGAATTTCTTCGGCTAGACGGAAGTAATGCTACGCTGTATCAACTCGATAATACAGGGAGCATTTCATGCAAATGGCAGTCAATGGCGAAACACGCCTGGTCACTTTAGACGCAATGCGCGGTTTTGCGGTGATGGGCATATTGGCGATGAACATCGTCGCTTTTGCCATGCCCGAATTCGCCTATGTTACGCCACTTGCTTATGGCGGCGAAACGCTGGCTGACCGGGTAGTGTGGTTTTGTTCTTTCGTTATGATCGACGGCAAGATGCGCGGACTTTTTTCGCTGCTGTTCGGTGCCAGCATGATGCTCATAATTGACGGCGCCAAAGCCAAAGGTGAGAGTGCGGCCAAGGTGCATTACACGCGGATGTTCTGGCTCGCCGCTTTCGGGTTGGCGCATTATTTCTTCATCTGGTTCGGCGACATATTGTTCCTTTACGCCGCTGTGGGCTGCGTCGCTTTCCTGTTCAGAAACTGGGAACCGCAACGCCTTATTAAATGGGCGCTGATACTATTTGCAGTTGGTTTCCTGCTTTGGGGTGTCCAGTTCGTCGGGCTTCAGGTGCTGCAATATATCGCTACAGCCCCCGGGGCTGATCCGGAATTGGTCAAGCAATATAAGGAAATCATATCCAGCCCTGATTTAAGTCCGGACGTTGCGAAAGATCTTGCATTGCACAGGGGAGGTTACACGCCGATAGTGGCCGATAAACTGGCGGAGTGGTACACACCGTTGGCGGGGGTGTTGCAGTTTATGTCGGAAACACTTCCGTTAATGATGATCGGTATGGCAATGAAGAAAAACGGCTTTATCACCGGCGAATGGGCATTTGCCGATTATGTCCATTGGGCCAAACGGCTCGTGCCTGTGGGGATTTTGTTCAGCATCCTGCTGGCCACGTGGCTGACATTCGTCGGGTATGACATCATAACTTCGGTTGCCGTTTTTTTCACATGGAGCGCGGTTCCGAGGTTGATGCTGACGATAGGTTATGCGGCCTCGCTGATAATCCTAATCAAGCAGGCATCGGGCAGTGCGTTTATCGCACGCGTCGCGGCGGTCGGGCAGGCGGCGTTCACCAATTATCTTGGCACGAGCATCGTCATGACAACGATCTTCTACGGCTATGGTCTTGGGCTGTTCGGCGACGTCAGCCGTGCCGGGCTTTGGGTGTTCGTCGTCGGGGCATGGGCCCTTATGCTGCTGTGGTCGAAACCCTGGCTAAAACGATTTCGCTATGGCCCGCTCGAATGGGTATGGCGCAGTCTGGCTCGGATGAAACTGCAACCGCTGGCGCGCTAAAGCTATTGCAATCAATTCGCATTAACGGTATCAGGTTCGCAAGGAGCGATTCTATGGTCGTTTGTATCTGCAATGCCATTCGTGAAAAAGACCTTCGCGCCGCAGTTCGCTGTTGCTCGGAAAAGCCTAACGATGTTTATGCGCGTCTGGGACGCAAGCCGAAATGCGGCCAGTGCTTGTCGTTCGCGCGAGACATTATCAGCGGCACCGCTGCAACCGCTTAGCATTAGCTAACTAAATAACGCGCTTTTCTGCGGTTTTTAGGGTTTTATTTGGTCAGTATCATCGCTATCAATTCGCCATAACGGACGATGGAGTATGGCCATGAAGGGCGACCTTAAAGTAATCGAATTCCTCAACGAGGCCTTGAAAAACGAGCTCACGGCGGTCAACCAATATTGGCTCCATTACCGGATGCTCGACAATTGGGGTGTGGCTGCGCTCGCGCATTTCGAACGGCACGAATCGATCGACGAAATGAAACATGCCGACCGGCTGGCCGAGCGCATATTGTTTCTCGAAGGCCTGCCCAATTTCCAGCTTCTGGGGCGGCTTCGCATCGGCGAAACGGTTGAGGAGATATTGAAGGCCGACCTTGCGCTCGAATATGAGGCGCTGCCTTTGCTAAAGGACGCCATTGCTCATAGCGAAAGTGTGCGTGACTTCGTCAGCCGCGACCTATTTGCCGATATCCTTGAGAATGAAGAACAGCATGTCGACATACTCGAAAAGCAGTTCGAGATGATTGCGAGGATGGGGATGGAAAATTACATCCAGCTTCAGTCAAAGCCAACCGAGGACTAAACCAAAATCTTCGTCATCCTGAACTTGTTTCAGGATGACGGAAATAGATTAACCGTAGCTCATCCCGCCCAGTGCGTTGCGCTGGCCGAACGAAGCTGGTTTGCGCTCCATTAGTGGGCTTGCCTCCGCTTCAAGGGCGGCAAGTGTCGCCTCAAAAATCGGTCGTAGCTGAACGATCTTTTCGACGAGTTCAGACGGATCCTGATGGATTTCGACATAATGCCGCGCTGCAACTTCTATTTCTTCCGATAATATCGCGAGCTTGTCCGCCCCGAACTGCCACGACTCACCCTTCAATGTGTGAGCAGGCATCACCAGTTTTGCCGAATCGCGCATGCGCATCGCGTCTTCGATGGCAGCCACCGATTTGGTTCCGTCTTCACGGAAATAGCCTAGAATCCTTACAAATCCGACACCCAGCAAGTTGCGAGTTTCGGTAAAGACCTTCCAGTCGATCAGGTCGTCCGGCATTTGGTTCAACTCGGTTTACTCCAGGTGCGAGAAATTCTGGTCCTGTCGGGAAGTTTTACACCATGA
>Ga0136611_10002964_pt1 | contig 11871 bp, 8 predicted proteins | sample AntDrymUQ2232306_2_FD_106645 | JGI IMG/M metagenome (GOLD analysis project Ga0136611, IMG submission 106645) | Polar desert sand microbial communities from Dry Valleys, Antarctica - metaG UQ223 (23.06) | ecosystem: Environmental > Terrestrial > Soil > Desert | place: Antarctica: Dry Valley... | reverse complement strand
GGCGTGGTGGTCACAAGTTGGTCACGAACTCCGCGTAACTGGACGACATCTGGCCTCACCGCTCGGACACCGGTACGAGCGTTGTCCCAGGTCAGGCGGCCTGGGCGGTATGAGCTGACACAGGACGACACCACTGCGGGCGGAGTTCAAGTCCCCCCTCCGACACGTACTTGTACCCCACGAGGGTGCGCCTGCACTGACGCCGTCCCGACAGGGTCGTAGTCGAGCGAGACACCGAGCTGGTCGTAGAGCTCGGCCTTGTCTGCGGGCTCGGCATCGGCGAGCACGTCGACGATGTCTCGGAGCGCTTTGACGAGTTGGCGTACCTGTCCGGGGGTCATCTCGCCGCCGGGCGCGTGTTGGCCGAGCTGGCGTTCGAGGGCCTTGCGTTCGCGCTGGGTGTCGGCGATCCACTGGGCGGCGACGGTCACGGCGTCGTCGTGGTCGAGCAGCGCCCGGTAGTTGGCGAGCTTGCGGTCGCAGTCGGCGATTCCGGCTCGTAGGGCTGCCTCCCGCTTCTCAGCCTCGGGGTCAGGCTCGGAGGCGCCTGCGAGCACGGCGCAGGTGTCGTCGATGTTGTCGTCGTCGAACAGCGAGGCCAGCCAGCCGTCGAGCGCGGGGACGAGCGATACTTCCTTCACATAGATGTTCCTGGGGTGATGGCTGCCGCTGTCGGGATAGTCGTCGCGAAACCTGCACCGGTAGTAGGCCTGGCCGTGATTCCAGTGGCCTTGCATGCGTCGGCCGCAGGCGCCGCATCGCACGAGGCCGGCGAGAAGGTAGTGGCGGCCCTGGGTCGGTTGACGAGTCGTCGCGCGCTTGTTGCGGTCGAACATCAGCTGGGCCGCTTCGAACAGCTCCTGGCTGACGAGCGGGTCGTGGGTTGGTGCCGTCGACCAGATCCACTCGCCGGTGTCGTTCCAACGCATCTTGGTGACGTGGCCTTGGGCCACATCCTCGACGTCGACGAGCACCTCCTCCTTGCGCTGCTTGTTCCACACCTCGAACCCCCGTATAGCGGGGGTTCCCGAGGATCGCTCGTACGGCGGACTTGGCCCACTTGCCCTGTCCACCCTTGCCGGTGGCGCGATGCCTATGCGCGCCAGCGGCAGCCGTGTTGAACGGGTCCGTCGCCCGGTGCCCCGGGATGGTGGTTTCTGGTTCCGATCTTCGGGCGCGAGATCCAGTGATGGTCGACCTTCTCAACGAGGCCTTGACGAGTTCCGTGGGCTGGATCTCTGCTGGAGGCCGGATAACGCGCGTCCGGCCGCATGACGTTCGTTTTATCCCGCCATGCTCGCACTGGCGTTGTCCTGGCCGACAATGCCCCACCCGAGGGTTCAGCGCGCCACACGACGCCGCCGACGCCAGCTTGTTGCGACAGTGCGCCCACACGAAGCAGAGGAGTCAAGGTGGAAGCGGTCGAGGACTACATCGAGGAGCAGCGTCAGATATTCCGGGTGCAGGGACTGGGGGTCGCCGTCGTGCAGGACGGCGAGGTGGTGCTGTCCCGCGGGTTCGGTGAGCGCGACACGAAAAGGAGCGTTCCCGTGACGGCCGACACGATCTTCTCGATCGGATCCTCGACCAAGGCCTTCACCGCCTCTCTCGTGGGCGCGCTGGTCGACGACGGACTGTTGGAGTGGGACAAGCCGGTTCGGGAGTACCTCCCGTGGTTCCGGATGTACGACCCCATCGCCAGCGAGCTGATGACGCCGCGCGACTTGTTGTGCCATCGGTCGGGCCTGCCGCGCCACGACTTCCTTTGGTACAACAACCAGCACGCCAGCCGTGAGGACCTCATCCGGAGGCTCCCGCACCTCGAGAACAGCAAGACGTTCCGTGAGGTGTGGCAGTACAACAACCTGATGTACCTCACGGCCGGCTACCTCAGCGGCGAGCTCCTGGGGTGCTCGTGGGAGGATGCGGTGCAGCAGCGGCTGCTGGACCCCCTTGGCATGACCAACACCAACTTCTCGGTGTCGGAGAGCCAGAAGTCTGACGACTTCTCCCTGCCGTACACCGAGAAGGACGACGAAGTCATCGAGATCCCCTTCCGCCCCATCGACCTCGTCGGCCCGGCCGGCAGCATCAACTCGTCCATCACCGATATGACGAAGTGGGTGGCCGCCCAGGTCAACGGGGGCATGGCAGGAACGACGCCGGTCATCTCGCCGGCGGCGTTGAAGGAGTTGCACGCGCCGACGATGGTGATGCCCGAGGTCCAGCGCCAGTACGACGAGACGTACGACAGCGGCTATGCCCTCGGCTGGTTCGTCGCCAACTACAGGGGCGTGAAGCTGGTCCACCACGGCGGCAACATCGATGGCTTCAGCGCGCTGGTGTCGTTCCTTCCGAGCCAGAACGTGGGCGTCGTCGTGCTGAGCAACATGAACGGCACGCCCTTTCCCACCGTCGCCACCTACCGAGTACTCGACGAGGTCCTCGGGCTCGAGCCGTTGCCGTGGGGCCAGCGAGTGAAGGCGCAGGTGGACGCCGTGCAGTCTGGCGCCAAGGAGGCCAAGGCGCATCGGGAGGCGAAGTCGAAGGACGCGCCGCCCAGCCATGAGTTGGCGGACTACACGGGCGACTACCGACATGCCGGCTACGGCAGCTTCGCCGTCTCGCTGGTGGAGGATCGTCTCGTACCCCACTACAACGACCTCGACCTGACGATCGAGCACCGTCACTACGACGTCTGGGATGTCGGGATGCAACCCTCCGGCGACATCATCACGATCTCCTTCGGATCCGATCTCGAGGGCAACGTGGCGACGCTCACGGCGGTCTTGGAGGCCACCGTCGCCCCCATCATCTTCGAGAAGCAACCTGAGCGCGGCCTCTCGGATCCCGCCGTCCTGCGGCGATACGAGGGCACGTTCGCCATGGGGCCTGCGACATTGGTGGTGACCATCGGTCGCGAGGGGTCTCTCGTCGCCACAATCTCCGGGAGCGTCCTCGAGCTCGTCCCCTACGAGGAGCGGACGTTCGCGGTGAAGGGGCATGCGGGCACCAAGATCGAGTTCGTCGTGGCCGACGACGGCTCGGTCGAGAAGGTGATCGCGCCCGGCGCCGTGTTCACGCCCGTCAGCAGAGACGACGAGCCTGGCGTCGGTGTCTGATCGGACCTGACCTCAAGTGCGTTCCCGCTCGAGGACGTACCAGCCCGACCGCGAGATCCCGGTGGCCACGTAGCCGTTGGTGAGCGCTCGACCGAGCGTGACTCGCAGCGCCTTCCTCCACAAGAGCGCCAGGGCGGGGTCGCGCTGGCGCATGGCAACGACGTCCGTTGGGATGCGGCACAGGAGCGTGTCGCCGCCCTGGTAGGTCACGACGGGCCCGAAGTCCAGGTCTTCGTCGAGAATGACCACAGCGCCCGTTGTGATGAGGCGGTCCACATCGACGTCTGGCGGTCCCTCCACGACCGCCGACGTGGCTCTTGGCGACGTCAGCTCCCATCGGACCAGCGCCCGATCGGTCTCGTCGCCGACATTGAGCCCGTCTTGCATCGCCCCGTAGAAGTCGACGTGGTACGCACTCAGCACGGCGCCGAGCTTCCCGAGGTTGAAGTAGGCGTTCCGTCGCACCAGCGGGTCGAAGGTCCAACAGGCGGTGGTGAGATCGCGCTCCAGCGCCCACAGCCGCTGGTGCTGCTTCAAGGCGAAGCCGACGCCCTGGTGCTCGCCGCCTGGCCGCACGCCGAGCAGGTGGGAGTGGAGGTGGGACCCTTCGCGGAAGCCGACGAAGCCGACGACGACCCCGACCATCTCACCGCCGGCGAACGCTGCGGCGAAGCAGGCGCCGGCATGGCTCATCGCCCGTGCAAGATTCGTCGGCAGGATCGTGTTTCGCGGCGCATCCCAGACCTCGTCGAGGAGCGTGCACGCGCGCAGGATGTCATCGAGCGCGACGAGGTCCCTCGCCTCGACCCCGGCCCGCGCCGACGCCGCTTCCGCGTCCCGGCGCGCCTCCGCGAGTACCGGCGAGCCGAGGCGGGCGTCACTCGGCAGCAGCCCTGAGGTCATACGAGAACGATGTCGGTCTGTCGGCGGCCGTGCCTGGTCGAATGCGACGAACTTCGACGACAGCGATTAGCAGCACCCACGAAAGGTCGCGAGCAAAAGGTCGCGAGCCTCCGTTCGACGGGCGCGAGCGCGCTCGCCGGAGGGGTGTTATTCACTGCCAGTCGTCGGGAATGTCGGTGTCCACCAGGGACAGCTGGAGGTGCACGATGAGCCGCTCCACCGGGTCGTCCAGGTCGATGTCGGCGGCCTCCAGAAGCCTCCGGAGGCGGTATCTGAATGTGTTCGGATGGACGCTCACCATCGCCGCCGCCCGGTTCACGTCCCCGAACGTGTCGAAATAGGCACGCAGCGTCGTGAGGTACTCGCTGCGCCGCTGGCGGTCGTGCTCGACGAGCCGGTCCAGCTTTCCAATGCGCAGCGACGGGTGCTGGGCGGCGAGGTCCCGCAGCTCGAGGAGGACCGTCCGGCTACGGAGCTGCTCGGCGTCGGCGACCCCGGTCACGCCGGCGTCGACCATCGCCCGCAACGCCATCTCGGCACCGCGCTTCGCCTCGGCCAGTCCGGTGAGGCCGTCCACCGTCGGACCGATCGCAGCCCGGGGCTCCGCCGAGAATGCCTCTCCGAGCCGTTCTACGGCTGTCAGCACAAATGCCCTCATCCGCTCCGGCGCAGGCACGACGGCGTCGGGGAGCATCAGGTACAGGACCCTCCCCTCGGCCATCGCCATCGCCTGCCGGCGGTAGGCGTCGCAATGGAGGCTGATGGCGCTGATGGCCCGCTCCGCGAGGTGCGACCGGTGGGCAGGTTCGCCCTCGACAATCGGCAACTCGAGGGCGACCACCGTCACCATGGCATCGACGGGCACTTCGAGGGCTGCGCCGAAGGCCGAGGTGGACATGCGACCGTCGAGCACCGCCCGAAGCAGGTCCGCTCGCCGCTGGCGCTCCAGATCGTCGCCGGCGCGGTGGCGCAGGAGATGGAGGGCGGCCACCCGACTCGCCTCCCGCAGGGCGGCTTCGGCCTCCACATCGAGCGGCTTGCGACCCTCCACCGCCCAGATCGAACCGAGGATTTCGCTGCCGGCAGTAACCGCCACGGCAATGCGGGGGAGGAAGTCGGGGTCCATGGCGCGGTAGTCGACGCGGATGAAGCCTTCGCTCCACAGCTTTCGGAACACCCCGTCGGCGCGGAGGCGCTCGAGCCATTCATCGGGGACTCGGCGGCCGAGGATCGTCTCCTGGCGCGGCGGGTCGATCGGCTCGTCTGTGCTCGAGTAGGCGAGAACGGTGGAACGGGGATCCTCGATTGTCGTGGCCGCTCCGACCATCGTGGCCACGGCATTGGCCAGTGCGAAGAGGTCGCCGATGGGTGCGCCTCCCGGGCCGATCTCCCCGGCCACGCCCGACGCCGTTCGGGCCGAGCGGAACAACGCGTGGAGTTGGCCCCATACCGCTTCTCGCGGCGCGACCATGAGGGCGACCTTCGCCTCCTCCGCCGCCGCCAGCAGCGCCTCGGGCAACGACGAGACATCCCCCTTCACCAGTACGCCCGAGGCCCTCTTGGCGCCAGCTCTGGAGACGAGCTCGAGGGCGGCTCGCGATGACGGGTCGATCCCCACGGCCAAGACGAGGTCTCCCTGCTCGACCTCCGTCTCCTCCGTCGCGTCGTAGATGACGAACTCGCCAACGGCTACCTCAAGCCCCTTCGGTGCGCGCACCACCTCGACCAGACCGCTGCTGATGTTCTCGACGAGGGTCGACAGGCTGGGCGTCGCCGAGGTCGGTGATGCACGGTGTGCTCGTTCGTCCGGTTGCCGCGCCATGCGACGAGGATGCCACCTCGCAGCGGCGGTAGGTTGCAGTCGTGCGGGCACCGTTAAGACGGCATCCACGACGAGGGTGGCGCTGATGGCGATCCGAATCGCTGTCGGCGGCATCTCCCACGAGACCAACACCTACGCCGTTGCCTGCTTCGGCCCGACAACGCTCGAGCACTTCGAGGTCTCCCGTGGGGACGAGATCGCGCTGCGCTACGCCGGGACGCGCACTTTCATCGGCGGCATGCTCACCGCGGCGACCGCGATCGGCGCGACCGTCGTTCCCACGTTATTCGCCATCACGGAGCCATCGGGCACCATCGAGCGAAAGGCCTTCGACGACCTGAAGGCGGAGCTCGTCGATGGCATCCGCGCGGCGATGCCGGTCGACGCGGTCGCGCTCGACCTGCACGGGGCCGGCGTCGTCGACGGCATTGACGATCTGGAGGGCACGCTCGTCCGGGAGATCCGCGACGTCGTCGGGGGTGCGGTGAAGATCGTGGTCCCGCTCGACCTGCACGGCAACATCACCGACGAGATGGCCGATGTCATCGACCTCATGCTCGGCGTGCACTACTACCCCCACACGGACATGTTCGAGCGCGGCGTCGAAGCGATCGAGGCGCTGCCCCGCCTCATCGCCGGGGAGCTCCGGCCGGTGACCCACGTCGAGCACCTCCCGATGCTCCTGCCGACGGCGACCACCGACTTCGGGCCGGCGAAGACGGTGAATGAGCTCTGTTGGGAGCTCGAGGCACAGCCGGGCATCATCGACTGCACGTTCTTCCACGGGTTCCCTTTCACCGACACGCCGCAGGTCGGGGCCCACATCGTGGTCACGACCGAGGGAGACCCCGCCCTCGCGGCCCGAACTGCCAAGACCGTCGCCCGCCACGTCTGGGCGCATCGCGAGGACTTCCGGGCGGAGGCCGAGACGCCCGAGACCGCCGTGCGGCGCGCACTCGCCATCGTCGCCGAGTGCGGTGGCCCGGTGGTCATGAATGACACCGCCGACAACTGCGGTGGCGGCGCGCCCGGCGACGGGACACACGTGCTGCGGGCCCTCCTCGAGGCCCAGCCAGCTCGAGCGACCTTCGGGTTCCTCTACGACCCGGAGGTGGCGGCCGCCGCCCACCGCGCCGGTGTCGGGGCGACGATCGACGTCCGCCTCGGCGGCAAGCACGACGAGATCCACGGAGCGCCGCTAGAGCTGCGGGTGTACGTGAAGGCGCTGACGGACGGGCGCTTCACATACTCCACGCCCATGCTCGAAGGTTTGGGCGCCGACTACGGACCGATGGCCAGGATCCAGGCCGAGGGCGTCGACATCCTCGTCGGCTCCGCTCGGTCGCAGACGTTCGACACCGAGGTCTTCCTCCTCCACGGCATCGACGTCACTCGCTACGACATCGTCGCCCTGAAGTCCTCGAACCACTTCCGCGCCGGCTTCAGCGCCATCGCCACGGAGATCGTCACGGCCGACAGCCCCGGTCTGACCACGCAGCGCACGGAGGTGTTCGAACGATCGCGCGCCGCTGGCCCGCTCTGGCCGAAGGACCCGGCCGCCGTTTACGCCGGCTGAACGACCTCCACCGAGACGGTCGCCGCTTCGAGCACGTCCATCTCGGGCAAGAGACCGATGCCCGGGCCTGTCGGCACCCGGAGGCGGCCGTCCTCGAGCACGAAGGGCGCGGTGACGTCCTCGGCGTAGTAGCGGTCTGACGCCGAGGTGTCGCCGGGGAGCGTGAAGTTCGGCAACGCCGCCAGGGCGACGTTGGCTGCTCGCCCGATGCCCGTTTCGAGCATCCCGCCGCACCACACCGGTATGTCGAAGGCGGCGCACAGGTCGTGGATCCGCCGCGCTTCGAGGTAGCCCCCCACGCGGCCGGGCTTGATGTTCACGATGGCGCAGGCGCCGAGTGCGATGGCCTCGGCGGCGTCGGCCGCCGACTCGATCGACTCATCGAGGCACACCGGGGTGGAGATCCTCTTTGCCAGTTCGGCGTGGCCGCGGATGTCGTGTTCCGGGAGCGGCTGCTCGATGAGCAGCAGGTCGAAGGGGTCGAGGCGCGCCAAGTGGTTGGCGTCGCGCAGCGTGTACGCCGTGTTGGCATCGACCTGCAGTAGGACGTCGTCCCCGAACCGTTCGCGCACGGCCTGGACGGGCTCGATGTCCCAACCCGGCTCGATCTTGAGCTTGATGCGGAGGTAGCCCTGCGCCAGGTACCCGTCGACCGCGTCCAACAGCTCCGGCACCGAGCTCATGATCCCGACGGAGACGCCGGAGTCGACGGCGTCGCGCACGGCCCCGAGGTGCTGGGCGAACGAGACGCCGAGGGCCCGGAGTTCGGCGTCGAGGACGGCCGTCTCGATCGCCGCCTTCGCCATCTGGTGGCCCTTCACCGCGTGCAGTGCGGGCGCCACGGCGGCCGCGGTCACGTCCGCCATGGCGAACAGGCGCGGCAACAGGTGCTCGCGGAGCACGTGTTGCGCTCCCTCCACATATTCCGGCGAGTAGGTGGGGTCGGTGAGGGCCACGCACTCGGCCCATCCCTCTCCCTCGGGCGTGAGGGCCCGCACGATCAAGATGTCGCGCTTGGTCTGGGTGCCGAAGGACGTGCGGAACGGCGACACCAGTGGCAGGGCAATGCGCCGGAGCTCGACGCCGGTGAGCTTCACGATGGGTTCACGGCGCCATTGTGCTGCGCCCGGCCCCTGAGGGTCTCGGTCGCTCCTACGAATTCGGCCCGTGGGGGTTGAGCCAGTCGACAATCGTGCGGGTGCGACTCAGGGCCCGACGCCCGCGCTCGCTTCCTCTGAGACGAACCGCTCGACCGAGGGTTCGGTGGCGGCCTGCAGTGCCCTAGCCACAGCCTCCACATCCCCGAATGCCCGCAGCACGTTCGTACCCGCGACTTTGGCGCACTCCTGCTCGGACCAACCGCGGTCGAGGAGTGAGGCGAACAACGCCGGATAGCCCGACGTGTCCTCCAGGCCGACGGGGAACCAGTCCGTGCCGTCGTAGTCACCGCCGACACCGACGTGGTCGATGCCGGCGACCTCCCGCACGTGCTCGATGTGGTCGCACACATCGGCGATGGTCGCCTCCGGCCGCGGCACGGCCGCGCTCTCGCCCTCACTCCGCTCGCGCACCTCGAGACGCCACCGGCGGCAGTCGTCCGAAACGAACTCGGGTACGAAGGCGACCATGCAGACGCCACCATTGCCGGCAAGCCTCGAGAGGATGTCGTCGGGAACGTTCCTCGGGTGGTCGACGAGGGCGCGGCAGGAGGAGTGGCTGAAGACGACTGGAGCGACGGTGGTGTCGAGGGCGTCGCCCATCGTCGACGCGGCGACATGCGACAGGTCGACGATCATCCCGAGTCGGTTCATCTCGGTGACGACGACCCGCCCGAAGGGAGCGAGGCCCCCGACGCCCACAGCGTCAGTCGCCGAGTCCGCCCACGGGACGTTGTCGTTGTGGGTGAGGGTCAGGTACCGGACACCTAGCTCATAGAGGGCGCGCAGGGCCCCGAGGGAGCAGGCGATCGACTGTCCGCCTTCGGCACCGATGAGCGACGCGATCCGGCCGGCGGCGAAGGCGCGGGTCACCTCGTCGGTCGAGCGGGCGAGCTCGAACACGTCGGGGAAGCGGCGTACGAGCTGCAGCACGAAGTCGATCTGCTCGAGGGTGGCCGTGACGGCCGTGTCGCCCGGGAGCGACGATGGCACGTACACCGACCAGAACTGGGCGCCCACGCGCCCTCGCCGGAGCCGGGGGATGTCGGTGTGGGTGCTCGTGGTGCCCGCTTCGAGGTCGACAGCCCCGAAGTCGTACCCGGCGACGAGCCGCATGGCCCACGGCAGATCGTTGTGCCCATCGACCAACTGCGTCTCGCTCAGCATTGCGACCGCCCGGGCGAGGCTCCCGCTCCCCTGGCCGGGTTCCGTCACGAGGGGATCCTCGTGAATTCGATCCGCTGACCGAGCTGGGTGAGCAGCATCGTCGAGGTGTCCGGGAAGCTCAGGTCGACGCCCAGGCCCCGCACGACGAGGCCGATGCCATCCGCGGGCACCAGGCGCACCGGTCGCTGTCCTGGGAGGAGGAGCGACAACCTCGCACCGTCACCCACGATCTCCAGGTCGCGGGCACCGGACCGGTAGACGCCGGCTACCGCCTGCCACGCATCGTCGAGGTTGTCGTCGGGTGCCGGTGTCTCGGGCTCGGCCGCCGACATGCCGACGACGGCGTCGACGGAGATCGATGACGAGGCGGGTAGCTTTTCACCAAGCTCCTGGTCGAAGATGAGCCCGGTGACGGCACGCGGCACCGTGCCGTTGGCGCTGGACACGACGGCCGCGTAGAGGTCACCGTCGAGAGTCCAGACCAGGTCACTCGTGAATCCGGCGTTGGCGCCGCCGTGGCCGACCGTGCGCGCCGGCGCGCCCCCGAGGAAGAGGCCGAGTCCCATCGACGAGTGGATCGGTTGCGGGCTGACCATCTCCTCGGCGAGCACCGCCGGCAGCACGTCGGGCCGGGCACCGGCGCGACACGCGTCGACCCCCATGGCGAAGCGGACCAGGTCCGCCGCCGTCGTCCACAGGCCCGCGGCGGCCATCTCCGGATAAACGTGCCACCCGACCTCCAGCGTGCCGGGTCCGCTGCCGCTCCAACCCTCGGCCTCGGACCCCGCCCGATCCTCGGGAAGTGGCTGTTCCATGGTGCTCGACGTCATGCCGAGCGGCTCCAGTACCTCTTGGCAGACGAGGACGTCGAAGGGGAGGCCGGCGACGTCGACCAGCACCTGTTGCAGCACGGAGTACCCCCCGCCGCTGTAGCGCCAGGTCAGCCCGGGCAGGGCCTCGGGGACGATCGGCGGGGTGTTGGCGGGCGGCGCACCCGCCAACACGTCGGCCAGCGTCGCAACGGGGCCTCCGCGCGGGTACCCCGGAAAGCCCCAGACGCTGAGGCCCGCGCAATGGGACGCGAGGTCGCGGAGCGAGAGGCGGGGCGACCACCCCTCCACCTCGGGGAGCGACCACGATCGGAGGTGGTCGGCGATGTCGTCGTCGAGGCCGATGCGACCCTGGGCCACGAGACGAAGGGCGGCGAAGACGGCGATGGGCTTACTGACCGAGCCCGCCTGGAAGAGCGTCGCCGGCTCCGCCGGCCGCCCCGGCCCGGCGCTGCCCCATGCCTGCTCCCAGACGAGCTCGCCGCGGCGACCGAACGCGGCGGAGACGGCGGCGCCACCATCGCGCTCGAGCAACGCGGGAACCTCGCCCAGCGAGGCGACCTCGGCGGATGTCGGGGCGACCATGACCGACGTGATGGTCCCGGTCCGGCGACCCACGACACACCGCATCTGCAGCCGCGCGTCCGGTGACTCGACCGCGACGAGCACGCCGACGTCTCCATGGTGCGTGACGTCCACCACCTCGCCGGCGGTGAACGTCGCCCGGTGTTGCTCGAGCACGCCACGGAACTGCTCGAGAGTGACAGCCCGACGGAACCGCTCGGACATGTGGAGCTCCCACTCGGCGTCGTCCAGGTCGTGGTCGCCGACGGCGAGGCCCAGCAGCCATCGCGCCTGCACCGCCGCCGGGGAGTCGCCGAGCTCGTCCGTGCCAACGTTCGGGGCGTTCACGCCTCGAGGCGGCGGAGGCGCAGGCCGGCCTGGAGGTAGGGGACGACAACGCCGCTCATCACGAGAATCTATGGAGTCGGGCCGCCACCGGCGCCAGTGGGGCCGACGAATCCTGCCGCGCCTTGTTGTGCGGCCGGACACGACGGTAGAGCGGGCGGCGACGTCGCGCGGCTACCGGATCCCGTGATGGGCGCGATTGTGTCCGCGCCGGCATCGGCGGGCCAATCTCGTCCGGAACCACCGTGGCCCTTCGCCCCTGGCCGTCGCCTCACAGGCGCGGGAGCGGCTGTGACCTTGCGGAGAGCGTCGCGGGTCGTGCTCGCGCTCGGGCTCTGCCTGGCCGGTGGGGCGGTGCTGGGTCCGGCGTTGCCGGCGCTCGCCG
>Ga0136611_10002963_pt1 | contig 11880 bp, 13 predicted proteins | sample AntDrymUQ2232306_2_FD_106645 | JGI IMG/M metagenome (GOLD analysis project Ga0136611, IMG submission 106645) | Polar desert sand microbial communities from Dry Valleys, Antarctica - metaG UQ223 (23.06) | ecosystem: Environmental > Terrestrial > Soil > Desert | place: Antarctica: Dry Valley... | reverse complement strand
TTCGCGCCGATGCGGGCGCATTTCCGGATCGGCACGGTCGCCCGCCAGATTCGGCCCGATCACGCACCGCGACGGTATGCTGGCCTTCAACGGCCGACGCGGCGACTTTGAGAAAGCCCTGGGCAGTTGGGGCGTCGTGGCAGCCATGGTGGAAACATTCTAGTACACTGGATGGTTTGCGTCGGGTGCCGCCCCCGCTCGTTCCCCTCTTTGATCCGCGACGCTTGACCTTGGTGTCTGCTCCAAGGTTTACACTGGCTATGGAGATGGTCGTGACGGACAAACGGTCTGCCAGAGCGTCGCTATGGATTGGCGAGTTGGCTTGCCGTGCCGGTACAAGCGCGGACACGGTCCGCTATTACGAGCGGCTTGGGTTGGTGCGCGCCCCGCACCGGTCACCGAGCGGGTATCGCCTCTATAGCGAGCAGGAGCTGGGCCGGCTGCAGTTCATCCTTCGCGCCAGACGCCTGGGCCTGTCGCTCGACGAGATTCACGGTCTGTTGGGGCTCGCGGAGGAGGGCGACTGCCGACCGCTGCGCGGCCAGGTGGTGACGTTGCTGCGCCGCAAGATGGACGAGTGCGACGCGCGGTTGGCGGAGCTGACCGCGTTCCGGGCCAGCCTCGAAGAGCGCTACCGCCTGGCGCGTGCGCACGAGGACCAGCCGACCTGTCACTGCGCCGCATTCCCGGCGAGTTGCGCCTGCCTCCCCATCTCGATCGAGGAATTGACCACCCCACACTCGGCATCTACCCGGCTGGCACGGAAGGCGCGGCGCACATGATGACGAGCGAGATCCTGGACCAGATCCCCGAGCCGGTGCTCGTGCTGTGCGCGCATCCGGACGACATCGAGATTCACGCCGGTGGCACCCTCGCCCGGCTGGTCGAGGCCGGTAAGCGGGTGCACTGCGTGCTGGCCACGAGCGGCAACCGCGGCACGGCCGACCCCAGCACGACGATGGATGAGGTGGCCCGCATCCGGGAGGCGGAACAGCGGGCCGCCGCGGTCGCGCTCGGTGTTGAGGACGTGACCTTCCTGCGCTTCGACGACGGTGACCTGCAGTACGAAGCCCAGCGGCTGCGGGAGGCGTTCATCCGCCGCATTCGCGCCACGCGACCGCGGGCCTTGATCACGCATGATCCCTTCCCGGGCAACGGCTCCCAGGATGCGTGCTCCATCTACCCGGACCACATCACGGTCGGCTCCACCGCCTTCCAGGCCGCCTTCGTCTGCGCACCCGGGCCGCTGTTCCACCCCGAGCACCTGGCCGAGGGTTTGTCGCCGTGGAAGCCGGAGGTGATCTACTGCACCATGTCGAGCCAGCCCGATTGCTTCGTGGACATTACGCCCGTCTGGCTGCAGAAGTGGACCGCGATTCAGCAGCACCAGAGCCAGGGCCGCCATCTGCCCGGCATGGAGGTATTCTTCCGCGGCATCGCCCGCGAGGCCGGGGAGCGGGCGGGCCTGGAACTCGCTGAGAGCTTCCGGCGGCTGCTGCCGACATGACGTTCCGGGAGGTCGAGCCGTGACCGACCACTTCCGGCTCTTGGCCGTACTGGCCCACCCGGATGACGAGTCGCGCATCATCGGCGGCACGCTCGCCACGTACAGCGCCAAGGGGGTGCGCGTGGCGGTCTGGCTGGCCACGCGCGGCGAGGCGAGCACGCTGCTAGGCGACCCGCCGATCTGCACGCCCGAGGAGCTGGTGGACATACGCGCACGGGAGATGGCTGCCGCCGCCGAGGCGCTCGGGCTGGCCGAGGTGCGGGTGCGCGACTATCCCGATGGCGGCCTCGACAGCGTGGACGAGGCCCGCATCGTGGGCGACATCGTCCGGGCGACGCGGGAGCTGCGCCCGCAGGTGGTCATCACGTTCGGACCAGAGGGCCGCACACTCCATCCGGACCACATCGCCATCCACCGTTTCGCCACCCGCGCATTTCACCTCGCCGGCGACCCGATGGCCTACCCGGACCATCTCGGCACCGCGCTTGCGCCGTGGACACCCCGCAAGCTCTACTACACCACCGTGGCGGCGAGCCTGGCGCGTGAGACGGGCTGGCGCTTCCCGGCCACACCCGACGAGGCTATCACCGTCTCACTCGACGTCGCGCCACAGCTAACGGCGAAGCAGCGGGCGACGATTGAGGCGCACCGTACGCAGTATGCCGACCCACCCTTCTCCAACCTCGATGAAGATGCCCGCTGGCGGGCGCTGAGCCGGGAGGACTTCGTCTTGGCCGCCTCCCGCCTGCATGCGCAGCCGGCGCGTGAGACGGACCTCTTCGAAGGGCTGCGATGACCAGCAGACACACGGGCCCGGTCGCCCGAGTGTCCCTCCGGCGCTGGGCGCTGGCGGTGGTGTGGGGCGGCTCCCTTTGGCTGCCCCGCGGACGGCACACAGGGTCTCGTGCGCCGCATGTCCGCCTCAACCTCGCAGCCACGAGAGCGGTCGGACCTGCCTTCCCCGGGTCCGATAACACCGACGACCATAAGTTAGGAAGGGCGATCATCCAGTCGCGATTTACTCTGCTGTTTGGCCTTGACTTTTCCCTCAGATAGGTCCTCACTGGTGGGGTGATGGCCACCCGCGTGTGCTAGGCGCCTCGCCACGGCATCCAGCCACCGCCGCTCCCAGGCAGCTCATCACCAGCTTCTGCACGACCCAGGCGCTGTCTGTCGCCGCCGCGCTCGGCCTCGCCGACCTGCTCGCGGACGGGCCGCGGTACACCGAATCACTCCGTGAGAAGGGAACCACACCGCCATGAACCCACAGCACTCGCCGCCAGCCGGCCGTCCGCGACGACGGCAGGTACTCGCACAGGCAGCGGGCTTGGCCGCCCTGGGCGGCGCCATCCTCCGCCCCGCTCTGCCGACGGCTGCCGCGGCGGCGAAATTCGCCGATGATCCGCTCGTCGGCTCGTGGTATGGCAGCGGGCAGCGCTCGTCGGGGGTCCCGAACGTTACGCTGTGGACCTTCACCAGTGACGGTGCCGTGATTCGGACGACGGTGGAGCACCCCACCCGCAGTCCCTCCCATGGGGTCTGGGAGCCGCTCGGCGACCGGTTGTATGCCTACACGGTCCTGTTGCTGCTGTTCGAGGTGGGCGGTGCCTTTGCTGGCTTCCAGGAGGTGCGCGGCCGCTTGACCCGCAGCGAGAGCGGCGATGGCTTCACCACCGCGGCGCGGTCGGCCTTCTATGACGCGGCTGGCACCTACGACCGGCCCGGCTCCTCAACCGGAGGCGCCATCCGCATCGTGGTCGAACCGGTCGACGCTCCGTTCCGGCCCTCCCTCCCACTCGAGACCAGCGGCGGATAGCGTCCACCGGCGCGGCCGTCACCTCCGACGCCCGGCTGTTCGCGGTCAGGCGAGCGCGCATCTTCGGGGCGCTGCGCCTGCTGCTGGAGGTCGACGCGGCGTCGGGCGTACTGCGCGCGGCGGTCGATCCCGAGGCGGTGCGGCGCGGTATCAACGGCATCTGGTACCTGCCCGACGGCCCTCAGTGGCGCGACACCGTCGCCCGGATGCTCGACCTGGCGATCGACGGGCTGCGCCCCGGTGCGCCCACTCCGGCCAATAATCCCAAGTCAACGTAAAAGAACGTAGTGCGATCCTTACCGCTCGGTCGGCTCGCGCATGCTCACGTTTTCCCTTTCCCTCGAAGGGAAAAGGGCCGGGGGTGAGGGCTACCCGTCCATTATGGGAGTACCAGTCAAAGACCACTGAGCCCCTTCCTGGGGCCGCTGAGCGCGCCCTCAGACCAGGCGCGGGGCAATCGTATCTGGCGGGTTATCCGCCATCGCCAGCAGCGCCGCGTGCGCCTACGCGAGACGGTCCGGACTCGCCTTCACGCCAAAGTGTCGCCAGGCGTCCTCACCAGGGCCGACGCTGATCGCTACGTTGAGCTGGGCGCGCGGCCAGCCGTAGCGTTCTGCAAGCGCGATCACGGTGGCCGGGTCGGTGGATGGAGTTATGGGGCCTCCGGTCGTATCTACAATGCACCGCTATGTATCGGTTCAGGGGTCAGGCGAGACGTGCTGGACGAGCTTCTGCCAGAGCAGCGTGATCGCCTGCTCTCTATCGGTTAAGAGTGTGACGCTTCGCCGGCAAACCTGCCCTCGCCGTTACCCTCCTCACCCAACCCATCGACAATTAAATGACCCTGCGCGGCCCCAGAGTTCGCCACCCGTCACCCACTACTTTGGCGTATCCTCGCTGTACTCACGCCGCGACGGCAAGGAGGACGCGATGCGCGCCACCGGCCTCGTCTTCCATGACAGCTATCTCAGCCACGACCCCGGCGAGGCCGTGATCGGTACGCCCGCCGAGCCGTATCCATATGACGAGCCGGTGCCGCCCTGGGAGCATCCCTTACGCGTCAAGCGCCTCAAGGAACTGCTCGACCGTTCCGGCCTCGCCGAGCAACTGACCGATGTTGCGCCGCGCCCCGCCGAACTGGAGGACGTGGGACGCTTCCACACGCGCGCCTATATCAACCGCGTGCTGGCGGTCGCGGCGGGCGGCGGCGGCGATGCGGGCCTGAACGCGCGCCTCTCCCGCGGCGGTTTTGAGGTGGCGCTGCTGGCGGCGGGTGGCTCAATCGCGGCGGTGGAGAGCGTACTGGACGGGCGCGTGCAGAGCTGCTACGCGCTCGTGCGCCCGCCGGGGCACCACGCGATGCGCGAGACGGGGATGGGTTTCTGCATCTTCAACAACGTCGCGGTCGCGGCGCTGCACGCGCTGGAGCGGCAGCGGGCGGAGCGGATCTTGATCGTGGACTGGGACGTGCATCACGGCAACGGCACGCAGCAGGCGTTCTACGCCGACCGCCGCGTACTCTTCATCTCGCTCCACCAGGAAGGCTTGTACCCGGAAAACTCCGGCCTCGTCGAAGAAACCGGCGAGGGCGACGCCGAGGGCACAACCGTAAACCTTCCCTTGCCGGCGGGCACGGGCGACGCGGGCTACCTCGCCGCCTTCGAGCGCGTGGTCGTGCCGATCGCGCGCCAGTTCAAGCCGGACCTCGTGCTCGTTTCCTCCGGCCTGGACGCCTCGCGCTTCGACCCGCTCGGCCGGATGGTCGTCTCCTGCGAGGGCTTCCGCCAGATGGCGCGTCACCTGCGCGAGCTGGCGGACGACTTCGCCGGCGGGCGGATGGCCGTGCTTCACGAGGGCGGGTACAGCCTCAGCTATGCGCCCTTCTGCGGGCTCGCAATTGTCGAGGAAATGGCGGGCACGCGCACCGGCCTCACCGACCGTGCCGATCCCGACCGCAGCGCCCGCCTCCGCCCCTCCTACGAAGTCGGCCTCGACGTGGACCGCGCCCTGCGCGAGATCATCGCGTTCCAGAGCAAATACTGGCACCTCAGCGCACCGGTTGCAACCGTGTGATGATGTTTTACGAGACCCCTCTCCCGGCCCCTCTCATCGCAGAGGAGGGGCCGGGAGAGGGGTCTCGAGAGGAGCAGCGACATGACGACAGAGCAGCGGCCCCGGATCGAGCCTCCTGTGCATTTCAGCGGCGAGGTGATTGAGGACTACATCACGCGCGGGCTGGCGAACCTCTGGGTGCATACGCAGCAGTACACGGAGCTGGCGAAGCCCGACGGGTTCAAGGTGTTCGTCAAGGGGGAGGGCGTCTGGCTCTGGGATATGAAGGGGCGACGCTTCCTCGATGCAATGTCCGGGCTCTGGGTTGTGAACGCCGGACACGGGCGCACGGAGCTGGCCGAGGTAGCGGCAGCGCAGATGCGCGAGTTGGACTACATCAACACCTTCGCCTACGCTTCGATGCCGGCGGTTGACCTGGCGACCAAGCTCGCGGAACTGCTGCCGCCGTCGCTGAACAAGCTCTACTTTGTCAACTCCGGTTCCGAGGCCGTGGAGACGGCGTTGCGGATGGCGAAGCACTACCAGTACAACATCGGCGAGCAAAAGCGATATAAGGTGATCGCGCGCCGCGGCTCCTACCACGGCATGACCGCCGGCGCGCTCTCTGTCAACTCCGCCCAGTACACCAACCGTGCGCCCTACGAGCCGCTGCTGCCCGGCGTGATCTTCGTCGAGAACGTCAACTGCTACCGCTGCCCATTCGAGAAGACCTACCCGGAGTGCGATGCGTACTGCGCGCGCGCGATTGAGCGCGTGATCCAGTTCGAGAAGGCGGAGACGATCGCCGCCTTCATCGGTGAGCCGATCTCCAGCGCCAACGGCAGCTATGTGCCCCCGCCGGAGTATTGGCGCACGATCCGCGCGCTCTGCGACAAGTACGGCATCCTCTTGATCGCAGACGAGGTGATCAACGGCTTCGGCCGCACCGGACGCTGGTTCGCGGTCGAGCACTTCGGCTTCGAACCGGACCTGATCACTTTGGCGAAGGGTCTCTCCTCCGGCTACCTGCCAATCGCCGCCGTCGCCGCCTCGGACAAGGTCGTGGACGCCTTCGTCGGCGATAAGTCCAAGACCTTCAGCGGCGGCATCACCTTTGGCTCGCATCCCGTCTCTTGCGCGGTCGCGCTCGCCAACATCGCAATCATCGAGCGCGAGGGCCTGGTGGAGAACGCGGCGCGCGTTGGCGGCTACCTCCATGACCGCCTGCGCGGCCTGATGGAGACGCATCCAATCGTCGGCGACGTACGCGGCAAGGGTCTGCTGCTGGCGATCGAGATCGTGAGGGATCGCGTGACCAAAGCGCAGTTCACGGATGCGGAGGGGATGGCAGACGTGCTCTCCAACGCGCTCATGCGCCGCGGCCTCCTCTGCCGCGCCGGCAACATCGTCAACATCGCCCCGCCGCTGGTCCTTAGCGAGGCGGAAGCGGACGAATTGGTGCAGATCGTGGATGCGGCGCTGGGCGAGACAGAGCGGCATTTCGGGATCTAACGGCCTTGTCCCCGGCTCAACTCAGCGCGCGGTGAACCCGATCTGGCGCGCGTAGAGCAGTAGGCCGCAGATTGACTTGGCGTCCTCGATCTCGCCCGCTTCAATCCGTGCGAGCGCGTCCGCGAGCGAGAGGGACTCGACCTCAATGCGCTCATCTTCGTCCGCGGCGAGGCGGCTTTCAGAGAGGTCTTCCGCGAGGAAGATGTGGATGTATTCGGTGCAGTAACCGGGCGCGACCCAAAAGCCACCGAGGCGGGTGAGGCATGCGGCGCGGTAGCCCGTCTCCTCCTGGAGTTCGCGCTGAGCCGCATCCGCCGGGTCCTCCTCGCCGTCGAGCGTGCCCGCCGCTACTTCCAGGAGCGCCTTGCCCGTGGGCAGGCGGAACTGGCGCACGAAAAGCAGGCGGCCATCAGGCGCGACCGCGACGATTGCGACGGCGGCGGCGTGCTCGACGACCTCGCGCGTGGCGTTGATCCCGTCCGCGAGGGTCACCTCGTCAATGCGCAGGCGGACAATCTTGCCCTCGTAGACGCGGCGGGAGGCGGTGACGCGTTCGTCCATCAGTTCGTTCGTCCAATCTGGGCAGGCCCCCTCACCCCCGGCCACGGATTCCGGGGCTACAAGACCGGGAGCACGGGCACAGCGACCGAGGTGGAGAGGTTGATCGCGACGGCGATCTCGTTGCAGTTGGGGAACTTGGGGCAGCGGTAGCATTCGTTCCAGACCTTGCGCGGGAACTGCATCACGTCCGCGACCTCGAAGCCCTGCTTTTCGAAGAAGCCGGGTTTGTAGGTGAGCGCGAAGACACGCGGGAGGCCGATCCGACGCGCCTCTTCGAGACACGCCTGCACGAGCGCCGCGCCGACGCCCTTAAGCTGGCGGTCCTCGCACACGGCGAGCGATTTGACCTCGGCAAGGTCAACCCAGAGCAGGTGGAGCGCGACGCAGCCGAGGAACGCGCCGTCCTGGCGGGCGACCAGGAAGTCGCGCAGGTTTTCGTAGATCTCGGGGAGTGGGCGGTGGAGCATCTCTTCGCGGTCGGCAAAGAGCGTCACGACGGCGTGGATCTGCTCCACGTCAGCCATCGTCGCCTTCTCGATCACGAACGAAGGGGCAGCGGTCATGCTCGCTCAGCCTCTGCCGAGGGCGCCTCAAGCGGTGCGCTGGCGCTCCGGCGTCATCCAGGACCACGTCTCGCAGCGGGGGCAGCATTTCAGCACCGCGCCCGTCACCTCGCCGCTCGTCTCATCTACGAGCGGCAGCGCCAACACCAAAACCTCGATCAGCGTACTGCATTTCGGGCAGGAGAACGTGCGCTCGGCGGACATGGATCGCTCCTGAATGGGGTGGAATGCGATTCAGTATATGACATTGCAACGGACGATGTAAAACCTGGAATATTGGCGCGGAGGGTAATGCTCGCTTCTGCCATATGTTATGTACGCTTCGCGCGACGGCCCGCGGCGGCGGGTCGCGCCGGCGAAGGCGGGGCTTCCACGAAGAGCGTGTGCTGGCCGCCTGGCTCTCCTTCTGTGGCTTCAAATCCCGCGGCGGCAAGCATTTCCCGCGCCGAACGCAGGGTGGGGTCGCTGATGCCGCCCAGCATCGCCGCAAGCTCGCGCTCGCGTGCCTCCCGGTCCAGCGGCACGATCTCCGTGAATGTGCGCTCGGCGCGCACCTGCTTGAACACGGCGAAGTGCTGGCTCGCCTGCGCCGCCACCTGAGGCAGGTGGGTGATGCAAAGCACCTGATGGTGCGCGCCGAGCGCGGCGAGCTTCTCCCCCACGACACGCCCACTGCGCCCGCCGATGCCCACGTCCACCTCATCGAAGATCAGCGTTGGCACGGCGTCCGCGCTGCCGAGGATCGTCTTGAGCGCGAGCATCAGACGGGCGCTCTCGCCACCGCTCGCCACGCGCGCGAGCGGGCGCAACGGTTCACCGGGGTTGAGGCTCACGTAGAACTCGACCCGGTCAATCCCTGTGCGGTCGAAGGTCACGAGGCGCGGTTCCGCGGTCGCGGCGTCAGCGTCCGCACCGGCCAGTTCCTCCGCGGGCAGGTCGGAGCGCACACCCTCCTCTGCCTGGCGCCGCTCGAAGTGGACAGCGAAGCGGCCATCGCGCAGGCCGAGGTCCGCGATCTCACGCTCGACGGCGGCGCTGAGGCGGACGGCGGCGGCGCGGCGCGCCAGCGAGAGCGCGCCCGCGGCGATGCCCAGCCGTTCGCCCACCGCCGCGATCTGCCCGGCCAGCCGCGCCACGCGCTCCTCACTCGAATCGAGCGATTCCAGGTCGGCGGCGGCGCGCTCCGCGTAGGCGAGCACGTCCGTGATGCTGCCGCCGTACTTGCGCTTGAGCGTGCTGATCAGGCCAAGCCGTAGCTCGATCTCTTGCAGTCGCTCCGGGTCCGCCTCCACCTCATCCCGGTAGGCACGCAGCGCGCGCGCAAGTTCGAGCGCCTGCGCTTGCAGCGCCTCTCCCTGCGCGGCGGTCGCCTCCATCCGCGGGTCGAGACGCGCAAGCTGCGCGAGGCTGTCCGCGGCCACGCCGAGCGCGTCCCCGGCCGCCGCGCTGCTGCCACCTTCCACCAGCACTTCATAGCTCGCCGCGGCGAGGCGACCTAGCTCCTCCGCGTTGCCGAGCCGCTGGCCCTCCGCGCGAAGCTCCTCCTCCTCGTTCGCGGTCAACTCGGCGGCGCTGATCTCGTCCAACTCAAAGCGCAGGCGATCTTGGCGGCGGGCGCGCTCACGCTCATCCTCGCTCAGGCGGCGCAGCTCCGCGCGCAGGCCGCGCAGCGCGACAGCAAGCTCCGCGACGAGCGTGCGCTGCTCACCGTGTCCGGCGTAGCGGTCGAGGAAGCCGAGATGTTCACCGGCGCGCGTGATGCTCGTGTGGTCCTCTTGGCCGTGGATGTCCACCAACCGGCCGCCGATTGCGCGCAGCGCGGATTGGACCACGGCGCGGCCGTTGATGCGCGTCAGCGTGCGCCCGTGGGCGGGAATGTCGCGGCTGATGATCAGCAGGCCGTCCTCCGGCTCGACGCCCGCCTCGGCGAGCGCCGCAGCGAGCGCCTCGTCGGCCGGCTCCGGCAGGCGGAAGATCCCCTCGACGCGCGCGCGTTCCGACCCGGCGCGCACGGCACCGCTGTCCACCGGACCGCCGAGCAGCATCGCCAGCGCGTCCACGACGATGCTCTTGCCCGCGCCCGTCTCGCCGGTGAGCGCGGTGAAGCCGGGCCTGAATGCGAGCCGCACATGCTCGGCGACGGCGAAGTTGCGAATGTCCAGTTCTTCGAGCATCGGGTCAGCCCGCTTCGGCGCGCTCCGCCTGCGGAAGCGCGGATTCGGGACCGTCGGCGCGCTCATCGAGGTGGCGCACGAGCTTCTTGTAGAAGTCGGCGGGCGGGCGCAGGCGCACGAAGCGTGCCGTGTGCGGGCTGCGCGTGACGCGCACACGGGCGCCTGTCTCCAACTCTTCATCTACCTGGCCATCAAAGGACACGACGGCGCGATGGTCGGTGGCAACGCGCAATTCGACGGAGAGGTTAGCGGGCAGCACGATCGGCCGCACGCGCGAGAGATGCGCGGCCACCGGCGTGATCACCATCTCGCGTGACTCCGGGAAGAGCACGGGTCCACCCGCGGAGAGGTTGTAGCCGGTGGAGCCGGTGGCGCTGGCGACGATCATGCCGTCCGCGCGCACTGTCTCCAGAAAGTCGCCCTCGACGTAGACGCTCACATAGACCGGCCGGCCCGGCGCGTAGCGACCGACGACCACGTCGTTGAGCGCGAGCTGGGGCGGGAGCGTCGAGCCGGCCGCCCCGTCCCCGGAGCGGCAGACCTCGCCCAAGAGCATCACGCGCTCCTCGATCCGGCCGGCACCGTCGAGCACGTCCAGCACGGCAGTACGTGCCTCATCCGGCGCAAGCTCGGCGAGGAAACCGAGGCGGCCCATGTTCACGGCGAGGATGCGCACCGGATGGGGCACGGCGGAGCGCGCGCCGCGCAGCACGGTGCCGTCCCCGCCAATGCAGATCAGGAGGTCCGTGCCGGCCATGTGATCAGACGCGGCATCACGATCCCAGGCCGAGGACACCCAGACGGCGTTGCCGCGACCCTTGAGCAGCACCCTTAGGTCGCGCGCCAGCTCCTGCGCCTCGTCGTGGTTTGGATGGACGTAGATACCGACCTTGGCGCTCATACGGCCTCGTCGCGGTCCGGTTGCAGCCAGAGCAGGAACTCACGGTTCCCCTCGCCCCCCAGGATAGGGGAAATGGTCAGACCACGCACCCGTAGCCCGTGCGTGACGCACCAGCGCACGACGCGCCCTATCACGCGCGCGTGCGTGAGCGGGTCGCGCACAATCCCACCTTTGCCGACCTCTCCCCGCTCCGCCTCGAACTGCGGTTTGACGAGCGCGACGATCTCGCCGCCCGGCTCAATCAGGTCGCGCACCGGTCCCAGCACTTTGCGGAGCGAGATAAAGGACACGTCTATCACGGCCATACTCACCGGCACCGGCAGCGCGGTGAGATAGCGCGCGTTCGTCCGTTCCAGCAGCACCACGCGCGGGTCCACACGCAGACGATAATCAATCTGCCCGTAGCCGACATCCACACCAATCACGCGCGCCGCGCCGCGCTGGAGCAGACAATCCGTAAAGCCGCCGGTGGAGACGCCGATATCCACGACGCTGCGCCCGGCCACGTCGAGGCCGAAGCGGTCGAGCGCGTGGTCCAGTTTCTCTCCGCCGCGGCTGACGAAGCGGGGCCGTGCAAGCACGATCAGCTCTACCGCCTCCGATACCTGCATCCCCGGCTTGGACACGGGGCGGCCGTCCGCGCGCACCTCGCCCGCGAGCACCGCCGCCCGCGCCTGCTCGCGCGAGTCGAACAGGCCGCGCTCAAGAAGCAGCACGTCGAGACGTTGCCTACTCATTGGTCCTCTGTCTCGGGCGCGACGAAGGTGGCGGTGAGCGCGGACATGGATACGGCC
>Ga0136611_10002962_pt1 | contig 11881 bp, 19 predicted proteins | sample AntDrymUQ2232306_2_FD_106645 | JGI IMG/M metagenome (GOLD analysis project Ga0136611, IMG submission 106645) | Polar desert sand microbial communities from Dry Valleys, Antarctica - metaG UQ223 (23.06) | ecosystem: Environmental > Terrestrial > Soil > Desert | place: Antarctica: Dry Valley... | reverse complement strand
GGGTTGGGTGGGGGCTAGGTCGTAGGTTGTGGTCCATTGGCGGCCGGTGTTGATGGTGTGTGTGATGCCTTCGATGGTGCAGGTGAGTGTGGTGGGGGTGCCGCCTGGCGGGTTGCTGGTGATGCTGATGGTGTCGCCTAGGTCACGTTGAGCTACGGCTTGTTCTTCGGGGGGTCCGGTGCGGGCGTTGACGACGAGCTGGTCGATGCGTGTGCGGGGGGTGGCGCCGGCTGTCACGGTGCGTTGTGCGTGGGCGAGAGCGGCAGTGTCGGTGGCCCACAGTCCGTCCCTGTTGGGGGCGTCGTGGCGCAGGTAGCGGGCGATGCTGACGGCGTCTTCTGCGACCTGGGTGACACCACCGGGCCGGGTCGCTTCGGCGTGGTTCACAATGTCGGCTCGGCGCCGGGATGGGCGTGCCCTGATGAACCTGAGCCCGCTCACGTTGTTGTAGGAGGCGACGGGGGCGGGTGTGGTGGCGGGCCGTGCGGCGAAGCGGAGTACGCCGTCGCGGCGGCAGTGGAGTCGGCCGCCTTCGGTGAGCGCCACCTTCTCGAGGTGGGCGAGCGCTGATGCGTTCACCAGCTCATCCTGCGATTCGACGGTCGGGGAGCCGACCTGCTCAACGCCGGCGTCCACTGACCGCCAGGCGGCCGGCCAGTTCACCTGGTCGAGGACGACACCGACCCGGGTGCCGGATGCTTGCCCGCCGCCGGCTGTCCCCCACCTGCTGCGGCCAGCCAGGTGCAGGTTCGTCTTCTCTGCGCCGGTGAGGAGCCGGGTGAAGAAGGTCATCTCGTCAAGCCAGAACGGGCCGCCGCCGATCACGTCGGTTCCGGTGCCTGCCCCGGTCACTGACCCGAACGTGCCTATGGTCGCCGCACCGTTGTCGATGGCCACGTTCCATGTGCCACCGTTGCGTTCGTAGTTGACGTAATGCCACTGTCCGTCTGTGATAACGACCGGGTTGGTGATTGTTGTTGTGCCACCCCCGGCGTTCAGTGCACGTCTCACGAACGCTTTCCCGGCTTTCGTGACACCGAAGTTGAGGGCGCCTTCCAACGGGTTACCGAACCCGCCCTGATAAATGACAAGTTCCTGTGTGGGGACCTGACTGAACCGGACCCACCATCCGAGGGTGAACACGTTCGTGTAGGAGATGCTGAACCCTGGCGAGTACGCCTGAAAGTTCTCGGCGTCAGGCATTTGGAGGGCGTTGCCGGCGCTGGCCACAATGGCTGACGGTGCCGGTATTGACCGGACGGCGGTGAGGGCGAACGCGTTGAGCGGGTAGGCGCCGAGGGAGCCGGCGCCGCTGTCGGTCAGCACGGTCGCTCCTACCGGCTGGTCCATCCGCCACCACGAGTAGGGGGCGGCCTGGCCCACCACGACACCGTAGGAGTCGGCTACGGGCCGTTGTGCGCCCAGCCAGGCGAGCCCGTCGACGGCCCGCAGCGTGGACACGTTCGGCCGGTAGCTGGTGGCGATGTCGTCGAGGAACCCGGTGAACAGCCGTTCCGTGGTGCCGTCGTCTAACACCTGGTCGATCTTGACTTGCCGCATGGGGCCGAGGTCGGCCGCCCACGGTGAGCTCGGGTTTGTCGGGTCGAGTCGGCGGTCCGGGTCGTCGATGCGGATGTCGGCTGACCCTGGTTCGGTGGGCCCTTCGTTGCCCCGCCTGCCCCGGCGGATGCTGGCGCCGATCACACGGCCGGCGTCGGTCCACACGGGGGCCGTGTTGAGCGGTGTGGCGGTCAGAGCGACGTAGCACCTCGTGGCCATCAGCCGAGGACACCGAGCCGCCGGTTACGGGCGTCCAACCCGGCGGCCACCTTGTCGATCAGGTCGTCCACGCCGACTGTCGCACCCCGCAAATCGAGGTTCACGACCACGGGAGGCGCCGCACCGTTCCCGGCCGTGCCAGAGGCGCCGGGTCGGGTGAACCCGCCGGGCATGGCCACGGTCGGTGCGGTCAGCTTCATCTTGGCGAGCTCGGCGCCGGGCAGCGACGAGGACCCGGCGATGCCGTCGGCCAACCCGGCCATGAGTTGCCCGCCCATGTCGGCGAACACTTTCGACGGGGAACCGAACTTGAAGATGCCAGTCATGGCCCCAAGTATCTTCTTTCCCAGCGACATGATGGCGTCGAGTACCCATTTGTGGGCGCCGAGGATGCCTTCCGCTAACCCTTTGACTATGTTTGTGCCGGCGTCGAGCAGCCATTTGCCGGCGTCGGCTACCGCCCCGAGGACCTTTAACGGCAGGTCCACGTAGAAGAACTTGTAGACCATGCCGATCTTCTTCAAGCCTTCCCATAGGCCGCCGATAATCTTCCCTCCGGCGTCCACCAACCATTTGCCGGCGTCTTTCATGGCGTCCCAAATCTTGCCTGGCAGGTCACTCTTGAAGAACTTGTAGATGAGGACTCCGACGATGACGATGCCGGCGACGAGGGCGATCCACGGGAGGGCGGTCATCAGGACCGGGCCGAGCGCGGCGCCAGCGGAGGCGATCCCCGGGCCGAGGGCGGCCAGCCCCTTCGTGACCGCCGGGGCGATCGCACCTGCCCCCTTCGCCACCTGCGGTCCCATCTTCGAGGCGATCGGCCCAAGCGACCCGAGCGCCTGAGCCGTGGCCGAGATGCGGGGGGCCACCGCACCCACAGCGACCATGGCCACCAGACCGGTCTGCACCGGCCCGGGAAGCTTCGTGAAAGCGTCGATCAGCGGCGTAAGGATCTTCCCGAGGCTGTTCATCACCGGGACCACACCGGCACCCACCGACGTTTTCATCTGATCGAACGCAACCGCCGCCTTCTCCGACCCGGTCGCCATCTGCTGGCCGGCGTCACCACCCTGCTTGCCGAGCTCGTCGAGGATGAGTGTTTGTGCTCCGGCGACGTTGCCCGTGTCGACCATCGTTTTGATGGTCGCTTTCTGCTGCTCGGTGAACGTGATCCCAACCTCGGCGAGTGCGCCGATGCCGGCTATCGGGTTGTCGAGCGCCTTGCCGAGCTGGATGGCCTGGCCCTTCATGTCCGTACCCCAGAACTTGGAGAGCCCTGTGGTGGTGGCCAGCACCTTCTGCATGCCTTCGTCTGTGGCGCCGATGCCGCTACGCAAGTTGGCGAACGTGAGGAGGACGGAGGCGCCTTCTTTGACTTGGCCGGCGCTGACGGCGGTCGACTTGGAGAGGGACGCTGACCACTTGTCGATGTCGGCGGTGCTGGTCGAGATGGTCCCGCCCATGGTGCGGAGGATCGAGTCGACCTGCCGGGTCGCCTTCTCCTGTTCGCCGGCTCCTTTGACGCCGGAGACGAACAGGGCGCCGAGTCCGATGCCGCCGACGAACGAGGCGATGCCGCCGAGCGCGGCTTTCGCCTTGCCGCCTGATTCGACGAGGTCGGCATCGAACCCCTTGGAGTCGGCCCGGATCGAGACGAACGCTTCTCCGACGCGCACGGTCAGCCCCTCCCGTCCCCGCTACGGCCTCTCACGGTCCGCCTACGGCCCGCTAGCACCCTCACCCGACCTCACCCCCACATGCCCGTATCTGAGCCTCCCAGGGGACCCGAGCGGTCTCAGAGGTCAGGGACGACTCGAGGGCGTCCCGCTCATCCTCATCAGCGCACCCGTCGAGCAGCAGGCCGTGAACGCAGTTGAGAAGCCGGCGAAGGCTCATGGTCAGCGGCTCGACAGGGTGGAGGCGCCATTCGAGGGCGCCCCAGGATGCCGCCGCTGCGCTCGCGAGTGCGACGGCGACGTAGGAGGGCGACCCGTGGCCACCTCGACGTTCTCGTCGATCCACGCCTTGATCTCGACCATCTCCCACCCTGCGGCGTCGATAGCCGCCCAGCACGCTTCCTGGTCGTCGGGGTGAACGAGCCGGTCCACAAGTTGGCCGGTGGCCACCGCGGCACGTTCGTTGTTCCCGCTGGTGACGCCGACCGTGTAGCGCATCATCCCGCCCGGCGTCAGGGACCGCACCCGGATCGGCACGTCGCCGATCATGGCGAGCCGCTCCCCGCTCTCGTCCTCATGCTCGGCCAACGCAGCGTCCAGCTCGGAGGCCGCCGGGGCGGCGGTGACGTGACCTTCGTCGTCCTCGGTGACCATGCCGAGCACCTCGACGGCACGGGCGACCGCTTCCGGGTCGGTGATCCCGAGCGCCTGCGCGGCCAAACGCAGCTTGTCGTCTGTGACCACCGGTTAGATGGCGCCGACGAGAGCGGCCGGAGCGGACGCCGGCAGCAACGTCCACGTCGTCAACGGCGACACATCCTCGAGCGTGAACACCATCCCGATCATCTTCTTGTCCGGCGACTTCTTGTTCGTCAGCGCGATAGCGCCAGTCTGAACACACCGGCGGATCAGCAACCGGGCGCCAGCGACCGACTGGTGAACGAGCATGACCCGCTGGAAGGCGGCGGCCGCCGACGGCGACAGGGCCACAGCGTCGTTCGCCACAGCCGCACCCTTGTTGAGCGCCAACGCCAAGTTCTGCTTGGTCGACTCCAACGCAGCGAACGCGAACGTCTCAACCGTCTGGTTCGGCTCCATGCGGATGGCGTTCAGCGCCTACTCAGCAAAGATGCCGTTCCACGTGGTGGCACTGTTGAACACGGACCCGTCGTTGGTGAACCCGATCGGCCGCCAGGCGGCAGGGAGGGCGGTGGTCGAGTCGATCGGTTCGACGGTGCCGAGCGTTGCGGCGTAGATCAGGCCGGGGCCTGTGCTGACCATGTTCCCATCGGGCATGGCGGCGTCTCCTTCTGGCCCCTGCGGGCCGCTAGTGCCCCCTGTGGGGCGTGAACCCACCCTAGGCCCTGGGCGGGGCGGGCGGCGGGCCGCTAGGTGGTGCCGTCGAGACGGCCGAGGATGAGCCGGGCTAGAGCGACGTTCGCCAGGGTGAGTGCTCGCACCTGGCCGGCGACCTGTGCGCTGGCGGGGGCCGGGAGGGCCAGGTAGGAGCGGCTGGCGGTCAGGCCGGCCTCGGCCTGGGTGCGGAGGGTGGCCCCGTTCGTCTCCTCTGCAGGCGGCGCCTGGGCCGGGTAGGTGGCGACGACTCGGCCGCCGTTCACGGCGAAGGCGGGGGGGCCGTGCCTCTGGCCGGCGCCGAGGGCCGGGCGCACCTCGGCGGCCTCGACCCACCCGTCGGGGGCGAGGTCTGCCAGCGTGGGGTTGGACACCGTGCGGCCGTCGTCGAGCCGCCACGAGCCGGGAAGGTCGGCGCTGGACTGCTGGACGGCCCCGGCGATAACTCGGGCGAATAGGGTCATGGGGCTCCTGTCATACGACGGCGATCCCGTACTTAGCGCCGAGATACGATTCCACCTGGCGCCGTTGCGCCGTTGTTAGCGGCGAGTCATAGATCATAAACTCGGCCATGTCGCCCAGCAATGTTTGAGCGTGAGTAAGGGCGTCAGCGTGCCCCAGGTACGCGCCTATGCCGATCCTCGTAACCCATGACTGTGCCGCCACGCCCGAGATAACCCGGAACGATCCGAGCGGGGCGGCCGAGATGCCAACCCCCCCGTTTATCCACGATCCCGTGGCTAGGAACCCGCCGGGATAGGCGCCCCCTGGGTTGTAATCGGTAGTAGGGTGCATCCCAAAGTAGGATATCTCATTGGGACCCCCAGGCCCCCACCCGCCAAAGATGCGCCGGAAGTCACTAAACGCCGCACCGTCAGTATGATTGACCACGGCGAAGAATGTTCGCATAGTCAGGAGGGGCGTGAGCATGGAGTCGCCTAACCCATCGAACCTCAATACCGGCGTGCCGTTCAGAATCCCGGTCCGGTATAGGGGCCTGTGCAGGGGGTTGGTGGTCATCGCCGCATTGTTAGCGTTACCGCTAGAGTCAACCCAGGTAGTTACCGGATCGAGGTCGGCTAACCCGGTTAGGGCGTCGGCCTTTAGCCACGTCTTTAGCCCTGGTATCTGTGGCGGGAGAAACCCACCGCCGCTTCGCCGCAGGAGCGTCGCCGCCCTCATCGGAGGTCTAGCCCGGCGACGAACCCGGCCCAGGTTGCCCCGTCGGCGCAGAGGAACGAGAGATAATCGACCTTCGCCGGCCCGGTCGAGAGTGTTGGCGCCGCACCCCCCGGCCACTTGGCCGTCGCCGGCCACGTCACCGAACGCGAGCCGACGGCATCCTGCGCCAGGGCGAGCGTAAACGACTTACCCGCGGCGGCGGCCGGGAACGTGAACGTGCAGTCGGCGTTCAGGGTGACCCGACTAACACTCTGCGCCGTCACGGGGTCGGGGATGACCTGCGCTGCGCCCGAGGCGGCGACCACGTTTACGGCCTCCAGAGCTGGCGCCTTCGTCGCACCGAGGGCGTCAAGTTCGGCCTGTGTGGCCACGTCGAAGGACAGGTCGGCGGCGGCGATTGGGGTCGACTCCAGCCGGTAGCCGGCGTGGGGGTCGGGGGCGGCGGCGTGCGCCCCCAGGGCCGACGAGGCCACCGTGGCGGGCGGATCGGTGAGCAGGCTCGCCACGGTCCTCGTCGAGCCCTCGACGGTCGGGAGGGCGACGTGCTCGACCACGAGCTGGCCGCCCACCTGGGTGGTGACCTCCAGCACCACGCCCGCGGGCAGCACCTCGGAGGCGAGTGGCACCGCTAGCGACCACGCCCCCTCGACTACGGCGGGCTGTTCCAACCCGACCCGCTTACCGGAGGCGACGTACACCACATCGGCGCCGGCCCAAGCGAGTGACACCTCGGCCCATTCGTGGCCGGGCCCGGAGATGCGCCCGATCGTGTCGGTGAGGGTGGCGGGCATCAGGCGCCCAGTATGTCCACGTCGAGGGTGGCGACGTAGCGGGCGACGTCGGTGTCAGGGTCGGGCGCCCACATCATGGCGTTCAGCCTGACACCTCCGAGCCGGGCCGTGGGCGACAGGTCGAGGAGGCCGGGTGCGGACCCGAGCGTGGAGACGGCGGTGGCCATCAGCGTCTCGGCTTGCGCCCCGGAGGCGGCCCACGCTTCGAGCTGGACCATGGCGCTGTCCATGGTGGTCCCGTCGTGGCCACCACCGGCCCGCCAGACGACGAGGGCGGGGAGCACGGCGCCGAGGGGTAGGGCGCCCAGGTAGGTGCGTGCGCCGACGACGGCGACCACGGCGGGCTGGGAGCGCAGCCAATCCCGCAGCGGGGTGAGCCACGGGACAACAATGGTGGGCAGTTGGGCGGTGGCCACTACCGCTCCTCCGCTGCCGACAGAGGTTCACCACGAAGGAACCCGAGGAGCCAGCGATGGGAGCGCGTCCTTTTGCCTTCGAAGTGGAACAGCCCGTAGCCGGTGGCGTCACGCGGGCCAATCCAGGGCCAGCATTCCTCCGGTCCTGCCGAGGTATCGACCTTCGCCCAGAACCGGGATTCGTCGTTCATTACCTCTCCTCTGCCGCTGACAATGCTACTCGCATAAACGGCCGGGCCCGCCGCTGCGAGGTGCCGAGCTCGTTCCAGCGGGCGACGTCTTCGTTCACCCGAGGTTCACTGCGGGCCGGGTCGCCGGGCCGGGCGTTGCGGTCCTCGGCCGGGCCGATGCGTGCTTCGAGCGTCCCGTCGTCGAGCCCGACGTCGGAGGAGATGGAGTCGGCGAGCTGCCCGGTGTCCCGGGGGGCCAGTTCGACCATGCGGGTCTCGACCCGTTCGCCGGCCCGTCGTAGCCAGTCGCCTACGGGGCCGTCGGGTGCGGTGAGGAGGGTGGCGATCGCACCGTCGTACCATTCGACGCGCACCCCGTCGCCACCACCGGCGGCCGGGTACGGCGACGAGACGCTGCCCATCAGCGGACCTGCACTCTCCACCGGCGCAGCATCTTCGTGCCGTCGTACACCTCGGGGGCGCCGATCCAGTCGAGTCCCCTGGCGATGCACTCCCGCACGATCTGCACCTCCTGGTCGAGCTGCCCTTCGCCGGCCGGTAGCTCCCACGTCTCATACTTCGGCCCGGCGGCCTTCGTCGTGGACGGTTCGGGCTTGCTCGGGGCGTCGGCCATGCGGTCAGGTTACCGCCGGCTCCACCCCGAGTCTGCGGACCAATGAACGCAAGCCTCGGGGAGCGCCCTCCCGGCGAAAGGAACCGGGGCCGGCAGGTGGACGCTTACGGATGCCCGGTGCATACCACGTCAGCGCCGGCGTGGCCAGCGTGGTATCCGGTAGAAGTCCATCTCGTCCCGAGGGAACCGGGATTGAGACGACCGGGGCAGCGCCGCTCGCTCCTCGGGGGACATGGTGAGCCAGGTGGTCAGCATGTCTGAGACGTCGACGCTGTCGTCGAGCATCGCCTTGGTGACGGGAATGAGGTGGACGGGCAGGGCCATGCCTCCACTATACACAGGTGGTGGCGGGACTACCGCACGACCCGCCGTAGCCCGGCCCGCACATGATCGAGCGCGTAACCCTGGCGGACCTGGACCCACACGACATCCCACGTCTCCCCGGTCCGGTCATCCCGCACCCGCTGCCCGTGGTCGAGCTCGAGCGTGTCAGCGTGGAGTACGGCGTCTACCACTTCGGCGGACCCGGTGGCCATGCCTTCCCGGCCGGAGGGTGCGCCGATCACCGCTCGGGTCCCGGCGGACACGACCGCCCACGTTGCGGTCTCGTACGGTTCCGGCTGGGTGCGGGTGAGGACCGACACGGTGGTGGTCGAGATGGGGATGGCCACCGGTCACACGTCCCGCCGGTCGTGCCGCAGCACGTGGCCGTGCCACAGCACACACTCGCCGCCGCCCCGAGCGCCACAGTGCCCGCATGCCCCATGGGAGGCGCACCCGGGTGCGGGCGGGAGCACGGGGGGAGGAGGTCCGGCGAGCGCCTTGCGGATGCGACGCAGCACCCTCATACGTCCCGCCGCCGGTAGGCGAGCACCGACGGTCCCCACTGCGGCGCCAGTTCCCCCTTCAGGGTAACGAACCGAACCACGGAGACATCCCCCACAGCGTACGAGCGGGCACCGACTGGCCCACGGTCGGTCGGGTGCAGCAACTCCTTCGCTGCGCCGCACAGAGCTTCCGCGAGGGTCATGGGGAAGGTCAGCGCCGTCCAACCGCCCGTGTACGTGAGCACGCCGAGGAGGCCGGCGGAAGGGACACCCCGAACGGCGTGCCCCTCGACGGTCACCCCGGCCGGGACCACGGTGATCGGCGTCACCAACGGCCAGGCCAGCCCGTCCACCCCAACCCGGACCGCTTCGACCCGCACCGCCGACTCCAACGGCCGGCGCAGGGCGTCCTGTAGGAGCGCCTGAGCGTCCGCCAACGCGGCCACCACATCACCCGAAGGCGAGGCGGTGTCCGCTGTCAGTCGGCGGTAGGTGGCCTCTACGACCAGGGCCACCGCTACCTACGCCGGGCGCTCGTGCCCTTGCGCTCCTGGACGACCTCGACGACCGGGGCGTCGCCGGCCGCCGGCTCGGCCGCCACCTCGACCACCTCGGCGACCCGGTCACCCGGCCCGGCCAGCACGATCCCGGTGACCGGGTCGATAACCCGGCCCATCTCATCCCGCTCCAGACTGTCGTTCGCTCCCATCAGGCCAGCGTCGCTTCGCAGTGAGCGCCGGGGAACGGCACCCCGAAGGCGACCCTCTCCTCGGCCAGGATGCGCACCACGTTCGTCGTCATCAGGGTGTACTCGTCGACCCGGATGATGACCTGCTGACGCTCCCACAGGATGTCGGTGTTGAACACGCCGGCGAGCGCCCGGTCGACGGGGATGCGCCGAGTGCGGATCACCGGGGTCCCCCACAGTCCGGGGGGCACCGAGGCGTTCACGCTGTTCGGATCGAGGATCGCCTCGCCGGCCGACACGTCAACCCGGTTCGCCTGCCTCGTGGTGACCAACGTCCAGAACGTGGTGGGGTGCATCACAACACCGGTGGCCCCGCCCACCTCCTCCAGTTCGACCTGGCCCATGGCGAGACCGATGGTTGCCAGCCGGTCGGTGACGACGGGCGGGCCGGCCGACTGGACGATCGCAGCCTGGGTGCGGATGCCGACCGTGTTGCGGATGCCCCGCAGCTGCGGTGCGGTCCCGGTCCCGTTCAAGATCTGGTCCATCTCCCGGGTGAGGACGAGATTGCCGAGGACCCCGTCGATCCAGCCGCGCACGGTCGCCTCGTCGTCGAGTACCTCTCGGGGCACAGGAATCCAACCGGCGATCCACCGGGTGGGGGCGTCAACCTGCACCGGGTTGATCGTCACCTCAGGCTTCAGCTGGCCCTGGGCGACGACGTTGGCGCCCAGCTCGTCGGTGAACCTGGTTGGCATCTGGAAGTAGGGGACCGAGTTGAGGCCGGTGCCGACGACGGTGACCAACCCTCGCATGGTGGTGGCGTCTGGCATGCGGGGCAGGACGGGTGCGGCGACCGGGCCGAACGTGCCAGACGTCGGGATGGTCAGGGCACGCTCGATCAGGCCGGAGACGGGCACGGCGTTCACCAGCCCGTTGTGACTGGCCCGGTCCGCGAACGCTGCGGAGCGGATGAACTGCTCGCCGGCCGTCCGGTCCTCGGCGGGCATGGCCAGCCCGGCGATCGGGGGCATGGTCGGGGTGACCCGGGGGGCGGACCGTTCGTAGGCGGCGAGCATCGGGTCGAGGTGGTTGATGGCGTCGATGGCCGATTCGGCGTCAGCCTGCCACCCTTCGGGGCGGTCAGCGAGGGCGGTCCGCTGGATGCCACCGAGGTACTCGCCGGCGCCGAGGAGCTGCTCCCGGATCTGGTCAGGGGTGGGGTGCTCGTCGAGCGTGGGCGTGAACGGCATGCGGGTGTCTCCTTGGGGGAGGTGGGGTGCTGGAACGTTCCAGTGCCGGCACAGGGTAGACCGTGCGGGCCGTCGGGGTGTGCTATCGGCGGGTCAGGTCCTCTTTGCCTTGGTCGGCGGCGATGATTGTGGCGGCCAGCGGGTGGCCGTCGAGCCACACGTCGGCGACCCAGCGGGCGAACGTCTGCTTGTCCCGGTACGTTTCGACGACGAGCTCGTCGGTGGCGGCGAACAGCCCTTGGACGTACCCTTTGGCGGCTTTCCCGGCGGGGGTGGACATTTCGGGGCAGTTGACGCCTCGGAGCCGGATCGTCTGGTTGGCGTGGATGTGGAAGCCGAGGTCGATGTCGAGGAGGTAGGTGTCACCGTCGATGACGCGTAGCAGGGTGGCCCGGTAGCGGTAGGCGGGCGTCACGGTGCGGGAAGGTCCGGGTCGGTCGGGACGGCGGCGAGGATGGCCTCGACGCACGCCTGCACGTCCGGGGCACGGTCTGCGACACACTCGGCGACAGCGGTAGCCGCCCGGGCGGTGCGGGCCACGGACGCCGCCTCCCGCTCCTCGAAGCACGCATGCCTGTCGCCGGGGGTTGAGGGGACGGCGCACTCGATCAGGGTGCGCCGCTCACTCTGAGCGCCCTGCTGCGACCGGAGGAACACGGCGCCCTGGATGAGGACGAGGAGGCCGATGATGCCGGCGCCGAGGATCACCCCGGAGCGGCGACGGTGTGCCCGGGCCACGCTCGTCGAGATGCCAGCAAGCTGGGTGGAGATGCCCCGCCCCGTGTCCGCCACAGCGTTCAGAGCGGTCATCAGGTCGGACGGTTCGCCCGTCTCAACAGGTCGGGCCTCGAGCTGCCCTTCGTCGTCGTGGTCAGCCACGGTCGCGCTCCCCTCTCAAGGTCAGTTCCCGGTCGATCTCTGTTGTCTGCCGGCGCAGCTCGGCCGCGAAGTGCTTCACATCATGGAGCACCTGGCCCATGTCTGGTTGCGGCTGGTCCCCGCGGCGCCGCTGATGATTCGGCTGAGCCTTCCGTTTCGGTCGGAACCAGCTCACGGCGGCGCCTCCCTGCGGTTCACCCTCGCCTCCTCGGACAGGTAGGTGAGCATCT
>Ga0136611_10002961_pt1 | contig 11883 bp, 11 predicted proteins | sample AntDrymUQ2232306_2_FD_106645 | JGI IMG/M metagenome (GOLD analysis project Ga0136611, IMG submission 106645) | Polar desert sand microbial communities from Dry Valleys, Antarctica - metaG UQ223 (23.06) | ecosystem: Environmental > Terrestrial > Soil > Desert | place: Antarctica: Dry Valley... | reverse complement strand
ATATCGAAGTGTTTTACAACCGGGAGCGATTACATTCAGCTAATGGATATATATCGCCCGTTGAATTCGAGTTGCAGCAAAATGCTGCTTAACTTCGTGTCCAGTAAAGTGTTGACACATCATCAATTGACGGTGCAGTTTTGTTGGATAGGGATGCGTTCTGTCATGCTATAGGTGTAATCCTAGATGGGCTAGCAACTGATAAAGGGAATGCTTCAAGAGGTTCTAGATATAATTCGGCGATTCGCTATTACGAACAATTTGGAAAGCACGAATCAACGTTAATTGTCATTATTTCAGAAGATGGAATGATTAACTTAATACCCAATTTAAAATCCCAAATTAAGCATTCTAGTATTCTTAAGGCCATTGAAGATTTTAAGAAACTACTTGATGGAGAAGAAATAAAGAAAAAGATATTTAATCAAAAGATGGATTACTTTCAATCTGTCAATTTCTACTTAACTCAAGAAGAGTGTGACACAATCAATAAATTAAGAAAAGCAATAGAAGCAAAAGCTAGTGATAACAACAATATCAGAATTGTCTACGATGATCTAAAACCAAATATTGAAATGAACAACAGCTATTACTTGGAAAATTAAAACACATGTCATGTTTCTCTAAGAATCGAAAATGATGATAAAGCGGTGAAGAGTAAATAGCGTGATTGTAATTCAGTTTATATATTTGATTAAGTCTCAGCGCTTATCATATTTTCTGCCATCTAATTCTTGAATTCTATTCAAACACACATAATTTTTGTCATCATTAGTTATTAACCTAATGTCTACATAGTGTCTACATTTATTCCATGTAATTTTTATATAGAACGTAACTTATTGTTTTTATGGTGCCGACACCAAGAATCGAACTCTGGACCTTCTGATTACAAATCATCACTTATTCTTTCATATCAATCGTTTCCCAGGAAACCAGATATTAAACCGACTACCCTTGCCTACCTTACTGATAATCTCCAGCCTGGCTTCATGGCGGCTCAAGACATGTTTGACAATGGCAAGCCCGAGCCCTGTGCCGCCGGTTTCCCGTGAGCGGCTGTTATCGACGCGATAAAAACGTTCCGTCAAGCGCGGGATATGCTCTGGCTCAATACCGATCCCACTATCCTGCACAAAAAACAATCCTTTTCCATCGCACTTTTCCCAATTGATACTGATTTCACCTCTATCGGGTGTATAGCGAATAGCATTGCTGATTAAATTGCCAAAAGCACTGCGCAATTCTTCTTCGCTTCCCAGCAGTTGATCTTGCGTCACAATATTCAGTTTGATTTGATGACGCCCAGCGCTCAGGGATTCTGCATCCTGTAGAATGCCATGCAGCAAACTAACCACATCCACCACTTTCTCATTCATCTTATTCTGCTCATTTTCCAGACGTGACAGAACCAGCAAATCTTCAATCAACCGCTGCATACGTACGGTCTGTTCGTTCATTAATGCCAGGGCGCGCTTATTGAAACCGTTATTCACATTGTCATCTGCAGATAAAGTTTCGAGAAAACCACCAATGACCGTCAGTGGTGTACGCAATTCATGAGAAACATTGGCAATAAAGTCGCGCCGCATGGTCTCTATCTTTTCAAATCGCGTAATGTCGCGACTGATCAGAAGCTTCTGATTATAGCCATAGGGCACAAGATGCAACGAAACAATCAGTCCTTGTTGACGCGTTTGATTGAGAATCAGAGGATTGCTGTATTGACGTGCCGCCAGATACGCAACGAAAGGTATTTGCCTAACCAGATAGGTGATTTGCTGGCCTGTATCCAACGATAGATTAATGCCTAAATGCTGCTCCGCCACAGCATTACACCATTCGATCCGATCAGCATCATCCAGAATAACAATGCCATCAGGCATCGCGGAAGTGACGCTACGCATACGCTCCAATGCGAGGCTCATTAACTCCTGACTCTGACTATGTTGACGCACGTAGCGCGCCAAATGGGCAAACACATCATCCCAAGCGCCCGAGCCGGCCGGGATACTGGCGGGTGAATGATCAGAAAGTTGTAACCAGCGTTCCAATACGACCAAATGGCGAATGTGGTGAAATACCATCCATAACAAAACAACACTCAAAAAAATCAGGGCCTTCACAGCGCCAAAAATCATCCCTAGCACTGCAGTGAGAAAAATAATCAGAAGGATATTAGAAGAACGCTGCCAAATATCAGACACTTAAATATTCCTGAGAAAAATAATCACCTGAGAAACTCTGATCGCAACAAACGCTACAGATGAAAACAGTCCAATTCATCAACAATGTCATTTCGCAAAATGCTGCATTTTACTCGGTCAGATTTCCGTATTATCCGGATTTTTAGCAGGCAACCCAGCTACCGCCGAGAATCGATAGCCTGCGCCTCTGACAGTTTGTATCCATTCATCTTTGCCTGCCAATTCCAGCGCCTGGCGCAACCGCCGGATATGCACATCGACAGTACGCTCTTCAACAAAAACATGATCGCCCCATACTCTGTCAAGCAGTTGACCACGCGAATAAACACGTTCGGTATGCGTCATCATGAAATGCAACAACCGATATTCAGTCGGTCCCAGTTCGATTTCTTTATTCACGGCAGTCACTCGATGGTTGACCGGATCCAACCGCAGTCCATCAATTTCGACCACCTCATCAGAGGCCTCCGGGATCAGTCTGCGCAGTACCGCATTAATACGGGCGATCAATTCACGCGGCGAAAAAGGCTTGATAATATAATCATCTGCGCCAATTTCCAGACCTGCCACTTTATCCGCTTCCTGCGTACGTGCTGTCAGCATAATAATCGGAATTAAGCGGGTACGTTCATTGCGTCGCAAAATTCGCGCAAACTCGATGCCACTCATCTTGGGTAACATCCAGTCCAGCAAAATTAAATCCGGCAAAGCATCATTGATCATTATCATCGCCTTTTCCGCATGATCGGCACACACTGTCTCATAACCGGCTCGCTGTAGATTATAAGTAATCAGCTCCTGTATAGCAGCTTCATCTTCCACGATCAGTATTTTTGCGGCCATGTGTGAACTCCTGTATCCATCAAATTTATTTTGTACAGTTTGCTACAATGGATTTATCAATTACTCTTTACTCTTAATCCATTTACACTGAATAACATACTATGGCCGGTCTAACCAAAGAAACACCGCATCCTACAGAAATCAAGTTACACCAAAAATCCAGAATCTTGGATATTTCTTTCTCTGACGGAAAAACTTTCCAATTTCCATGTGAATTTTTACGCGTTCATTCACCTTCAGCCGAAGTGAGCGGCCACGGTCCAGGGCAGGAAGTGCTACAAACCGGTAAGAGAATGGTCAATATCATTAGAATCGAGCCTGTTGGCAATTATGCCATACAACTCAATTTTACCGACGGCCATAACACCGGACTCTACTCATGGGATTTACTCTATAACTATGGCCTGAATCAGGATAAAATGTGGCAACGCTATCTGCAACGTATGGAAGAAGCTGGTGTCAATCGCGAACCCGCGACCCAATCCAAAACCATGAATCACTCCTGCAAATAAATTGCCATTGACGATCTTCTAAACGCGATATCCAATTTACACTCAATTACTATCATGACTAAAACTACTCATTTTGGCTTCAACACAGTCTCTGAAGATGAAAAAGCCGGCAAAGTTGCAGAAGTTTTTCATTCTGTAGCAGAACGCTACAATCTGATGAATGATTTGATGTCCGTGGGCTTGCACCGCTTGTGGAAACGCTTCGCCATTGAAACCAGCGGCGTTAAGAATGGCGATAAAGTATTGGATATCGCGGGCGGCACTGGCGATTTAAGTGCGCTGTTTTTACAAAAAGTGGGGAAGTCCGGTGAGGTTTGGCTGACCGACATCAATAACTCCATGCTTTCTATCGGCCGCGACCGCCTGATTGATGAAAGCACCCCCACGCCCGTCGCACAATGCGATGCTGAAAAATTACCTTTTCCGGATAATTATTTTAACTGTGTCAGCGTCGCATTTGGTCTCAGAAATATGACGCATAAGAATATGGCGCTCAAAGAAATGCTACGTGTCATCAAACCCGGTGGAACTGTCATCGTGCTGGAATTTTCCAAGGTCTGGAAACCGCTGCAGCCCGCCTATGACACTTATTCATTCAAATTACTTCCCGCCATGGGAAAAGCCATTGCCAACGATGCGGAAAGCTACCGCTATCTGGCAGAATCCATCCGCATGCACCCTTCCCAGGAGGAATTAAAGGAACTGATGGAACAAGTGGGTTTTGACCGCGTGGAATACTTTAATTTAACCGCAGGCATCGTAGCGCTGCATCGCGGATATAAGTTTTAATGAATAAAGATATCCCTTTTCTTGAATAAATCCATCCATGCCTTTTAGCCCGATTATCCTGTGGACCGACGCGCTGATTTATTTATTTGTCGTAATTGTCCTTTGCTTTATTCGGTATGTCCGTCGTCATGAACACTTGCTGACACCCTGGAAACGCGTGGGACATAGCGCCAGCGGCATGTCTGCACTGACGGTTCTGCTCGTTTTTTTAGTCATCGGTTTACTGGATACGGTGCATTTTCGTCCCGTTCTCGACCACCAAACCAACCAAGGCGAAAAGGTTTATAGCGTTGAAGTACTAAGTTTGCTCGATATCTTGGTCACGCCACTGCGTACGCAAGTGGAGAAAACCTATTCGGCGCCCCTAGCGTCACATCTCTACGCCAAAGAGACGATAGAACTTCCGGATGGCAAACAAGTGCGCACCTTCGCGCGACTTGAATTTGGCGGTGCGCACTTGCACAACCCGGAAACGGAACGCATAAACGATATTGCATGGCGTTCTGCACAGGGTTTGGCATACGGTCTATTGGTTTGGAGCCTGCTGATTGTTGGTTTGGTGATTACCCTGTGCCGACGCCATCAGCAAAATTTCACGCAAAGTTTGGCCGCCATCTGGCACCGCACCACGGAAATTCCGTGGCATGCCATATTGATCACACAGTTTATTCTGCTGCTGCTGATTGGCTGCGTGTCCATGTTGGCGACGCACTATCATGTTTTGGGCACCGACAAGGTCGGCCAGGATATTTTATATCAATCGCTCAAAAGCATTCGCGTCGCACTGGTAATCGGCACACTCACTACGCTGATCATGCTGCCGTTCGCATTGCTTCTCGGGATTATGGCGGGTTATTTCAGAGGCTGGATTGATGATGTCATTCAATACACGTATACCACGCTGAATTCTATTCCCAGTGTTTTACTCATCGCCGCTGCGGTACTGATGATGCAGGTATATATCGAAACCCATCCGGAATTATTCGAAACTATCGCATCGCGTGCAGATCTGCGCTTGTTGTTCCTGTGCATGATTCTCGGTATTACCAGTTGGACTGGCTTATGCCGCTTGTTGCGCGGTGAGACGATGAAATTGCGGGAGTTGGAATATATCCAGGCGGCGCACGCGTTTGGCGTCTCGCATTGGCGTATTATCAGCCGCCATATTTTGCCGAACGTGATGCACCTTGTGTTGATTGCAACGGTGATGGATTTCAGTGGACTGGTTTTGGCGGAAGCTGTTCTATCGTATGTCGGCGTGGGCGTCGATCCATCGATGATCAGCTTTGGCACCATGATTAACGCGGCACGTCTGGAAATGGCGCGTGAACCGATGGTCTGGTGGGCATTGCTGGCGGCGTTTGGTTTTATGTTTACCTTGGTATTGAGCGCCAATCTGTTTGCTGATGCGGTACAAAATGCATTGGACCCACGTACCCGGACTTCAAAACAAAAAAGTAGTTTTTTGCAACGCTTTGGGAAGAAAAAAGATACTCCTCTCAACAAGACAGCTGAGGCCATGGCGCCATCAGAATCTTCTCATCGCTCATGACAACTTTACTGGAAATAAATCATCTTGAAACCCTGCTGCACACCGGCAATGCGCCAATCCGTGCAGTCGATGGATTAACCCTAAAAATTTCACAAGGTGAAACTTTTGCCTTGCTGGGTGAGTCAGGCTGCGGCAAATCGATGACGGCACTGTCTATTATGCGACTACTGCCTGATGTGGGTGAAATTGTTGCAGGCCAAATCAGAATCAATGGCATAGATGTACTGCAATTGCCGGAAACCGAGATGCGTAAAATCCGCGGTAAGCACATCAGCATGATTTTTCAGGAACCGATGCTGAGCTTAAACCCGGTTCTGACCATCGCCGAGCAAATTGAAGAAGTGCTGAAACAGCACTTAAATCTGTCTCATCAAGCTACCCAAGTGCGCATTCAGGAATTGCTGGAACAAGTGGGCATACCGGATGCGCCACGTCGCATGCATGAGTACCCATTTCAATTTTCCGGCGGCATGAAGCAACGCGCCATGATTGCCATGGCGCTTGCCGGCGAACCCGAATTACTCATTGCGGATGAACCGACAACCGCACTGGATGTGACGATCCAGGCACAGGTGCTGGATCTGATGCGAACAATCCAGCAGCGCACCAACATGGCAATTTTGCTGATTACGCATGACTTGGGCGTGGTGGCAGAAACGGCCCAGCGTGTCGCAGTGATGTATGCAGGAGAAATTGTTGAACAAGCAACCCGGGATGATTTCTTTAACCATCCGGCACATCCTTATTCAAAGCAATTATTCGCTTCCTTGCCCGGAAAACAGAAACGTGATCAAGCATTAGCTGTGATTCAGGGTAATGTCCCGCCATTATCACAACAATTTACCGGCTGCCGTTTTGTCGACCGTTGCAGCCAAGCGCTGGATTTGTGTCATGGATCCATACCGCAATGGCATTCGGTTACCGATGAACACCAGGTTCGCTGTCATCTATTTGACAAAGACTCTGTCAGTGTTGCCAATAATTCCGTGTCAAACAACGCCATCCGGCAAGCTGTCAATGTCACCCCGCCAACTCCCGCTTCAGCCGCATCCACCTTATTACAGGTCACAGACCTTAAAGTACATTTTCCCATTTACCGAGGATTATTCAAACGCCTAGCCGGTCATGTCAAAGCAGTGGATGGCGTATCGTTTAATATCGCTGCAGGCAAAACTTTGGCGCTGGTCGGTGAATCAGGCTGCGGAAAAACGACCATCGGAAATAGCATTTTGCAGTTGATTCAACCCACTGCCGGCAGCGTGCGCTTCAAAGAACAGGAATTGGTCGCGTTGAAACGCAGCCAGTTGCGGCAAATACGCTCGCAATTTCAGATCATTTTTCAGGACCCCTACTCTTCACTCAATCCGCGCATGCGGATTATTGAAATTCTGGAAGAAGGTATGAATGCCCTGAATGTCGATAAAATTCACCCTTTAGATACCAGCCATCAGCCGTCCACTGACTCGAAAGAAAAAGAAATCGATGCACTATTGCAGCGCGTCGGTTTGCCCGCTGATGTAAAATGGCGCTTTCCACACGAGTTTTCCGGTGGTCAACGGCAACGTATCGCGATTGCGCGCGCTTTGGCTGTAAATCCCAAACTATTGATTTGTGATGAACCGACCAGTGCCTTGGATGTATCCGTTCAAGCGCAGATCTTAAATCTGCTCAAATCACTACAAACTAACTTAGGACTTGCATTCTTGTTTATTACCCACAATATCGCTGTCGTAGAATATCTGGCTGATGAAATTGCCGTAATGTATCTGGGACGAATTGTTGAACACGGACACATTGATGAAGTGACCGATTGCCCCAAGCACCCATATACTCAGGCTTTACTGTCGTCTGTTCCGCAGATTAAACCGGATCCTAATCGGGAAGTCATTCACTTGAAAGGAGATTTACCGTCACCGGCCGCGCCGCCACGTGGGTGTCATTTTCATCCACGCTGCGCACATGCCATGCCGATTTGCCGGGAAACATATCCGCCCGTCAGTACATTCAGTACAACGCACACCGCCCATTGTTTTCTTTATCCACAGGAACAAGGTTCTGAAAATTATGAGCATTAATCACGAAGTGGCACGTCGCCGCACTTTTGCCATTATTTCACACCCGGATGCAGGCAAAACCACACTGACCGAGAAGCTGCTGATGTATGCCGGCGCCATTCATATCGCCGGCAGCGTTAAAGCCCGCAAAGCCAGCCGCCATGCCACCTCTGACTGGATGGAAATTGAAAAGCAACGCGGCATCTCGGTCGCCAGTTCAGTCATGCAAATGGAATACCGCAATTGCGTCATTAACTTGCTCGATACCCCCGGTCACCAGGATTTCTCCGAAGACACTTATCGCGTGCTTACCGCAGTCGATGCGGCGCTGATGGTGATCGATGCTGCCAATGGCGTGGAAGCACAGACACTACGTTTGCTGGAAGTTTGCCGCGCACGCAACACACCGATTGTCACTTTCGTCAATAAAATGGACCGCGAAGTGCGCGAACCGCTAGATCTGCTGGATGAAATTGAACGCACACTCGGCATGTCCACGATACCGTTCACCTGGCCTGTTGGCATGGGGCGCAACTTTCACGGCGTATGCGATCTGCAAAACAATTATATGCGCGTATTCCAACCGGGATCCGATCGTGTCAATGATGAAGATGAGGTAATTGCGCAGTTTGATGATCCAAAAATCCAGCAGCGTTTTGGCACCGATCTATCCACTGCGTTGCAGGCAATTGATTTAATTAAAGGTGCCTCCCCTGCTTTTGAACATAAGGAATTCCTTGCAGGTAGGCAAACGCCGGTTTTCTTTGGTTCGGCCATCAATAATTTTGGTGTCAGAGAAATTCTCGATGCTTTGGTTGATCTGGCACCGCCACCGGAATCCCGTAATGCCATTCAGCGTGAAGTGCTACCGGATGAAAAGAAATTCTCCGGCATGGTATTTAAAATTCAGGCCAATATGAATCTGGCGCACCGCGACCGGATTGCCTTTGTGCGTGTTTGCTCAGGTCATTTCAAACGCGGCATGAATCTGAAAGTGGCGCGTAACGGCAAGGACATCCGCACCAGCACCGTGGTGTCCTTTTTATCCCAGCGCCGCGATATTCTCGAAGAAGCCTATCCGGGTGACATCATCGGCATACCCAATCACGGCACACTGCAACTGGGTGACACGTTGACTGAGGGGGAGGTTTTGCAATTTACCGGACTGCCTTTCTTTGCACCCGAGATTTTTCGCACCGTGGAAATTGCCGATCCGTTACGCAGCAAACAACTTAAGCTCGGATTGGCACAATTGGGTGAAGAAGGCGCTATCCAGGTATTCCGTCCATATTTGGGTAATGTTTTGTTACTCGGCGCTGTCGGTACATTGCAATTTGAAGTGGTGACCCATCGTCTGCAACATGAATATGCCGTAGCGGCCCGTATTGCACCCGCCAAATATCAGTTGGCACGTTGGATTACCTGTGACGACCCGCGCGAATTACAGCGCTTTATCGAAGCCAATTCCCATCGCATCGCCTACGATGCCGTTGAGGCTCCCACCTTCCTGGCATCGTTCGGTGCAGAACTGAGCGTTGCCTCAGAAAACTGGCCCGCTATCCATTTTCATAAACTGCGGGAACATGCCGGCCTGGTTTTTCAAAGTCATATGAATGGATAATGGCAGACCATGACGAAATGGGCGCAGCTTTTTCTACCACTGATCCTTTTAACCTCATCCGCACTGGCCAATGATGCAATCCCTGCAACAGCTAAGCAATTAACGCAATTTGTTGTGATGGGTGATATGCCCTACACAGACATTGAATATGCCCTGTTAGAACAGCCTGATGGCGCCATCGCCACCGCCATTAAAGCACTCAATCCCTCGGTACTGATTCATCTGGGTGACTTCAAAAAAGGCCGGTTGAGCTGCAGCGATGAATTATTTAAAGACCATTACCGGCAGATCGCATATCTGCAGCCGCACAAAACGGTGTATACGCCCGGAGATAACGATTGGACAGATTGTGATCGATTCACGACATCAAAGCGATATGACGAATTGGAACGTTTGGCCTACTTACGCCAGCTTTTTTTTCAGCAGGACGGACATCAGTTAACCCGGGATATTCCGGGGTTCATCCGACAGGAAGGTTTTATTGAAAATGCCCGATGGAAAATCGATCAGATTGTCTTCTCCACGCTACATATCCCTGGCACCAATAATGGCAGGAAGGAAATTCTGCGCAGCAACATCCAGGATGCCTTGAATGCCGCGGATGAGCGCGATCAATCCAATGAAAAATGGCTACAGCAATTATTTGCAGCGGCAGAATCCGCACCAGCGGTGGTAATTGCATTTCAGGCGGATATTTTTGATTTCGATCATAACAAACCAGCCTGTACTGCTGAAAATCGCGTGGATTGCGATGGCAACAGAATGATACGTGATCTGATTAAAAACAAGGCACAACAATTCAACAAACCGATATTGGTGATTCATGGCGACTCTCCGGCGTATTGCCTGCACCAACCTTATCCCACAATTCCCAATCTTTGGCGGCTCAACGCGCCCGGGGATTACAAATACATCGATGTCAGCCAGATCTTAGTTAATCTGGAAAACAAAGAGTCGCCCTTTACGGCAATCGGTCTGCTCGACCAGAAACCCGCCCCGGCAATTTGTGATCATAACTTTTTCGGTTTATCCATTCACCCGCCATTCTTGACATTGGAAGCTTTTTTATCATGATTTTCAGTATGACAGGCTATGCAACCGCCGCCCGGGAAACATCCTATGGATCTTTCAGCCTGGACATTCGTTCGGTCAATAATCGTTATCTGGACATCCAGTTCCGCCTGCCGGATGATTTCCGCAAGCAAGAATCCGCCATGCGCGAACTGCTGACCACTCAACTCGGACGTGGCAAGATCGAATGCCGCCTTAATTTTTCCCCTTTGACGAATAGCGAAAACGATCAGCAACTGGATAACACCCTACTAGAACAACTGCTGCAACTGGAACAAATGATAAAAACATGCCATCCTGCGGCGCAATCATTAACCATCGCGGAGATATTGAAATGGCCCGGAATACTGGTAAATAACCATTTGCCCATGGATGAGCTGGGTGAAATCAGCATCGGGCTATTGCAAACTGCGCTTGAAGACTTGAAAGCCTCCCGTATCCGTGAAGGCAACAAGCTGAAATCCATCCTACTGGAACGCATCAATCAAATGCGCCAGCTGCTGCAAACCGCAATCCCCCGTATTCCAACCCTCATCGCCGCTTTTGAAGAAAAATTGCGTACTCGGATAGAGGAAATACTGGGTAACCTCGAAGATGACCGTATCCGTCAGGAAATCACCCTGTTTGCCGGGAAAATTGACGTGGACGAAGAATTATCCCGTCTACAAGCGCATCTCGATGAAGTGGAACGTATTCTTGACAAAGGCGGTTCTGTCGGCAAACGATTGGATTTCATGATGCAGGAACTGAACCGCGAAGCCAACACCATTGGCTCGAAATCCGTCGATCTGGAAATATCCCGGATTTCGATGGAACTCAAGGTGCTGATCGAACAGATGAGGGAGCAGGTTCAGAACATTGAATAACTGCTGCTATCAGAATGCTGGCAATCAATAAAAATGCCTATTTTTCTGCCTATTAACATTGTGGTGGATGATGCATTTCATCTGAGCAACGAGCACAACAAGCTCGCGGAACTGGAATAAGTCATGCTGGCTGCAATTGTGCGCACTATGCTGAAGCAACGCCTACTGGTGGTGGTCGTAACAATCGCCTTATGCGGCGGCGGTTTTTTCGCTGCCAAGCAACTAACAGTCGATGCTTTTCCCGATGTGACCAACATCCAGGTGCAAGTTGCCACCGAAGCCTGATGTGGCTACACTAAACTGGACACATTCCTTAAAATAACTGAAAGAAGGAGTGTATCTAAATGAACCAAGAAAAACCCAAAGTT
>Ga0136611_10002960_pt1 | contig 11886 bp, 8 predicted proteins | sample AntDrymUQ2232306_2_FD_106645 | JGI IMG/M metagenome (GOLD analysis project Ga0136611, IMG submission 106645) | Polar desert sand microbial communities from Dry Valleys, Antarctica - metaG UQ223 (23.06) | ecosystem: Environmental > Terrestrial > Soil > Desert | place: Antarctica: Dry Valley... | reverse complement strand
CAACCATATGCGTCAGTTCGCGCGCGGTGGCGGGCGCGCCGCCGCGTATACCGAGCACGAACTGGAACCAGTAGGGTGGCGTCAGCAAATTGCGGTCGATCAGCTCGCGCGCGTTCTCAATCATGCCGGTGTCGAAGATCTCGATCTCGGGCGTGACAAGATGCTCGTTCATCTCACTGGCCAGGTTCTCAAGAAACGCTGGCGAGTTGATGAAGACGCCGCCACCGAAATTGGTCGAGCCACAGTCGAAGCTGACGACCTCGGGGGCGAGCCGCACTGGTGAGGTACGTTGCTCGTCAGTGGTGACGCCTGCGCCGCCACCCGTCGACCAGTTCATGACGACGTCACAGCCAGCGGCACGCACCAGGTCGTTCACCTTCTGATAGCGCTCGGGATCGCAGGTGACGACCTCCTGCACGTCGCGGACGTGAATGTGGGCGATCGCCGCGCCCGCCTGCCAGGAGTCTATGACCTGCTGGGCGATCTCTTCCTCGGTAATCGGAACGTTTGGCGTCTGCGAACGCATCGTGCGCGATCCGGTCGTCGCGACCGAGATGATGAGCTTGTCGTTGTCCAAGCCGAAATGTCCCTTCCCCCGTCAGCCTCAAGCCAGCGAGCAGATGATAGAGCCTTGAGCCGCGTCCGTGAAGAGCAAGGTCCGTCGCCAGCGGGCGCAGGCTCATCGTGGCATTCCTCACCCAAAGGTCACAACAGGTGTTAGACTTATGTATCCGGACTTGCACATATCCGCATATCGTGATATGATACTTGCATGGTCGAAGTTAGCACCGGAAGGACTACACAATGAACCTGTTCAGCCGAATGTTCCGCTCGATCCAGGCATCGTCGCTGCGCGATAGGGGCTTTGAGAGCTACTACGGAGCTATCGTCCGCAACCAGGAAACTGGCGGACCGACTGCGTCCGAGGCGCGCCGCGATTTCGTCGCTGCCCATCGCCCATTGGACCGCGTCGGCATCCTGTAAGCGTCGAGTCATCACCAGCATCGCCGGGGTTCCGGACCGATCGTATCCGATCGATCCGGGACGGGTAGCGCGTCAGCGGCAGGTTTGACAGCCTGTCGAAAGCGTTGATATACTCCCGGCCAGTCAAGGGTGGCTTGAGGCGCATTCGTCTAGCGGCCTAGGACACCGCCCTCTCAAGGCGGAGATCAGGGGTTCGAATCCCCTATGCGCTACCAGATCGGCCCCTGCAATTGCAGGGGCCGATCTGTATTCACCGTCTGCCCTTGGTCATGGCTTGACGGACGCGGACCGCTCCTGCACCATGCGCTGATTGCACCGTTTGCGACGTCTGGTCAGGGGGAGAACGTGCCACACGAGGAGTTGAAGCGACGTGTTCTGGAAGAGATCGACCGCAACGCCGACCATCTGATCGCGGTCGGCGAGCGCATTTATCGCGACCCTGAACTCGGATTCAAAGAGTTCCGGACGGCGAAGATCGTCGCAACCGAGTTCCAGCGGCTGAGCCTCGGCTACCACGAGGAGATTGCGATAACCGGCCTCAAGACGCTCGTCAGTGGCGGCTCGGCTGGCCCGACCGTCGGCGTTATCGGAGAGCTTGACTCGGTCCTCGTCGCCGACCACGAGTTCGCCAACGCCGAAACTGGCGCGGCCCACTGCTGCGGTCACAACGCCCAGATCGTGACGATGCTTGGCGTCGCGAACGGCCTGATTCGCTCCGGCGTGATCGAAGAGCTGGCCGGCAACGTCGCCTTCTTCGCCGTCCCGGCTGAGGAATACGTCGAGATCGACTACCGCGCGCAACTGCGTCGCGAGGGCAAGACCGAGTTCCTGGGCGGCAAGAGCGAGATGATCCGGCTGGGAGCGTTCGACGACGTCGACATGGCGATGATGGTGCATGGCGCCAGCAGCCAGAACATGCAGGCGGTGGCTGGCGTCAGCGCATCGAACAACGGTTTCGTCGGCAAGCAGGCGCGCTTCATCGGCAAGGCAGCGCATGCCGGTGGCGCGCCGCACCGCGGCATCAACTCACTCTACGCAGCCGAGATGGCGCTGGCGTCGATCAACGCCCAGCGTGAGACGTTCAAGGACGAGGACACCGTCCGCATCCACCCGATTCTGACCCGTGGCGGCGACCTCGTCAACGTCATCCCGAACGATGTCCGCTTCGAGACGATGGTGCGCGGCAAGACCGCCGAAGCGATCGAGGATGCGGGCCGCAAGGTCGACCGCGCCTTACGGGCTGGCGCGGTTGCGTTGGGTGCAAAGGTCGAGATCACGACCCTGCCAGGCTACATGCCGCTGCTGAACGACCGGCAGATGGCGGGCCTGTTCAAGGCCAACTTCATGACGTTCTATAGCGACGACGAGTGGGAAGATACGGGCCACCGTACCGGCTCGACCGACATGGGCGACATCGCCCACATCATGCCCGCCCTCCACCCGCACATTTCGGGATTCTCCGGCACTGGCCACGGCTCGGACTGGTCAATCGAGGACAAGTATCTCGTCTACGTCCTGCCCGCCAAGCTGATGGCGATGACGGTGATCGACCTGCTGGCCGGCAGCGGCGAGACGGCAAAGGAGCTGCTCGACACGTCCAAGCCGCCGATGACGAAAGACGAATACCTGACCTTCATGCGCCGCAATGCCCGCGAAGAGCTGTTCGACGGCGCTGCGGTCGGCCCTTCCTAAACGTTTGACCTGTCGTACTGATAGCATTCGCCAGATGCGATGAGCCTGAAACGGTGGCTTGATTCCGCCACCGTGGCTACACCGCAAGGCGCAATGATTCTGGTCATAGCTATGAGACGTCGCCCAGCGCGATCAGGTCGGGTCGCGCTGGGCGACGGCTCAGGACGACGGGTTTGAACCACGGCTAGCGCGGCGACACACCGGACGTTGACTAACCGTTGTCAACCGGCAGTCCAACTTCAGCAGGCGCAAGTTGCCGTTTGCGCCACGGGATGATGACCTCCTCGAAGACGACCTGGACCATCGCGGCAGCCGGGACGGCGACGAATGCTCCGGCTGGGCCAAGCAGTGCCGCCCCGATCAGGACAGCCACGAAGACCAGCAGCGGTGGGATGTCGAGCTGGTCGCCTTCGATGAACGGCGAGATCAGTAGCCCCTTCAGGTTGTCGATGATGACGGCTGCCAGAAACGTCAGCCCGAACGTCACCCAGCCATCAAGTAGCGCCACGGCCAGCAGCGGTATCCGGGCGATCCACGGCCCGACCCGTGGGATCAGGACGCCGAATGCGACGATGATCGAGAGGACCAGCGCGTAGGGTAGGCCGATCAGCAGCAATGCCACATAGGTGATCGCGCCGACGATCGACATGACGATCAGCTTGGCGCGCAGGTAGTGGCCGAGCCGCTCCCACATCTTGACGAGGACGTTGCGCGTGGCCGGACGATGACGCGGATGGACCATCGACAGGATGAACGCGAGCAGCCGTTCGCGCGAGGTCACAACCAGCATCGAGATCACGAAGACGGCCAGCGTGTCGAGGAACAAGGAGAACAGCCGCGTCGGCAGATTCAGCAATCGCATACCGACGCTGTTGATGATGCGCCCCTGAATCGCCCCAACCTGCTCGTCAAACGACCCGAGCGTCGGATACTCCTCCGCCAGATCGTCATATGACTCGCGGAGCCGATCGTAACGCTCGGCATATTCGGGCGCGTCGTCGGCGATCGCAGCCACCTGCGAGACCGTCGGCGGGACGACAAACCAGCCCACACCCACCAGGATCGCGAACGACGCCAGATAGACCAGCAGCGCCGCGATTCCGCGCGGGATACCGATCCGCTCGATGTAGGCGCTCGGTCGCGAGACGGCGGCGGCGAACAGTACGCTGATGAAGAGCAGCAGCAACACGTCCTTCAACCACCAGAGAACGAGAATCCCGCAGGCTGTCAGGAGCGCCAACAACAGGCCGTAGTAGATCGGCAGTGCCTGCCGGATCGCGCGCTGATGAACTCCTGTTGGGTGACCCGTCGCTGGAGTGAGCGGTTGAGTCCCTTCTGAGCCTGGATCGTGATCCGACATCCGTTCCTCTTTCTGCTGGCCCGGTTCTTACCTGAGGCGGAACGGTACGCCAGAATCAAGAGACGTGCCGCGCTATCCGTCATCGCCGATATCGCCGTCAATTACGCGCTCAGAGCATCGTGAAACGCATGGCATATGGATTGCGCCGAGAGAGCCAGCAATCTCGCATGGAAACGATCGCGAAACGGAGGCTTCACATGAGGATCGATCTGGGGTCGGATGTGTTTGGCAGCGACGGGGAGAAAGTTGGGTCAGTCGAGCGCATCGTCGTTGATTCCAACACGAAGGAGATCCACAAGTTCATTGTTCACCGTGGATTCCTGACGCACAACGACAAGCTGGTTGACATCGCCATGGTCAGCGGCCAGGACGATGATGGCCTGCGGCTCGACCTCACATCCGATCAGGTGAACGAGTTGCCTGATTACGTTGAGGAGCGCTTCGTCCAGGTTCCCGAGCAGGATCAGAGCGCGATGCCGTTCATCCTGCCAAACGCGATGGGCGCGGGTGCCTACCTGTACGGAGCACCAAACGTCGGCAGAGGGTACGAGGGCTCGCAGGACAGCTTCTTCGATGCCGCGCCATCGGTCGCGCCGGTCATCGAACAGCAGTCCAACATTCCGGAGACTGATGTGATGATTTCTGAAGGAACCGATGTCTACGGCTCTGACGGCGACAAGGTCGGCAGTGTCGGCGAGATTCTGGTCAGCAACGACGGCGCGATCAACGGCTTCGTCGTCAGCAAGGGACTGATCTTCAAGAAGAATGTCCGCATCCCGATCGACTGGGTTGAGTCGGCAGATGGCTCCAAGATCCGTCTGAGCGTTACGTCCGCCGAGGCAGAAGCAGGTGCTTTCGACATTGAGGACAGCACGCTCTAGTCAGGTTGCGACCTCCTCATCAGCGTTGACGTGTCGCGTGGCAGTTGGCATCTGCCTCGCGACACTCTAGACTGCACGAATTCGATGTGTTGACACCCCGCTCAAGCCGCACGCTGAGAAGAAGGAGAGCGCAAGCATGGACGATCTGATTCAGCAGCTACAGACGAAAGCTGGGCTGTCACCAGAGCAGGCGCAGAAGGCAGCGGGAGTCGTCGCTGATTTCCTTGAGAACAAGGTCGACGCCGATCAGTTGCAGGCGATCGCAGGCCGGATCCCCGGACTTGGTGCGTACTCGGATAAGATCCCGGACAACATTGGCGACACGCTGGGCGGGGCTGCGCGGAACCTTTTCGGTAAGAAGGACTCGGGACGCTAGATTGTCGTCCTGAACCACAGTGAAGGACCTCTCCGCTCTAGCCGCTCAGACGGCCAAATAAGAAGAGCTCCTTCACTGTGGTTCAGGACGACAAAGCGGCTACGGCTGCTCGTCCTCCAACCGGGGCGGCACCTCGTCAAGCTCGGATAGCCCATCAGCAAGCTCGTCGGCCTGCTGTCCGGCGATGACGGCGATGACCTCCTTGGCTGCCTCCTCGACCGACTTGCCTGTCATGTTCACGATCGGCCATGGATAGCCGCCGCGCACGATACGCCGGAAGTACGTCAGTTCTTCTTCGATCTTGTCCGGATCGGTGTACTCGCCGTCCGGCGTCTGACCGAGCGCCTGAAGACGATTACGACGGATCTGCAGCAGATACGGGCGGTCGATCGTGACGGCGACGATGCGCCGCTGGTCGATCTCCTGGAGCTTGCTCGGAGGTGGGACGCCGAGCACGATCGGGATGTTGGCGACCCGCCAGCCGCGCATCGAGAGGTAGATCGACAGCGGTGTCTTCGAAGAGCGTGACACGCCGACAAGAACAACGTCGGCCTCATCAAGGGTAGCGATGCTCTGTCCGTCGTCGTGCTGGACGGTGAACTGGATCGCATCGATGCGCTTGAAGTAGTCGACATCGATCCCACGCGACGCTCCGGGCCGCAGGATCGGCCGTAGGCCAACCTGCTGGGATATGTGGCCAATCAGCGGCCCGATCAGGTCGAAGTGCGGGATGATCCGCTGGCGGCATTCACGGACCAGGATGTGGCGGATCTCCTGGATGACGATCGTATGGACGATGATCCCCTGAGCAGCCGAGGCCTCGCGGACAACCGCCAGCACCTGCTCACGTGTCCGCACACCGGGTCGACGGATGATCGAGAACGCGACATCCGGGAACTGGACCGTCACGGCATCGAGCACCGCTTCAGCGGTCGTCCCTCCGCCGTCGGAGACCAGGAACAGCGTCGATGATCGTCCCGGTATGCCTGGCCGCCCGCCTGCCGCCGATGATGCTGCGCTCAAGAACTCTCCTCCGCCCTCGGCTGATCGCGTAGCCATTCCGACTGGCAGGCATTGTAACGAGCATTCCGGCACGCTGCCGGGCAGCATGACGCGGATTTCGAGCGCGTGTACACTTCGGCGGGCCGGTTTTGCCGCAACTGTTTACGATCGATCGGTCATTGTTGGCAATACCAGTTCCATGATTCAGACGATGTCCTGCCGGCCGTCTGCCACGGGGTGATCTTCAACCGATGAGCCAGTCTCCGCGACAGCGACCAGATCAGCAATCCGACCAGCATGCCCGCCGCTTACCGGCGGTAAGCGGTGCGTCCGCGGCTGTCGCGCCGTCCGAGTCAGCCGCAACGTTCGTTTCGCGCGCACCCGCTCGTCAACAGTTCAACGTGCGCTTCAACGTCGAGTTCATTCTGTATAGCATCCTGGGACTGCTGGCAGTCCTGACCCGCTTCTGGGATCTGTCTTCGCGCGCCGAACACCACGACGAGAGCCTGCACGCCTACTTCTCGTGGCTGTTCTACGTCGGTGATGGCTACATCCACGATCCACTCATGCACGGCCCGACGCTGTTTCACACCAACGCCTTCGCCTACCTGCTCTTCGGCGACAACGACTACACGTCGCGCCTCTGGCCGGCGTTGCTCGGCGTCATCCTGATCCTGATGCCGGCCCTGCTGCGTGGACCGCAACTGCTGGGCCGCTGGGGAGCGCTGACGTGCTCGGCGCTGCTGCTGTTCTCGCCATCGCTGCTCTATCAGTCGCGCTACATCCGCCACGACCCGCTCGTGCTGGTCATGACGCTGGCGATCGTCATCTCGGCCCTGCGCTACCTGGAGCGCCCGGAGCGCAAATGGGTCATCACGATCGCGGTCATGTCCGGCCTGATTTTCGCGACAATGGAGGTGTCGTTCATCATCGCCTTCGTCCTCGTCACCTTCGTCGCCGGGATCGCGCTCTGGCAGGTCAGCCGCCCCGCGCTTGGGTTGCTGTTGCTGACCGGTGTCGGGGTATTGGCAGTCTGCAAGGTCATGCCAGCGCTCGGCGCGCCGGGACTACCGGGGATTCCGTGGGAAAATCCGACCTCTGCAAACATCCGAGCCTTCTCCCAGGATCTGGCGACCCATCCGATTGTGCTCGCGGCGTTGGGCGTCGTCCTGCTTGGCGTTGTCTTGACACTCGGTGCCCTCGACCGTATCCGCGACCGGAGCCAGCCAAACTGGATCGAGAGTGTCTTCGCGCCAGCCCCGGACGGCACAACCGCCCACACCTTCTACCGGCTCGCGCGCGACCGTCGCTCGCTCTGGATCGGCGTCTCGATTGGCCTCATGCTGTTCGCGGCCTTCTTCACCAGCATGTTCACCAATATGTTTGGCCTCGGCAGCGGCACCGTCGGAGCGCTTGGTTACTGGCTGGGCCAACACGATGTCCAGCGCGCCGACCAGCCCTGGTTCTACTACCTGCTGATGCTGCCACAATATGAGCTGGTTGCCGTCGCGCTCTTCCCGGTCGGACTCGTGCTGACTGCCAGGCGGTTGATTCCGGCCGTCCGGCGAAGTGAGCCGGTCGGGCGACGCAACTACATGCGCGGTCTCTTCATCTACTGGGCTGTCGTCAACATCGCCATCTTCTCATGGGCCGGTGAGAAGATGCCGTGGCTGACCGTCCACATGGCGTTGCCGATGATCCTGCTGGCTGCGTCCACGATTGGCGGCGGCATCGAGGGAGTCGAAACAGCCATCGCGCGTCACCAAATCCCACGCCGCATGATCTGGCTGGTCGGTGGCGGGATTCCGCTCCTCTCAGCCGCATGGTTCGCGCTCTGGGCCTGGGGCAGCGCTGGCCCGTGGGAGGAACGTGACGGTTTCCTGCAACGCTCGCTCCGGCCCGAGGTTTCCGACTACCCGTGGCTGCTCTACCTGCCGCTATTGGCCCTGACTGCGCTGATCGGATTCGCGATCTGGAAGCTGGGAGGCCGCCTGGGGCTGCCGCTGGTCGGGCTGACGCTCATCGCCGTCATCCTGGCCGGCCAGATCCACACCTCGTTCCGGCTCACCTATTTTGACGGTGACGTGCCGGTTGATATGTTGATTTATGTCCAGACCTCACCCGATGTCACGCGCGTCGTCGAGGAGATTGGGCTAATGTCACGCGAGATGACCGGCGGGCTGGATGTCCCTATCGCCTACGACTCCGGCACGTCATGGCCGTTCCAGTGGTATCTACGCGATTACACGCAGCGCCGCTTTTTCGGTGAGACCCTCAACGAGCCGCCCGACGAGCCGATTGTCCTGATCTCGAACGAGCATGTCTTCGAGGGAAATAATGAGGAGATGCTGGCTGGCTACACCTATACCGAGTACGCCATGCGCTGGTGGTTCCCGGAGGACGAGACCTACCGCCGTTTCGCGATCGCGCCGGAGCTGAACAAGACCGAGCGGCAGAATTACCAGAACGACGAGCCGGGACCGTACGGCGTCGTCGCCGTCGCGGAGAGTGTCTGGCGCTCGATCTGGGGTCTGCGCCAGCCGCAGCAGCAAGCCAAGATGTTCCGGCTCGGTTCGTACCGCGAACTCTGGGCGCCGATTGGTTCATATAACTTCCGCGTGTATGTCCGCAACGACCTGTTGCAAACCTGGGACGACATCCGCTACTGACCGCGACCGAAAGGACACCGTTCACTTGAGCCGTGACGCATCGCTCGAGAGCTATGATCCGTGGGAAGCGAACGACGCCGCTCGTGGGAGCATGCTCGACCGCAGCATCGTTATCCCGCTCGCTGCGGGCCGCTGGATGGCAGTGTCGGCTGCTGTGCTGGTTGCCGTCCTGCTGCGTTTCCTCGGCCTGGACCGCTTTCCGCTCAGCGTCGCTGAGGCAGACATCGCGCTGGCTGCTCACAACCTCGTTCGCGGTGAATCGGTGCCGGACGATCTGCACGGCGTGCCGTTCACGATCGACTGGACCGCCTTGTTCTTCTTCGGCGGAGGATCGGCTGACAGCGTCGGGCGGATCGCAATGGCGACAGCCGGTGTGCTCGTTGTGCTCGGTATCCTCTGGTGTGGCAACTGGCTTGGTGGACGCAACGCGGTCGCTGCGGCGGCGCTGGCGGCGGCGTCCCCGACACTTGTCGCAGCCTCGCGGCGGCTCGACGGCGGAATCCTGCTCGTCGCACTCTCGGTCGCGATCGTCGGCACAATTCTCTATGGCCGGGGCCGCGACACGCTCGCCTGGCCTGCATTGGCCGGAGCCGCGACTGGCCTGCTGGTCGTTGCCCACCCGCTCGGAATCCCGGCGGCGGCGCTTGCCTGGATCGGGAACTACCTGCTCGACCGTCCGAGGAAGGTTGCACGCCGTGATGCGATGCTGGCCGGACTGGCAGCCGGTATCGGCACGCTCGTCCTCGCCACGACGGCGCTGCTGACGCGGCCAGCGTCGTTCGCGGCCTCGCTGGGTGAAGTGCTCGGTCTGCTCTGGAGCGACCACGTCAGCGAGATCGGCACGCGTTGGTACATGCCCAGCTTCAACCTGATCCTCAACGAGCCGCTTGTCATCGTCCTGGCGCTGATCGCGGGTTTCGCGTCTCACGAACGTATCCTCGTCCGCTCAATCGCGACCTGGTTTTTCACGGCGCTGATCGTGATCTCGCTACTTGGCGATGTTGGCACAGCGGGCTACGCGATCCTGACGCTGCCACTTGTCCTGCTGGCAGGCATTGGCGTATCTCATCTGATCGAACGACTACCCTGGGGCATAGTCCGGCGTGGCCCGGCGATCCTGTATGTTGGCGCCATCCTGCTGATGGCAATCGCCGTCGTCAGCCTGCTCGGCCTGATCACGTCCGGCGTCTCGGACAACACCGGCGACTGGTTGCTGCGCTTCGCGTTGATCGTGATCGTCGCCATCCTGCCGCTCTCGTTCGCGATTTCGGCGATCGGATCGCATGTCACTGGCGACCGTCTGATGCTGGTTCTGACAGCCGTGCTCGTCCTGCTGTCGATCGTCACGGTTCGGTCGTCGGTTCTGGCCGCCTCCGAGCGCCCGGTCGAACCGGGCGACCCGCTCAGCGCAGGCGCGACCAGCGAGAGCATTCCCGTCATCATCGAGCGGATCGAAAAGCTGTCGCGTGACACGACGATGAGCCAACGAAGCTCACTCGACCCGACCGGCGGCCACGGCCTGCGGATCGCCGTCGATTCGACATTCGCCCAACCGTTTGCCTGGTACTTCCGCGACTATCCAAACCTCTCTATCTTCGATCCCGAGGCTGAGCCGGTACCGCTCGACGCGGAACTCGTCGTTCTCGGCGGTGGCCGTGATGCACGCACGATTGCGCCCGGCTATGCCGGTCAATCGTACGCATATACAACTCCAACGCCGGAGGCATTCAGGTCGCCCGACTGGGGTGGGCTGCTGACCGGGATCGTTCAACCGGACGAGTTGCGTCGCTTCACCGACTTCCTGCTCAACCGCAACCTCGATGTCCAGCCGGAAGAACGACAGTTCCAGCTCCTCGCGTCGGCGCCGTTGGCTGAAAAGCTCTTCCCGGCCACCGGCCCATTCGCCATTTCCGAACGGCCCGGCGCAGGCTCCGGCCAGGGGCAGTTCAACCGCCCGCGCGGCGTGGCCGTCGAGCCGGATGGCTCGATCTACGTCGTCGATTCGCGCAACAGCCGCGTCCAGAAGTTCGCGCCAACCGGCGAGTTCCTGCTGGCGTTTGGCAGCGACGGTTCGGAACCGGGGCAGCTCGCTCGCTTCGCGACATCCGGCGGCGGCGGACCGAACGGCATCGCAATCGATGAGAACGGCGATGTCTACGTCACCGACACCTGGAACCACCGTATTCAGGTCTTCTCGCCCGATGGCGTCTACCTGCGTGGCTGGGGAGCCTTCTTCGACGCTCAGGATGATCCGACCCTGGCAGCGGAGAACGACGGCCTGTTCTACGGGCCACGTGGACTGGCGTTCCATGACGGCGAACTGTACGTGACCGACACCGGCAACGAGCGCGTGCAGGTCTTCACGCCCGAAGGCGGCTTCGTCCGCAAGTGGGGCACGACCGGCAGCGAAGCTGACAACCTGCTTGAGCCGGTCGGTATTGCCGTCGCGACAGACGGCACGGTGATGGTCGCGGATTCCCACAACGCGAGGATCGCCCGCTTCACCAGCGACGGCACCGCACTCGATCACTGGCCAGTCGAGGAATGGGCCGGTTTGACGTTCTTCGAGCCGTACCTTGCGGTCGGCCCGGACGGCAGTGTCTACGCGACGAACTCGGCCAGCGGCACAATCATCTCGTTCGGCCCGGACGGGACACCTGGCGTGACGCTGGGAGAAGGGTTGATTCGCCAGCCGTTCGGCATCGCGGTCACAGCCGATGGCGGTTCGCTGCTCGTCACGGACGGCGCGCTGCACGCCGTCGTTACGGTGCCGATCCCGCCGAGGTAATGCCGGTTTCCGAGACGACGAACCCCCCGACGGGAAGCAGCCCGTCGGAGTACGTGGTCCCGTCGCTTCCAGTCGCCGGCATTGGACTCTCAGTCAAAACCTGTTGCAACCCGACGTAGGCCGTGTACGCGCCT
>Ga0136611_10002959_pt1 | contig 11886 bp, 15 predicted proteins | sample AntDrymUQ2232306_2_FD_106645 | JGI IMG/M metagenome (GOLD analysis project Ga0136611, IMG submission 106645) | Polar desert sand microbial communities from Dry Valleys, Antarctica - metaG UQ223 (23.06) | ecosystem: Environmental > Terrestrial > Soil > Desert | place: Antarctica: Dry Valley... | reverse complement strand
CAGCGGGAAGATGTGGCCGGGGCTGACGAGGTCGTCCGGACCCTTGCTCGGGTCGATGGCCACCGAAATGGTCCGAGCGCGATCGTGGGCGCTGATGCCGGTGGTGACGCCCTCGCGCGCCTCGATGGCCACGGTGAACGGCGTGCCGTGCTGGGTGCCGTTCTCCACCGCCATGGGCGGCAGGCGCAGCTTGCGGGCCCGGTCGGCGGTGATCGGCAGGCAGATCAGCCCGCGGCCGTAGCGGGCGAAGAAGTTGACCACCTCGGGCGTGGCGAACTGCGCCGGGACGATCAGGTCGCCCTCGTCCTCGCGGTCGTTGGCGTCGACGACGATCACCGGGCGGCCCTGGCGGGCGTCCTCCAGAATGTCCTCGATGGCCGAGATCGGGCTGTCGGTGTCCAGCGCGGCGGCGCGGACCTGGTCGAAGTCGGTGGTGCGGAACGTCATGCGGCGGTCTCCAGCCAGCGCGCGGCGTAGCGCGCCAGCCCGTCCACTTCCAGATTGACACGCGTTCCGGGGCGAAGATCGCGCAGGGTGGTGGCCCCCCAGGTGTGCGAGATCAGGTTCACGCCGAAGCTGCGGCCGTCGACCGCGTTCACCGTCAGCGAGACGCCGTCCAGCGTGATCGACCCCTTCGGCGCGATGAAGCGGTGCAGCGGGTCGGGCGCCCGCACCACTACCCGGTGCGAGCCGGCTTCGGGCGTGACCGAAACCACCTCGCCCACTCCGTCCACATGGCCGGAGACCACGTGCCCGCCGAGTTCGTCGCCGAGGCGGGCGGCGCGTTCCAGATTGACCGGCGTGCCCGGCCGCCACGCGTCGACGGTTGTCGCGGCCAAGGTCTCGTTGGACACCTCCACCGTCCAGGTGTCCTCGCCGATCTCCACCACCGTCAGGCAGACGCCGGAGTGCGCCACCGAGGCGCCGATTGCCAACCCGCCCGTCGAGCCCGGCCCCTCGACCACAAAGCGGCGATCACGCGGCGTGTCGACGACGGAGCGGACGCGGCCCACCTCGGTGACGATCCCGGTGAACATCAGCGTCGCTCACCGTCATGCCCGTGCTCGACACGGGCGTCCAACGGTGGCGCCCCGCCAGGCACGGGTGCGTGATTGGATGCCCGCATCGAGTGCGGGCATGACGGAAGGGAGGCGAAGCGGGGCTCAACAGCGTTCATACCGCTCCCACAGATCGTCGCCGAGCGGCTGAACCGCAATGCGGCGGAAGCGCGGAGCGTCGCCGAGCCGGTTGAGGGCGAGTGCGCCGACAGCCGGGCGACTCTCCTCGCCGAGTACGATCGGCGCCCGGAACCACTCCACCGCGTCGACGAGCCCGGCGCGCAGGAAGCTCGCCGCCACCTGACCGCCGCCCTCGATCAGCACGCGCGACAGGCCCGCCTCCGCGAGCGCCTCGAGCACGTCGCCCGGCTGCGGCCGGCCGTCGCCGACGCGGACGATCCTGACCCCGGCCTCGACCAGCTCGGTCCGCGGCGCTTCATCGCTGAACACCCAGGTCGCCACGCTGCGCGCGCTCTTGGCCAGGCGAGACTCGATCGGCAGCCGCTGGCGCGTGTCCAGAACGGCTCGCGCGGGCTGCGGGCCGCTCCAGCAGGGGAGACGCGCCGTCAGCTCCGGATCGTCCGCCAGCACCGTGCCGATGCCGACCAGCACCACGTCGTGCGCCGCGCGTAGGCGATGCCCCTGCCCCCGCGCCGCCTCGCCGGTGATCCACTTGCTCTCGCCGGAGGCGGTGGCGATGCGGCCGTCCAGCGAGGTGGCGAGCTTCAGCGTCACCCGCGCGAGCGCGCCGCTCATCGCGCTTCCGACGGCGGGTCCTCGTGCAGCCCCTCGTCGCCGAGAAATTTCGCGAAATCCGAGGTTTCCCGGAAATCCCTGTAAACCGACGCGTAGCGCACATAGGCCACCTCGTCGACGTCGCGCAGGGCTTGCATGACGAACTCGCCCAGCGTCGAGGACGGCACCTCGGCCTCGCCCAGCGCCTCCAGCTGGCGGACGATGGACGACACCATCCGCTCCACCCGCTCCGGCTCCACCGGCCGCTTGCGCAGCGCGATCTCCAGCGAGCGCAGCAGCTTCTCGCGCTCGAAGGGCGTACGGCGGCCCGACCGCTTCAGGATGATCAGGTCGCGCAGCTGCACCCGCTCGAAGGTGGTGAACCGCCCCGCGCACGACGGACAGAACCGCCGCCGGCGGATGGCCGCGCCGTCTTCCGACGGCCGGCTGTCCTTCACCTGGGTGTCTTCCTTGCCGCAGAACGGGCAGCGCACGGCGAGCGATCTCCCCTACAGGCCGGGGTAGATGGGGAAGCGGCCGGTCAGCTCCAGCACCTGGGCCTTGACCCGCGCCTCCACCGCCGGGTCGCCGTCGCCGTTCGCCGCCAGGGCGTCGACCACGTCGTCGATCAATTCGCCGATACGGCGGAACTCGGCCGCGCCGAAGCCGCGCGTGGTCCCGGCCGGGCTGCCCAGCCGCACGCCGGAGGTGATGGTGAACGGCTGATCGTCGAAGGGCACGCCGTTCTTGTTGCAGGTGATGAAGGCCCGCTCCAGCGCCGCCTCCGCCGCCTTGCCGGTGACGCCCTTGGGCCGCAGGTCCACCAGCATGACGTGGCTGTCGGTGCCGCCCGAAACGATGGCCAGCCCCCGCTCCACCAGCACGGCCGCGAGCGCCTGGGCGTTCTCCACCACCTGGGCGGCGTAGACGCGGAACTCCGGACGCAGCGCCTCGCCGAAGGCCACCGCCTTGGCGGCGATGACGTGCATCAGCGGCCCGCCCTGCAGGCCGGGGAAGACCGCGGAGTTGATCTTCTTGGCGACGGTCTCGTCGTTGGTCAGCACCATGCCGCCGCGCGGGCCGCGCAGGGTCTTGTGGGTGGTGGTGGTGACCGCGTGGGCGTGCGGCAACGGGTTGGGATAGACACCGGCCGCCACCAGGCCCGCGTAGTGCGCCATGTCGACCATCAGCACCGCGCCGACCTCGTCGGCGATCTCGCGGAAGCGGGCGAAGTCGATGCGGCGGCTGTAGGCGCTGGCCCCGGCCAGGATCAGCTTCGGCTTCTCGCGCCGGGCGACCTCGGCCACCTGGTCGTAGTCGATCAGCTGGTCGTCGCGCCGCACCGTGTAGGCCACCGGACGGAACCACTTGCCGGACTGGTTGGCCGGGCTGCCGTGCGTCAGGTGGCCGCCAGCGGCCAGGTCCATGCCCAGAAAGGTGTCGCCGGGCTTCAGCAGCGCCATGAACACCGCCTGGTTGGCCTGCGCGCCGGAGTGGGGCTGGACGTTGGCGAAGCCCGCGCCGAACAGCTGCTTGGCGCGCTCGATGGCCAGCCGCTCGACCACGTCCACGTGCTCGCAGCCGCCGTAGTAGCGGCGGCCGGGATAGCCCTCGGCGTATTTGTTGGTCAGCACCGTGCCCTGCGCCTGCAGCACCGCGCGGGAGACGTGATTCTCCGACGCGATCAGCTCGATCTGGTCCTGCTGCCGACGCAGTTCATCGGCCACGGCGGCGGCCACGTCAGGGTCGGCCTCGGGTAGAGATCGGCCGAAGAACGACCGGTCGTGGTCCTGAATGTCGGCTGCCGGACGTTTCACAAGCGTTTCGCTCCCTGACGTGAACGTAAGCTCAAATTCTATACCGACGCCGCATCCGACTGATCGGCCGGGTCGTAGGCTTTATTCCGCCAACGCTTCGCCCGCGCGCGGCGTCAGTCCGTTTTTGTCAACCACGCATGAGGCCGTCAGTGGCGTTCGAAGCCGAAGCTCCCCCCGAAACCGAGTCGCTGGTGCGGCTGACCGCCGACGTGGTCAGCGCCTATCTGGCTTACAACGAGACCCCCGCCGCCGCCATACCGGAGCTGATCCGCACGGTGCACGGCGCGCTCAACGGCGTCGACGGCGCGCCGCCGGCGGAGAAGCCCAAGCCGGCGGTGCCGGTGAACAGGTCGATCGGTCCCGACTACATCATCTGCCTGGAGGACGGGCAGAAGCTGAAGATGCTGAAGCGCTACCTGCGCACCCGCTACCAGCTCAGCCCCGAGGACTACCGCCAGCGCTGGGGCCTGCCGGCGGACTATCCGATGGTGGCGCCGAGCTACGCCCAGCGGCGCAGCGAATTCGCCAAGTCGATCGGCCTCGGCAAGGGCGTTCGTCGCAAGGCCGCCTGACGGCGAGAGCGGCCCTTTGCCGCGGGGGTGGCGCCGTGCTCGGCCGCGTCCGACTTCGGCGGCGCGCGCCGCCGAAGTCAGGCGGCGACCGACGCCACGTTCGCCCCGCAGCGCACCCACAACGCCTTCATCGCCGCCACCAGCTCGGCCATCATGGCGTCGGTGTGGTCCGGCGAGGGGGTGAAGCGCAGGCGCTCGGTGCCCTTGGGCACGGTGGGGTAGTTGATCGGCTGCACGTAGATGCCGTGCTCGATCAACAGGGCGTCCGACACGGTCTTACAGTGCACCGGGTCGCCGACCAGCACCGGCACGATGTGGCTGGCCGACGGCATCACCGGCAGGCCGGCGACGACGAACAACGTCTTCATCCGGGCGGCCCGCTCCTGGTGGCGCGCCCGAACCTCGGGGTGCTGCTTCAGCCAGCGCACGCTGGCCAGCGCCCCGGCGGTCAGCGCCGGCGGCAGCGAGGTGGTGAAGATGAAGCCCGAGGCGTAGAGCCTGACCGCGTCCACCAGCGCCGCGTCGGCGGCGATGTAGCCGCCCATGACGCCGAAGGCCTTGCCCAGCGTCCCCTCGACGATGTCGACCTGGTCCATGACCCCTTCAAGCTCGGCCACGCCCCCGCCGCGCGCGCCGTAGAGGCCCACCGCATGCACCTCGTCGAGGTAGGTCAGGGCGCCGTATCGCTTCGCCAGCGCGATGGTGCCCTTCAGGTCGGAGATGTCGCCGTCCATGGAATAGACGCTCTCGAAGGCGACCAGCTTGGGCGCGTCGGCCGGGGCGGCGGCCAGCAGCTGTTCGAGGTGGTCGAGGTCGTTGTGGCGGAACACGTGCTTGGCGCACCCCGCCGCACGGATGCCGGCGATCATCGAGGCGTGGTTCAGGGCGTCGGAGAAGATGATCAGCCCGGGCAGGATCTTCGACAGGCTGGACAGCGTCGCCTCGTTGGCCACGTAGCCGGAGGTGAACACCAGGGCGGCGTCCTTGCCGTGCAGGTCGGCGAGTTCGGCCTCCAGTTCGACGTGGTAGCGCGTCGTGCCGCTGATGTTGCGGGTGCCGCCGGAGCCGGCCCCGGCCTCGTCGACGGCGGCCTTCATCGCCTCGGTCACCACCGGGTTCTGACCCTGGCCGAGGTAGTCGTTGGAGCACCAGACGACCACGTCGCGCTTGTCGCCCTCGGGCGTGGTCCAGACCGCCCGCGGGAACTGGCCGCGGCGGCGCTTCAGGTCGGCGAAGACGCGGTAGCGGCCCTCGCCCCGGACGCTGGCGACGGCGGCCTCGAAGGCGGCCCGGTAGTCCATGAATGGCGCGAGGACCGAAGGGGTCCGTCCCTGTGGAGAACGGTCGCTATATCGACCGGGCGCCGGGCGAAGTCACGTGCGAACGGCTCGCAGGCGCCTACAGGCGGAAGCGCACCTGGTCGGTCCAGTAGCGCTCCAGCTTGGCCAGCGCGGCGGTGGATTGCCGCACGTCGGCGTCGGTCATCGAGCAGACCGGTTTCAGCGCCTCGGCCTGGCGGTCGAACAGCCGGCCGACGATCTCCCGCACCGCCTGGCCCGAGGGCGTGGGCGAGAACCGCGGCGGGCCCTTGCCGTCGCGGGGTCGGGTCTCGGTGAGGCGGCCGGCGTCGATCAGCTTGCGCAGGTTGTAGGTGACGTTGGAGCCCAGATAGCGGCCGCTGGTCTTGATCTCGGCGGCCGTCAGCGGATCCTCGCCCATGTGATAGAGCAGCAGCGCCTGCACGGCGTTGACGTCGGCGATCTCCTCCCGGTCCAGTTCGGAGGACACCGTCTCGTGCATCTGCCGGTGGGCGCGTTCCAGCCCGCGCAGCAGGTCCACGTATGTCGGCACCTCCGCCTGGTCGGCGGCGGGCGGTTTCCAGCGTTCGGCCAGGCGAGGGTTCATGCCCGGCAGAGTGGCCTCTCCGCGCTAAGGAGTCGTTTCCGCGAGCGTGTCGATGCGACCGCGCAACAATTGAAAGATGGCGGAGAAATCCCTGGCGCCGTAGCCCAGGCCGTCGAACAGGGCGAACAGGGCCTCGGCCTGCGCCCCCATCGGCGTGGAGGCCCCCGCCTTGGCGGCCGCCTCCTGCGCCAGCTTCAGGTCCTTCAGCATCATCGCCGTGGCGAAGCCGCCGCCGTAGCCGCGGTTGGACGGAGCGGCGGGCACCGGCCCCGGCGCCGGGCAATAGCTGGTCACCGACCAGCACTGGCCGGACGACTTGGACATGATCTCGAACAGCCGGTCGGCGTCCAGGCCCAGTCGTTCGCCCAGCGCGAAGGCCTCGCAGGTCCCGATCATGCTGATCCCCAGCAGCATGTTGTTGCAGATCTTGGCCGCCTGCCCCGCCCCGTGCGTCCCGGCGCGGATCACGGCGCGGGCCATGGGCGTCAGGACCTCCTCGATGCGCGGGAAGGCGGCCTCGTCGCAGCCGACCATGAAGGCCAGGGTCCCGGCGTCGGCGCCCGCCGTGCCGCCGGACACCGGCGCGTCGGCCATGACGAAGCCCTCGTCGGCCGCCTGCCCGGCCACGGCGCGGGCCGCCTCCACGTCGATGGTCGAGCAGTCGATCAGCAGCGCCGACTTGGGCGCGTGCGGGAACACCTGCTCGGCGTAGACCTTGCGCACGTGCGGCCCGGCCGGGAGCATGGTGATCACCGCCTCGGCGTCCCGCACCGCCTCGGCGACGGAGACGGCCGGGGTGCAGCCGTGCTCGGCGGCGTGCGCCAGCGCGGTTTCGGACAGGTCGAAGGCGGCCACCTGTCGTCCGGCGCCGGCCTGCCGGGCGGCCATGCCCGAACCCATGTTTCCGAGGCCGATGAAAGCGATGCGCATGATTGTTCCTCTTTCGCTTCAGCTAGGCGTCGCACCCGGCGGCGGGGTCCACTCCTGCTCCGCCGGCAGCGGCGCGAACAGGCTGTCGAGCAAGACGTCGTCCACCGCCTCCAGCGTCGGCGGCGACCAGTTCGCCCGCCCGTCCTTGTCCACCAGCACCGCCCGCACCCCCTCGCGGAAATCCGGCCGCAGCACGACGCGCGACGCCAGACGATACTCCATGGCCATGTTGTCGGCGAAGCTCGGCAGCGTCGCGCCGGTGCGCAGCTGGCGCAGCGCCACCTTCAAGGCCTGCGGCGAACGTTCGGCCAGGATCGCCAGCTGCGCTTCCGCCCAGGCCGAGCCGTCGGCTTCGAGGGCGGCTAAGATCGCCTCCACGGTGTCGTGCGCGAAACAGGCGTCGATCAGAGGCAGGACCGCGTCGACCGGCGGCTCGCCGGGAGGCTCCGCCAAGGAGTTCAGCAAACCGCCGATCGCCTCCCCGTCGAGCCGCCCGGCAGATTCCAGGGCGGCCTTGAGTTCCGGCGCCCGCGCGCTCGGCACATGGTGCGAGGCGATCCCCAGCCGCAGGCAGTCCGCCGCCTTCAGCCGGGCGCCGGTCAGCGCCAGCCAGGTCCCCGCCTCTCCCGGCAGCCGCGGCAACCACCAGCCTCCGCCCACGTCGGGGAACAGGCCGATGGCCGACTCCGGCATGGCGAAGGTGGTCCGCTCGGTGGCCACCCGGAACTGGCAGGGCATCGACACGCCCACGCCCCCCCCCATCACCACCCCGTCCATCAGCACTACGGTGGGCTTGGGGAACGCCTGCAGCAGCCAGTTCATCCGGTATTCGGTGAAGAAGAACGCCCGCGCCGCGGCTTGCGCCTCCGCGCCTTCCGCCGCCTGCGCCAGCATGCGGATGTCGCCCCCGGCGCAGAACCCGCGCGTGCCCTCGGCGTGGTCGATCAGCACCGCCGCGACCGCCGGATCGTCCCGCCACGCCAGCAGGGCCTCGAGCATGGCCCGGCACATCCCGGTGGTCAGCGCGTGCAGCGCTTCCGGCCGATTCAGCGTGATGCGCCCAACGGCGCCGGAGGTGCGGATCAGCACTGGGGCGCCCAACGGATTTAGCTGCTTCAATGCTGGGCCGCCCCGACGTCAATGACTCGGAGGCCAAGGCGCGCGGCGCCGCTTGCCATGCCGGCATCCCGCGTCGCCACCGTGGCGTCCATGCCGGCGGCCAGATCCAGGTAGATCGAGTCGATAAGCGAAGCCCCGCTCACGCGAGCGATACTCAAGATCCGCTGGATTTCCTCATGCTCAAGCGGGTCTGCTATCGCGATCTGAAGCCGATCGAGGAACGCCAACTTGTCCTCAGTCCCGCGCTGCGACCCGCCCGGCCGCCGCTCCTCCTCCAGCAGGAAGGATGTAACCTCGGAGACGAACACGTAAGGCGCGAGCGTACGATGCTCTGGCAGCTTGCGAAGCAACCGGGAGGCTGCTTCCGTTGCCTGCGATCGCAGCAGCCAGGCTCCCGCCACCGACGCATCCACCACCAGCAGTTCAGTCACGTTCCATGGCCGAGCGGAGGTCCAGCGGTTCGGCGGCTTCCGCCTCGAGATCGCTGTAGCGCTCCCGTAGCGCCGTGGCCTGGGCAACTAGCTCCTCTCCGCTCAAGCGCGGGCGGGAGGGCCATCGCGTCGGACGCAGCGTGGCGATCGGGCGGCCATTGCGGGTGATGGTGATGATCTCCCCCTCCCGCTCAACCGCAGCCAGCAGCGAGGACAGGTGGGTCTTGGCCTCAAGCACCCCAACTTCGCGCATCACCATCTTTCCTGACCAACAGTGGTCAGAATAGGGGTGATGGTCAGCCGCAGCAACCATCTACTGCCGGAACATCTCCCGCGCGGTGATCACCCGCATGATCTCGTTGGTGCCTTCCAGGATGCGGTGGACGCGCAGGTCGCGCAGGATGCGCTCCAGCGGATAGTCCTTCAGATAGCCGTAGCCGCCGTGCAGCTGCAGGGCGTCGTCGGCGATCTGGTAACAGGCGTCGGTGGCGAAGCGCTTGGCCATGGCGCACAGCATGGTGGCCCTGGGGGCCCGGCGGTCCAGCGCGTCGGCCCCGCGCCAGACCATCAGCCGCGAGGCCTCCAGCGCGGTCTGCATGTCGGCGAGCTTGAACTGCAGCGCCTGGAAGTCCTTCAGCGGCCGGCCGAATTGGGTGCGCCCCTCGGTGTAGGCCTTGGCCGCGTCCAGCGCGTAGGCGGCGCCGCCGATCGAGCACGCGGCGATGTTCAGCCGCCCGCCGTCGAGCCCGGCCATGGCGATGCGGAACCCCTCCCCTTCGGCAGAGATGCGGTTGTCGGCCGGCACGCGGCAGTCGTCGAGGTTCACCTGGGCGGTGGGCTGGCTGTTCCAGCCCATCTTGCGTTCCTGGGCGCCGAAGCTCAGGCCCGGGGCGCCGGCCTCCACCACGAAGGCGGAGATGCCCTTGGGCCCGTCCTCGCCGGTGCGGGCCATCACCACATAGACGTCCGAGACCCCCCCGCCGGAGATGAAGGCCTTCGAGCCGTTCAGCACGTAGTCGTCGCCGTCCCGTCGGGCGGTCGTGCGCAGCGAGGCGGCGTCAGACCCCGACCCCGGTTCGGTCAGGCAGTAGCTGGCGATCAGCTCCATGGTGGTCAGCCGCGGCAGGAACCGCTGGCGGAGCGGGTCCGACCCGAACCGGTCGATCATCCACGAGGCCATGTTGTGGATGGAGATGAAGGCCGCCGTCGAGGGGTCGCCCCGCGCCAGCTCCTCGAAGATGATCGCCGAATCCAGCCGCGTCAGCCCCGAGCCGCCCACGTCGTCGCGCACGTAGATGCCGGCGAAGCCCAGCTCCGCCGCCTGTCGCAGCACGTCGACCGGGAAATGCTTGTCCTCGTCCCACCGCGCGGCGTGCGGCAAGAGCTCGGCCTCGGCGAAGGCCCGCGCGGCCTCCTGGACGGCACGATGGTCCTCGCTCAGCTCGAAATCCATGGGGGGTCCGACCGTGACGGCGATTTCAGTTGAGGACTGCGACGCGCGGCCTCATGCTGTCAACGCGGGGGAGAGCCGATCATGACCACCTACGACACCCATCCGGCGGCGGCGCGCACCGACGGCGACGATCGCAACATCGCGCTCTTGAACTACGTGCTGCTGCTGCTCGGCTTCTTCACCAGCGGCATCACCTCGCTGGTGGCCGTCGTGCTGGCCTACGCCCGCCGGGGCGAGGCCGAACCGCTGGCGCGGTCGCACATGGGCTTCCAGATCTCGACCTTCTGGATCGGCGTGATCGGCACCCTGGCCGGCATCGCGCTGATGCTGGCGTCCATCGCGCCTTTCATCATGGCCGGGATGCATGAGGAGAACGACTTCGCCACCGTGGAGAACCGCGGCCTGGCCCTGGCAGGGATCGCCCTGCTGGTCGTCGGCGTCCTGGTGCTGGTCGCCGCCGCCGTCGCCACCCTGGTCCGCTCGATCTACGGCCTGATCCGGCTGTCCTCGAACCAGCCGATGGGCGGGCGCCTCGCGGAGCCCGCCCGCTACTGATCGGCGATCCTCGCCCGCTCAGACGTCGACGATCGGCGAGAAGCCGCCGTAGATCATGCGCTTGCCGTCGAAGGGCATGTTGTCGGGATCGGGCTTCATGCGCTCGTCTTGCATGATCTTCGGCCAGGCGTCGTCGCGCGCCTGCTTCGACGGCCATTCGACCCAGGAGAAGACCACCCGCTCGTCTTCGGTGGCCTTGACCGCACGCCTGTGGTCGGTGACTTCGCCGGCCGGCACGTCGTCACCCCAGGCCTCGACCACGCGGGTGGCGCCGTACTCCTGGAACACGTCGGCGGCCTTCTGCGCCATCTCGCGGTAGGCCTGCCGGTTGGCTTCGGGGACCGGCACCAGGTAGCCGTCGACATAGCCGCCTCGGGCGCCTGACGCCTCGTCGATCATGGGGTCGAAGCCGCCGAAGATCATCCGCTTGCCGTCGAAGGGCATGCTCTCGCCAAACGCCTTCATGAGCGGATCGTCCCGCATTTTGGCGTTGGCGGAGTCGCGGGTCGCCTTGTCCGGATACTCGAACCAGGAGAACACCACCGTCTCGTCGTCTGTCGCGTTCACCGCGCCCTTGAAGTCGGTCACCTTGCCGTCGGGCACGTCGTCGCCCCAGGCCTCGACCATGCGGGTCGCGCCGAACTCCTGGAACAGCGGCGCGGCTTCGGCGGCTTGGCGGCGATACGCCTCCTTGTTGGCCGTCGGCACCGGAACGACGAATCCTTCGACACACGGCATCGGGGTCTCTCCTTGCTTTAAGGTTGAACGAACGCGGGTGTTCTATGCTTGCGCGGGCGTGGAGCCGAAGCCCCAGGTGACGCCGAACGGGTCCTTGGCCATGCCGTAGCGGTCGCCCCAGAACATCAGCGCCACCGGCATCAGCACCTCGCAGCCGGCGTCGACGGCGCGGGCGAACCAGGCGTCGGCGTCGTCCACTTGCAGGTGCAGATTGAATGCCTGCGGGGGCGCCGCCGGATAGCCGCGCTCTGGCATCGGATCCATCAGCATCACCGAGCCGTCGTTGATGAAGAGCTGGGCGTTCAGCAGCCGGCCGTCCTCCATGGTCGCCCGCTCGCCCGGCTCCTCCGCGGCGAAGGCGCGCTTGTAGAAGTCGATGGCGCCCGCCGCGTTCTCCAGCATCAGGTAGGGGACAACCCCGCCCTTCAGCGGGTTGGCGGCTTGGGCGGTCGGCGGCTCTCGATTAGGCGTCTTCGGCCTGCAGGTTCACGCTCGTCTCGGCGAGCTTTGTCATAAACTCGTCGCCACCGTATATTTCCTTGGTCGCATCCCGAAGCTTCTTGGCATCGGCCT
>Ga0136611_10002958_pt1 | contig 11887 bp, 7 predicted proteins | sample AntDrymUQ2232306_2_FD_106645 | JGI IMG/M metagenome (GOLD analysis project Ga0136611, IMG submission 106645) | Polar desert sand microbial communities from Dry Valleys, Antarctica - metaG UQ223 (23.06) | ecosystem: Environmental > Terrestrial > Soil > Desert | place: Antarctica: Dry Valley... | reverse complement strand
AGTTACGGCTCCGAAAAGGGGATTTTGGGCGAACAGAATCAAGCCTGATTCCCACTGGCTTAGACAAACTGACGCAGGCTATTCTGAATGAGGGCGATGCCCGAAAGTCGCTCTGCGATAATTATCCAACCACGCACTATAACCGAAAACACCGGCTTTTTGTGGCGGGTAGCTGGCCGACGGCCTTACATTTCGTCAGTCGGGGGAAGGTCAAACTCTTCAGAACCGATGCCATCGGCAATCAATACATCACCGCCCTGTATGGAGCGGGCGATTTTGTGGGTTACCTCGCCCTGATGGACGACGGCCGCTACAACGAAACTGGCGAGCTACTGGATGATGCCGAGATTTGTTCCGTTCCCAAAGCTGATTTTCTGGCCCTGATTCACCATAGTCAGGAGGTAGCCAATGAGTTTATCCGGGTACTGGCGGGCGATGTGAACGACCAGCAGGAACGGCTGCTGAAACTGGCCTATCAGCCTGTCCGCAAACGGGTAGCCGAAGCCCTGTTGATGGTGCAGCGTAAATTTTATCAGGGCGATGCCAACACCTCACTGCCGATGACCCTCTCACGCGAAAACTGGGCGCATTTGGTGGGGGCTTCCACCGAAACCGTGATTCGAATTCTGATCGACCTGCGGGCTGAGGGCCATATCGACATCAGTGCGAGCCAGATTACCCTGCTCGACATCGAAAAACTCGTCCAACTGAAACGTTGATTTTATCCTGCTACTATGATCCTGCTACTGACTGCTATTGATGAATTGGGCGAAACGCGGGAATTCTCCTGCCAACTTCCCCAATTAGAAAGTGGGTTTAACCTCCTCACGTATATGGATGCTCACGGGCATACCTTAGTCAAGGCCCGCGTTATGGGGGAAGAGGTACCCGCGTACTTTCCGGCGGAGACTATTGATAAAGACCCGGTTTCCCCCATTATTCTGGAGTTGCCTAAAGACTGGCGGCAGACGTTAGACAAGCTCGACAAGCCAGATTCTGGTGTTAATCAGCTCACCGATGAGGCCCCAAAGCCAGTAATGGACCATTGTCTGATCTATTTCAGCACCTCGGTTTGGTTGTTTGAGGAAGAAGACCTCGCCACTATTCTGGCGCAAAGCCGCCGGAATAACGCAAAAGCAGGGGTTACGGGCCTGTTGCTCTACATGAACGGGAATGTTATTCAGGTGCTGGAAGGCAACAAAGAAGTCGTCAATGCTTTGTATAAGCGAATTGCGCAGGATCAGCGGCATACGCACGTGGTTTGCGTATTGAACAGCCCCGTCGATCAACGCCTTTTTGCCCGCTGGAGCATGGCTTACGAAACGTTGACGGCCTCTCAATTTGCTGAGGTTGAGTCTGTTGTCGCATTAACTAAATGGAGAGAGGCCCAATCAAAACCCGACGACTCCATTATCCTGAAAACGCTCAAAGCGTTTTACGAAACAAACCGCCGGTAATCCTGCAAAATGCCGATTTTAGTCATGTTGAAAGCTATCAATGGTCAGGTTTGGGGATGACCGAAATCTGTTTCGTTGGGCAGAAGGTCATAGAAAGGCTTGTCCGCTTCAATGATATTTGTACCTGATTCTTCAACGACTATGAACTTCTTTTTGCCCCAACCACACAGCAAGCAGCAGCGAGCCTTTTGTGTTTTTTATGCAGCCTATGCACCCCGTTTGTGGGGGCTTATCCTAACGGCTAAACTACCCGTTTCCGATTCTGAAACAATTCTGACGAATACGTTTGTGAAAGCCTGGAACCATCCCGACCGACCGGCACCAGTTGATAAACGGTCCTTGAGCTGGTTAATAAAGTTGGCGTATGCCGAAGGGTTGCCGTTTACTACGCTGAAACCTGCTTTTAATGGGTACTGATTACCCGCCTGCCTTTGTACTCTATAAAACTACCACATCTATGCAATCCGATTCCGAATTCGATGCCGTAGGGCGCATTATTATTGCTGTCAAGGGATATCGGCACCTGGTAAAATGCGGACGAATCCTCGCTGGCACGGCCACTATGAATGCCTACTTAAAACAGCAATTGTCGGGCTACGACTGGAACCTATGGCAACAGGTAAGCGGTGAGCAGCCGGGGCCGGTATCGCACCCCTACGATATGGCATACGCCTAAATTGTAGGTTTGGGTGCGTGCGGTTTGCGAACTGGTCTGCGTGTTTTTGCGCTCCTTCCCCCTCCGATATTATGACTGCTGGAAACAACTGTTGTCAGGCAGTCCAAGAAACGTTCCAGCCATCGGTGTTGACTGCCACCGGACTATAGCTGGAGTGAAGCGGACGGGCGGTGGTACATCCAGTGGCTGAACACCTCAGTCCGGTAGATTTGGTGTTTTTAGCGGCTCCCCAACCAGTCCATCATAGGGAGTTATAGGGCAAAAAAACAACATTCTCACCAGTAACTGGTTCTTTATGAAGCGATAGGTAATCGCTATGCTCTAACGATAACTATGAAACACGTAAACATACCTGCGAGCCTGCTCGTACTCGTTGTACTCGGCATGACTGGCTGCAATTCGGGGTCAACAAAGGAAACCGATCAACAAACGGCTTCAGCCACCACCCTACCCGAAGACAGCGCGTCCGACCCGGGTGGCGCCAATGCCCTCAAACCCAAGGGAGCCAAACCCGCCTGGGGGCCATCCATAACCCCGCAGATGCAGGTGGTTATCGAACAATTAGCCAGCTACGGAGCCAAACCAATCCCTCAACTGCCGGCGAAAGAAGCCCGTCTGAATCCATCACCGACTACGGCGGTGATGGATGTTATGAAACAATACAACATCCCCATGCCTGCCCCAAAGTCGGATACCACGGGGCGGGCCATTCCTGTGGCGGGCGGCACCATTCATGCGCGCATCTATACGCCCAAAGAGGGCGCGGGGCCATTTCCTCTGATTGTATATTACCACGGTGGAGGCTGGGTTATTGCTGATTTGGATACCTACAACGCATCGGCACAGGGGTTGTGCGAACAGGTAGGCGCGGTGGTTGTATCGGTGGCTTACCGGCAGGCTCCCGAACACAAATTTCCCGTACAACATCAGGATTCGTTTGCCGCCTACCAGTGGGTACTTGCTAACGCAGCTTCTCTTAAGGGGGATGCCAGGCGGGTAGCTGTCGTGGGCGAAAGCGCCGGGGGTAATTTGGCCGCCAATGTGAGTATCATGGCCCGGGACAGGAAGATTGCCATGCCCCTGCATCAGGTGCTTGTCTATCCTGTTGCTAACAATGATGTCAACAGCGCATCATACCTCAAGTATGCTTCGGCCAAGCCCCTTGACAAACCCATGATGGAGTGGTTTATTGCCAAAACGGTTGCAAGCCCGTCTCAGTCGGCTGACCCGCGTATCTCGCTGGTGCGGGCGAACCTGAAAGGCTTACCAGCTACTACCCTGATTGGGGCAGAGATAGACCCGCTCCAAACGGAAGGCAAACTGTTAGCGGATAAACTGGAAGCGGCTGGGGTAAAGGTGAATTACAAACTATATGACGGCGTAACGCACGAGTTTTTCGGGATGGCAACGGTGGTGCCTGAGGCTAAGCAGGCGCAGGCTTATGCCTCTGATGCACTCAAACAATCGTTTCAGAAGTAGGGTATTATATCAGTAGCCGCCACAATAGGTAACTATCTGATTTACAACAGAAAAAACCAGCATGTCTGGTTTTTTCTGTTGTAGTATTCGCTTTAGGGTAGACGCTTGCCTTTTTGCTTGTCTTCAACCCGTTTTTCAATGTAAAATAAATTATTGACTAACTGGTCTTAGTAAGAACTGCCAGGTGCTCCAATAAAGTCAGCAACCGTTTCTTACCCTCCTCCAGATGCGGTCCACCATCTGCATGGTGAAGGCTGTACTGAAAAAAGGAGTGAATGTTGAGTTTGCCGGGTGTTGCTGTGTTGAAAAATTGCCCTAAACAGCAGTACAGCCAGGCCGCAACGACGACTCCCGGATAACAAGTTGCGTTTCCATCACAACTAATTCCGGGCTTACCACCTCATCACCCGATTCGATTTGCTTCAACAGCAGGCGCACCGTTTCTGTCCCCATCTGCTGGATCGGTTGGCTTATACTGGTTAGGGAGGGGGATAAAAAAGCGGAAATCGGTTCGTTGTTGAAACTGGCAATGGCAATATCCTGCGGAATACGAACCCCTTTCTGCTTCAACGCGTAGATCGCCGGGTGAGCAATACGGTCGCTGATCGTTAACAAACCGTCAGGCGGCTGTGGGAGGTTCATCAGCGCCAGCGTTTGCATCAGCGTGCTCTCCTGGGTGTAGTCACAGTGAAAAATAGAGTGGTCGCCCCGGTACAAACCGTGTTTGATAAGCGCATCCCGGTAGCCCGCAATTCGCTGATTACTAAGCAGGAGTTGAGGAGGCCCGGCCAGACAGGCAACCCGTTTACAACCGTTTTCGATCAGGTGTTCGGTTGCTTTAAACCCCGCAGTATAGTTATCGACGATCACTTTGGATGCCTTTAGGCTATCGGCAGCCCGGTCGACCAGAACTAAAGGGACATTTTTGGCAACCAGTCGCTCTACATGATCACAGTTATTGGTGTCGCGGGGCAGCGAAATAATGAACCCCTCCACCTGACTGCGCATCAGGTTCTCCACGTGCGTTTTCTCCCGTAATGACGATTCGTTCGATTGGCAAATCAGCAGGCTATACCCCGCCTGCATGGCGGCTTCCTCCACGCTGTTGAGCAGAGCCGAAAAGAAGTGATAACTCAGGTTCGGTAAAATCACCCCAATGGTTCGCGTTCGGCTTTTGACCAGATTTTTTGCCAATTGGTTGGGTTGGTAATCCAATTCCTCGGCCAGACGCATTACGGCTTGCCGCGTATCGGGGTGGATTTCGGGCATGCCTCGCAATGCTCTCGACACGGTCGAAATCGAAATGTTCAGCAATTTCGCCATGTCTTTAATCCTAACCGGCACGTTTTTCATCAGCCCAATTTTTATTGAATATAACTATCTCACGATCTCCCCTTTGTTTCTTCGACCTTCTCAGACTACAGATTAAAAAGGGGAGTATCACAAATATAATTATTTTTTTTGACGGTCTTTCAGACCGCAAACGTTTGCGGTAACGTTTGCAGCAAAATATCAGTTAATAGGCAGGTTTATGGGCTTGCATCTCCTATTTATGTTCTACAATTTCACATAAAAATACTGCTTCCCATTCTTTGCTTGGTGAAGCTGTTCATTCACCGTCCGCATAACTCTTTAAGGAGCTTCCTGTACCGTTGCCTGTTTTTTGCACTTTTCCGCTATATTGATGCTAACTCAACTGACTAAGTTACCCATCCGTTCCGCCCTTGGCGCAACCGAAATGCAGCGATGTTCAACGGCTGAACTGCGTACTCATTTCCTGATCGAATCACTGTTTGAACCGGATCGGTTTGAGGCTGTCTATACCCATTACGACCGCGTAATTGTGGGGGGTATCATGCCGGGGCATACATCGGTAGAACTCGCTTCGTTCGACAACCTGAAAACGCCCTATTTTCTGGAACGACGGGAGTTGGGCCTGATCAACGTCGGCGGCACCGGCTCGGTGACGGTGGACGGATTGGAGTATAACCTGGAAAAACTTGACGCACTGTACATCGGCAAGGGAAGCCGTGAGGTGACTTTCCAGAGCTATGATGCCGATGAACCCGCCCGGTTTTTCCTGATGTCGGCCCCCGCGCATCAGGCGTATCCAACCACCAGGTTAGCGAAACAGGACGCAAACCCGACCCGCTTAGGCACCCGCGAAACAGCCAATGAGCGCACCATCTACAAGTACATTCACGGGGGTGGAATTGCCAGTTGTCAGTTGGTGATGGGGCTAACGGTGCTGGAGCCGGGCAGTGTCTGGAACACGATGCCCGCCCACGTTCACGACCGGCGCATGGAAGCCTATTGCTATTTCGACCTGCCCGCCGAACACCGGGTTTTCCACCTGATGGGACCACCCGACCAAACGCGGCACTTGGTAGTGGCTAATAATCAGGCAGTTATTTCGCCCCCCTGGTCCATTCACTCCGGCTGCGGCACGGCTTCCTATTCATTTATCTGGGGCATGGCGGGTGAGAATATGGACTTTGCCGACATGGATTTTGTACCTATTTCCGACTTACGATAAAACCAAACCAACCTAAGACATGATGAAACAGTTACGATTTTCTGACAAGCCGGGCGGGCAACAGTGGCTCCCTGCTCTGCTGTTTGCCTTGTTGCTGGCGGCTCCCCTAATGGGGCAGCCGCTGGCATCGGCCCGGCAACCCCAGGTGGCCAGCAACAGCAACCCTGCCGCTCCCGTTTTGGTGAGCGGCCGCGTGACCGACGAAACGGGCATGGGCTTGCCCGGTGTGAATATTGCTCTCAAAGGCGGTGTGACCGGCACAACATCCAACGAAAAAGGCGATTACCAACTGACCATCCCCGACGGCCAGACCCGCGCCGTGCTGGTGTTCAGTTCGGTTGGGTTTGTGGCCCAGGAACTGATGGTGGGTAACCGCACGGTGCTTAACGTACAGCTTAAACCCGACTCGCAGAACCTCGGCGAAGTAGTGGTAATTGGCTACGGCGTTCAGGCGCAGAAAACACTGTCAACGGCGATCTCGAAAGTGGAGGGCCGCAGTTTGGCGTTGCAACCCGTGTCAACGCCGGGCGAGGCTTTGGCAGCTTTGGCGGCTGGCGTGCAGGTGCAATCGGGGCGGGGCGGGTATCCGGGCGAGGCACCCACCATCCGCATTCGGGGCGTGGGTTCGTTAGGCACCAACAGCAATCCGTTGTATGTGGTCGATGGATATCCGTTGCAGGATGCAGGACAGTTCAACCTGATCAATCCGTCGGACATCGAGAGCATTGAAGTGCTGAAAGATGCGGCATCGGCGGCTATTTACGGCTCACGGGCCGCCAACGGGGTGGTGATCGTTACCACCAAACGCGGCAAGGGCGGCAAAACTCAGTTTTCCCTCTCAGCCTATACAGGGATGCAGCAGAACGCCAAAAAAATTGACGTATTAAACCGGGATGAGTTTTTTCAGAATATGAAGTTCATCAGCCGGGTGCGGGGGCAGGCGTATCCGGCCATCTACGATACCGACCCTAACAGTCAGCCCGATACCGACTGGCAGGACGCTATTTTTCGGAAGGCTCCCATCCGCGATTTTCAACTCTCGGCATCGGGCGGTTCCGAGCGGATGCGTTACACCGTTTCAGGCGGCTATTTCAGTCAGGATGGCACCCTTCGCGGCACTTCGTATGACCGCTATACGCTGCGCTTTAACCTCGATGCCGAACTAAGCCCCAAACTCCGCATGGGCGTCTCGGTGGCTCCTTCGTATGCCTCGCAATATCGGCAACCGGCGGGTGGACAATACAACAATGCGGCTGCGGGCGAAGTGACGGGTGCCCGTGCCCTGCCCAGCCCGATTCACTCGGCCATTGTGATGTCGCCCGCTATTCCGCTTTATACGGCAACCGGCGATTTCGGGCAGTATTTCGATGCCGCCCAGAGTGCCAACGGCAGTGCCTATTTCCCGACGAACCACTTCAACCCTTTGGCGGTATTGAGTTTGTACAAAAACCGGGTGCAGAATTATCGGCTGTTTGGCAACGGCTTTCTGGAGTGGGAACCCATCAAAAATCTGCGGTTGAAAACCACCCTCGGCTCCACGTTGAACGTAGAGGATCAGTACGCTTACATTCCCGCCAACTTAGCCAACGAACGCGCTCCCCGCGCCAATTCGGCGAACCCCGTTCCGGCCCAGATTTTCGCCCGCGAAACCCAGCGGTTTGGCGTTGACTGGCTGTGGGAAAATACGGCTACGTATTCCCATACCTTCGCCGAAAAGCATAACCTGACCCTTCTGGGGCTGTATTCGCTGCAAAAATTCCAGTCTAAATTTACGGGTGCCAGTGGCCGCGCCGGGACGTTCACCACCGACCTGCTCACCAATCCGCTGGCCTCGCCCGACCGTGTTGGCGAAGTCGATTATGAGCTAAACGCCTTTCTGTCGTATGCCGGGCGGGTGAATTACGACTACCGGGGCAAGTACATTTTCTCGGCGGCTCTGCGGCAGGATGCCTCCTCGCGCTTTGGACCCAATAACCGATTTGCCACGTTCCCCTCATTTTCGGGGGCTTGGCGGGTGAGCGAAGAACCGTTTTGGAGCGGCCTTCGCAACACGATCAACGAACTGAAAATCAGGGCCAGTTATGGCGAAACAGGCAATGCCAACATTGGCAATTTCACCTGGCTCAATGGCGTAAGTGGCCGTAACTATAGCTTTGGTGGGACGCGGGCGTTTGGCTATGCACAGGCGGGGTTTGCCAACTACGACCTGACCTGGGAAACCAACCAGCAAACCGACCTCGGCCTCGAAGCATCTTTTTTGAACGACAAGTTCAGCCTGTCGCTGGATCTGTATGACCGGCAGACGCAGGATATGCTGTTTCAGAAAGACCTGCCGGGTATTGTGGGCTATGCCAACAACTTCCGCACCAACCTCGGCAATTTGCAGAACAGGGGCATCGAGGTTTCTGCGAAAACAAGCCTGCGCGTGGGGGCCGTAAAATGGACGATTGATGCCAACATCTCGGCCAACAAGACAAAGGTCATCGACATTGGCGGGCCACAGGCCTTAACGCCACAGGGGTCGGTTTTTGGCTGGAATAACGTGTATCAGATTAAAGTGGGCGAGCAACTCGGTAATATGTATGGCTATCAGGTGGCTGGTATTTTCAAAACGGCCGACGACCTGACCAGGTACCCGCAGTTTGCCACGGGCGATAAAATCGGTAACTGGATCATCAAAGACCAGAACGGCGACGGCAAAGTGGACGAAAGCGACCGGGTGATCGTGGGGCAGGGTTTTCCGAAGTTTACCTACGGAATGAGCCACAGCGTGCAGTGGAAAAACATCGATCTGAACCTAATTTTGCAGGGCGTTCAGGGAGCAAACATCATCAACGGCAACATTCGCCACCTGTTCGCGAATGCCAACTTCAACACGATTCCGCTATATTTCAACAATATGTTCGACCCGGCCGACCCCACCCGCGAGGTGGCTTTCCCGATACCGGGGGCGAGTGGGGTTAACCCCGGCAACAACCTGACCGACCGCATGGTGTTCAATGGTTCGTTTTTGCGGGTGCGAAACCTGACCCTCGGCTACACCCTGCCCACGAGTTTGTTGCAGAAAGTGAAGCTACAGTCGGCCCGGATTTATGCCACCGGCCAAAACCTGTTCACCTTCACCAAGTACCCGTGGTATAACCCCGAAACCAGTCTGTCGGGCGACTCGGCCTACCAGCCGGGCATCGACCAGGGAACGTACCCCGCCATCCGCACCTTCACCCTCGGCCTGAGCATCGGCTTCTAAACTCGTTAATCCCAGATGAAAACTATACTCCATTTCTTTCGTAACCTGTTACCGGCCAGCTTGTTATTGCTCGCAGCGGGTTGCGGCACCGAGTTTGTGAACCTGACTCCGCAGGATGTGATTCCGGTGGCGGGTTTCTATAAGACCGAAGCCGACATCCGGGCCGCCCTGACCGGCACCTATGGCAACCTGCGCGGTATTTATAATAACTTCTGGCAATTCACCGAAATGCCCTCCGACAACACGCGCTCATTTGGCGAGAGTGAGGTAGCCCTCGGCGAGTTTGACCGGCTGACCTGGCGATCCACCACCGGGGGCGTATCAACCGCCTGGACCGATGCCTACCGCACCATTGCCAACGCCAACGTGGTTATTGAACGAAGCGGGGCTGTCACCATGACCGATGCCCTGCGGAATCAGTACATGGGCGAAGCCAAATTCCTGCGGGCACTCATGTATTTTAACCTCGTTCGGCTGTTTGGCGATGTCCCCCTGATTTTAACGGAGATCAAAACAGAAGCGGACGCTTATACCTTCAAGCGGGAGGCAACAGCCGCCGTTTATGCCCAGATCGAGAAGGATTTGCTGGATGCCGAGAAAGTGCTGCCCGCTAAATTCACGGGTGTAAACATCGGGCGGGCCACGTCGGGGGCGGCTAAATCACTGCTGGGCAAGGCCTATCTGCAACAGAAAAAATGGACCGAAGCCGCGGCCAAATTAGCCGAAGTGATTGCGGCCAATACGTACAGGATTCTGCCCGCTTATACAGATGTGTTCGGCCTGGGGAAAGACAACAACGACGAGATTGTGTTTGCGGTGCAGTATGTAGGCGGTGGCTTTGGCGAAGGCAACACGTTTGTTCACAACTTTGCGCCCCAACCCTCTGGCACCAGCATTGTGGCGGTCACGGCCAACAGCCACAACGTGGGTACCAGGGATCTGTATGATGCGTTTGGGCCGGGCGACATTCGCCGGGATGCGTTCATGGGCATTTTTACCCGAAACCCCGACGTGTACTACTGGACCAAAAAGTTCGTGTATAACATTGCTCAACAAAACGAAGGCGAAAACGACTGGCCGGTAATCCGCTATGCCGACGTGGTGCTGATGTATGCCGAAGCTCTCAACAACAACGGCAAAACCGATGCGGCTCTGACCCAACTCCACCTGACCCGCAAACGCGCGGGCCTCCCCGAACTGAAAGGTCTCACGAAAGCCGACACGCAGTTGGCCGTTGAACTCGAACGTCGGCTCGAACTCTGTTTTGAGGGCCATCGCTGGCACGATTTGATCCGCTGGGGCAAGGAAGTTTCGACCATGCAGGCGTTTAAAGCCAAATACGCCACTATTGATGTGCTGAATGCCAACATCAGCATCACCGCCGACCGAAAACTGTTTCCGATCCCCTTCCGCGAAACCTCGCTGAACGCCAGCCTGGTGCAGAATCCGGGGTATTGATTGACAACAATAGTCGGCTCCGGTTTTGGAGCCGACTTTCTCTTATTTTTATGAATCCACTACGGATGCCACTGCCCTAAACTTACCCCGATGAAAAACAGTCTCTTTTTCCTTTGTAATATCGGCTTGCTTGTTTCCATGCAATCGTGCAAAACGATGCAGCCGGTTCAACGAAACACCATTGAGCAGTCGATGGTAAAGGCCCTCGCCTGGCAGGAAGCCAACCCCATTTTTACCAAAGCCCCCACCGACTGGACGAACGGGGCCTATTATACGGGCGTGGTCAAAGCCCATCAGTCCACCCAAAATAAGGTCTTCCTGGATGCCCTGACGAGCATGAGCGTTCGCAACAAATGGCAACCCTACGAGCGGTTTTTTCATGCCGACGACCTGGCCATCTGCAATTCCTATCTGTATCTGAACTCGATTGGGCAAGGGGGAGTGAACCTGGCACCAACGGATACCATCATCAGTCAGCATCTGTACAAACCCCATCCCTGGCGAGACGGTATCCCCGACAAAGACCAGCGGATTTTGTGGTGGTGGTGCGATGCGCTGTTTATGACCCCACCGGTGCTGTCGGCCTATGCCAGGCTCAAAAACAACCCGGCCTACCTCGACGAAATGGATCGGTACTACCGACAGACCTACGACCTGCTGTATAACAAAGAAGAAAAGCTGTTTGCCCGCGATGTGCGGTTCCTGTGGACGGGGAAAACCACCGATGTGAAAGAGCCTAACGGCAACAAAGTGTTCTGGTCGCGGGGAAATGGCTGGGTGTTGGGCGGATTGGCCCTCACGCTGGAGCAGATGCCGAAAACTTACAAAAACCGGTCGTTCTACGTGAATTTATACAAGGATATGGCCGCTCGGATTAAAGACCTGCAACCCGCCGATGGCCTTTGGCGTACCAGTTTGCTGGCTCCCGAAGCGTTCCCGCATGGCGAAGTGAGCGGGAGTGGCTTTTACATTTTTGCCCTCGCCTGGGGCATCAACAACGGCCTGTTAGACAGGGCTACCTACAAACCGGTTGT
>Ga0136611_10002957_pt1 | contig 11887 bp, 8 predicted proteins | sample AntDrymUQ2232306_2_FD_106645 | JGI IMG/M metagenome (GOLD analysis project Ga0136611, IMG submission 106645) | Polar desert sand microbial communities from Dry Valleys, Antarctica - metaG UQ223 (23.06) | ecosystem: Environmental > Terrestrial > Soil > Desert | place: Antarctica: Dry Valley... | reverse complement strand
GGCGAACGGCTCCGGGAAGCCTGGGACGCTCACCGGTCCCAGGACGTCCAGGAGTCGTGCCAGCAGATCAGGCCGAAACGTCAGGATGCCGTCGATCCGCGGCTCGTCGGACTGCTCCCACAGCCGGAAGGCGGCCGCGGCCGCTGACGGCCAGTCCGGGGTGGTGTTCACGTCCCCCAGTGACTGCCCGAGCGGGGGCGTCGCGAAGCGGAACGGGTACGGGGCCTGCGCGGGGGGCACCTCGACTCCTGGGTGCCGGGCGTACCACTGGGACGACCCTTCGTAGCGCTCCAGTTCGGCCACACCTTGTTCACCCTCGATGATCCCGTAGGTGCCGATGTACCCGCCGGTGGGCCGGGGCTCATCAGGATTCTGTGACAGGAACAGAAAGCGGGTGTCCGCCTCCACCCCGGTCACTGCCGTCAGAAGGGCGAGGCCGGTCTGCGCTTTGCGTGCCAGCGCTGCAGCGTCGATCAACTCGGGCGTCAGCTCGTCGCGGGCCGCGGCAAGCGGGGGGAGAAGCGCCTGCCCAGCCAAGCTGCGGACGCGCTGTTCGGCCCGATCGAGCCGACGAACGGCATCGCCCACCTCCGCGCCTTGACCGACCAGCGTGCGTAGCGCTTTTGCGCTGCTCCCGCCCTGCCCTTGCGCGGTGACGGTGCCAACGGAGGGGAGCAGCCGCAGCCCAGACGTCGACACCGCCGAACCGGCCCCGGCGAGCGTGTCCACGGCGCGAATCTGCTGCCGGAGGACTGGGACGTAGCGTCCCAGCCAGACGGGCGGTCCTGCCCAGCGCAAGGCGCTACGCACGTCGCCGAAGGCCGCCTCGGCGTCGCGAAGGCGCTGCTCAGCGGCATCCAGGTCCCGAGTCTCCAGCGCGACCGAGGCCGCCCGGACAGCCGACCTGCCCTCGGCGGCCCGGTCTGCAGCCCGCAGGCCCTGCCACAGGCTCAGGGCGGCCATTAGGACCAGAACGGCGACTGCCCAGGGCCATGGGCGGGAGCGCACGCGATTCACGGGCCGAGCCTAGCCGGGACGCTTGGTCATTCGCCCTGGTTCGCACCGATGACCGCGCGTCGGAGTTGTCGTCGTTCAGGAGCCCTAGTTACGCGTCTCCGGGGTACTCACCAGAAGGCGCTGGTCAGTCCTCCGCGGTAGCGGCGTCTGCCGACGGATCGTGAACGCGCTGCAGAGAGCGGAGCCGTCGGTCGAGAGCAGTGGCGCAGATCCAGATCAATGAGGCCGCCAGAGCGACGCCGAAGACTGCAGCGAGCCCGCCTCCGAGTGCATCCCTGACGTCGTGCGTGCCGTTGGCGACCACGGTCGCCATGCCAAGCAACGCGCCGCCCGTCGTCATCACCGCTAGCGGGACGATGGTCCAGGCATACCGCCTGGCTTGGGGGGACAGGCCCACAAAAAGGGCGAAGCAGAGCGCCACGGCCGCGGTGGCGTGCCCGCTAGGGAATGGGCTGCGCGCAAGTCCTTCGGGCGCGAGTAGGTTTTTCCACAGTCGCTCTGTCACCTGAACTGCCAACAATGGGCCAGCGCAGGCGAGAAGTGCGGCCTCCCAGCGCCGGAGGGCTGTTGCCAGCAGCGCCAGCGCCACCATGCCGCCGGCGATGCCTTGACGGCTCACCACGGCGTCGCTGAGGGCCAGCAACCCGTCGTCCTGTTCGAGCCAACCTGCGAGACGTGAGACGATGCGACCGGGCGGTCCACCTGCGCCGTCGGTACGACCAAAGAGGACAAGCGCCATCGCCGAGCCGATACCGATCGCCGTCAGGATGAACGCCCAGAAGCCTGACGGCAAGAGCGCCGTCCTGCGGCGCCATGGGCCGAAGAACAGACGCTCCATTCGTGCTCAACCGCCGTTCATTGCGATGCCAGATGGGCAAGGGTAAGTGGCTGGTCACCGGGTGGCGCGACCGCCTGCTCCTTGTCGACCGCCGGCTGACATCCGCGGACTTCGTCACGGACAACCGAAGTCCATTGCCGGTCCGATGCGGGGCCGAACGAGCAGGAGGATCAGGCCGCAAGACGGCTCACTAGACGTCTCTGCCAGCGGGCAGTGTCCTGTGGGTCGGGGCCCGATGCCCATGTTGCCGAGGCCATCGCGCACGCCCTTGAGCAGCGCCATCACTGATCGAACCGTCGGACCGCGCTACGCCAACACGAGCAGCGACCGCCAACAGGTTGCGCAGGGCGGCGTTCGGGTGGTTTTCTTGAGTAAGTGACGACGGTAGTCCGTCATCCCGGCTATGCTCCGCGCTCACGACCAGCTCTGCACACCGCGAGACCACCGACAGGGGCACCTTGATGACCGACACCCTCGGTCCGCTTCGTAAGGCCGCAGGCACGCATGCGCAGGTGGTGGGCGATGAGATCGTGGTCGTCAACGAGAAGTCGGAGCATGCCCATGTCCTACAAGGCGTGACGGCAGACGTCTGGCGCGCGATCGGCTCGGGAGCCTCACCGCTTGCGTCGCAGGCAGAGGTGGCGACTGCTGTGGCGGAGCTGGAGGAGCTCGGTCTCGTCGAGGGCGGCACCGGCATGACCCGCCGGACGCTGCTGCGCCGCGCAGGCACGGTGGCCGTGGCTGGCAGCGTGATCTCCATCGGGCTGCCGGCGGTGCATGCAGCCGCGAGTCACCCGCCGGGCGGCTGCCACACAACCACCACCACGATCACGGTGACCAGGACGTCAAGTACGAATAATAAGGGTGTAACAGTCTTCCGGCACCGGATCACTGCGACGGTGATCGACACATCGTCAAACAGGAAGCTGGTGATGGGCTCGCTCACCATTACCAGTACGGATAGCTTCACCACGACGGTAGCGGTGGTTAATGGCTCGATAGATCAGATAACGCGAAATAATCTGCCTGTAAACAACCAGACGTACACAGCCAGCTTCTCCGATCCCTCTGGGTTCTTTTGCCCATCGTCGGACACTGACCCGTAAGCGCTCCCCCTGCACCGCGGTCGCATCGTGCCCCGAGCGACGGGCCTGTTCTCACCGGCAGCCTGCTTGGCTTCTCCTTCGTAGTGCGTGGTCCGAGCCCAGTCCTGCTCGCGCTGGACCGGTGGTTGGAGATGGCAACCGAATCCTCCGACGATCCGCCGCTCGATGACTGGGACATCAGCGCGATTGATCCCGGGTTTCGGGTGTTCCGCAGACAACAGCACTACGACGATTTCGCCGATGCTGAGCACGCCGCTCGAGCCGTGGCAAGCGAGATCGAACTCAACGCGGCCGCCCGATCGCCCCTCTACGTGGCGGTGCATGCCGCCGTTGTCGCGGCCACGAACGGCGCGATCGTCATTCCGGGCAGGTCGCTGGCCGGCAAGTCCGTGCTCACCGCCGCGCTGCTGCGGCTGGGCGCGTGCTACCTGAGCGATGAGTACGCCTTGCTCGACGAGAATGGCCTGGTCCATCCTTATCCGAGGAAGCTTCGGATTCGCAGGGAGCACCAGCGTCACCCGGCCCTAGTGCCACCGGAGGATCTGGGCGGGCAAACTGCGAGTGATTCGGTGCAGGTCCGCCTCATCGCTCAGCTCTGGCACGAGCCGGGCGCCACCCTGAATCTGGGATCGCTCACGCCGGGCGAGGCGGTGCTGGCGCTTATCGACAATGCCGTTCCGGCCACGGTCAACCCCCGACGCACGTTGGAGTGGTGTGCCGCCGCAGCATCGGGCGCCGTTGCAGTCTCCGGGCCGCGAGGCGAAGCAGACGTTACGGCCCGTCGTCTTCTGGAGATGTTGAGCGAAGTAGGGCCCTCGGCGTGAACCACGCGCGACTGAGCCTGTCTGATCACCCGTGATCCGGATCGAAGATGACCTCGCCTTCGAGATGCTCGACGACGGTGGCATCTTGTTCTGTGTGCTTCGCGAGGGCGCGTACTGGCAGCTCAGTGCTCCCGCAGGCCGGCTGTGGACCTGGATCAACGAACGCCCAGACTTCGCCGCCGTCTGCGACGAGATGGTCGAAGCGCTCGGGGACTCACTCGTCGAGTCGGAGGCCGGATTGGGACGGTTCTGCGAAGAGCTGCTTTCACGTGGGATCATCACGAGCTACCACCGGAGCTGACGGCGCGACGACGTGGTCTGTCTACTGCACGGTGCTGCTCGGTGCCGCGGCACGTTCGCTGCGTAGCCCTCGGCCCTTGCGTCGGTTGGGGTCCTCCTGCTCGTAGCCGTAGCCGTAGCCGTACGCATATGCGTCAGGGCCCCTTGTCGGGGCCATGTTGTAGACCGTGCCAAAGACGCGGCCGCCGACGGCTCTGACAGCCTCGACGGCTCTCCGCACTTCATCCTTCCGGGTGGAGCCGGCGCGGACGACCAAGATGGCGCCGCTCGCTGCCGCCGCCAGCACGGCTGCGTCCGTCACCGGCAGAAGGGGAGGTGCGTCGATGACCACGAGGTAATCGCGCTCGAGCTCTGACAGCAGCGCCCGCATGTGCGCCGAGCCGAGCAACTCGCTCGGGTTGGGCGGGAGTACGCCGCTTGGCAAGACGAACAGACCCGGGACCGCCGCCCAGGCCTGCAGTGCCTCCTCGATGGGGAGCCGGCCGACGAGGACGTCGGTCAAGCCGACCGCTGACTCAATACCCAAGTAGTCACCTATCCGTGGGCGCCGGAGGTCGGCTTCCACGAGCAGGGTCTGCCGGCCCGTCTGGGCCAAAGCAATGGCCAGGTTGCAGGTGGTCGTCGTCTTGCCCTCGCTCGGGACGGCGCTGGTGACGACCAGGGAGCGAGGCGGGTTGTCCACGTCGATGAATTGCAGATTGGTCCTGAGCTGCCTGAACGACTCCGAACGGGGAGCGCGGGGCGAGGCCTGGACGATAAGCGGGCGCTTGGACGCATCGGCGTCGTACGCAACCGTGGCGAGATTCGGTGACCCCGTGATGGCAGCGACGTCGCTGAGGTTCTTCACCCGCGTGTCCAGCGACTCGCGAGCGACCGCGTACGCGATGCCGAGGGCGAGCCCGATCAGCGTCCCAAGCGCCAGGTTGAGCCGGGTACGAGGAGAGAACGGTGCGTCAGGCACCGCGGCGGGGCGGACCACGGTGAAACGCACGGCCGCACCCCCGGAGCCGCCTTCAAGCTCCGTCGCCAGGTTGGTGAAGCTCTCCGCCACCGCCTGCGCAAGCAGAGCCGCCCGTGCCGGGGACTCGTCCGCCACGCTGATGTCTAGCAACGTTGTGTCGGGCGGCGTCTCGGCGGTGATCCGCTGTGCAAGTACCGCCGGGCTGATGTCGGAATTCGTCGCGTCGGCCGCTCGCTCGGCGACAGTGGGGCTCGAGACGAACTCCCGGAAGGTCCGCACCCGCTGCTGGGTGAACAGCGTCCCCGTGTAGGCGCCGGAAACGCTCTCCGTGTCCCCGCCCGCCGCTGCGAGGAACAACGTGGCTGTGGATCTGTACATCGGTGTGGTCGCCAGGCTAAGCCCTGTAGCGGCAACGATGCCGAGCAGGACACAGGCGCAGATCGCACGCCAGCGGAGTCGCAGGACTCTCAAGAAATCGCTGAGCGTCACAGATGGTCTCCGCTGTTAGTCGACTGGCCCTTCATGCTCTTCACCCTACGGCCGGCGCCTTGCACCCACGGGGAAGCCGACAATGTGCCCTTTCGGCGTGCCCGCAGCAGTGCGCGCAGCGTCCGAAGGTTGTCCGGCATCAGACGAAGAAGCTGTAGGAACCGCCGGACGTACGCACACAGCAGTGCCAGGGGGCCTTTCGTGGCTCGGCGGTCGATCGAGCGCATGAAGGCCGGACTGGGCAGCAGCTCGTTCAGGAGGAACGACGGCCACGTCCGCTTCGGGGACTCGAGCAGCCTGGCGAGCTGGACGACCGGACCACGGTGCGACTGCGACCAGAGCTGCCACACCAGCGACGGGCCTTCAGTGATGCCCAGTTGCTCTGCGCGTTGGCGACCCTCGGCGCTCAGGTCCAGCGCCGCGCGCAGGGCCCCCTCGGCGCCGAGCTCGCGCGCCAGCGCTGCGGCGCTACGCCACACCTCCTCGTCGAGTCGTTCGAGCGCCAGCTCAACGGCCGCTGTGTAATGCGAAGCCTTGATGCCGTCGCGGGCGGCGGTGAGCAGGAGGATCACCAAGCGTGCCCGAACCGACGGGACCGGGATCGCTCTAGCGCCCAAGCGCATGGTGTCGGCCTCGGCGGCGAGCGCGATCCATGCTGCTTCGGGATCCGCCAAGCCCGGCAGCCTGTCGTGGACGTCGATCTCGAGCCCCTGGCCGTGCGGGACGAGCGTCCGTGCGTGCGCCACGTGCTCGCCGGGCCGCATCGAGACCTCGGTCGAACGGAACCCTGCGGACTGCAACGCCGCCACCGCCGCGTCGATCCGGGACGGGGGGACGAGCAGGTCCACGTCAACGGAGCAACGGCCGCCGGGCTCCAGCAGCCAGCCCTCCAGCGTCGGCCCTTTGATCACCAAGTGCTCGACCCCAACGCTCTGCAGGACGTACGAGGCGTGAGCGTGGGCCAACCTCGAGAACGCCATTGAGGCGTCGAACAAGACCGGCATCACCTCCGCCGTGCCTGCGCCGCCCCAGCGTCCGGCTCGTTTCGCATGTAGGCCTGGTTCAGGCGGCCGCGCCCCTGCTCTGCCGTGACGACAAGGCCGATCGGTGTCCGGTCGACGGAGCCGAGGAGGTCAAGCACCCGCCGGGCATCCCGCGTGGTCGTACGGTTGCGTCCCAGCACGAGGATCACGCTGTCAGCTGCGGCAGCGACGTTGACCGCCTCGACGGCCTCCAGGAGCGGTGGAACGTCCAGGACCACATAGTCGGCGTCTTGCGCAAGCATGCGCAGGACCTGAGTCAGGCGCTCGCCCGAGGTGGCGACCGAGGGGTCGGCGCAGTATGTCCCTGCTGAGATGGTGCAGTATCCGCCCGCCGCTGGCTCTGAGCACGCAGCGATGTCCGCGTTGCCGGCGAGGATGTCACTCAATCCTGGTCGACCGCCGGGAGCGGCGTCCCGAAGGTCAGCGGCCACGACCACGACGGATCGTCCGGCCGCCGCCAGCGCCGTCGCCAGGCCTCGGGCGACCGTCGTCCGTTCGTCTCCCGTCCGGGGGCTGACCACGGCTATGCACGGCCGCCCGTACGACGCGAACTCCACGTTCGTGCGGAGGACGCGACTGGCTTCACGGTCGGTCGTGAGCCCGCGTCCCCGCCTGGCGGGCAAGGGGAAGTCGGCGAGAACAGGAGGCCCCAGCGCAGCGAGGTCCTGCGGGCGTCGAACCAGAGGAGTCCGCTCGTCTCGCCAGACGGCCAGCCCGACACCGAGCAGTAGGGCGGCTGAGAGCGCCAGGACAAGGTTTCGGGCGGTCTTCGAGACACGAGGGCTCTGGGCAGGGGTGCTCGACTCGACGACACGAAACGCCAGCGAATCGGACCCGGTTGGACCCGTCAGACCAGGAAGATTGCGTACGACGGAGTCGGCGACCGCGTTGGCCAGGGCGCTCGCCTCGTCCGGCGACGAGGCATGCGCCGTGAGCTCCAACAGGTCCCGGTTGCCGATGAGGCGTGCGCGGACAACTGCCGCCACGTCGGCGGGGTCGCCGTCCAGCCCGAGTTCGTCCATCGCCGGCTCGATCACCGTCGGCACAGTCGCCAGCTGGGCGTAGGTCGACATTCGGCGGGAGATCACGAGGTAGGCGGTGCGCTGCAGGCGGACGTTACGGGCCTCAGCCTCCAGCACGGGATAGGCGTAGATCGTGGCAGACGCCTCGTAGCGCGCAGGCGTCAGCCCTGCAGGCGCCCAGGCGAGCAGAGCGGCGCCGGCCATGCAACCGGCCAGCACGCGCCAGCGGCGGCGGACGGCGCGGACGACGTGGGCAAGCTCTTCGTGCGAGCGCAGAACAGCCGGTTGCGTCGTGACCCGGCCCGACCCGTTCGGGCCGTCCGATGCACCTACCGAACTGTGGAATGGCTCCTCCGCCGAGCGGACGCCTGTTTCGGGCGCGGCGGCAAGCCCCGCCAAGCCGGCAAGCACGCCGATGAGCAGCATGAGCAGCGTGCTTGCCACGAAGAAGGAGAGCAGGTCGAAGGTCACCAGCGCGACGGCCAGAGCGAGCAGTCCGCCGGTCGCTCCCTGAGCCAGCCACGCCGTCTCGAGGTCCCGCGCCTTGCCGGCCCGCCACCCGAGCCGCAGGGCGGACCCGATCAGAACCGCGAGAGCAGCGAGTCCGAGCCATCCCTGCTCCATCGCCGTGATCAATACTTGGTTATCAACGATGAAGTACAGGTCTGGCAGGAAGGTGCCCGGCCCCCTGCCCAGCCAGGGGCTCTGCGAGAAGTACTCCGCCACGAGCGGGTAGTCCGCAGTGCGAGCCTGCACGCTGCTGTCGCTCGCGGCTCCTACGAAGAGGAAGCGGAAGGCGCCGTAGAGCCCGGGGACCGCAAGGGTGAGCAACGCCGCAGCGCCGGCGGCCACGACAGCGAAGATGTAACGCGTTCGCCACGGCCAGAAGAGCGCCGTGTAGCCGATCCCGGCGACGATCCCGAGCAGACCTGACCGCGACACCGCGAGCGGGACGGCGACGCCGATGAGGATCACCCGGATGAGCGGCAGGGTGATGCGTGCTCCTTGGTGACGGGCAAGGCGAAACTGCTGCACGGCCAGCGGCAGCAGCGCGGCCACGACGACGGAGAACTCGATGGGGTGCGTGGCCGCACCGGACACGCGGGTCAGGGCGCCGCGCGACGACTGGCCGACCTCGACGTTGAGGGTGAGACCAGGGATGCGGCTCAGGGCTTCGACGTAGGGGAGGCCGAAGTACTGCATGACGCCGACGGCCGCCGTTGCGGCCCCCAACGTCGTCAACCAACCCAGCAAGGCGCTGGCGCGCCGACGCGTGCTCATGACGGCCCCGACGGACAGGCACACCGCAGCCAGGACCGACAGGCGCACCACGGTGCGGCGCGCACCCGCGAGCTCGATCTCGTCCAAGCCGCGACCCAGCGAGTGCACTGCGGTGAGAACGAGCGTCAGGACGAACAGGGCGAGCGCGGCGACGAGCAACGGCTGAGTCCGCTGCCGTCGTCCCGTCGCGCCGACCAGCGCAACAAAGACGAAGCACAGCAGCAGCAGGAATGCCGGCGACCCGAACGACCTGAGCGGCCCGACTATGAGCCGGGTAGGGACCAGGAACAGCGCGACGAGCGCGACGGCGAGCAAGACCATCGGGAGGTCTAAGTTCCGGTCCGCGCTGAGACGGCCTTGCTTGTCGTCCTGATGCGCCCGCAGTCCCGCGGCGGTCCACATTTGAACGACGCTACTCGGCATCCGCAACCCGCACCCTGCGCATGTCCGTTACGACATCCCTCGCGGTCGCGTCGTTGTAGGGTCTTAAGCATGTCAAGGCGCTGTCGATGGTTCCGGCCGCTGCCGTGAAGGTTGCGGTACTCGGGCTCGGCTACGTCGGTTGTGTCACCGCTGCGTGCCTGGCCGCGCGCGGCAACGCCGTCGTCGGTGTCGACGCCGACCGCGGCAAGGTCGACGACTTGCGGCGAGGCAACAGCCCGATCGTCGAGCCTGGACTCGACGCGTTGATCCGAGAACAGGTCGAGAGCGGCCGGCTCACAGCGACGCCGGACCTGGGAGAGGCGCTAGCGGGCGCCGACGTCGCGCTCGTCTGCGTTGGCACTCCGTCCCGCTCGAACGGAGGCCTCGACCTCTCGCACGTGCGTCGCGTGTGCGAGCAGCTCGGGGCGCACATCGGCTCTTCACCGCGGCGGGTGGTCGTCGCCGTTCGGAGCACAGTTCTCCCCGGTTCGGTCGCCGCAACCGTCGTTCCTGCTCTCGAGTCCTCTAGCGGTCGGCGAGCAGGGATCGATTTCGGTGTGGCCATGTGCCCGGAGTTCCTGCGGGAGACAACGGCGATCGGCGACTTCTTCGACCCGCCGTTCACCGTGGTCGGGGCCTCCGACGACTGGGTGCATGGAATCCTGCGCGAGCTGTTCTCCTTCCTCGACGCTCCCGTGCACGAGGTCGACCTGTCGACCGCCGAGTGCGTGAAGTACGCCAGCAACGCGTGGCACGCGACCAAGGTGGCTTTCGCGAACGAGATCGCCAGGACGTGTGCGGGAAGCGGCGTCGACCCGCGGGTTGTCATGGACCTGTTCGCACAGGACAACCAGCTCAACATCTCGGCTCGCTACCTACGACCAGGGTTCGCCTTCGGCGGTTCCTGCCTGCCGAAGGACGTCCGCGCGCTCGTGCACCTTGCCCGCGAGGTCGACGCCCAGGCCCCGCTGCTCGAGGCCGTGCTCGAGAGCAATCGACGACATGTCGAGCGTGCGGTGAGCATGGTGCTGGAGGCCGGCGTGCAGGACGTCGCTCTGTTAGGGTTGAGCTTCAAGGCCGGCACCGACGACCTTCGGGAGAGCCCCTACGTCACAGTTGCCGAGACCTTGCTCGGGAAGGGCGTACGTCTGCGGATCTTCGACCCGTCCCTAGAGCCCGCGCGGTTGATCGGCGCGAACCGCCACTACATGTCCGACCACCTGCCGCACCTGGCCTCGCTGCTCGTCGACGACGCCGAGGCCGCTTTACGCGAGGCGGATGCCGTGGTGCTCGGCTCCGTCGACGCTAACGGCATCGACGTGCTCAGGACCGCCGCGGTGCCGCGTGTCTTCGACCTGTCTGGGCAACTGCCGGCGGAGGTCGAGCGTCGCCTGCGCCAGACGTCAGTGTTTCGGGGGCTCGCCTGGTGAGCACGCACGTCCTGATCGTCGTCCAGAACCTGCCCTTGCCCGGCGACCGCCGGGTCTGGTTGGAGTGCCAGGCGCTCCGGGCGGCGGGCTTCGAGGTCTCGGCCATCACACCGGCTGGTCCTGGTGATCCTGCCTACGCGCTGCTGGACGGGGTTCACCTTTACAAGTACCCCCCGCCTTCCGAGAGTCAGGGCGCGGTGTCGTTCGCGCGTGAGTTCGCCTACTGCTGGGCACTGACGGCTCGCCTGTCCCGGCGTGTGTGGAAGCGTCGGCCGTTCGACGTCATGCAGGCGTGCAACCCGCCGGACACCTTCTGGGCGCTCGCTCTGCTCTACCGGCCCCGCGGCGTCAAGTTCGTCTTCGACCAGCACGATCTGTCACCGGAGGTCTACCTCAGCCGGTTCAGCGAGCCCAACCCGATCCTGCTCCGGATGCTGTATGCCTTAGAGCGCATGACCTACCGCACGGCGTCGCGTGTGATTGCCACGAACGAGTCGTACGCGCACGTCGCGCGGTCCCGCGGCCGAGTGGACGCATCGGCGGTGGCCGTCGTCCGCACCGGACCCGACAGCCGCCGCATGCGTCGCGGGACAGCCGTCGACGAGCTGCGCCGCGGCAAGAGGCACCTCGCGTGCTACCTAGGGGTCATGAACCCGCAGGACGGTGTCGACGTGCTGCTCGCCGCCATAAGGCACATCGTCCACGACCACCATCGACATGACACCCACTTCGCGCTGTTGGGAGGAGGCGACGCCTGGAACGAGCTTCGGCGTCAGGTCACCGACTTCGATCTTGACGGGCACGTGGACATGCCCGGACGCGTCAGTGACGAGACGCTGTTCGACTACCTGTCCACTGCCGACGTCGGGCTCTCACCCGACCCGCCGAGTCCGCTGAACGACGTGAGCACGATGAACAAGACGATGGAGTACATGGCCTTCGGCCTGCCGGTCGTCGCCTTCGACCTGAAGGAGACGCGGGTCTCGGCGCAGGAGGCAGCCGCCTACGCGCCGGAACCGACCGCCGAGAGCTACGCCCACACCGTCATGTCACTCCTCGACGATGCGGATCGGCGGCGCAACATGGGCGTGTTCGCCCGGGCGCGGGTCGAGTCCCACCTCGACTGGAGTCATCAGAAGCCGGTGTACGTGCG
>Ga0136611_10002956_pt1 | contig 11888 bp, 12 predicted proteins | sample AntDrymUQ2232306_2_FD_106645 | JGI IMG/M metagenome (GOLD analysis project Ga0136611, IMG submission 106645) | Polar desert sand microbial communities from Dry Valleys, Antarctica - metaG UQ223 (23.06) | ecosystem: Environmental > Terrestrial > Soil > Desert | place: Antarctica: Dry Valley... | reverse complement strand
CGGCGACAACATCCAGATGGAGATCGACCTCATCACCCCCGTCGCCATCGAGGACGGCCTCCGCTTCGCCATCCGCGAGGGCGGCCGCACCGTCGGCGCCGGCGTCGTCACCAAGATCCTCTAGCATCGCCGCTGAGGCGGGCGTTCGCGCCCGCCTCAGCGCGCGTTCACAACTGACGCGGCCGGGCGCGAAACGCCCGGCCGCGCACATCCCCTCGCGGAGACCGTTGGCGTCTCGGCGACACCCATCGACGACGTACTGGCTGCACAGGTCGTCGAGGAGGAGGTAGGCAGATGGCGAAGAAGGCGGATCGCTCGCTGGTCACACTTGCGTGCCCGGACTGCAAGGAGCGGACGTACCACACCGAGAAGAACAAGCGGAACGACCCCGAGCGGTTGTCGCTCCAGAAGTTCTGCCCGCGCTGCCGCAAGCACACGGAGCATCGCGAGACGCGTTAGCCGTCGCGGCTCGACGAGCGTGGACCGGCAGTCCGGTCCGATTGCCGGGCGGGCGGGCGGCATGCGATAATGCTGGCGCCGCGGCGCACTCGACGTTCGTCGCGCGGACGCGCGTAGCTCAATTGGCAGAGCAACGGCCTCCAAATCCGTAGGTTGGGGGTTCAAGTCCCTCCGCGCGTGCCATCGCTGGTCAAAGACGAAGCCGTCCCTCGCGGGGCGGCTTCTTGCATGTTCGGGGGTTGCCGGCGTCTGGGGGGCTATCCGGCCAGGTGCCCCACGTGCGCGGCTCGGCGCCCGTGCAGGGCGAGGCCGGCATCGACATGCTACTCGACGTCGTTCGGCACGGCATCGACATGGACGTGCGCGCGGTCGCCCTCGCCGGGCTGGTGGCGCTCGCCATGTTGGTCCTGCCCCGCGTTTCCGCTCGGCTGCCGGCCTCGCTCGTCGGCATCGCTGCCGCCGCTGTCACCGCCGGCGTGCTCGGCTGGGACGTGCCCACGATCGGCGCGATCCCCCAGACCCTGCTGCTCGATAATCGGCTCACATTCGACCTCATCACGCCGGCGCTCGCCACCGACTTGATCGCGTCGGCGATTTCCATTGCGAAGTTTGGCGCCGTCGATTCGCTCCTGTGCGGCGCCGTCGCCGCGAACATGACCGGCGTCCGCATGGACAACCGGCAGGAGCTGTTGGCGCAGGGGCTCGGCAACCTCGTGATCCCCTTCTTCGGCGAGGTGCCGGCCACGGCCGCCATCGCCCTCTCGATCATCAGCGTCAAGAGCGGTGGCCGGACGCGGCTCGTGAGCATGTTCCACAGTGTGGCCTTGCTGCTGGTGGCCCTGGTGGCGGCGCCGCTCATCGCCGACGTCCCGCCCGCGGCGCTCGGCGGGGTGCTGATGGTGACGGCCGTGCGCATGAGCGAGTGGGAGTCGATCCGCTTCTTCGCGCACCGCCGCCTCTGGCACGCCCTGGCCGCCATGGTCGTCACGCTGCTGGCCACCGTGGCGCTGGCCCTGACCCAAGCCATCGTGCTGGGCATCGGCATGTCCGCGCTGCTGTTCCTGCGCCAGGCGAGCCCGATCGTCGTCTCCCACGAGCGAGTCGATCCCGACCGACTGGTTGAACACCTCGACGTTCCCGCGTCGGAGGCGCTCGCCGACGTACGGGTCGTGTACGTCACCGGCCCGCACTTCTTCGGGAGCGTCACCGCGTTCCTGGATGCGCTGGCGGACGTTGACGGATCGGACCACCTGATCCTCTCCGCGCGCGGGATGCCGACACTGGACCTGATGGGGGTCGAGGCGATCCGCGACGTGGTCGAACGGCAGCGCCACGGCGGCGACGTCCACCTCGCTGGGGTGCAACCGGCCGTGTTGGAGGCGCTCCGACGGGCCGGCGTACTCGAAGATGTGGGCAGGGGCAACGTGCATTGGAGCGCCGACCAGGCCATTCGCGCGATCCAGCGCGGTTCGCGGGTCGGCGGGCCGGCCGCCGCGTGTCCGCCGGCAGCGCCCACGCGCAACGCGGACGTGGCCGCGTCACATCGGCAGATGTAGGCCCGCCGCGGGGTGCATCGACCGCGGAGCCTCGTACTCCCAGCCGGGGCTGCACCCTCGGGCGTCGGCGCCCCGGCCCCGCCGCGCGGTATGGCATACCTTCGCAGCACAGCAACCTCAATGAGCTTCAACCGAGAGGGCGACCTTTCCGTATGACCACATTCCTCATCACCGGCGGCGCCGGCTTCCTCGGCATCAACCTGACCCGCCAACTGCTCCAGCGGGGAGACGAGGTCGTCTCGCTGGACATCGCGCCGTTCGACCACGCCGACGTTCGGGACCGCGTGACGGCCTTGACGGGCGACATCCGGGACCGCGCGGCCGTCGAGAAAGCGATGGAGGGCATCGACGTCGTCGTCCACACGGCCGCCGCGCTCCCGCTCTACTCGGTGTCGGACATCTACACGACCGATATCACGGGCACCAAGAACGTGCTCGACGCGGCACTGAGCCAGGGCGTAGACCGTGTGGTCCATATCTCATCGACGGCGGTCTACGGCATCCCGGACCACCACCCGCTGTATGAGGACGATCCGCTCATCGGCGTCGGGCCGTACGGGCGGGCGAAGATCAAGGCCGAGCAGCTCTGCCTCGAAGCGCGGGCGGCCGGAGTGTGCGTGCCAATCCTGCGACCCAAGTCGTTCGTGGGCCCGGAGCGCCTCGGCGTGTTCGCGCTGCTCTACGATTGGGCGCACAGCGGGAAGAACTTCCCGAACGTCGGGAGCGGCACCAATCGCTACCAGCTCCTCGACGTCGAAGATCTCTGCGAGGCGATCTACCTGGTTGGGACCGGCGACCGGGCGACCGTCAACGATACGTTCAACATCGGGGCCGCCGAGTTCACGACCTGGCGGCAGGATGTCCAGGCGGTCCTCGACTACGCGGGCCACGGCAAGCGGGTCGTCCCGCTCCCACTCGTCACGCCGATGGTCTGGACGCTGCGAATCTTGGAAACGCTGAACCTCTCGCCACTCTACAAGTGGGTCTACGAGACGGTCAGCAAGGATTCGTTCGTGTCGATCGAGAAGGCACAACGAATCCTAGGATTTTTGCCCCGCTACTCGAACCAGGACGCGCTGATCCGCAACTACGAGTGGTACGTCGAGCACCTGGCCCGATTCGAAGGCACTGCGGGCGTATCACACCGCGTCCCCTGGAAGCAGGGCGCCCTCGGCTTAGTCAAGCATCTGTTTTAGCCCGCGCGTCTGCCGACGATCGGGCTCCGTGCCGATGCGCGACCGCCTCGCCCCTACACGATCTCCTCGTCCAGCGGAGCAACTTCGCCGGTGGAGTACGTTCGTCGGGTCGGTGTCGCCTCGGATTCGGTCGTCGCGTCGAGATCGATATCGTAGAGGAAGCCCCACTCGGTGAGCGTGACGTGGACCACGACACCAAGGAGCCCGGACTTGGGAATGATCACTCGCTCGCCGAGCGACGGCAGCCAGGTCATCGCGGCGGCTCCTCAGGGATGCACGATCTTCGCGTGCGTCGCGGATGTGACGGTGCATCCGCGACAGTTTTCGCGTACGCTAAGGTATCGCATGCGGTGGCATCGACTGGCATCGCCCCGCCTCTGGAATCGTCATGCGGTAGGTGGTCAGCAGAGTGAGCGTTGCTTCGGTCGTCCCCCCATCGTACCGACTCCTTGAGATCGCGATCCGCGACTACGCCATGGACTTCCCGAAGGATCGCGATCCGGCGGTTGAGTCGGCTCAGTTTCCGGACATGGTGGGCATCTATCGTCGGCTCTCAACGGGCCACATCCCGCCGTCGCAGGGCACCTTCGCCGACGAGGTGGCCCGCCTGGTGCGCGGCCATCCGCGCTCGGCCGTGTTCGCGCGCGCCTGCCGGACCTACCCATCGTTCGTCCGCCAGCAGCACGCGGTTCTCGTCCTGCGCGAGCACTTTCCCGTGGTCGTCTGGGATCAGTGGCTCGACCAGCTCCACGGCGTGGACGTACTGGTCGTGGACGAGCGCGGGCTCGCCGCCGGCCTCGACCTCTCGACCAACACCGCCATCGCCCACGAGTGGCACGGCGTCAAGCGCGAGCGGCACTCGAAGCCGCCCATCCCGATCCTCGAGGTGTACGCCGATCCCGGCGAGCACAAGGTCGGCCCCTTCTGGCTCCACGATCCGCACCGCCTGGTGCAGCTCGTGCGGACCACCATGGAAGACAACATCCTGAAGGCGCTAACCGAGCTGGAAGGCGACGCGGACAACGTCTACCGCCAATCCGAGCGCCGCCCGAAGTGCTCGCGCCAGGATTTCGACGCCGGCTTCCGCGGTGCGCTCGCATTCTTGCGCGCCCGCATGATCGCCGGCATGACGCAGTAGCGTCATCGCGGGCCTCGCGCCCTCCGAGTCGCACTCTCCGCCTGTCCGTCACCTGGTCTTGTCGGCTATGGCCTTGAGGTGTATGCTTGTCGCGCGAGCGAGCGTCGTCATTGGGTCCACCATGACGCGCAGGCTCGAGTCCCGACGGGCGCCGGCAGCCCCAGTCCGGCGCCCGCCACTTCGATGGACAGCCCGCCGATCATGCTTGCGGCCGAGCCTTCAGGGAGCCGCCGACGGGCCCTATCGCGAGCCAACTGCCGACGGCTCGCGGCCGGCCGTCTGGCGCCCACGAGCACGCGGCCGACAACCCTTCACGCATGGCCGGCTCGCTAGTGGCCGCTCGCGGACGAGGACAAGCGCGGCGAGAGCGAGCTCCAGATTGCGCCGGCAATCGCGTCGTGGCCGTCGCCGTTCGGATGGATGTCGGCGCAGCGCATTCGCAGCGGGTTCGGCGCGAACCAGCCGGTCGGCTCGCTCCCCTCGTGCCCACGGAAGACGGCGAACAGATCGACCACGACCGTCCGGTCGCGGTACTCGCCGGCGATCCGCGCGATGGCCTTGTTCAGGAAGCCGAGCGACAGGTCGGCGATCCCGGACCCGCAGCGCCCGCCGCGCGGGAACGGGTTGTAGTACGTCGTCACGACGACGGTCGCGTGGGTGTCGGCCACGACCCGACCCAGGATGGCGCGCAGGTTCGTCTCGAGCGCCGGCACCGAGTAGCGAGGATCGGCCACGTTGCAGCGGTCGCCGGGCGCCTTGTCGAGCTTCGTGGCGACGCATTCGAACGTCGGCACCAGGAAGTCGTTGGCGCCGACCGTGAGCGTCACCAGCTCAGGGGCGACGTCGCTGAGGCCGTCGAGCTGCATGGCCAGGACGCCGCCGCTCTGCTCGCCGGCGCGGGCTCGGTTGTGCAACCGCAACGGCCGGCCGGTGTCGTTCGCGATGCGCTGGCCGAGCCGGCTGGGGTAGCCGATGCCCTCGGGCACGTCGGTTCCGGACGGCACGGAGTCGCCCAGCGCGAGGTACGTAAGCTCCCGTGCTTGACCATGTGCCCGTTCCGGAGCGACGAGCGGCACAAGGGCCGCGACCGCGAGCAGCACGAGCGCGAGGACGCTTTGCAAGCGCATGGGGCGAATCCTGACAAAAGACCAGGTCGGGCAGACGGCCCAACCGGCCGGCGATCGACAGAAGCGTGTCGCGACGGCTCTCACTAGAACGAACGAAGGTGCGAAATGACGCCCGATCACCGTCACACTGAAACATTGTCGCGGCCGACGAGCTTGCGAGTCAGGCGCGGTCGAGCGCTCCCGCCGGAACGTCTGAGGTGCTGCCATCGCGGGGCGGGGACAGTGGGCTTCGCTGCTGTCGCAGCGACAGGTAGGTGACCGTCGAGAGGACGGCCGCCATCACCCCGACCATGCCGAGCAACAGCCAGAGTTTCGCCATGGTCGGTTGGAGGAACGGCCCATCGGCCGGCGCGTGGAGCGTCAGCGACAGGAAGCCGAAGAGGGCGCAGATCACGTACAGCACCAGCACCGTCCTGACCTGACTGAGGCCGAGCGCGTGCATGCGGTGCGGCAGGTGCTCGCCATCGCCGCCCTTGAAGGGCGAGCGCCGCGCGAGCAGCCGCCGGCCCATCACCCAGGCGGTATCGAGGATCGGGATGCCCAGGATGACGAAGGCCGTCCCGACCTTGGCCCCGCCGATGATGCTCATCGTCGCCAGCGCGTACCCCAGCAGCACCGAACCCGACGAGCCCATGAAGATGCGCGCCGGGTAGAAATTGTGCGCCAGGAAGCCGACCGTGCAACCGGCCAGCGCGAGCGGCAGCACCGCAATCGAGTACTGGCCGAACCAGAGGCTGCGCGTGAACAGGACGACCGCCGCCATGCCCGCGATCCCGCCGGCCAGACCGTCCATGACGTCGATCAAGTTGATCGCGTTGATCATCCCGACGATCCAGAGGAGCGTCAAGAAGGCATCCAACAGGGGCGGCAGCTCGTACGCAAAGCCGAACGGCGTCGCGATGCTGCCCATCCGCAGGCCGAACAGGACCGGGATCGCGGCGATGCCGACTTGCCCGAGGAACTGGGCGCCCGGCCCGAGCCGACGCTTATCGTCGACGACCGCCAGCGGCAAAATCGCGACCGACCCGAGCGCGACTCCGAGCAGCTTCCAATCGTCGCCGAGCCCCGCCCGGACCTCCGACGGCCGGGCCAGGTAGGCCAGCGTGAGCGCCAGCCACAGCGCCCCGAGCATTGCGTAGCCGCCGGTGCGCGGGACGCTCCGCACCTGCACCTCGCCCGGACGAGGCGCATCGACCATGCCGAGCGACTGGCCCTCGCGCACGGCGTAGCTGACGAGGACGTAGCTCGCGACGACGGCGATGGCGGCGACGCCGAACATCCAGAAAGGCACCATGGGGCCGTACTGTACTCCGAAGCCAACACACCAGTCGACCGGAAGGGTGAGACGAGTGGCTTGTCAGCCCGAGCTTGCGCTGGATCTCCGACCTGTCCCGAGTAGGTGAGCCAGGGGACGAGATCCTTCGACGGGCTCCGCCTGCCTCAGGATTTGGAGATTGGACAACCGGTTTCACGATGTGTTTCACGTTCCCGATTGTCGAGGATTAGTCCCACGAAGACAGCAGTCGGCATCGTGAAACGGCCTGTGAAACACTTTGTCCAATCTCAAGTCAGGATGACACGTTAGTTGACCGCGCTCCCGTGAATTGCTCCTTTGGTCGAGACATGGCTCGGCCATGGCCGAGACCCGTTCGTGCCGCTCGCTGGCCATCACTGCGCGAGGCTGAGGCCCCCGTCCACGAACAGGTCCGCGCCGGTGATGTAGCGGCCGGCCTCAGAGCACAGCAGCAGGGCCGCCGCCGCGCAGTCGTCCGGCTCGCCGACGCGTCCGAGCGGGATCCTGCCCTCCATGCGCGCCTTCGCCTCGGGGTCGGTCATGACCTCCTCGTTGCGGAAGGTGTCGATGGCGCCGGGGGCCAGGTTGTTGACCGTCACGCCGAACTGGGCGACCCGCAGCGCGAGGTTGCGCGCCATGCTGAGCTGCGCGAGCTTGGTGCCGGCGTAGATCCACATCTCGGGATGGGGGCGCGCCTGCTGCACCGAGCCGATCGTCAGCACCCGCCCCCAGCGCCGCTCGCACATCGCGGGCACCGCGAGCTGGGTCAGTTCGAACATCGCCTTGAGGTTCACGGCGATCTGGTCGTCGAACTCGTCTGCCGGAATCTCGTTCCAGGCGGTGCGGTACTGGACCGACGCATTGTGGACGAGGATGTCGATGCCGCCGAGCTGGGCCACCGACTGCTCGTAGAGCGCCGGCGCCGCGCCGGGATCGCCGAGCCGCGCCCCGATGGCGACGGCCTTCACTCCAAACCGGGCGGCCTCGGCAGCGGCCTCTTCTCCAAGCTGCTTGCTCGTCGCGTAGTTGATCGCGATGTCCGCGCCGGCCTCGGCGAGCGCCAGCGCGATCGAGCGGCCGATCCCGCGCGGCGCTCCGGTGACGAGGGCGCGCCGCCCGTCGAGTCGAAACTGCTCCATGACGCCCATGTGCGACTCCTTCAACTGTGTCATTTCTATGAATGCGCCCACTTGGATGGCGCCCTGCCCTGTCCTGTCATCCCGCGGCACAGCGAATGGTCTCACGGCGGCGGGCACGGGAGTGAGGGATCCCTCGGTCGCAGGCACTCTCTGGGGATGACAGGCATGTCGCAGGATCGATTGAGACGCACTGCCATTACCAGGCTGCCTGGTGATGGCAGCTTACTGGAGGGCGCGCGCGGCGTCCATCGCGTCAGATTTGAGCTGCGCACTCTGCGACCCATCGGCGAGGGCGCGGAGCCGAGCCATGCGGGCGTCGATCGCCTCCACGTGGGCGGCTCGGCGCCGGTTCGTCACGGCAAGCACGCCCGGACACGGCCCCGGCGTGAGCTCCTCATGCTCGCTGACGAGCTCTTCGCGCAGGCGCTCGCCGGGACGCAGGCCGGTTATGCGCAGCGGCAGCTCGGGTCGCCCAGGCGCGACGAGCGCCTCGACGCGGCGCGCCATCGCGACGGTCGCGACCTCGCCCGGCACGTCCAGCATCAGCACGTCGGCCGGCGTGCCCAGGGTGACGGCCTGGGCGAGGAGCCAGGTGGCCTCGGGCATGCTGATCCAGTAGCGCAGCATGCGCTCGTCGGTGACGGTGAGCGGCTGGCCGGCGGCGACCTGCTGCGCGAAGGTCTCGATGACGGAGCCATTCGTGCCCAGAATGTTGACGTACCGCGCGACGACGAAACGGCGCTTCAGGTCCAGGGCGGCGCGCTGGACCAGCGTCTCGGAGAGGCGCTTGGTCGCGCCGTACATGCTCGGCGGGTTGACGGCCTTGTCGCTGGACGGATACACGAAGCGCGCGACGCCGTACTCGCCGGCCAGGCGCAGCAAGGTCTCGGTCGCGACCACGTTGACGGCGAACGTCTCCTCCGGAAACTCCTCACCGAAGGGGACGTGCTTGTACGCGGCGAGGTGGAACACCACGTCCGGGCGAACGTCGGCGAAGACACGGGCGAGCCGCGACGGGTCGCGGACGTCGGCCAGGACAAGCCTGACCGGCGAGTGAGCTGGTGAGGCGCCACCCTCCGATGCGAGCGCGTCCAGGCGCTTGCGCAGCGCGTGGAGCGCGTGGTCGTGGTGGTCGAGCAGGGCGAGCGTGCGCGGCTCCAGGGCGAGCAGCGTCTCGGCGAGGTGCTGCCCGACCGAGCCGCCGGCGCCGGTGACGAGAATGCGGGCACCGTCGAGCGCCCGCCGCGCCGCGCCGAAGTCGATGGGGAGGGGCGGCCGGCCGAGCAGAACCCCAGTGTCGAGGCTGGCGGGATCGACGGGCGCAACACGACTGTCGCGCGTCACGTGGCTGCCTCGGTCACGCCGCTGTCCCACGTGGCCGCCTCGGTCACGTGGCTACCCCGCTCACGTGGCTGGCGAGCATCGCTGCGTCGCGTCGCCGCTCCTGTGATGCGGCTCTGTCGCGTCACGTGGCCGCACTCCGTCACGTGCCTACTCTCAGTTGGCTTGGCGCTATGTCGGCAGCCAGCGCGGCCAGGGTCCGCCGCTGCGCCTCGCGCATGAGTGCGGCGTTGTCGTTGTCCGGCTCAAGCGTCTCGGTCACGATGTAGCGCGCGCGACCCGCGAGGCGCGGGACGATTCGGTCGAGATCGAGGTCACCCCGGCCGTACGGCCACCCCTCACCGAGCAAGCCGCCGGCGTTCGCCAGGTGCGCCGCGCACGTGAGATCTCCCAGGGCGTCCAGATACTCGTCGATGCTGTCCGGGCCGCCGACCTCGGCAACGAAGCGGCGCAGCGGCGCCAGATCCTGGCCTGGCACGTCCTCTTCGATCCCGCGCTTGAGGTTGAGATAGAGTTGGGCGTGTGAGGTGTCCAGGATGACCCGCAGACCGGGGATAGCCTCGCACAACTCGACCATGTCGCGGGGCGGCATGCCGATCGCCGAGTAGAAGTAGCCGCTCTCGCGCATCCTGAGAATAGGCGGCATGTTCTCGATGGTCGGCGTGATCCCGGCCGCGAGCGCGAGATCGGCGAAGAAGCGGGCGGGGGTGACGGCGCGATCGAGGATCGCGCGGCGCGACTCGACCGTGAGCGAGGACGCGTCGGCGGTCGGAGCGATGGCATGCACGTTCGCCCCGACCCCGCCGACGCGGGTGGCGAGGCTCACGATTCGGCGCGACAGCTCGCGGTCGGCATCGCTGTCGCGGCTCAGGTCGAAGAACTCGCCGTCCAGGGAGCGGATCGGCCCCTCAACGAGCAAGATGAAGTCGGACGGGAGCGCGCACGCTTCAATGCGCGCAACGACGCCGTCCATCGCCGCCTCATCCTCCAGGTCCGCCCCGTCGAGGTAGAGCTCCAGGCCATCGGGACGCGGCTGGCCCGGACGGTCAGCCAGCCGGTCAGCGAGCTGGGCCGCCGTCGGGCGCGCCTTGAGGAGGATGCGCGGCGTCATTCGGGGCGTGCTCCGCGCTTGGCTTGAGCCCGCTCATAGGCTTCCACCACGCGACGCACTCCTTCGTCCAGTGAGGTCAACGGTCGGTACCCGAGATCGTCGCGCGCCCCGCCAATATCCGCGACGCGGTCATCCTCATGTGCCCCGTCGAGCGGCGGTGTGATCTCGGAGCGCGAGTTGGTAACGCTACACGCCGTCCGAGCGAGGGCTTCGAGCGACGTCCCGACGCCGGTGGCGATGTTGTAGATGCGCAGCCCGCGAGCCGGCCCGGGCGGCTGCTCCACCGCCAGCCGAATGCCACGAGCCACGTCGCCGACGTAGGTGAGGTCGCGGCGCTGAGATACGTGGATGGCGAGCGGCTCTCCGCGCATGGCCCGGTCCACAAAGATGCTCACGACGCCGCTCGTGCCCTGGCCGACCTGACCGGGACCGTAGACCGAAAAGAGCCGCACGACGGTGGTCCGGACGCCGAGCTGGCCGGCGTACATGCCACACCACTGCTCGGCCACCAACTTGGAGTGGGCATACGGGTCCGCGGGGGAGAGCGGCGCGTCCTCGCGCAGCGGGATCGATGACATCGCGTACACGCGCTGGGTGGAGGCCAGCACGACGTGCGCGCCGGACGCCCGCGCGCCTTCGAGCATGTTGAGCGTCCCGAGCGCGTTGAGGCGGTTGTACTCGAACGGCTCGCGGAACGACGCCTGCACATCCCCCCGACCGGCCAGATGTACGACGGCATCGACAACACCGGCGGCTGCGCGCGCCTCGTCGGAGAGCGCATCGGCGCGCACGTGCGGCACCGACACTGTCGCGCCGCCGTCGTGCCGATCGGCGAGTGGGGCACCGCGATGGAGCGTGGTCACGTGATGCCCGGCACTCAGTAGTTCACTGACGAGATGCCGGCCGATGAAGCCCGACGCCCCCGTCACCAGGATATGCATCCGCGTTCGTGCTCCCCGCGCCATGGTCCGGCGCGCGCGGAGTATACTGGGCATTCGCGCCGGCGACGAAGGGGACGGAGCGTCGTCGCGCAGGATCGCCCTCGCGATCTCAGCATCGCCATCGCGTCCGGTGTGTGCCTGATAGGGAGTGGGTAGATGGGATTCCTCGATAAGTTGTTCGGCGGCGGCAAGGGCGGCACGATCAGCACGGAAGAGGCGGTCAGCGAGATCGCAATGCACTACGACGACCCCGAGGCGAAGGCGGACGGCGGCCTCTCGGTGACCGGTCGCCAGGCGACCGCGATCCGCGAGATCGGCAAGCGGGTCTTCAAGACCGGCGGCAAGGCGCAAATGGAAGAGGTCCGCGACGGCGTCCGCGCCCGCGTGCCGTGGGCCGGCGTGAACCTCGAATCGATCTGGGGCAGCACCAAGGAGTGGACGGGCTAGCTCCTCGCTGTGTCCCCGCTGGTCGCGCCGGCCCAGGTGTGACGGTGGCCACCTGTCGTTGTCCGTGACGGTCTGCGCGCGTACCACGGCGCGACCAGCGCGTTCGGACGTGGCTTGCGACGTGCCAATCGTGGTTCAT
>Ga0136611_10002955_pt1 | contig 11888 bp, 12 predicted proteins | sample AntDrymUQ2232306_2_FD_106645 | JGI IMG/M metagenome (GOLD analysis project Ga0136611, IMG submission 106645) | Polar desert sand microbial communities from Dry Valleys, Antarctica - metaG UQ223 (23.06) | ecosystem: Environmental > Terrestrial > Soil > Desert | place: Antarctica: Dry Valley... | reverse complement strand
GCATAAGGCTCACCGGCCAGCTTCGCCGGACGCGGCGGGTTATCTCCGACCAGCTTGACATGCGTGGCGCAAAGCCGAGCGTAAATCCCGGACAGCGCACGTCGGTAAGGCTCATCGGCGCGGGTTGGCGCATTGTCGCCGCTCTTTTCAGCCAGTTCGAGCACGGCATCGGGTGTCTCGCTCATGCCCGAGGAAATCGAAATCTCGGAACCCAGCTTGTGCACGGCCTCCAGATAGCTTCGGATCGCGGTGCCGCCGTTGCGGGTCATTGCATAAGCCAGCGTTCCGGCATCGACAAACGGGTTGCCGTCGCGGTCGCCACCGATCCATGTGCCGAGCCTCACAAAACCGGGCAAGCGGCTTCCCAGCGCCTTTTCCCAACCAGCATAAAGTTTGGGCAATGCAGGCAGGAACACCTCTTGCATATATGCGCGGACATTCTCGATTTCGTCGGCGACAAACAGCTTTTCGCGCCGCAGCGGCCTTGTTTGCCAAAGGAGCGCGATTTGGCGGTAGATGGCTGCGTCGATTTCATCGCCGTCGGGCGTGGTCGCCAGCCCCTCGTCGCGCATCGTCATTAGCTCGGCGATTCGATTCTTATGATCGATAATGCTTTTGCGGCGGACCTCGGTCGGGTGAGCGGTAAGCACAGGGACGATGAGACTATGTGTTAGCAATTCGGATATGGCATCGTCGCTGATGCCCTCATCATTCAACCGCGCACGCGCTTCGGCAAAGGTCGCGCCGTCTTCATGCGCCAGTCCCTGCCGGTCCTCCGCCAGATTGGCGAGCAGGGAAAACAGCATGAAACCGCGAACGAAGTTCAGGGTGTCATCAAGCGAAAGCGCACCCAGCCCGCGATCATTGCTATCTGCGCCTTCAATACCGCGAAACCGGTCAACGCTGGTGGAGCGGATATATTCGGTCTGCCGGTATAATTTGTCGCCGCCATAAGCTCGAATGACGTCGCCGAGCATCTTGCCCAGCAAGCGAATGTCAGGGTTCTGCGATATGCTTGAAGGGCGCGTCGGCTCGGTCATTATACAGGCGATTGTGCATCGCAACACAGCTTGCGGTCAAGCGATTGCGGCGCTTGTTCGCAGTGAATAGCTATTCCCCGATCAGCCGCGACATCCGCTCGATTTCAGCCTTCTGCGCGGCGACTTCGCCGGCAATTTTCTCCTGCGCTTCGACCAGCAACGCGACATAGCCCGAATCGCCGTCAATCTGGTCACCGATCAGTCCGTCAAACTCACCCAAAGCCGCCACCGAATCGAACCGCATCTTGTCGAGCCGCGACAGTTGCAAATGCGCGTTGACCCACGCCTCACTTCCAGCTGATCTACCAGCGGCTCCAGCCGCGATGCGTTGCACGTTAGGCAAAGCCTTAGCAAAGCTCGCACTCGCGGCCTCGTGCCTTCTGGTGAGCGTGCTAACTTTGTCAGCTAGCGAGGCTGGCAAAACGGTCGGAGCAGCAGGCGCGACTGGTTCGGCCACCGGCGTCTCGGTCTCGAACGGGCGGCGCTCAAGCGACGGAAAATCGCCGTCGGGAGTGCTACATCCAGGTAAAAGCAGCGCCATACATAGGGGAACCAAGATCGCACGATGATATGAAACAGCCATGCTTCATGTCTAAGGCGGCGGTCGCACAGGCGCAAGAGCCGGATAGCGCTGCAAGAACGGGGCAAAGGCGTTGACATTGCCAATATGTTGCCCTAGCTGGCCGCTCTTCGGCGTAGCCCTTCGAGATTCGCATTTCGACGGGTTGCGCCTGCAACCGCGCCCTAAACGGTGCCATGCTATTTAGAAACGGATGAGTTAGAGCCATGTTCGCTATCGTGCGCACAGGCGGCAAGCAGTACCGCGTCGCCGCCGGAGATAAAATCGCAGTTGAAAAACTGTCAGGTGAAGCAGGCGACAAGATCTCGCTTGGCGACATATTGCTTGCTGGCGACGGCGACAAAGCCGCTGATCTGAATGGCTTGCTGGTGTCTGCCGAAATCATTGCGCAGGAACGCGGCGAAAAGGTGATCGTTTTCAAAAAGCGTCGCCGCCATAACTATCGCCGCAAGCAGGGCCATCGGCAGTCGCTGACGCTGCTTCGAATCCTCGCCGTTGGCAAGGAAGAGAAGAAAGCTGCCGCACCGAAGGCTGAAAAGGCTCCGGTTGCCGTTGAGGCTGCTCCTGCAACCGAAGCTGCACCAGTGACCGAAAAAGCTGTTGCACCCAAAAAAGCCGCTGCGCCGAAAAAGGCCGCAGCCCCGAAAGAAGCCTGAGCTTCGGCTCGGAATTGATAGGAGTTTAGACCATGGCACATAAAAAAGCAGGTGGTTCGTCACGCAACGGTCGCGATTCAGCGGGCCGTCGTCTTGGCGTAAAGAAATTCGGTGGCGAAAGCGTCATCGGTGGCAACATCATCATCCGTCAGCGCGGCACCAAGGTTTATCCGGGTGCTGGCGTTGGTCTGGGCAAGGATCACACCTTGTTTGCGCTTATTGAAGGCCGCGTGCGATTTCATGCTGGTAAACTCGGCCGCAAATATGTGTCGGTCGATATGCCAGCGATGGCCGCCGAATAATTACGGACAGCCGATGACGGGTTGTCCAGATGGATGACCCGGAAATCGCGACAGGTGGTTTCCACCTTTGAACAGGGAGACGGGTCAACCCGCCTCCCTTTCTTTTTGCCTCATTCCTCCCTGTTCCACCGCCCGTTTCGGGCAACTGTAACATAGTTGTCGTGCCACCATGCAAAAGGCCAAGCAGCAAACCGGAGAGAAGACGATGTTTGCCAGAACCGAAAGATTATTATTGCGGCCTAGCTGGCCCGAAGATGCGCGTGGACTATATCATGCGATCGCCGATGAGGGCATCGTCCGCAATCTGGCAAGAGCGCCATGGCCTTATACCGAACAGGATGCCGCTATATTCGCCGCGCTCGAACATAGTGACAGATATCCCACGTTCCTGCTGTTGCAGCGCACCGATGGTGCGCCGCGTCTGGTCGGTGCATGTGGCCTTGGCGAATGTGACGGCGAAGCCGAACTGGGCTATTGGATTGCCCGGCCCTATTGGGGGCTGGGCTATGCCAGCGAGGCGGCAAAAGCGGTTATCGCCGTTGCAAAAGCAATTGGACATGAGCGCTTGGTAGCCGGCCACTTCACTGACAATCCGGCCTCTGGCCGTGTTCTCCGCAAGCTTGGCTTTAGTGCAACAGGCAAAACCGAACTCCGCAACAGCCTTGGCCGTGGGCAGCACGTGCCGTGTGCGCATTACGAAAAGGATTTGTCCGGCGATGAAGAGCGTGAGCCCATCAGCGACGCTATGGCCTTCATGTTAAAACAATATAGCCCTGCGGTGCTTGCGGCTTAGGCTGCCCGCACGAGCGGCAGGTCAGCGGGCGAGGCGACCCGCCTGTTAAACCCTGCCCGTTCGGCGGCCATTGTTGCCAGCATGGCCTCGCCCTCGGCGAGCAGCAGACGGTCATCCTTATCCCACGGATGAAATCCCGGCCGGAAAAACGCAGCCCACGGCCTCAACACGTTACGTCCGATTCCGCCTTTGGCAAAGCCGGTACGTATGATGCTGCGCAGCGCCTTGGAAAAGCCGATCCCGTCCTGACGCAAAAGCTCGATTTGACCCAGCGTCCGGTTGATGAAAAAGCTCAAAGTGATCAGCAGCATGAAGCTGCTCCGCCAGGCCCATGCGCGCCCCGGGTGCCAGTCCTTGCTAGCAAATTGCCAGACGTCGAACGCCACGCCCTTATGCTCGACCTCTTCAACCGCATGCCACAACCATAATTCGCGCAACTCGCCGTCAGCGCCGTCGAGATGCTGTTTGTCACGGAGTATCTCGGCGGCAACGATTGCGGTGAAATGCTCGATGCACATCGTTGCAGTCAGCTTAATGATGTCGCTGGAATTTTCAAAACGCTGTACAAATCCGCGGATTTTTTTGTCGAGCGGGGCAACGTCGTAGCCAGCTTCGATCAGCGCGCGGTTCATTCCGACATGCTCGCGCGCGTGACCTGCCTCTTGTTCGATAAACGCCCTGACCTGATCGCCGAGCAATGGCGGCACTCGTTCTGCCCACGGCATCATGCACCGGATCATGAAGGTTTCGCCGTGTGGAAAAACCGCCGAGAGCGCGTTGAAAAATGCGGTCGCATAAGGGTCGCCGCGAACCCAATGACGGTTGCTTAGCGGCTCTTTCACGCCTTCAAAGGTCCGCGAAACGATCATTGGCCGGGTAGCGGTGTCGTTTGCTAAAGCACTTGAATTTGAGGTCGCATCCATGCTTTGCAGATAGCCTGCTTCACATGAAGAGCAGTTGAAGATACTTGGTTAACGAAGCGTATGCCCCGTGTAAAATCATGTTATTTCCGAAGCTTGCTGCGTTAACGCAATTCCCGCCCAAATCCTGTCGACAGGTTGGTGGAAATCGGCGCTGCGGCACCCAGCATAAAAATACTATATTAGCAGCATTGCGAAAATTTATGGCTGGGTTCATGCTTTCTCGGTCAGCCAGCCGATAACGGGCATGTGCGACAAACAGGAAGTCAGTATCGATGTTATCAGGCAACGCGTTAAAAGTCGTAAGCATCAAAGAAGCTCGGTTGCCGCGCCGATTGAGTCCCGAGGCCAGTCGATTGGCGGCATTGGAAGCGGCGCGCGAATTGTTGATTGAAACCGGTCCGCAGGCGGTCACGCTAAAAGCGGTGGCTGGACGTATCGGACGCACCCATGCCAATTTGCTTCATCATTTCGGATCGGCATCGGGGTTGCAACGTGATCTGGCCGAATATTTGACCAACGGCGTGTGCGCGACCATTGGCACCGCGATTCACCAGATGCGCGAAGGCGCGATGTCGCCGCGCGAACTGGCTGATCTCATATTCGATTCGTTCGACCGCGAAGGCGCGGGCGCGTTGGCATCATGGATGCTGCTGTCGGGCAATGAAGACGCGCTCAATCCTGTAGTCGAAGCGATCCACCGGCTTGTCGATGAGATTGCAGAAGATGGTCATGCCGATTCGTCGCTGCACGAATTGACGCTGGAAATGGTCCTGATCGCTCTTGGTGACGCACTCTTGGGCGGGCCATTGTCCGCGTCACTCGGCCTTCCGCGAGAAACCGGCCGCGAAATTGCCGGGCGCAAGCTGGCGGCATCGTTCGCTGAATGGAAGGCACGTTACGACGCGCCGTAATACTCCGCATACCAGTCGGCAAAGCGTTGGAGACCTTCCGCCAACATTACCTGCGGCTGGTATCCAGTCAGCGCCCTGAGCTTTGACACATCGGCATAGGTTGCGGTGACATCGCCGGGCTGCATCGGACGCATGATTTTCACGGCTTCGCGCCCAATCGCTTTTTCAAGCATTTCGATCATTTCCATCAGACCAACAGGGTGGCTGTCGCCGATGTTGAGAACCCTGTGTTCTCCCGCTGCCGGAGGCAGGTCAAGCGCGCCAATTACTCCATCTACGATGTCGTCGATATAGGTAAAATCGCGCGCCATTTTGCCCTCGCCATAAACCTCAATCGCTTCGCCCTTCAAAATCTTCTGAGTAAAGCTGAAATAGGCCATATCCGGCCGACCCCACGGGCCGTAAACGGTGAAAAAGCGAAGGCCGGTCTGCGGGAGTTTATAGAGCTTGGCGTAAGACTGGCTCATCAATTCGCACGCGCGCTTGGTGGCTGCATAAAGTGAAACCGGATCGGTGGCAGGCTCGTCTTCGCTAAAACCGGCGCCGCCCATCGGCTTTTCCCCATAAACCGAGCTTGAGGAAGCGTAGACCAGATGCTGAAAACCCTCGGCATGGCGGCAGGATTCCATCACCGACAAATGCCCCGCAAGGTTTGAATGTTCATAAGCGAACGGGTTTTGTATGCTGTAGCGCACGCCAGCCTGAGCGGCGAGATGGACTACCCGAGTCACTTCGTTATCGCGCACCAGCGCGGCCATTGCTGCCGCGTCGGCAATATCCATCCGTTCGAACGAAAATGCCTGCTTGTTTGTGAATGTGGCCAGCCGCGCTTCTTTCAGCGCTGGGTCGTAATAATCATTGCAGATATCGACGCCGATTACGCGCTCGCCGCGATCAACCAGCCGGTGCGCGACCGAATGGCCAATAAATCCGGCAGCGCCGGTGACGATAATGGGTGCGGCCATTTGGCGTTCAGCTTTCGACTGTGTCAGGGTTTGAACGCAGCATAATCCCCCGCGAAACAAATGTCCTGTAAAAGCGCGTTAAGCAGCGCGGCGCTCGGTCGATTGCAACCATGCCCGCGCTTGGCGCTGTGCTTCGGCAATTTCGCGCGCGGTCATGTCGTCGGAGATATCCGCTCTGCACATCATTGCTTCTTCGCTGCCGTTGAGCGCTGCGAGATTAAACCATTTATGCGCTTCGATCATGTCGATATCGACGCCGCCACTGCCAGTCGAGTAAGCCATGCCTAAATCATAGAGCGCATCAGCGTCGCCGCGTGCTGCATCTGCCATGCGGCTTTCCATCAGAAAGGTCGCGCTTTTTAAACTGTTGCCCATATTCTGTCCCCCACACCCATTGTGCGAGTTCAATTTCGTCCAGATATGGTCAACAAATGGTTAATGCATTCACCGAAAGTTGATCGGCGGGCAAAGTTTACAGGGCGATGTTGTCGATCAACCGGGTTTTGCCGATCTTTGCAGCTGCCAAAATCCGTGCTTTGCGGCCATCATAATGGTCAAGCGGTTCGAGTGTCAGGGCATCGGCAAGCGCGAAATAATCTACTCGCGAAAATCCCGCCGCTTTCAGTTTGTCGCTTGCTTGCGCCAGTATTTGGGAAACGTCGCCCCCAGACCGAACTGCATCTGCCGCATCGTTCAAAGCCCGGGGTAAAGCCAGCGCCGCGCTTCGCTCCTCAATGCTCAAATAGGCATTGCGTGATGAAAGCGCCAATCCATCGACGTCGCGGACTATCGGCACGCCGATGATTTCCAGCGAAAAGTCGAGATCGCTCGCCATTTGGCGAATGACCGCGAGTTGTTGAAAATCCTTTTCTCCGAAGAAGGCGACATCGGGCGTGACCTGATTGAACAATTTCGCCACGACAAGCGCCACGCCGTCGAAATGGCCCGGTCGGGCCGCGCCGTCATATCCGGCGCTCGGCCCATCCACATGCACCTTGCTGGCAAAGCCCGATGGATAAACAGTCGACGAAGCGGGTGCCCACAACAGGTCGATGCCCGCATCCAACAATTTCGCGCAATCGCTTTCAAATGTCCTTGGATACGCGTCGAGATCTTCATTGGGTCCAAACTGGGTCGGATTCACGAAGATCGAAACCACAACGGCATCGGCATTCGCTTTGGCTGCCTCGACCAGCGCCATATGCCCGGCATGCAACGCGCCCATCGTCGGGACCAGCGCAATCCGGCCTTTGGCCTTACGCAGCACCGATATTCCGTCCCGCAATGAGTCAAGTTGATTGATGATTTGCACGCGCCCGCCGCCTTGGTTATTGGCCTGTATGGGGCCTGCTATGCGGGACACGGTCTTGGCTTTTCAAGGCCTTTATCGAGAACAGGGGCAATAGCGGCATATGGCCGGGGCACATCATATCGTTTTTGCCAATGAAAAGGGCGGCACTGGCAAATCCACCACAGCTGTGCACGTCGCGATCGCGCTTGCCTCGCGGGGGAGCCGGGTCGCGTGCATCGACCTCGATTCGCGTCAGCGCACGATGTACCGCTATCTGGAAAACCGCCGCGAAACGATCAAACGACGTGGCATCACCCTGCCAATGCCGCATTTCGAGGTGTTCGAGCATGATTCGCAAGCCACGCTGGAACGACAGGTCGATAATCTGCAAAAGGACCATGATTTCCTGATTTTCGATACGCCTGGCCGCGATGATAAATATGCGCGCTTTGTGGCTACTCGCGCGCATACTCTGGTGACGCCGATCAACGACAGCTTCGTCGATTTTGATCTTATTGGCCAAGTTGACCCCGAAAATTTCAAGGTAAAGCGGCTTAGCTTTTATGCCGAACTCATCTGGGACGCGCGCAAGGCCCGCGCTAAATCCGACGGGGTAACGATCGACTGGGTCGTAGTGCGAAACCGGTTGCACAATATGGAAGCGCGCAACCAGCAGCGGATGACCGAGGCAATTGCCGAGCTGTCGAAACGCGTCGGGTTTCGTTCGGTACCGGGCCTCAACGAACGGGTCATTTACCGCGAACTGTTCCCTTCAGGGCTGACGCTTATCGGCAAAGGGCATCTGGGCCAACTCGCCACTGCACATATCGTCGCGCGGCAGGAACTGCGCGAACTGGTTACAGGCCTTGCCCTGCCCGAGATGCACGAGACCGTTTTGATATGATCTTACTCGCCGGGCTTATCGCGCTTGCGCTCGGCTGGGCTTGGTGGACCGGCCGGATTGGGACCGCCCAAATCCCCCCGGTGATCCTGTTTGTTTCGGGCGCCGGGCTGCTGGCGCGTGGTCAGTTGGTCGGCGGCTTGATTGCGCTGGGTCTGGCGGCCTTGTGGTATCGCGGGATGTCTACCCGGATCAAAGCGGCTGCACCGAAGCCAGCCGACCAGCACAGTCTGGACAAAGCGCGGATCCTGCTTGGCGTGTCGCGCTTTGACAATGCCGAGCAGATCAAAACGCGTCACCGGGCGCTTATTACCGAAACTCATCCCGACCGTGGCGGTGATGAGGGCCGCGCCGCCGAATTGAACAAAGCCCGTGATCTTTTGTTAGATGATTTGAACCGCAAAGCGCGGTAACTCCCGCCCTCAGTTATTTTTATAGGACATGGCATGACTCATGAATTCCACCCCACCTCGCTGCGCGAATATGACATCCGTGGCATAATCGGCGAGACACTTGGCGAGGGTGATGCCTATGCCATCGGGCGCGGGTTTGGTACGTGCCTTATCCGCGCTGGAGGCAAAAAGGCAGCGGTCGGCTATGATGGCCGGGTCAGCTCGCCGATGCTCGAAGAGGCGCTGGTGCGCGGCCTGAACGACAGCGGCGTCGATGTCGTCCGCGTTGGTATGGGGCCAACGCCGATGCTATATTATGCCGAGGCAGCGCTTGATGACGTGGACGGCGGCATAGAGATAACCGGCAGCCATAACCCCGCCAATTATAACGGCTTCAAGATGGTACTTCAGGGAGGACCGTTTTTCGGGGCCGATATCCAGCTGCTCGGCACGATGGCGGCGACAGGGGATTGGGCCGAAGGCACTGGCATTAACGAACATTTCGATATCCTTGACCAATATGTTGCCCGCGTAGCCGAAGCGGCGCCCACTAAAGGATTTCGCATCGGCTGGGACGCTGGAAACGGCGCGGCGGGTCCGGCGATTGAAAAACTGACGAAAATATTGCCGGGTGAGCACCACCTTCTGTTTATGGAAGTCGATGGCGAGTTTCCCAATCATCATCCCGACCCGACCGATGAGAAGAATCTCGCCGATCTTCGCAAGCTTGTCGCCGAAAGAAACCTCGATTTCGGAGTGGCTTTCGATGGCGACGGCGACCGTATCGGAGCGATTGACGGCCAAGGCCGGGTAATTTGGGGCGACCAGTTGCTGCAGATCTACGCCGAAGATGTCTTGGGCGATGTGCCGGGGGCAACGATCATCGCCGATGTAAAGGCATCGCAGGCTTTATTCGACCGGGTCACCGAACTCGGAGGGCAGCCATTGATGTGGAAAACCGGGCACAGCCTCATCAAGTCCAAAATGAAGGAAACAGGTTCGCCGCTGGCCGGCGAAATGAGCGGGCATATCTTTTTCAAACATGAATATTACGGCTTTGATGATGCGATCTATGCGGCCGTCCGGCTGATGGCGGCGTCGGCCAAGCTTGGCAAAAGCGTGACCGAACTGCGGAGCGCGATGCCCGAGATGATCAACACCCCAGAAATGCGATTCCAAGTCGATGAAGCCCGTAAATTCGCGGTAATCGACGAAGTGCTTGAGCGGCTGTCGGCGGACGGTGCCGACGTGAACAACACCGACGGCGCTCGGGTCAATACACTTGACGGCTGGTGGCTACTCCGCGCATCGAACACGCAGGACGTGCTGGTCGCTCGCGCCGAGGCATCGAGCGAAGAAGGCCTCGACCGTCTGATGGCACAAATCGACGCTCAATTAGCCGCATCAGGGCTGGAACGCGGGGAGCAGGCAGGGCATTAAGCCAGTGTGATCACGCTGCCACCCATCATCACCGACTGGTTCGTTGCGCGTGGCTGGCAGCCGCGGCGGCATCAATTGGAGATGCTCGATGCGGCTGGTGAGGGGCGGCATGCTTTGCTGGTGGCGGCTACTGGTGCAGGCAAGACGCTTGCCGGGTTTTTACCGACGCTGAGTGATTTGATTACGTCGCCCGCCGACGGCCTGCACACGCTTTATATCTCTCCGCTCAAAGCGCTGGCCGTGGATGTCAGGCGCAATCTGTTGATGCCGGTCGAGGAAATGGGGCTGCCCATTCGGATTGAAGCGAGGACCGGGGACACGCCCTCCGACCGCAAAACGCGTCAGCGGGTTAAGCCGCCGCATATTCTTCTGACGACGCCTGAGTCGTTATCGTTACTTCTCAGTCATGAGGACAGCGTGTTGATGTTCTCGACGCTGAGACGCGTGATCATCGATGAGGTTCACGCATTCGCCAATGGCAAGCGCGGTGACTTGTTGAGCCTTTCGCTGGCGCGCCTGCAAACACTAAGCCCCGACATGCAGCGCGTTGCGCTATCTGCGACGGTGTCCGATCCCGACGACTACCGCGCCTGGCTAGCCCCCGATGGCGATATCGATCTTGTCCGGCTGGTTGAGGGCGAGGCGGCGGCTGAGCCTGATCTGACCATCCTGCTGCCCGAAGGCCGCGTCCCTTGGGCAGGACACAGCGGCCAGCATGCGATCCCGCAGCTTATCGAGGAAATCGGGCGGAACAAGATCACGCTGATTTTCTGCAACACGCGGTTTCTCGCCGAATTTATTTTCCAGAAGTTGTGGGACGCGAACGAACCTAAATATGCAATCGGTATTCATCATGGTTCGCTGTCGATTGAGGCTCGGCGCAAGGTCGAGGGGGCGATGGCCGACGGCAAGTTACGCGCGCTCGTTTGCACTGCGTCACTCGATCTCGGTGTAGATTGGGGCGATGTCGATTGTGTCATCCAGATGGGCGCACCAAAGGGCTCGTCGCGGCTGCTCCAACGAATCGGCCGGTCGAACCACCGGATGGACGAGCCGTCAAAAGCCATCCTTGTCCCCGGCAACCGGTTTGAATATCTTGAGGCACAAGCAGCCTACGACGCCGTTACCGAGGGGGTTCGCGACGGTGAAGACTTTCGCCCCGGCGGCTATGATGTGCTTGCCCAGCATGTGATGGGGGTCGCTTGTGCGGGTCCGTTTGACGAGGCCGAATTGCTCGCCGAAGTGCAATCTGCTTTGCCCTATTCGGCGATCACTGCGGAGACTTTTTTGCGGGTCATCGAGTTCGTTGCGACCGGCGGCTACGCGCTCCGGGCGTATGAGAAATACAAGAAGCTGGTGAAAGACGCCGATGGCCGGTGGCGGCTGTCGCATCCAAAATTTGCGGCCCAGTTCCGGTTTAACGCAGGGATAATCGTCGACAGCCCGATGCTCGATGTGCGGTTTCGCAACGGACGCAAGTTGGGCAAGGTCGAGGAAGGATTCGCCGCAACGCTTAGCCCCGGCAACGCATTTACTTTTGCCGGGATGGCGCTTGAGGTCGAGCAGATCAAAGACCTCGATCTGATCGTTCGGGCCGCGAAAAAGCAGGCTCCGAACATCCCAAGCTATATGGGTGCGCGTTTGCCGCTAACTACGCATCTTGCAGACCGAGTCCGGCATATGCTGACCGACCG
>Ga0136611_10002954_pt1 | contig 11892 bp, 11 predicted proteins | sample AntDrymUQ2232306_2_FD_106645 | JGI IMG/M metagenome (GOLD analysis project Ga0136611, IMG submission 106645) | Polar desert sand microbial communities from Dry Valleys, Antarctica - metaG UQ223 (23.06) | ecosystem: Environmental > Terrestrial > Soil > Desert | place: Antarctica: Dry Valley... | reverse complement strand
CGGGATGGACGCGCAGTGGAGCGATGATCTCCATCACTGCTTGCACACGGTGCTCACCGGTGAGCGGTCGGGCTACTACGCCGACTTCGGCTCCCTGGCCCAGCTGGCCAAGGCGCTGCAGCAGGCTTTCGTGTACGACGGCGGCTACGCGCCCGAGAGACGTCGGCGCCACGGCCGTCCGCCGGTCGGCATTCCGACCTCCCGGTTCCTCGGATACCTGCAGACGCACGACCAGGTCGGCAACCGCGCCACCGGGGAACGGTCGTCGCACCTGTTCTCCACCGATCTGCTGCAGATCGGCGCCGCCCTGGTGCTCACGTCGCCCTTCGTCCCCATGATCTTCCAGGGCGAGGAGTGGGGAGCCAGCACGCCGTTCCAGTACTTCACCGACCACCGTGACCCCGACCTGGGGCGAGCGGTGAGCGAAGGACGCCGGCGTGAGTTCGCCTCGTTCGGCTGGAAGCCGGAGGACGTGCCCGACCCGCAGGACCCGGCCACCTTCGAGCGGTCGAAGCTCGACTGGTCCGAGGTGGCGCGCACCCCGCACGCCGAGCTGTTCGAGTGGCACCGCCAGCTGATCGGCCTGCGGAGGGACTGGCCCGAGCTGGCCCCCGGACCTATGGACGCCACCGACGTCCGCTACGACGAGGACGCCCACTGGATAATGGTGCGACGGGGCCGGGTGACCACGGCCGTGAACCTGGCCGAGGAGCCCGTGTCCGTCCCGCTGGCCAATGCCGGCGCGGCCGACCTGTTGCTCTGGTCGCGCCCTGGCGGCCGCATCGATGGCGACAACCTGATCATCCCAGCACGGGGCGTCATCATCACCGTCTAGCCGCGCGCCCGCGAATCTCCGCGGCGAGCTGATCACCACACCGGCTCTCCCTTCACCACGATGGCGCCTCCCCACTGCCCGCCTCCATCGTCATGGCTCCGCTGGGTTCAGACCCGATGCTGTGGGCGGAATACCGCTCGACAGATGTCAGGCGTTGACGAACACCGGTTCAGCTCTGCCGGCGCGCTTGGACTCGTACATGGCGAGGTCGGCAGCTCTGGTGAGGATGTCAGCGGTGATGTCCGGCGCGGACGACCACGCGACGCCGATGCTCGCCTTGACCCGCATGGGCATACCGCCGGCGACGTCGATCGGCTCGCTCAAGGCCTTGCTCAGTCTCGATCCCACGCGTGCTGCCCCCTCGAGGCTGTCGACGTGCGGCACGAGAACGAGGAACTCGTCGCCGCCCAAACGCCCCAAGACGTCGACCCCTCGCAGCACATCGCGCAATCGTGCTGCGACACCTGTCAGCAACTCGTCTCCCGCGTGGTGGCCGAGAGTGTCGTTGACCGCCTTGAAACCGTCGAGGTCGAGGAAGACGACAGCCGTGCCGGGCGACCCGAGGGTGTGCCGCCGAAGCGTGCGCTCGAGCTCCGCGAGCACAGCCGCACGGTTGAGACACCCAGTGAGCTCGTCGATGGTCGCGCGGCGCTCGAGCTCGACCCGGAGCTCGGTGGCGACCGTTACGTTGTCCACGCAAAGGACCGCCCCCGCGGGTGAGCTGTCGGCATCCGTCAGCACTCGGATCGCGATCGCGCACAGGAGCAGCTTGGGTGCATCGGGAACACGGAGGCGGACCTCGAGGTCGGCGTCGTGGCCGTCGATGAGCGCGGTGTCCATCGCGGCAGCGAGTGAAGGTTGATCCTCGGGAATGACGTTGGCGAGTTGCGCGTCGATCGTCGCCGAGGCGCCCTGGCCGACCACCCGGTACAAGCGCTCGTTGGCGTAGACGACGCGGCGCTCCTGATCGACGTGGAGGACTCCCGACGGGAGCGCCTCGGCCAATCTGCCCAGGAGCTGCTCGCGCTGACGGACCGACTCCAACGCAGCCATCTCCTCGGAGACGTCGATCATCTCCGTGACCACGCGCCCTTCGGGCCGTCCGAGGAGGTTGGTGTTGGTGAGCTCCATCCAAAGCCACGAGCCGTCGCGGCGGAGGTGACGGAGCCGTACGCGGCTGCTCTCACCCGGCGTAGTGAGCATCTCCATCCACGCCGTGACCGCTCGATCGCGGTCGTCGGGGTGGATCAGCTCGCGCGAGCGGGTTCCGACGAGCTCGGCGGCCTCGAACCCGAGGATCTGGCAGACCCGTTCGTCCGCCGAGCAGATCACGGCCTGCTCGTCCTTGTCGATGCGGCCGGTCTTGGGCACCATCGGAGGCCGACGGGCGAGCTCGGCAACGAGCTCGGTCTCCTCGTCGGCTACGACAATGCCTACGACCACGCCGTGCAATGAGCGGACGTCGAGGACGTGGCACATCGCCGCCACGCCGTTCACTAGGACGACCGGAGCGCTCGCCTCGCCCACAAGCAAGGCCTGGTCCCAGGTGTCGATCACGACAGAGTGTGAGTCGGGGGCGATCAGCTCGAGGCCGAACCGGGCCTGGGGGACGTGATGTCCTGACAGAGCGATGGTGGGGGGCATCTCAACGAACAAGCCATCGGAGTTGATCGCTGCCACCAGTGCGGTCGGATACCGCCGGAGCATGCGCGCCATCGTCGCGTCGAGCGCACATTCCTCGACCCGTGTGCGTGCCGAGACGTCTTCCATTGCCGACCCCTTCGGTCAACGCTGATTGCATCGACCATCTCGGAACGTCGGCACACCGATCTCCAAACCTGACCAATTGTTGAGTGGTGCGCGGGGCGGGCCATCGGCGGAATCGGGTTCGCGGTCGTCGCCCCGGACATCACCGCCGACACCGGCTGGTCAGAGGCTCCGTGTCGGGCGCGTTTGCGGTCGGACTTCAGAGGGGACCCGTAGGCCGGTCCCCCTGAGCGCCTGCGTCCGCCATATTAACGAACAGATGTTCGGACATCAAGCCGGAGCCGGCTCAGCGGAGGTAGGTGATCCAGAGCGCGAGGGTGATCCCGCTAGCGATGGTGCTCAGCACCACCGTGCGGGCCACCAGGTCCACCCGGCCCTTGAGCTCGCCCGCGACCACGATGGCCATGACCGCCGTCGGCATGCCGGCCAGCAGCACCGTCGTGTCGGCGGCCACGCCCGAGAGGCCCATCAGGGCCACCAGCGGCAGGGCGGCCAAGGGCCCGCCCACCAGGCGGATGACGCCGATGGCCGCCGGGTCGAGCAGGCCGACCAGCTTGGGCACGGTGAACTGCAGGCCCAGCACCACGAGCATGGTCGGGATGGCGGCCTGGGCCAGGGTGGAGATGGGCAGCTGGACGGAGCGAGGCAGGTCGAGACCGGCGGCGTTCACGACGGCGCCGGCCGCGGCGGCGTAGCAGGACGGGTAGCGCAGGGGAGCAAGCAGGGCGCGGCGGGCCGAAGCGTGCCCGATCGAGGCGAAGGCGATGCCGGCCGACGACCACAGCACCACGCCGGTGACGTACACGACCACGGCGACGTCGAAGCCGGCAGGCCCAAAGGCCAGGCTGGCGATGGGAAGCCCCAGGTTGCCCTGGTTACCCATCGAGGCGGCCAGCACGGCGGCTGACTCGGTGGCCCGGTCGGTACCGCGCAGTCGGGTCCAGGCCAGGCCGGCCAGGGTGTGGATGACGAAGACGGCGGCCGTCACCCCCACCACCCCGGCCAGGTCGCCGGCGGGGATGTCGACGGTCGAGAGCGAGGTGAAGACCAGCGCCGGTGAGAAGACGAAGAGCACGGCCCGCGAAAGGGTCCGCACCTCGAGCCCCAGCCACCGCCCGGCGACGCCGCCGATCATGGCGACGGCGAACACCGGCAGCAGCACGTCGACGAGCACCTGGAGCACGGCGGCGGACGCTACCGGTGCGCCAACCCGACGCCGACAGGCCATTCCACCTGGTGGGTAGCGTCGTGCCATGGCCGCCGTCGACGGGGACGCGGTTGACCGGGGTGGCGTGAACTGGGCGGCGTTCGATGACCTCGACCAGACCCGGCCGGGCTTGGTGGCGGCGGTGGTGCGCAGCGGGTCTATCGACGCGTGGGCATCCTTCGGTGCCGTCGAGCCGGGCGGAGCCGGTCTCGACGCCTCGTCACCGTTCTATGTCGCGTCCATCGCGAAGCAGTTCACCGCCGCTTCCATCGCCCTCCTGGTGCACGATGGCGTGGTCGGTCTCGAGGACCCAGTGCGCCGGTGGCTCCCGGAGCTCGGATCCTCGTGGGCGCAGGTCCGCCTGCACCACCTCGTCGAGCACGCTGCGGGGTTGGCCGACTCCAACGAGCTCGATCGACGGGCCGGCTTCACCGTCGACAGCCGCTCCACGACGGCGCAGCGGGCGGCGGCCATCGCCGGCTCCACCGTGGAGAGTCAGCCCGGAGCGGTGCACCGCTACAGCAACCACGGCTACGTGCTGCTGGCCGAGATCGTGGAGCGAGCGACCGGGGAGCGGCTCGGAGACTTCGCCCGGCGGCGGATCTTCGAGCCCTTGGCGATGTCGGGCACCGGGTTCCTCGACGTCGGCGGCGGCCCGCAGTCCGTCCCGGGCTGGGCGGACGGCGTGCGGCGGGTCACCGTTGGCTTCACGTGCGTGGGGGACGGGGGACTGGTGACCACGATGGCCGACCTGGCCAGGTGGGACCGGTGGCTTCCCTCGTCACCTGTTGCCCCGCTGATGCTCGGTGACCGGCCCCTGATGTCCGACGGAAGGGTGGCCCACGATGCATGGGGCATATCCGTCCGCTCCCATCACGGGGTCCGCATCGAGAGCCATGGAGGGTCCATCGACGGCTATCTCTCGTCGTGCGTTCGCTTCCCTGCCCAGGGAGTGTCCGTCATCGTGCTGGCCAACACGGATGAGTACGGCATCGAAGGGTTCGGGGCGCGGATCCATCGCTTCGCCGACGCGCTGCTCGACGGTCGGCTCGACCTGGCCGAGCCCCCGTGGACAGAGACCCACGGACGACCGGTGCAGGGCTGACTGCTTACGTCACTCGAACCAGACCTCGACCATGTAGCCGTCGAGATCGCGGGCGAAGACAAAGGGGAAGCCGGGCGCGAACTCGCCGCGCTCGTCGATGCTGCCCCCCGCCTCCTGGATGGCGTCCACCGCCGCATCGATGTCCACGGGCCGCACGAGTCGGAACCCGAGATGGGTGATGCCCCCGGCCACGCCGACGCCGGTCGTCGCCCGTTCGAAAGCGAGGACGTCGTGGCGGCCCGGCGTGTGCAGCTCGATCTTTTCGCCGTTGTCCCAGGCGACCGTGCAGCCGAACACGTCGACGTAGAACTGTGCCGACCGGACCGGGTCCGACACGGACAGTGCGAGGTGCGTCAGCCCGTACGTCTCGACCATCTCGTCCTCCTCGTTGGTGCGGTGGCTTCAGGCGGTGATGCGGTCGATCTCGGCGCGGTCCTCGTCGGTCAGCTGCCAGGCCACGGACTCGGCGTTCGAGCGCACCTGTTCCGGCTTCGTCGCTCCGGCGATGACCGAGCCCATGGCCGGCATGGTGGCCAGCCACGACATGGCCAGCTCCAGGACGGTGTGTCCGCCCGACTCGGCCATCTGGGTGAGGGCCTCGACCTTGTCGAAGACGCGATCGCTCATGGCCCGCTCGCGGCGGTCGGCCGGGGTGCCGGCCAGGCGGGTGCCCTCCGGCGGCTCCTCGCCGCGCTTGTACTTGCCGGTGAGCATGCCGCTGGCCAACGGGAAGTAGGGGAGGATCTTGAGATCGTGCTGCTGGCTGGCGGCGACGAGCTGGGCATCGCCCTTGCGCTGCAGCAGGTTGAGCTGGTTCTGCACGGTGACGAAGCGGGCCCACCCGTTGGCCTCGCTGACCTTGGCCGCCTCTTCGATCTGCTCCGGCGAGAAGTTGGAGCACCCGATCTCGCGGACCTTGCCGTCGACGACGAGCTGGTTGAGGGCGCCGAGGGTCTCCTCGATCGGCGTCTCCGGGTCGGGCCGGTGGATCTGGTACAGGTCGATGTGGTCGACGCCGAGCCGGCGCAGGCTGTCCTCTGCGCAGCTGGCCACGTAGGACGCCTTGGCCCCGCCCCCGCCCGCACCGAACTTGGTGGCGACGATGGCATCGTCGCGCCGCCCGGCCAGGGCCTGCCCGAGGTACTCCTCGGACTTGGTGCCGCCGTAGACGTCGGCCGTGTCGAACAAGGTGATGCCGGCTTCGAGGCAGACGTCCACCACCGTCTTGGTGGCGGCGGCGTCGAGGCGGCCACCGAAGTTGTTGCAGCCGAGGCCGACGAGCGAGACGGTCAGGCTGCCGAGCGTGCGAGTCTCCATGACCGCACAGTAGTGACCGCCCTCGCTGTGGGGCGGGGTGCACTGCGGGGATCGCACCTGTGCGCGAGGGTGAGCGGATGCCGGACGGATCGGTGCTGGCGCGGGTGCGGCTGGTGTGCATGTCGATGCCCGAGGCCACGGAGCGCACCAGCCACGGAGAGCCGGCGTGGTTCGTGCGCAAGGCGCCCCAGTTCGCCACGTTCGCCGATCACCACCACGACGATCGCATCGCGTTGTGGGCCGCTGCTCCGGCGGGGGCGCAGGGCGACTGGGTGGAGCGCGACCGCGCCCGGTTCTTCGTGCCTCCGTACGTGGGCGCCCGCGGCTGGGTCGGCGTGTTCCTCGACGTCGGCCCGAACGGTTCTCCCGATGAGGGCCACTGGAACGACATCGCCGAGATCATCGAGGAGGCCTATCGCGCCGTGGCGCCGAGACGGCTCACCGCCATCCTCGACGACAGAGACCGGGGTCCGGCCGAGAGCTGACGGGGGCCGGGCGCCGTCACACCGCCCGGCTACCGTCGCACCCATGACCCTCTTCGACGCGGCCGCTCCCTCGCCCGAGGTCCGCCGTGTCAGCCTCGTGCGCCTGAGCGCAGAGGTGGCGCGAGCCGCCGCCTCGGTGGGTCGGGTGGCGGTGGAGGGGGAGGTGCACCGCCCGTCGAACCGGCCCGGCGGCCGCATCTACTTCACCCTCAAAGATCGGGCCGCGCAGATCAAGGTCACCTGCCCTGCGGCCCGATCCAAGCGGTGCCGGGTGGTGGCGGGTGAACGAGTCGAGGTGTCCGGCCGGCTCGAGTGGGTGAGCGGTTGGGGTGACCTGCAGCTGGTGGCCGACACGGTTGTGCCCGTGGGGGCCGGCGCGGTGGCCGCCATGATCGCCGAGGCTCGGGCCCGACTGCTGGCCGAAGGTCTCATCGACCGTCCCCGGCGGGGCCTGCCGCGGCTGCCCTTGGCCATCGGCGTCGTGTGCGGGAGCGACGCTGCCGTGCGCGCCGACATCGAGTCGGTGGTGGCCGCTCGCTTCGCCGGCTACCCACTCCACTTCCGAGAGGTGCCCGTGAGCGGGCCGAGCGCGGCCGACGCCATCATCGAGGCCCTGGTCGATCTCGACCGTCGCTCGGAGGTGGAGGTCATCATCCTGGCTCGTGGCGGCGGGGACGCCACGCAGCTCCTGCCCTTCAGCGACGAAGCGCTCTGCCGGGCCATCTGCGCGTGCTCGACGCCGGTCGTTGCCGCCATCGGGCATGAAGGCGACCGGCCGCTCTGCGACGAGGTAGTCGATCTCCGGTGCGGCACGCCGTCGTTGGCCGCCGCCGCGGTCGTGCCCGACCGGGAGACGCTCGAGGTCGGCCTGGCTGCGCAGCGGGCTCGCGCCACCACGGTGCTCGAGCGCCGGTACGCCGATGCCACCCGCCAGCTCTCTGGCATCGACCGCACCCGCGCCGTGACGCAAGGCTTCGCCCGAGCCGGCGCCCGGTTGCAGCAAGCCGGCAGCCACATGGCCCTCGTGCACCCGCACCGCCGGGTGGCCGGCGCCACCGCCGCACTCGACGGCGCCCGGCGGCAGATGGACGCGTTGAGCCCCGTCCGGGTGCTCGAGCGGGGCTACGCCGTCGTACGGGCAGCAGACGGCTCGGTGGTGCGGGACGCGGCCGTGCTGTCGATCGGCAGCTCGCTGTCCGTGCAGCTCGCATCGGGTCGAGCCGGTGTCCGGGTCGAAGAGGTCGTCGCATGAGCGAGGCCACCGTCGACCCTTTTACGTTGACCTTCGAACAGCTCGTCGACCAGCTCGAGCGGACCATCGAGCGCATGGCCAGCGGCGCCATCGGCATCGAAGAGGCCACCGAGCTGTACGAGCACGCGGGTCGGCTCCACACCCAGGCCGCAGATCGCCTGGCCAGCATCCAAGCACGCATCGAGCGGCTTACCGGCCCTCCGGAGCAGCCCGCGGGAGGCTGACGACCGGTGTCGGCAAGCCGTCAGAGCGAGAGGTCGGCTCGCTTGAGCGCAGCCGCGGCATCTGCCGCGCCCGAGATGGAGACGCGAGCCGCCGAGCGCCGGCCGGACAGGTAGAGCAACAGCTCGGAGGGCGCTCCGGTCAGCGCGACGGTGGCGGAGGCCTTCTTCAGCGTGCGATCCCGGCCGTCCTCGGTTCGGATCTGCACGCCGGCGGACACCCGCCGTACGAAGAGTCGCCCGATGATGCCGAGCCACTTCCAGAGCACCTCCTCCCGCGCCGCGTCGGGGGGACGGGGTTCGTCGCCGTTGGCCCGTCGAGCGTCTTCCGTGTGGACGAAGTACTCGGCGACGCTGGCGGTGGCGGGCATGAGACGTGCCAGCGGTCCCGGCGCCCGGCGCAGGCGGGCGAGGTTGGCGTCGTAGCCCTGGCTCTTGGCCACCTCCATTCGTCGCTGCGTCCAGCCGGCCAGCGCCGGCACCAGGATGCCCGGCGCGCCGGCGACATCCCGCTCCCGCACGACGAGATGGGCGAGCAGATCGTCGGTTGTCCAGCCCTCGCACAACGTGGGCGCTCCGGGTCCGAGCCGCTGGAGTGCGCCGATCAGCGCGGAGCGTTCGGCGGCGGCCACTTCGGCGGTTCCCATGAGGCGGGTCAACGCGCCCACGGCGAGGCCCATTCCGAGGGCGGGTTCAGACCAGCGCGCCAGCCACGTCGTCGGTGACCGGCGCCGCGCACGAGTGGCGCTGCTCGAAGTCGCCCGCGCTGAGCGGCCGCCCATGTAGAAACCCTTGCACCACCCCGCACCCGAGCTCTCGGAGGACGGTGAGCTGCTCCTCGGTCTCGACGCCCTCAGCCACCACCTCGATGCCGAGGGCCTGACCGATCTGGATCACCAGGTGCACGAGGTTCACCTCCTGCTGCTCGTCGAGGCGAGCTACGAACGAGCGGTCGATCTTCAGACGGTCGACAGGGAGGGACCGGAGCTGGGCCACCGAGGTGTACCCCGTCCCGAAGTCGTCGATGGCGATGCGGATGCCCTGGTCCCGCAGCTCCGACAGCCGGCTGGCGGCACCGTCGAGGTCGTTGATCAGCACGGTTTCCGTCACCTCGATGGCCAGGGCCGAGGCGGCGAGGTCGGACTGGCCGAGCGTGGCCAGCACGTGGCTGACGAACCCCGATGCGCTGATCGTGCGAGCCGACGCGTTCACCGAGAGGTGCAGGTCGGGCAGCCCGTTCCGCCGCCACTCCGAGACCTGGCGGGCGGCCGAGGCCAAAACCCACCGGTCGAGGTCGACGATCAACGGGCTCTGCTCAGCCACGGGTATGAAGGCGTCCGGCGGGCGGTAGGTGCCGTCGTCCAACCGCCAGCGGACGAGGGCCTCCACGTCCGTCAACCTGCCGGTGCTCGTGTCGGTGAGCTGCTGGTAGTGCACTTCCAGGCGATCGGCCTGGATGGCGACGCGAAGCTCGTGTTCGATGCGGCTCCGAGCCGCAACCTCACGGCGCAGGCCTTCGTCGACCACCACGAAGCGGTCCCGGCCGTTCTGCTTGGCCCGGTAGAGGGCCACGTCGGCCCAACGCAGCAGCTCGCGAGTCCCGTCCCCGGGTCGGGCGATGGACACCCCGGCACTCACCCCGACCCGATGGTGATGGCCGCTCAGGCTCACGGGTGCCGCCAGGCCGCGGATCACCGACGCGGCGAAGGCCTCGGCGTCGGCCGGCGCCGCCACCGAAGCGGCCACGATGAACTCGTCTCCCCCGAGTCGGGCGAGGACCGCCGGCACGGGCGCGATGTGCGTCAGCCGCTCCGCTGTGGTGGTGAGCACCGCGTCGCCGAAGCTGTGGCCGAGTGAGTCGTTGATCTGCTTGAAGCCGTCGAGGTCCATGAACATCACGACGACGACACCTTCGGGCCGCTCGAGCAGCGTGCTCAGCGCGGCGATGGCGCCACGTCGGTTCAACAGGCCGGTCAGGCTGTCGTGGGTGGCGTCGTGCAGCAGCTGCTGTTGCAGCTCCTGGCGGTCTTGGATCGATCGGGCCAGCCTGTGCACTGAGCGGTCGAGCAGCTCGGCCAGCTCTCCGGGCACGCGGGCGGCCAGGGCGGCACCGATGTCCCCGGCCGCCAGCGCCGTGGCCTTCTGCTCGAGGGCGCCGAGCGTGGCCACTGCCTCGTTGACGCTCTGGGTGACCACCACGACCTCGCGGGGACCGGCCAGGGGCAGCGGGTCGGAGGTCAACCGGCCGTGCGACAGATCGACGGCGCGCCGCTCCAGCCGCGCCAGGGGCGCACGATCGACGATGCCACGCCCAGGGCGAGGGCGATGCTGGCCAGTGACAACACGACCAGGGCAAGGAGGAACTGCTGGTACTCCGTGCGGGCACGGGCACCCACCTCGACCGCCTCCGCGTGGGCTTGGTCCGCCGTCGAGGCCAGCAAGGCGCGCAAGAGGTCCTCGCGAGCCAGGCCGGCTCGGAAGGTCTCACCGAGCCCGGCGATGTCCAGCTCTCCACCGGTGGCCCGCCCGGCCAAGAGCCGGTCGAGGGCCACGTCGTATGCGTCGTAGCCGGCCACTGCTCGAAACGACCCGCTGGGCTGCTCACCCTGGATGATGGTCAGCCGTTGCAGCTGCTCCTGATAGAGAGCGGTCAGCAGCCGTACATCGCGCTCCTTGCTGCTGCTCCCGGTGATTCCTGGGAGCACGGTGTCGGCCGAGCTCCCGAGCTGTTCGGACGCGATCTGGTAGAGCGCGGCCCCTCCCTCCAGGCTGCGGATCGAGTGGGACAGGCCGGGCGTCTGCGGAGTCTCCGAGCTCGACGTCGTCAGGTGCTGGGTCTCGGTCGACCAGCGTCGCTGCGCCGCCTCCGTCAGGGCCCCGTAGTAGCGCTCGACCTCGGCCCGGCCACTGCCGCTGTCCACCAGGCCACGGATCCGGGCCAGCTCATCCGGTCCGCCCCGGCCGGCCAGCAACCCATGAAGCCCTGCATCGCGGTCGGCTTCCTGTCGGACGAGCAGCAAGGTCTCCGTCACCTGAAAGCCCAGCAGTGCACTCGTCTGGTCGATGCTGACGCCGAATTCCTGGCCGCTCGTGGCTGCGGCCGTCAGGCGCTGCTCGTCGCTCGCGAAGATCGCGGTGTTCAGGGTCGTCACGGAGAGGTCGACTTCGCGAGCGAGGTGATCCGCCCGGTCGGCCACGTTGCGACGCTGCAGGGCACCCTGGCCGCCGAAGAACATGAGGGCCAGCGTCGGAATGAGGACCAGGCCCACCAGGCGGGCGCGCATGGCAGAGGCGTCGGTGACCCTGCGCAGACGTCTGGCGCTCACACCGCCCTATCGGCCGTCCGCACCGCTCGTTGTAGTGGTCGGGTGGAATGCCCCAAATCCGGCTTCCGAAGTCCTCGGTCGGAGGGGGCCTTTGCCGCGCTCAGCACCAGACCTCGGTGAAACAGCGGTCCCGCCGGCGGCCGGCGGCATACGGGCCCCACACCCCCAGGGCCGTCGATCGGGTGCGCTCCGTCCAGGCCAGCACTGAGGGCTCCGCAATCCGGCGGACGACCTGGCGGATCGCCCCTTCGTAGACGGAGTACCCCGTCCACGTGCCCGGGTAGTCCTTGGTCGAGCCGGTCTCGGCCACGAGCAGGCCGCGCCGACGGTGCAACCGGTGCCGATGACTGTGGCCGGTGGAGACCATGGTGTTGGGG
>Ga0136611_10002953_pt1 | contig 11899 bp, 13 predicted proteins | sample AntDrymUQ2232306_2_FD_106645 | JGI IMG/M metagenome (GOLD analysis project Ga0136611, IMG submission 106645) | Polar desert sand microbial communities from Dry Valleys, Antarctica - metaG UQ223 (23.06) | ecosystem: Environmental > Terrestrial > Soil > Desert | place: Antarctica: Dry Valley... | reverse complement strand
AGGGCGTCCCCGAACAGCGCCCGGCCGGAGACCGCCAGGTCCACGCCGGTGAGCAGCAGTGCGCCGCTCATCGCGACGCCGATGCCGACCCACACCGCGCGTCCCACCGGCACGCCGCGCGCGACGGACAGCAGCGCCGCCCACACCGGCTGGGTCGCCACGAGGGCCGTCGCGCTCGCCACGCTCGTGTAGCTCAGCGACGGGATCCAGGCGGCGAAGTGCAGCGCGAGAAACAGCCCGGCCAGCAGGGTGAGCCGCCGCTCACGACCATCCAGCGAGCGGAGCTCGTCGCGGCAGGTCAGCAGCACCGCCGGCACCAGGACCCCAGCCGCCATCGCGTTGCGCCAGAAGGCGATGGCCATCGCCGGCACGGCAGCCGCGGCGATGAGCGGACCGGACGTGCTCACCGCGACCAGGGCGATGGTCATCACGACGGCGTCGGCGCCCTGCGGCCGACCGACCGGCGCGAGCTCGCTGCGCGGCTTCGCGGGGGCAGTCACGGGAGTGAGCCTAGGGAGAGCTGTCGCCCCACGATGACCGGTCCCAGCAGACCGGGTTCGGTGGGCCAGCTCAGGCGTGCCAGGCTCTGGCCGTGCCGCTGTCCACGCTGGTCGCCGAGGCGACCCGCCGCTCCGGGGTCCTGTGGGTCTCGGCGCCGACCGTCGCACCGACCCTGGTCTGGCACGTCTGGCACGACGGGGCGGCGTACGTCGTGTGCGGCGGTGACGAGCAGCAGCTGCCCCCACTCGGGCCCACCGCCACCGTCGTCGTGCGCGGGACCGCCGGGGCCCGCGTCGTCGAGTGGACCGCCTGCGTCGAGGTGGTCGGAGCCGGTAACCGGTGGGACGAGATCGTGCCGCTGCTGGCGGTCGAGCGACTCAACTCCGCCTCGGTCGAGGACCTGCCGGCGCGCTGGGCAGCGAGCAGCACTGTCCTGCGCCTGTCCCCCATCTGACCGGGCCCGACGACCTCAGAGCAGCGTCGACGCACCCAGGACGATCAGGCCGACGACGCCTGCGATCAGGAGGTCGACCGCGAGGCCCTCGCGACACCGGGCAGCCAGCCCCGCCAGCAGCAGCAGGGCCACCACGGCCAACGGCACTGCGTGGCCGCCGAGCGCGTTCGTCGCGAAGGTCACGCCGACAGCCACCGACAGCACCAGGCGCACCGGTCCCGGACGCGACGTCACGGCACGACCCACCAGCAACGCCCCCAGCAGGAGGTAGAGCCCGGCGTACCAGATCCCGTGACCCGCCAGCTCGTCCCAGAAGAACGCCGTGTCGCTCTGCTGCCGCTCGGCGATGCTGTTCGCGGCCAGGTGGATGCCGTGGCCCTGCACGTACAGCAGCAGGCCGACCACGCCCACGACCTGCGCCGTGCGCGGCACCGCGAGCAGGGCGACTCCGGCGGCGGCGACCAGGGCGTACGGCAGGAGCAGGTCCAGCAGGTCGGCGGCCTGGATGTCGCCGAGCTCACCGAGCGGGGCGGTCAGGGTGCCCAGGTGGTGGCCGACCGCGACGACGGCGAGCAGGGCGGTCCAGGCCCCTCCCGTCCGGCGCCGGGTGGCGGGCTCGGTGCCGGCGGCCACCGAGCCGGTCACGGGCGGCGGATCCAGCCGGACGCGACCGGGACGACATCCCCGCTGACCGTACACGAGACCGCCTGTCCGGCCACGGCAGTCACAGTGCAGACCAGCCGCGACGGGCGCCCGATCTCGACGCCCTGCACGACCTCGTACGCCGTCGCGCCGTCGCCGGCCACCGCTGCGGACGCGACCAGCCAGGCGCCGAGGGCGAGCGCGGCCGACCCGGTCGCCGGGTCCTCCTCGACCCCGGCCCCGACCGCAAAGACGCGGCACCGGGCAGCGCTGCCGTCCCACTCGACGACCGACACGCCGCCGTCCGTCGACGCCGCGCTCCGCAGCGCCGCCAGATCCACGGCCAGCCGCGACAGCGCGCCGGCCACCACCGGCAGCACGACGAAGCTCAGGCCGCAGGACGCCTCCCGCGGCGTGCCGGCCAGGTCGTCCGCGGCGAGCCCGACCGCGGCCAGCAGGGCCGCCGCGTCGACCCCCGGCCCGGCAGACGGGACGCCGCCGGTCAGCGTCACCGGTCCGCCGTCAGGCGCGACCTCGAGCGGCAGCAGCCCGGCGCCGCACGACTGCACGACCGTCCCGGGCTGCAGGACGCCCCGCTGCGCGAGCACCCAGGCCGCACCGACCGACGGGTGGCCGGCGAACGGCAGCTCCATCACCGGCGTGAAGATCCGCAACCGGTAGTCCGCGCCGTCCGTCGCCGCCATGGGGAAGGCCGTCTCAGACAGCTGGAACTCGTCCGCCAGCGCCTGCAGTGACGCGGTGTCCAGGTCGTCCGCGCCGAGGACCACGGCGAGCGGGTTGCCGGCGAAGGCGGTGTCGGTGAAGACGTCGACGACCTCGTACTCGAGGCGCTCCCCTGCCCGATCCATCAGGGCATCGTCATGCCGCCGTCGACCGGCAGGGTGATGCCGGTGACGTAGGACGCCGCGTCGCTCGCGAGGAACACCCCGACCGAGGCGAGCTCGGCCGGGTCGCCGAGGCGTCGCGCCGGCGTGCTGGACATGACGTGCTCGGTCTCCTTGGGGTCCAGCTCGTCGGTCATCTCGGTCGGGAAGTAGCCGGGGGCGATCGCGTTCACGCGGATGCCCTTGCGCCCGGTCCACTGCGCAGCGAGGTCGCGGGTCAGCCCGATCAGCCCCGCCTTGGACGCGGCGTACGCCGCCTGCGGCAGCGCCCCCGGGTGCAGCCCCAGCACGCTGCTGATGTTGATGATCGACCCGCCGTCCACGGCGGCGCGCGCGAAGGCCTGGGCCATCCAGTAGGCGCCGTTGAGGTTCACGTCGATCACGCGCAGGAACTCCGCGGGGGTCTCGCGGGTGGCCGGCTTGGCCCAGCCGAGCCCGGCGTTGTTGACCAGCACGTCGACCCGGCCGAACACCTCGACGGCCTCGGCGATCAGGGCGGTGCACTGCTCAGGGTCGGTGACGTCGGTCTGCAGGTGGGCGTACCGGCGGCCGGCGGCCTCCACGAGCCTGCCGGTCTCGGGCAGGCGGTCCACCCGCCGTGCGCCCAGCACGACGTCGGCGCCCGCCTCGGCGAACGCCTGGGCGAAGGCCACACCGAGCCCGGAGGAGGCACCGGTCACGACGACGACCTTGTCGTCGAGGCGGAAGCGGTCGAGGACGGTCATGCGGGCTCCCTAGGACGGCGATCGGTGGGCGCATCGTGCCCCACGGGGGACGGCTGCCGTCACCGGTCCGGGGCCGCCCCCGGCGGTAGCCTGCGCGCCGTGAGCACCGGCCCCCGCGTCTTCGTCGCCAGAGTCGCCGGCCTGCCCGTCTTCGATCCCAACGGCGACCAGGTCGGACGCGTCCGGGACGTCGTCGTGGCGCTGCGGATCGGTCGCGACGCGCCCCGCGTGCTGGGGCTCGCGGTCGAGATCCAGGCTCGCCGGCGCATCTTCGTGCCGATCGGACGGGTCACCTCGATCGATCCCGAGGCCGTCGTCCTGACGACCGGCACGGTGAGCCTGCGCCGGTTCGAGCAGCGACCGGGTGAGACGAGCGTGCTGGCCGAGCTGCTCGACCGCTCGGTGACGGTGCTCGCCACCGGTGAGACCGCGACCGTGCTCGACCTGGCCATGGAGCAGGGGCGCAACGGCGACTACCTGGTCACCCGGGTCGCGGTGCGCAAGGGCAGCGCAGGCGGGCTGCGCGGCCGCCGGCGCGGCGAGGTCGTGCAGCTCGCGTGGGACGAGGTGAGCGGCTTCTCCCTGCCCGAGGACGGACAGGGAGCGGCCAACCTGCTCGCCGTCTTCGAGAAGCTGCGGCCCGCCGACCTCGCGGGCGTCATGCACGACCTGTCGGGCAAGCGCCGCGCCGAGATCGCCGCCGCCCTGGACGACGAGCGCCTGGCCGACGTGCTGGAGGAGATGAGCGAGGACGAGCAGGTCGAGCTGCTCGGCGGGCTGGAGGACGAGCGCGCGGCCGACGTCCTGGAGGCCATGGCGCCCGACGACGCCGCCGACCTGCTCGGTGAGCTGCCGGCGGCTGAGGCCGAGCGCCTGCTCGAGCTGATGGAGCCCGACGAGGCCGGACCCGTACGCAGCCTGCTCGCCTACTCCGACGACACCGCCGGCGGTCTGATGACGCCCGAGCCGGTGATCTTGCCGCCCAACGCCACCGTCGCGGAGGCCCTCGCCCGCATCCGCAACGCGGACCTGTCCCCGGCTCTGGCCGCGCAGGTGTACGTCACCCGCCCGCCGTACGAGACCCCGACGGGCCGCTTCCTGGGCACCGCCCACTTCCAGCGGATGCTGCGCGAGCCGCCGTCCGCGCTGGTGTCGAGCATCGTCGACACCGACGTCGACCCGCTGCAGCCGGACTGCCCCCTGGCAGACGTGACGCGGCACCTGGCGTCGTACAACCTGGTCGCCACCCCGGTCGTGGACTCCGAGCAGCGCCTGCTCGGGGCGGTCACCGTCGACGACGTGCTCGACCACGTGCTGCCCCAGGGCTGGCGCGACAGCCGCGTCCGCAAGCCGGCCCAGAGCCGTGGCTGAGCGCGCCGCGCGCCGGGTCCGGCTGGACACCCCCCTCGAGCCGCGCCGGAGCCTGCGCCCGCACTACGACCCCGACGCCTTCGGCCGGGTGTCGGAGCAGATCGCCCGGTTCCTGGGGACCGCCCGCTTCCTCGTCTACCTGACCGGCCTGGTCGTCGTGTGGCTGCTCTGGAACACCTTCGTCCCGGAGGTCCTGCAGTTCGACCCGCGGGCCACCAACTTCACCCTGCTGACGCTGATCCTGTCGCTGCAGGCGTCGTACGCCGCACCGCTGATCCTGCTGGCGCAGAACCGGCAGGTCGACCGCGACCGCGTCGCCTCGGACGAGGACCGGGCGCAGAACGAGCGGCTGCAGGCCGACGTCGAGTACCTCACCCGCGAGGTCGCCTCGCTGCGCCAGTCGATCGGTGAGGTCGCGACCCGCGACTTCCTGCGCGAGCAGCTGCGTGAGGTCACCGAGGAGGTCCTCGCCCGAGGGCAGAACACCTCTCTCGGCGCCGAGCAGGCGCTGCACGACCAGGCCGCCAACCGCTCCCGCGAGGAGCGCGAGCGCCGCGCGGAGCGCAAGAAGCGGCGGGCCGCCAAGGCACGTGCGGAGTCGAGGCCCGAGGAGCCGGCGCTGCCGAGCCTCGGCGAGCCCTTCGTCGGCGAGGACGACCGGGACTGACAGGCCGTCCGGCGCTGCCGGGGCGGGCTACAGGGCCCGCAGGAGGGCGGCGGTCGCGGCGGCGGCGACCACCACGAGCAGGAACGGCGCCCGCAGGAGCACCAGCACCAGGGCGACCGCCAGCCCCGCGGCCCGGGCGTCGAGCACCAGCGACCGGTCCCCGGCGAACGCCTGCACGACCACGAGCGCCGCCAGCAGCGGCAGGGGCAGCAGGACCGCGGCCCGCTGCAGGCGCTCCCGCTCCAGCATGCCGGCCGGGACCGACCAGCCCGCCAGCTTCAGCGCGAAGCAGCCGGCCGAGGCCAGCAGGACCGCAGCCCAGATCACCGGCGCACCAGCAGCGGGACCACGGCCAGCCCCGCGAGCAGGACCGGGACGCCGGGCGGGGTGAGCGGCACGGCGACGAGGGCCACGAGCGCCCCGGCGACGGCGACCGCCAGCAGACGACGGGCCCGCACCTGCGGCGCGAGCAGGGCCAGGAACGCCGCCGGCACCGCGGCGTCGAGCCCGAGCACCGCGGGGTCGCCGAGCCGCGCCGCGCCGATCGCGCCCAGCAGGGTCGCGAGGTTCCACAGGACGTACACGCTCATCCCGGTCGCCCAGAACGCCGTGCTTGACAGCGGGTTCGGTGCGGCTGTCGCCATCGCGGTCGTCTCGTCGATCGTGAGCTGGGCCGCCAGGGCCCGCCGCGGTCCGCGCAGCGGCAGCAGCGAGGACAGCCGCACCGCGTACAGCGTGTTGCGGCTGCCCAGCAGCAGCGCTCCGGCGACCGCCGCGACGACGCTGCCACCGGCACCCAGGACGCCCACCAGCGCGAATTGCGAGGCCCCGGTGAATACGAGCAGGGACAGGGCGCTGGCCTGGGCCGTCGACAGCCCTGCCGTGATCGCCGCGGCGCCGAAGGACAGGCCGTACGCACCGACGGCGACCCCGATCCCGACGGCGTCGCGGACCACAGCCCGCCGAGCCGCCGGGTCGACCCCGACCCCGGCGTCGCCTACCTGCGTCGTCGGGTGGCTGACACGCCGCCGGCGGCCGGCGTCCGGCGGGGATCGGCGGGCGGGAGGCCCGTCGGCCGGCTCGCTCAGGGGGCGTCCGGGCAGGCGCCGGGCAGCCCCGGGCAGGGCAGCGCGCCGTCGTCCACCAGCTTGCCGAGCAGCGCGGACAGCTGATCGACCTCCTCGGCGGACAGGCGCCCGGTGACGTGCTCGGCGACCCCCCGCAGGTGCGTCGGCCAGGCCGCGCGCAGCCGCTCCAGGCCGGCCTCGGTGAGCACCGCGAGGGTGCCCCGGGCGTCGCTGGGGCACGCCTGGCGGCTCAGCAGGCCGTCGCGCTCGAGCCGGTCGGCCAGCCGGGTCAGCCCCGAGCGCGAGAGCAGCACCCGGTCCGCGAGCTCGGTCATGCGCAGCCGCCGCTCGGGCGCCTCCGACAGCTGCACCAGCACGTCGTAGGACGCCAGCGGGAGGTCGTGCTCCAGCAGCAGCTCGGCCTCGAGCCGGCGCACCACGGTGGCGTGCGCCCGCAGGAAGGTCCGCCACGCCGTCAGCTCGGCGGTGGACAGCCCAGCCGACGTGGTCATGAGTCCAGCGTAGTTGCGCGCGCACACCACGGGACCCCTGGCGTCCACCTGGGCCACCCCGCCCGTCCACCGCGCGCTGACCCTGCGCCGTCCTGCCGCGCACCGGTCACTAGCCTCGTGCGCGTGAGACCTGCCAAGGACTTCTTCCGCCCGCTCGCCGTCGGTGCCCCCGAGCCGCTCAGGGAGGTGCCCTGGCGCCCGTCCCGGATGATCCACTTCTTCGACCCGTCGAACCCCAAGATGGTCGCGAAGGTCCCGGACATCGCGGCCAAGGTCGACGTGCTGCTGGGCAACCTCGAGGACGCCGTGCAGGCCTCCAACAAGCAGGCCGCTCGCGAGGGGCTGGTCGAGGTGGCCCGTACGGCCGAGCTCGGCGACGCGCAGCTGTGGACCCGGGTGAACGACCTCGGCAGCCCCTGGGTGCTCGACGACCTCACGACGCTGGTGCTCGAGGCAGGTGAGAAGCTCGACGTGATCATGGTCCCCAAGGTCGAGGGACCGGAGGACATCCACTACGTCGACCGCCTGCTCGCCCAGCTCGAGGCCAAGGCAGGTCTGACCCGCCCGATCCAGGTCCACGCGATCCTTGAGACCGCGCGCGGGATGGCCTCGGTCGAGGAGATCTGCGGGGCCTCCCCCCGCATGCAGGGCATCTCGCTCGGCCCGGCCGACCTGGCCGCCAACCGGCGGATGAAGACCACGCGCGTGGGCGGCGGCCACCCGGGCTACCTGGTGCGCACCGACCCCACGGACGACGACGCGCCGCGCCAGACCTTCCAGCAGGACCTCTGGCACTACACCGTCGCCCGCATGGTCGACGCCTGCGCCATGCACGGGATCTACGCCTACTACGGCCCGTTCGGCGACATCAAGGACGTGGAGGCGTGCGAGGACCAGTTCCGCAACGCCTACCTGCTGGGCTGCGTCGGCGCCTGGTCGCTGCACCCCGTGCAGATCGACATCGCCAAGAAGGTGTTCTCCCCCGAGCCCGCCGAGGTGGCCTGGGCCAAGCGGGTCGTGCAGGAGATGGGCGAGGACGGTCGGGGCGCCGTCATGATCGACGGCAAGATGCAGGACGACGCGACGTACAAGCAGTGCAAGGTCGTCCTGCAGCTCGCGTCGCAGCTCGCCGCCCGCGACCCCGAGCTCGCTGCGGCGTACGCGCTGTGACCGCCGGGTCGGACGTGCAGGTCCTGCGATCCGCGCTGTACATGCCGTCCTCCAACGCGCGCGCCCTGGAGAAGGCCAAGACGATTCCCGCCGACGCCATCATCTTCGACCTCGAGGACGCGGTCGCCCCCGACGCCAAGCAGACCGCCCGGGCGCAGGCCGTGGACGCGGTGCGCAGTGGGGCGTACGGCAAGCGCGTGCTGACCATCCGCTGCAACGGCCTGGACACGCCCTGGGGCGAGGACGACCTGCTGGAGGCGGCCACCTCCGGCGCCACCGCCGTGGTGGTCCCCAAGGTCAGCGGCGTCGACCACCTGGCGCAGGTCGTCGCGGTCCTGGACAAGGCCGGCGCCCCCGACGACCTCGCCGTCTGGGCGATGATCGAGACGCCGACCGCGGTCCTGGACGTCCGCGCCATCGCCGCCGTCGACCGTGTCCGCGTGCTCGTACTGGGTACCAACGACCTGGCCAAGGAGCTGCGCGCCGCGCTTGTGCCCGGACGCGCCCCCCTGCTGCCGCACCTGGCGACGACGCTGCTCGCGGCCCGCGAGGCCGGCATCGCAGTGCTGGACGGCGTCTACAACGACGTCAAGGACGCCGAGGGCTTCGAGGCCGAGTGCGTGCAGGGCGTGCAGATGGGCTTCGACGGCAAGACGCTCGTGCACCCCACGCAGGTGGAGCCCGCGAACCGGCTGTGGGCACCGAGCCCGGACGAGGTCGCGTACGCCGACCGCATCATCGCGGCCTTCGACGAGGCGGCCGCGGCCGGCAGGGGCGTCGTCACGGTGGACGGCCGGATGATCGAGAACCTGCACGTCGACACCGCGCGGCGCACGCTCGCGGTCGCCGCGGCCGTCGCCGAGCTCGGCTGACGGCTCCAGCGCGGGCGGCCGGCTGGAGCGGTCGGGCGTACGGTTGAAGGGTCCCGTGACGACCCGCCGGGACTCAACCGAAGGACTGCGTTGACCACAACCACTCCCGCCCCGACCCCTACGGCCGAGCAGCTCACCGCAGCGCTGTCGACCGTGATAGACCCCGAGATCCGCCGCCCGGTGACCGAGCTCGGCATGGTCAAGTCGGCCGAGGTGGGGCCGGACGGCGTCGCACGGGTCGCGATCTTCCTGACCGTCAGCGGCTGCCCGATGAAGGACACCATCACCGAGCGGGTCACCACCGCGGTGGGAGCCCTGCCCGGGGTCTCCCACGTGCTCGTAGAGCTCGACGTCATGAGCGCCGAGCAGCGCCAGGCCCTGCAGACGCTGCTGCGCGGTGACAACCCGGTGCGCGACATCCCCTTCGCCCTGCCCGGCTCGCTGACCAAGGTCTTCGCCGTCGCGTCCGGCAAGGGCGGCGTCGGCAAGTCCAGCGTCACGGTCAACCTGGCCGCCGCGATGGCTCAGAAGGGGCTGAACGTCGGCGTGCTCGACGCCGACATCTACGGCTTCTCGGTGCCCCGCATGCTCGGGGTGGAGCACCGCCCGACACAGGTCGAGTCGATGATCATGCCGCCGTCCGCACACGGCGTGAAGGTCATCTCCATCGGCATGTTCACCAAGGACAACACCCCGGTCGTGTGGCGCGGGCCGATGCTGCACCGCGCCCTGCAGCAGTTCCTGGCCGACGTCTACTGGGGCGACCTGGACGTACTGCTCATGGACCTGCCGCCCGGCACCGGTGACATCGCGATCTCGGTCGCCCAGCTGGTCCCCAGCGCCGAGATCCTCGTCGTCACGACACCGCAGCTCGCCTCCCAGGAGGTCGCCGAGCGCGCCGGCTCGATCGCGCTGCAGACCCACCAGCGCATCGCCGGGGTCGTGGAGAACATGAGCTACCTCGAGTGCCCGCACTGCGACGAGCGGATCGACGTGTTCGGCTCCGGCGGCGGTCAGGGCGTCGCCGCGAGCCTGTCCCAGCGCCTGGGCGCCGACGTCCCGCTGCTCGGCCAGATCCCCATCGACGTACGGCTGCGCGAGGGCGGCGACAGCGGTCAGCCGCTCGTGCTGTCCGACCCCGACGCCACCGCGAGCCGGGCGCTGCTGTCCATCAGCGAGCGGCTGTCCGGCAGGCCGCGTGGACTGGCCGGCATGTCGCTGGGTCTGTCACCCGCCAGCCGGGCCTGACCGCAGCGCCCTGGGCGCTCAGGTGGTGTCGGGGTCCCACGGAGCTGGCTCGCCCTGCGCCAGCGGGGCGCCGGCGCGCGACTCCGGCCGTCCCACCGCCGGGTCCAGATCGTCGTCCGGGTCGGAGAACAGGTGCTTTTGCACGAACGTCCGGGGGTGCAGCGAGGCGAGGTCGACGTCACCGAGCTCGGGTCCGAGCTCGCTCTTGAGGTCCTCGGTCATGCTCTTGACGTAGAGCCGGACCTTGCGCAACGTCTTGCCGGCCTCGGCCGCCATGCCCGGCAGCCGTTCGGGACCGAAGACGAACAGCGCGAGGACAAGCAGGACGACCAGCTCGCCCCAGCCTAAGCTCTCGAACACCGCGCCTCCACAGCTCGCGCAGAGCCTACGGGCGGGTTGCCGCTCCCGGCCAGGCCGGCAGCGTGAACACTCAGCGCTTGAGGTCCTGCAGCACGACGTCGGACGTGCGCTCCTGGCCGTCGCGGACGTAGGTGACCGTCACGGTGTCGCCGATGCCGTTGGAGCGGATCGCCAGGATCAGCTCGTCCACGCTCGTGACCTCGGTGTCGTCCACCCGGGTGATGAGGTCCCCGGGCTGCAGCCCGGAGCGTGAGGCGGCGCCGCCCGCGGTCAGCTCGCGTACCAGGGCGCCGCGGCGGTCGGAGTCACTGCTGACCGTCGTCGCGGACACGCCGATGCTCGGGTGGGTCGCCCGGCCGGTGCGGATGATCTCCTCGGCCACCGAGCGCGCCTCGTCGATCGGGATGGCGAAGCCGACACCGATGCTGCCGCCCGGGTCGCCGCCCAGGCCGCCGCCGCCGCCCAGGGTCGCGATGGCCGAGTTGATGCCGATGACCTCCCCTGCGCCGTTCACCAGCGCGCCACCGGAGTTGCCCGGGTTGATGGCCGCGTCGGTCTGGATGGCGTTGAACAGCGGGTTGCTGGCGCCGCCCTCGGCCGGCACCTTCACGGTCCGGTTGAGTGCGCTCACGATGCCCGTGGTGACCGTGCCGGACAGCCCGAGCGGCGAGCCGATGGCGATGACCGGGTCGCCGACGACCAGAGCGCGGGACTGGCCCAGCGAGGCGGCGGGCAGCTGGGCGCCCGTCTTGACCTGGATGACGGCCAGGTCGGTCACCGGGTCGAGCCCGACGATCTGCGCCGGCAGCTCCTGCTCCGCGCCGTCGAAGGTCACGGTGATCTCCCCGCCCTGCCCGGCGCCGGTCTCCACGACGTGGTTGTTGGTGAGGATGTAGCCGTCGCTGCGGATCACCACGCCCGAGCCGGTCCCGCGCGAGCCGCCACCGCTGACAGCGATGCTCACCGTGCTCTGCATGACCTTGGCGGCGATGCCGGCGACGGAGTCCGGCGCCCGGTCGACCGCGGCCGAGGTGCTCGAGCCGCTGCCCAGGCTGGCGGAGGGGTCCAGCAGGTCCCGCTCGCCGCCGGTGCGCGCACCCACGACGCCGCCGACGCCACCGGCGAGCAGCGCGGTGGCCAGGACCAGCGCGGCGACGCCGACGCCGCTGCGCTTGCCGCGGGGCGGCGCGGCCGGGGACCCGATCGTATCTGTGGGGGTGGCCCACGGCTGGGCGCCCGAGGCGAACGTGGCCCGTGTCGTCGGCTGGCTCCAGGGGTCCTCGGCGGTGACCGTGGGCGCCGGCTGGCCGTACGCGTCGCCCGTGGCGCTGTAGGCCGGCTGCTCGGGGTCGCGCGTCGGCGTCCCCCACTGGTCACCGCCCTCCGGACGCGACCACCAGGGGCT
>Ga0136611_10002952_pt1 | contig 11905 bp, 14 predicted proteins | sample AntDrymUQ2232306_2_FD_106645 | JGI IMG/M metagenome (GOLD analysis project Ga0136611, IMG submission 106645) | Polar desert sand microbial communities from Dry Valleys, Antarctica - metaG UQ223 (23.06) | ecosystem: Environmental > Terrestrial > Soil > Desert | place: Antarctica: Dry Valley... | reverse complement strand
CGGCATGGACACCGCCATCGCCCTCCGCACCCTGGTCTACCGCGACGGCGTCGCCTCCCTCCAGGCGGGCGGCGGCATCGTCGCCGACAGCACCCCGGACGGCGAGTTCGCCGAGAGCTTCCAGAAGATGCGGGCCCTGGTCCGGGCCCTCGAACTGGCCGAAGAGATGACGCGCGCCGGCGAGCCCGGCGCGGGAGAGGACGGCAGCCGATGATCCCGCTGCCTGACGCCGACTCCTCATGCGCCGTCGACCTCGATCGGGACGTGCCCGGCTTGGTCGCCCGCGGGGAGGTCGCCCCGTGATCCTGCCGCTCGACAACGACGACTCGTGCACCACCACCGCCTACCAAGCCCTGCCCGGGCTGGTCGCCTGTCATCGTCGCCCGTGAGGAGGTCGCCTCGTGATCCTGCTGCTCGACAACTACGACTCGTTCACGTTCAACCTCTACCAGGCCCTGCGCGCGTTGGGCAGCGAGGTCACCGTCGTCCGCAACGACGCCATCACCGTCGAGGAGATCCGGGGCCGCGTCGCCTCCGGCGAGATCGACCGGGTCGTCATTTCCCCCGGCCCCCGCACCCCGGTCGAGGCCGGTATCTCCGTCCCCCTCATCCAAGGACTCGCCGGCGCGGTCCCGATCCTGGGGGTCTGTCTCGGTCACCAGGCCATCGGCGCCGCCTTCGGGGGCGTCGTCCTCCGCGCCCCGGCCCTGATGCACGGCAAGACGTCCCCGATCCACCACCGCGGCCGGGGCATCTTCGCCGGCCTCCCGACCCCCTTCACCGCCACCCGCTACCATTCCCTGATCGTCGAGCGCGACACCCTTCCCCCCGCCCTAGAGATCACCGCCGAGACCGCCGACGGCATCATCATGGGCATCCGTCACCGCGAATTCGCCATCGAGGGCGTCCAGTTCCACCCCGAATCGATCCTGACCCCCGTCGGCAACGACCTCCTCGCCAACTTCGCCAACCCCTCCGGCCCAGCGATCTCCCACCGGGCCGAACCGGCCCTGGCCCTCGGCTATTAGGAACGATCGAAGGTGGTCAGCTCGGCGCAGGACCCGTGGGTCCTTCGATCCCGCGAGTTCAGCGGGCGCCGCGAGTAGGGCCGGACGCGGCCAGGTGTCCAGAGTCCCGTCGGGACGACCGGGACCGGGCGACGAGACGGGACGGTCCCAGACCCGGTGGTCCAATGCCCAACCAGTCCGGGATGTCCCGTCCGGGCGCGGGGCCGCGACACGTCCGGCGGACCCGGCGGACGAAGTGAAGAAGGCGACGGCGACACGAGCTGTCACGAGGTCGAAAGAAGGGAGAGGATATGGCGCGGGCGGTCGAAGAGACGATGCGGGCGACGATCGGGGCCGGGAAGGGGGCCGGTCCTTCGGACGACCCGCCCTACGATATCCGGGACGCGATCCGCGCCGTAGTCGACCGCGACGGCCTCTCTGCCGCCGCCGCGACACGCGCCATGGACGCGATCATGTCCGGCGAGGTCAGCGGCGCCCAGATCGGCGCCCTCGTCACCGCCCTCCGGCTGCGCGGTGAGACGGTCGAGGTCATCACCGGCTTCGCTCGCGGCATGCGCCAGCACGCCCTCAAGGTGACGCCCCGCCTCGATACCGGCCCCCTCGTCGACACCTGCGGCACCGGCGGCGACGCCTCCGGCACCTTCAACATCTCCACCACCGCCAGCTTCGTCATCGCCGGGGCCGGGGTCCGCGTCGCCAAGCATGGCAACCGGGCCGTCACCAGCAAGTGCGGCTCGGCCGATGTCCTGGAGGGCCTCGGCGTCGCGGTCGAACTCGCCCCCGAGGCCGTCGCCCGCTGCATCGACGAGGTCGGCATCGGCTTCATGTACGCCCCGGCCTTCCACCCCGCCATGCGCTTCGTCGGCCCCGCCCGCCGCGAGATCGGCATCCGCACCATCTTCAACGTCCTCGGCCCCCTCACCAACCCGGCCGGGGCCCGCCACCAGTTGATCGGCGTCGGCCACCCCACCATCGCCCCGACGCTGGCCGAGGTCCTCCGCGAACTCGGCAGCGCCCACGCCGTCCTGGTCCACGCCGAGGAGGGTCTGGACGAATTGGGCCTCGACGGGCCCTCGATGGTCACTGACTACGACGAGCGCCGGGGCGACATCCGCTCCTACCCGATCGCCCCAGAAGATTTTGGCCTTGCCCGCTCCACCCGCGAGGCCATCGCCGGCGGTGACGTCGCCACCAACGTGGCCATCACCCGCCGCGTCCTCGGTGGCGAGCCCGGCCCCTGCCGTGACGTCACCCTCCTCAATGCCGGAGCCGGCATCTACGCCGCCGACGCCTCCGGCAGCCTGGCCGAGGGCATCGACCTCGCCCGCCACTCCCTCGACTCCGGCGCCGCCGGCGCCGCCCTCGACGCCCTGGCCCGCATGACCCAGGACCTCGCCGCCTCGGCCGCCGGCGTCCCCGCATGACCACCCGGCTAACGACGCTTCCCGTCGCACCCGCGCCCGAGACCATCACGAGGGGTTCGCACCGCTTCGGGGCGCCTGACGACGCGGGGGCGTCGGCCCCCGGCATGGTGCGTGGCGATGCGAATGCGTCGTCCGTCGCCACGGCGGCTGGCCCCGTCGGGGCGCCGCCAGCGCGCCCGGAGAATCGGGGAACGACGATGTCCCGGGTCATCCCAGACCCGGCTTCCGCGCTCACGACGACCAGAACCCCCGGCACGGTCGGGAAATCGGGTCCTATTGGGCACCGGGGCCACCTGGGACGGGACGAACCCAACGGCCGACGCCGAGCCGTGAGCCGCCGCGACGGGCCAGGACGCGGACAGAATCGGGAGGACTCGTAGATGAGGGCTCATTCCCGGGCGGGGAAGGACGCGGGGGCCTCCCGGTCCACGGCCGCGGTGGATCCCGGTGGACCCTGGCGGTCGGCACCCAGATCCGGTATGAGTCGGGCCAATCTGGTGCGGGAAGCCAGCGAAGGAACGTCGGTGCCAGGTACCGGCGAGATGTCCACGGGATCTGGCGGCGGCGGGCAAGCCGCCATTCCAGGCCGGAAGCGTTCACGCGAGTGGGAGGGATGACCAGGATGCCGACGTCCGCCGGAAGCGCCACGTCCGAGATCCGATCTGGCTCTGGCGCCAGCCCGACCGGGGCCGCCGTCCCCACCGGCACCATCCTTGACAAGATCATCGCCCAGACGATCGACGACCTCGCCCGCCGCCAGTCCGAGGTACCGGAGTCCGGCCTGGCTCGCCGGGCCGCCGCCCGGCCCGATGCCCTTCCCCTATCGACCCTGCTCCGGGCCGTCGAGGTCGGCCTGATCGCCGAGATCAAGCGTGGGTCCCCGTCGCGAGGGGTCTTCCCGGTCGCGGTCGATCCCGCCACACTCGCCGGGGACTACATCGCGGGTGGGACGACCGCCCTCTCCGTCCTCACCGACGGACCGTTCTTCCATGGTTCCCTGGCCGATCTGGAGGCCGTCGTCGCGGTTGCCCGCTCCGCTCCCCTCCCCGTCGCCGTCCTCCGTAAGGACTTCATCGTCTCGCCCTACCAACTCCTCGAAGCCCGCGCCCACGGTGCCGACGCCGCCCTCCTCATCGTTGCCGCCCTCGAGGACGCCTCCCTCGTCGCTCTCCTCACCCGCGCCGCCGAGCTAGGCCTCACCGCGCTGGTGGAGGTCCACGACGGGGCCGAACTGGCCCGGGCCCTCGCCGCGGGCGCCACCCTCGTCGGCGTCAACAACCGGGACCTCCGCACGTTCGACCTCGACCTCGCCACGACCGAGGCCATCGCCGGACAGATTCCCCCCGGCGTGACCCTGGTCAGCGAGAGCGGCATCTTTACTCGCGCCGATGTCGAGCGGGTCCGCCGCGCCGGGGCCCACGCCGTCCTCGTCGGAGAGTCCCTCGTCACCGCCCTCGATCGCCCCGCCGCCGTCCGCGCCCTACTGACGGCCGCGCCCGATCCCGGGGCCATCCCCGCCCGGACCCCCGAATGAGGTCAATGACTCCCCCTGATGGGTCCCGGCGGCACCGATCGTGGGTGGTGGGATCGGCGGGCGGACACGAGGTCCATCCCTACGATGGGTGCCGATCATCGAACGATCCCAATCGAACATCGAGCTTGTGCCTGGACCGCCACGCCGGGCGTCCCGAGTGTGTCGGAGATCCCGCTGGCCACGGCGGGAGGACCTCGTGTCCTCCCGCCGTGGCAAACCACGGAGGTGAAGAGAGGTGAGGAACGTAGGACACCCGTCGACCGATACCACCGTGCAAGACCAGGCTGGGCCACGTGAGAGTCGGGGCGATCCAGTCCTACGTACCGATGAACACACCTGGCCATCGATCGTGGGTCGTGAGACGGTGAAACTCTGTGGCATGCGGCGGCCGGACGACGCCGCCCACGCCGCCCGGAGCGGGGCGGACCTCATCGGCCTGATCTTCGCCCCGGGGCGCCGCCGGGTGACGGTCGAGGAGGGCCGCCGGGTGGCCGAGACCGCCCGCGCCACCCGGCCGGATTCACCCCCGTTGATCGTCGGCGTCTTCGTCGATGCCCCGGCCACCGAGGTCAACGAGGTCGCGGCGGCCGTCGGGCTGGACGTGGCCCAACTCCAAGGCGACGAGTCGCCGGAGACGGTCGCGGCCGTGACCATCCCCGTCATCAAGGCCCTGCGACCGCCTCCCGGTACCACCCCCGGGGCCGTGCTGGCGACCATCGCTCCCTTCGCCGCCCTATCTCGACCCCCTCGCGCCTACCTGATCGACGGCTATGACCCGGTCGCCCACGGCGGCACCGGCCACCGCGCCGACTGGGACCTCGCCGCCACCATCGCCGGGCGCTTCCCCCTCGTCCTCGCCGGCGGACTGACGCCGGAAAACGTCGCCGGGGCCATCCGTCACGTCCGCCCCCTCGCCGTCGACGTCAGCGGCGGTACCGAGACGGACGGCACGAAAGACCCCACGAAGATCACCGGTTTCATCGAGGCGGCCCGGGCCGCATTTACGGCAGCGAGAGCGGATATCCACTCGGACATGCCCGTTGGGGACGGGTCATGACCCGCTGGAAGGTCACCCGCTTACCCGTTCACCCGGTCGTGCGAGGGTCAGCGAACGTCTTCGCTCGCGGCGGGCTCCCGATCGCTATGCTGAGCCAGAGCGTCGGCGGCGACCTTCCCGATCAGGGCCCGCAGCCAGGCGTGCTCACGGGGCGGGATCTCCTGCGCCACCGTCGGGCCTCGCGGAGGGAGAGTCGTCGAGACCCGGTAGACCCCGTTCTCACGCGTCATGAACCCGTAATCCACCAGTTCCCGCCGCAGCGTCGCCACGTCGGCGAAGATCGGCCGCAACGTGTCATTGACTACCTGCTCCGGGTATGACACGCCTGGTCGGAACCGCGTCAGGATGTGCCGGAGGACGATCACCCGCTTCTTCCGCTTCGCGGGCAGGGTGGTTAGCCGTTCCCCCTCGAAGAAATCCCGTAGGGTCTTGGCCGCCGCCCGGTCCACCGGCGGTCCCCCCTCGCCGTCGGGCTCCTCGTCCGGCTGACGGCCAACACGTCTCGCCCCGGCGGGTCCCTGGCGACCTCGCCCCGTCCCCACCGATCCTTGGCCAGCGTCGCCCGTGGCGATCGTGGCCGGGTCAACCTCTCCCGCCGCATCGCCCGCGCCGATCGCGCCGGCCGTCGCCGACGACAGTGCCCGCTGGTCCAGCGCGTAGCGGCGACTGGCCCCCGCCTCGGTCACGCTCACGAAGCCAGCCTCGACCAGCCGCGCCATGTGGTGACTGATCGTCGGTGCCGTCAGGCCGAGGGCCCGCCCCAGGTCGGCTCCCGTCATCGTCCCCTCCGCCAGCCGCCCGAGGATGCGCAGACGGGTCGGATCCGCCAGCACCCGGAACGCCGCCGCCAATCGCTCGGCGTCGAACGAAGCGTCTTCCCCCACTCGCTTACCCATCATCACCCACCCTCACGTTAGCCATTCATCGAATATTCGATAGTATGCGAAGGATGGGATGGCGTCAATCGATCGAACCGAGCTTTCACTTCCTTCCGTCAGATGTCGGGCTGGTCCAGGATTCGCACGATCTCCGTCGCGAGATACAGGCGGTTGCGCTTCTGGCCAGTGACCTCGGAGACGATGCCCTCTGCCTCCAACCGGGCGATGATAGTCCGGGCCGTTGGGTCAGACACCCCGAGTCGGGCCACGATGGCCGCGGCGGTGACGACCGGGTGGGCGAACAGGCCGTCGACGACGTGAATGACGTTCACCGACCCCCCTACTGACTGAAGCATTGACCGGTACGTATCCCAGAGCTGGCGCAGGCGCTTGCTGACGGTGAACCCTTCGTTCGCCTGCGTCTCGATGGCCGTCAGGAAGAAGGTGATCCAGCCGTGCCAGTCGCCATGCTGGCTCACTCGGAGGAGCCCATCGAGATAGTCGCCGCGGTGCCGCTCGAAGAACGGACTGAGATGTAGGAGGGGTTGTTCGAGCACCCCCCAATCTTGGAGCAGGAGGGGGAGCAGCAATCGTCCGAGGCGTCCGTTCCCGTCATCAAAGGGGTGGATGACTTCAAACTGGTAGTGAGCGACCGCCAGTCGGATGAGTAGCGAAAAGTCATCCGGCTCGGCGACGTATCGGAGGAGGTCCTCCAGCAATTCGGTCACGGCGGTCGGGGGCGGGAGGACGAAGAGCGCATTCGCGAGCGTGTCACCGGGTCGGCCGATGAAGTTCTGCCGCGTTCGAAACGCACCCCTGGTGATGGTTTGTCCACGGGCATCCCGCATCAGGATGGCGTGCATTTCGCGGATCGACGAGAGCGACAATGGCCGATCAGTGGGTCGCGATAAGCCATAGTCGAGCGCGGCGACGTAATTGGCGACCTCCCGGACGTCGGACGTCGCCTCGTTCGACCCCGCGCTGCTCTCGAACATCAAAAGTTGACCGACGTTGGCGATGGTCCCCTCGATCCGGCTTGACGCGACAGCCTCACGCCGGATCAATGGTTGGACCAGAAGGTAGGGTGGGGGAGAGTCAAGCCAAGGCCAGCGAGTTTCCCAAGGGCGAGCGAGGCCGATGCGAGGCGGGCGATGAGATTGTCGTCCTTCTCGAAGCTCGGGGGCAGCCGGTTCGGCAGGAACGCCCAGGAGTCAGATTCGCTTCGGACCAGTGTGCCGGGCGAGGATGGACGAAAGTCGTCGCATTTCACAGGCACCACCTCGCAATGACCCGCGGCGGTGCGCACCGGTGCTGGTCGCGGGTCGCGCCGTCTTGAGCGGCACGACGACCCGAGTAGTCAAGGTTCCTTGTGTACTCCGTCATTTATGAAAACATTACACCTTGAAATTTAGCATGTACGTGCTGCTCAACGTGAGCGGACCAAGGGCCCGAGGTCACTCCTCCCAGAAGGCGCGGCGGAATTCGGCGCTGTCGTAGTAGCCGACGATGCTGACGATCTGGCCCTGGCTGGTCCGGATCACCGCGACCTGTTCGGAGACCACCTCGCGACCCCACCGGTCGGAGGGCTCGCGGATCAGGAACTGCACCACCGCCCGGTCCCCCTCGCCGATCACGTCACTGACCTCCCACCGGGCCAGTGGGTAGGACGAGACCACTCCCCCGAAATAGGCCACGATCTCGTCGGCGAGGCGGACGGGCGGCTGGTGGGGAAGGGAACGGAAGCTGGCGTGGTCGGCCAGGGTGGCCCGCAACCGGCGGGGGTCCCGCCGGTCGAGGGAGAGGAAGAATTCCCGGCCCAACCCGGCCGCGTCGGCTTGCGCGGGAGACCCGGGACGGCCCGGATCGGGGGCGTCGCCTGCCGTCTCGTCTCCCCCCTCATCGGTCCCTGATCCCATCGGTCCCATCAGCGACCGGGCCGGGTACGGACCGGAACCAGGGTCAACAACTCGGCCAGCGGCACCCGGGAGATCGCCGCGATCCCCTCCCTGGCCCCGGACCGGTCGAGCATGATGTCCATGTCGGCCAGCACCGCCAGGTCGTGGGCCGCCAGGTGTTCGGCCAGGGCCCTGATGGTCCAGTTGTGTTGTTGACGGCTGGTCCCCGGACGCTCCCAGGCCGCGTCGACCAGGCTTCGCAACAGCGAGCAGGTACTTTGGCGGAGGCGGCGAAACTCGGCCATCACCTCTAACGGAATCTGCTGCCTGTCGTGGGCCTGGCTGGCCGTCGTCGGCGCGAATGGGGTCAGACGGTCGAGGTCCGGGTTGGTCTGGACGGAGATCTGGTGCATCTTGGGGAAGACCCGTCGTTCCTCGTCGCGCATCTCGAAGAGGAGACCGATCACCGATGGCTCGCCCCGACGGGTGGCCCGCATCAGGGGGGCCGGGTCGTGGATGGGGGAAAGCCAGCGGGACAGGTGGTTGATCGTGAACGAGAGGCGCAGCACCAGCGAGCCGTTGTCGAGATCCGTCACCGGTACCCCGACCGCTGGCCGGGCCGGGGTCATGTCCGGAGAACGCTCCCCGTCATCGCCGGTAGGGGCGATCACGCCCGACGGTGGCGTGTGGGTCTGGTAAGGAGTCTGGGGCTGCGCCACGCGTGTCCTCTTTCTCCGGCCCGTCCGCCGGGCGATTGGCACCGGGCGCGATCGCGCCCGGCACGGCCGGTCACGCCAGGGCGTCCCGGGCCTGCTCGCGATGCTCCGTATCGTGATCCATGATCCGGGCGACCAGCCACCGCAGCGTGATCGGGCCATGGACCTCGTGTTCTGCCGTCCGGTCCCAGGCCCCCGACGGCACCTCACGGAGTACCTCGACGAGTCCCTCCCGGAGTCGCCGGAAATTCGCCAGCGTCGCCGCGGTGTCCTGGCCCCGGTAATCCCGCTCGATCACCCAGAGTTCGTCGTCGAACGACTCCAGGAACGGCCGCTCGGTGGTCAGGACCGCCTGGACCCGCTGGGCGAAGATCTCCTCCCAATCACGGAGGTGGGGCAAGATCTCGACCACTCCCCAACCACCGTCCCGGGCGGGACGGACGAGCGCCTCTGCCGGGTGTTCGTCTAACAACCGGCCCAGGTCGCCCGGCACCGCGGCCAATGCGGCCACGATCTCCTCTGGCGATCGCTGCCCCGCCTCGGTACCCGTCGTCACGCCGACCCCCGATCCCATCGCCCGGTCGCTCGCCGCTCCCCATCGCCGCCGGTCCCCGACGCCACACCCAAACCACACCGGGAGACGGTACGGCGGAGGGTGCCGATCGGGAGATGGGAGTCGCTCACCATACGTTTATGCGGTCACGTCGAGGCCGTGCCGCCCCGTGGTCCCGGCGCGACCACACGGGACTCGCCCGCCCCCGGACCCGCCGCGTCATCTTCGACCACCAACCGGCCCGGGATCGGACCGGACGGATCGTCCATCCGCCAGACCCGGATCGCGGGGATCAGTGTCGCGAATGAGACGATCATCGCCAGCGCCATGGGATAATACGCCTCGCGCCAGTCGGTTGGCGAAGGGACGGGCGGCGTCGCCGGGTGAGAATGCACGATGGCCCCGAGTCGCCAGCCCTGGCGCTCGAATCCCGACAGCGCATCGATCACCTCTCGCGGCTCCATTGTATACCGCGTTGGGGAGGCATCGAGATTCGTGCCGGGGTAGAACGCCGTCACCCGGACCAGGCGGTGGGGTCCCGGCGGCCCGATCGCGAGCAGGCCGACCCCCTCGGCGGGCAACGCGGCTCGCAGGTGCGCGGTTACCCGGTCGAGCAGGGCGCGAGACACCACGAGCTCGTCCGGGGCGCCGTCCTCCACCGTGGCCGGGTCGTCGGGAGAGCGTGACACGGTCAACTTGTCCGGACCGCCGGGGTCCCGCTCGGAAAGGACCCTATGGACCTGACTGGATCGCATCATCACCGCCCCTGACCGCCTTGGGCACCGCCCGTCAAAAGGCACCGACCGACCAACAGCGTACCGTACCGGCCCCGGCATTCGGGCAGCCGGGCCACCCGCGGGAGGAACGATGATGAGGGACCCACGACGACGACCGCGAGAGCTGATGCGGCTGACCGCCTCGCTCGTTTTCCTCATGGCCTTGGCCAGCGGCCCAGCGGCATTCGCCGCCCAACCTTCACCGCCTCCCCCTGGGTCCGGCACCCCGCTCGTCGTGGACGACCCGACCCTGTACGGACCAGTCCTTCGCCCGTATCGCCAGGCCGTGATCGAGGAGACGGCGGGCACGCTCTCCCACTATGCCATCGACGCCACGGTCGAATCGGCGACGGAGACCCGACCGTGGCGAGTCTCCGGGACGGTCGCGATGGACTTCGTCAACGCGGGCGACGAACCACTCGATGCCGTCTACTTCCGGCTCTATGCCAACGACGCCCGCTATGCCGAGGGCGCCATGCAGATGCGGCAGGTCACCGTCGATGGCCGACCGGCCGAGACGGTCCTGAGCCAGGCCGACACCGTCGTCGAGGTCCCGCTGCCCACCGCGCTTGGTCCGGGGGAACGAGTCGCCATCGACTACCTGTTCCGGACCGCCGTCCCGACCGCCCCCGCCCAGAGCTACGGGCTGTTCAGTTACCAGCCGGAGGGGGGCACGCTGGTCCTCGCCCACTGGATGCCGTCCCTCGCCGGACGTGACGCGACCGGCGAGTGGAACCTCGAAATGCCGAGCACGTTCGGAGATGTGATCTTTTCCAACACCGCTCTCTTCGAAGCGGAGATCATGGCCCCCGAGGACCTGGTCCTGGTCAGCACGGGCACGGCGGAGACCGGGGCGGTGAACGACGGCACGATCCTGCACCGCATCGTCACCGGGCCAGTCCGCGACTTGACGATGGTACTGGACGACGACTACGAGGTCGCCACGGTCGAGGTCGACGGCACCCGCGTCCAGTCGTTTTACAACCCCGAGCACGCCCGGGGCGGCGAGTTGGTCCTCGAGTACGGCGCCCGGTCCCTCACCCTGTACAACGAGTTGTTCGGGCCCTACCCCTATGAGGAGATGGACCTGGTCGACCTCACGGTCCGCAATGGCGCGGCCGGGGTCGAGTTCCCCCAGTTGATGTTCATCGGCGGGTCGTACTACGACCAAGAACGCGATTTCCCGGACGAGCCCCCCACGGTGGACGACCCGCCCACGTTCCTCGAAACCATCGTCGTCCATGAGGTCGCCCACCAGTGGTTCTTCGGCCTGGTCGGTAACGACCAATACGACCACGCCTTCATCGACGAGGGACTGGCCAACGACATGTCGACCGATGTGTTCTACACCGCCGCCTACGGCCCCGAAGTGGGGGCGACCGAACGGGTCAGACAACTGGAGGGCCCCTACCTGGACCGCCTGTTCGGGGCCGGGGACGTCATCGTGGACCAACCGACGGACACCTTCCCGAGTGAAGGGGCCTACGTGGTCGCGGTCTACAGCAAGGCTGCCTTGGGGTTCCAGGCGCTCCGGTCGGAGATCGGGGATGACGCCTTCTTCGCCGCCCTGGCTCGCTACGTCGCCGAGTACCGGTTCGAGGTCGCCACCCCGGAGGACCTGCTCGCCGCCTTCGAGGCCGAGTCCGGGCAGCAACTCGACGAACTCTGGCGCCACTGGTTCGAGGCGGCCGAAGGCACCGAGGACTATGACCCCGAGGACCTGGATCGGGTCCCGTCCCTGGGCCGGGTCAGGTGACCGACTCGCCCGGAGGACGCCCTATCCCCGGGCCGGACGCGGAGATCATCACGTCTCGTCGGCCGGACGCCCGCCCAGCCGTCGGACCGTCACCGGCCCCCTCGTCCGGCAATGCTCCCTGGCCCAAATCCGGGGATCGAATGGGAGCCGGTCCATCCGATCCGGGCGCCGGACCCATTCACCTACCGCCCGGACCAGCGCCGGGAGATTCCTCGAGTGCCCGTCGCCGGCACGGCGACTGGCGGTCGTGGCGACCGTCCTCGCTTACCCTGACCGCCCTGGCGATCG
>Ga0136611_10002951_pt1 | contig 11907 bp, 9 predicted proteins | sample AntDrymUQ2232306_2_FD_106645 | JGI IMG/M metagenome (GOLD analysis project Ga0136611, IMG submission 106645) | Polar desert sand microbial communities from Dry Valleys, Antarctica - metaG UQ223 (23.06) | ecosystem: Environmental > Terrestrial > Soil > Desert | place: Antarctica: Dry Valley... | reverse complement strand
AGAAAAAAACAGCAGACAAAAACCAAGCCCCTTAAACTTACACTTTTAACCCGGTCAAGCCGAACTGTAGAAGTTTCTAACTCAAGCCAGCTTCAGGCCCATACCTGGATTGGAAAATACTAGAAAGGATTAAAATCGACGATTCGGAGAGGGTCTTATCGGCATACAATTCCATGCCGACCCTCACGCAGTGGATCAAGCAACGACGACAACCCATTGTCATCAATTAAATGCAACATTTCGAGCAGGCAACCAATTTGTCTAGTGGGGAACCCTTGCCGGGCGAACCAGGCAAGGTAATTGGCAGGCAGGTCGGCGATCAATTTGCCTTTGTCCTTGCCAAAAAGAAATCTCGCGTTCGACGAGCAGCAAAAGGCACTCCGGCTCCACTTCAGCCTCAGACCCGTTTTGCAATGCAACCGTGATTAGGCAGCGTCTGCATCACCTGCTCGCAGTGGTCGCCCTGGATTTCGATCACGCCATCTTTCACGGTCTCGCCCGATCCACACACCATCTTCAGCTGCTTGCCAAACGTCATCAGAGCCGCAGTGTCCAGTCCCAGACCTGTCACCGATGTCACGGTCTTTCCGCCCCGACCTCCGCTGGTTCGGAAAACGTTTGCCACATTGTCCAATTTAGAAGTGAACTTGGCGTTTTGCCTGCAAACGCATGCCGACGCGGGCTGACGCAGCCGGGACAGGTTATGACGCTGTCGGTTGAATAAACGAGCTTGCTGCTTGTGAATGCTTTCGTCATCGCCACGTTCTTGTCGCCTATCGCCTATAGATAGATGGATCGATTCAACTGCTGATAACGCTCTGCGCGACGCAGCAGGGAGCCTAGCGAAGCTCAACGCCGCTGCGCGGAGCCCAGCAATTGCTCCAGCATGGCCATGCCGCGACCCAGGGCGTCATCACTATCGTCCGGCACGTGACCTTGCGGCGTCAGGTGATTCACTACTTCCGGCAGAATTTGCGCCATCCCGTTGGAAACTTCCTCATGGCTTACACCAAGTTGCTGCGACAGGCGCGATAGTTCGTCCATGCCGACCACGTCATCGACGGCCTGCGGCTCAAGAGCTTCGTTCGGTCCGGTTGATACCCACGACGCTGCCTGCTGACTGTAGCCCTTCTGCTGGAAACGCTGCAGCAACGCGCCCACTCCGCCATTGCGCTGCACCCATTGCATCGCCAGCGGAAGCAGCATCGCCACCAATGCGCCCTTTCCGCCCACGCCTGACGAAGCGCCCATTCCCCCAAGACCTCCTAAACCACCACCGCCCGACGTGCTTCGACCGAGTAGCCCACCGAGCACATCGCTCAACCCTCCTCCACCCGCACCCAACGGACTTTGTTGTCCGCCGCGCGCCCCGCCCAGCACACTTCCCAAAATCTGTCCAAGGAAATCATTCGCCATGTCATGCCCCAGGTTAGTCAAAGTGGTAACCATAAACCATAAACGTGGCAGGACTCCGCGCTCAACGCGCATGCCGTCCGCTGTAGGCATCTAAAAAATCAAACATCCCCCGTTTTGGTGACGAAAACAGATTGTCACTAGGGTAAACGCGAACGCGCGTTAACCTTGGATTTTTAGTACCTTTCCGAAAGACCCAATGAATATTTTCCCTTCCAGCAAAAAACGCTTTATCTCGTCACGCGCCGGCGTTGCCACGCTTGCCGCGACGCTCGTCGCCGCGGCTACGGCAGTGTGGGTTGAATCCAGGGCACGCCGCGCTGAACGGGACAATCCGCCCGCAGGCAAGTTCCTTGATATCGACGGTGTCCGCCTGCACTACGTCATGCGCGGGGAAGGCCCACCCATCGTCCTGCTGCACGGCAACACCGTCACGCATGCCGACTTTACGGCCAGCGGGGTGATGGACCGGCTTGCCCGAAACCATCGCGTCATCGCGTTCGACCGCCCCGGATACGGTTTCAGCAGCCGCCCCCGTGACCGCTTCTGGACGCCTGCTGCGCAAGCCGCCCTCTTCAATACGGCTTTGGAACGCCTCGATGTCAAGAAGCCGGTCGTGGTCGGCCATTCGATGGGAACCTTGATCGCGCTGTCGATGGCGCTCGACTTTCCTTCCAATGTCAGCGGCCTGGTGCTCATTGGCGGTTATTACTATGCCGGCCTGCGGGTTGACGCCTTGATGACGACGCCCGTTGCCCTGCCGGTGGTGGGCGATGTGATGCGCTATACAGTCACCGCCCTGGCAGCCCGCGCCATGCTCAAAGGCCTAGCAAAAGTCCTTTTTTCACCCAACGAGGTTCCGCCGCATTTCATCTCGGCACTGTCTCGCGAAATGATGGTCAGGCCGGTCCAGCTTCGGGGCAACGCCGAGGACGCGGCGTACATGATTCCCGCGGCTTTGTCGAATTCCAGGCGTTACGGCGAGCTCAAGCTACCGGTAACGCTGATCGCCGGCGCCGAGGACGCGATCATCGACAAGACCGACCATTCGGCAAGGCTGCACGGTGAGTTGCCGCAAAGCAAACTGCACATCGTCCCCGGCACCGGGCACATGCCGCATTACACGGCGCTCGATCTGGTAGTCGCCGCTATCGACGAACAGGCGCCGGCGATTACTTCTTCCGTCAGCACAGCACCGGTTTCGCACTTGGTGAAGCTCGAAAGCGGCGACAGCCACAATCTGTCCACGGCGGGACACTAGTAACCCGATACGGCCAATCCACGCGGGTTTCGCGGCGAAGCGCAAGCAGCGCTTCGCGCCGGGCGCAGTCCCGAACATGCATCGGTCGCCGGCTTGACCCCGGCCTTCCTTTGCATCCTTTGCATGTGTGCTCTGCATAATGTCCCGCATGAGCCAGCCACCCAGCAGTATCGCGCTCGATGAGCAGGCGGGGCGCCGAGTGGTGCTGGCGCAGGCCATCGAGACCAGCGATCCGCAGGTAGGGCTGCTAAGCGCCGAGGAGCGCGTGAGACTAAACCGGTTGGCCCTTGAAACAGCGACTGCGGCGGGATCGGCGACGTCCGACATGCAGGCCCTTGCCGCCGGATCATTCCTGGAAGCGCACGCCCGACAGGTGCTGCGCATTGTCGAAAACCGCAACCCGGCGCTGGCATCACTGCAAGCGCCGAGGCTGCCGGTGCGGTGGATGGCCGCTGGCTTCTTCCTCGCTGCAGCGGCGCTCGGCGCGGCAACCGACCGCATTGCCAATCCACACCGGATCGATCTGCTGTCGCTGCCCTTGCTGGCCATCCTTGTCTGGAATGCCGTCGTTTATGCCGCACTCGTCAGCAGCTTTTTCCTGCACCGCTTCCAACACCGGGAACGCGGCGCCGACAACCGTGGCACGGCCACACCACTGAGTCGATGGATTGACGATTTGCGAGGCCGCGCTGGCCACACGTCCACAGGCGCGGCGGCTGTGTTCCTGCGCAACTGGCGGCGCATGACGGCGGCGCTCAACGCCAGGCGTTTTGCGAAACTTCTGCACCTGGCGGCGGCCGGCTGGGCGCTGGGCATTGCGCTGTCGCTTTTCACCCGCGGCCTGGTGGTCGAATACCGCGTCGGCTGGGAAAGCACGTTTCTAGACGCTGCACAGGTACATGCGATTCTCCGGTTGCTCCTGACGCCGGCCATGGCGCTTTTTCCGTTTCAGCCCTTTTCCGTCGCGGATATCGCGGGCCTCCGGTTCGATGGCGGCAATGGTGCGACGGCCGGCGCCCGATGGGTATATATCTATGCCGCGTTGCTGGCGGTCGTCGTCATCGTGCCGCGGTTGACGCTGGCGTTCTATGCCGGATGGCGTGAACGGCAGCTGTCGAGCCGTGTCGAGCTTGACTTGACGGATCCGTATTTCCAGCGACTCATGGCCTTGTTGAATCCGGCGCGGGTGCGGCTCGCGCTGCTCGCAAGCTGCGAGGCGGACCGGCAGGCGCTGCTTCGCTTCCTGCGCAGGCCCGGCCCGAAGCCTGACGGTGAGAACGCGGCGGTGGAATCATTGCCGAGCTTGATCCAAAGCGACAGGGGCGATGCACTTTGGCTAGCCGATATCACCAGCGTAACCGAAGCGCAGACACCGGGCGAAGACAATGCTCGCCCCGCCGGCTGGGCAAACCGTCTGTTCGTCAAGCTGCCAGGCATGCGTCGGACCGCCGCCGGAACGACCGCTACGAACCCGAGGCAATCGGCCATCGATGCCAGCGACGTCGTGCTGTTCGTGCTGCGAGGCAGCGAAGACCTCGTCCCTGCCTCACCGGCCCTGCCCGCCCTTGCAAGCGCCGCCAGGGCCGGCAAGCCGGTGCTGCTGCTGGTCAATGCGCCGGCCGGAGCCGATGTGGAGCGGCAAGCTTCGGTCCGGCAGCGGCTTGCGGGTGAGGCCGCAACAGCCTGGCTGGCCGAAGCCGAAATATTGGGTTTCGAACGGTTTTCGCGATGCTGGATTCAGGAACCAGTCTTTCTGGACGCGCTCGCCCGCTGCATGCCTGCCGCCAAAAAGGATGTTTTCGCCCGGCTGGCGGACGCCTGGATGAAACGCAACGACGCGCTTTTCGCTGAATCGATGCGGCTGGCGGCGGCTCAGCTGTTGGCTGCGGCCCGCGAAGTCGAGGAAGTGCCGAGCCCGCCGCCCTATTTCAAGCGCCTGACCAGCCTTAACCACCGGCAGGCCGACGCACAGGCCCGGCGGGACGCGATTGCCGCGGTCGCTGGCCGGCTGCGGGTGTCTGCGCAGGCTTCTCATTCGCAGCTGCTGCGACTGCATGACGTCGATGAGGCGGCGCAAATGCCGATCGAGGCGCCGCTCAAGGCGAAGTTCGACTTTCAGGCACCGATGAATGCAACTGAAGCTGGCCTGGCCGGCGCGGCCACTGGCGCCGCCTCGGGCGCGTCGATAGACCTGGTGACGGGCGGCCTAACCCTCGGTATCGCGACGGCGCTTGGCGCGGTGATTGGGGGCGGCGCGGCCTTAGCCGGCGCAGCATGGAAAAACAGGGCAACGCCCGCCGGAAAGACCCTGGTTCAGCCCGGGGATGACATGTTGCTGGCCATGACGGCGGCCGCGTTGCTGCGCTACCTTGCGATTTGTAATTCCGGGCACGACGCCAGTACCGGCGATGCCTGGCCCAGTACGGTAGTGATGGCGCTCGAGCCGGAAAAGGAAACTTTTGCGCGCCTGTGGGCGCAGGCGCGGTCGCAACCGGAGCAGCCGCAAATCTTCGACGCGCTTGTTGGCGAGTTGCAAACAATCATGCGCTCCGTCCTGGCTAATTTGTATCTGAGGGGCAATCGCTAACCGGGCTTCGCCAGCCGCGCGGCATGAATACTCCTGCGCCGCAGCACCCAGGCAAAAACCACGCCGATAAGCGCCATCACCATGCCGCCCAAGGCCACCACCGCGCTGCTTCCGATGGCATCGACCAAACTGGCGGCAAGCACGACGCCAAGCGACTGACCCAGAAACATGAAAGACGAAAACAGCGCCACCGCCGTACCTCGGGCATTCGGCGTCATCAAGGCCGCGTTGGTCTGAACGCTGTTGTGAAACATAAAGAATCCGAAACCAGCCGAAAGGCTTGCCGGCACCGCTGGCAACCAGTGCGGGGTGTAAGCCACGATCAGCCCGCCGGTCGCGACGATAAAGCCGCCAAACAGCACCATCTGCGGTTGGCTGAAGCGGCGAATCAAGATGCGCCCTACCGTCATGTACAGCATGCCGCCCAGCCCGTACAGCGCGACGATGGCGCCTGCCAGCGAAAGCGACAGTTCAAGCGAGCGGTGCAGGTGCGACGCCCACATCGCCAGCACGCCGAAACCCGCAGCGCCTTCGACCACCGCAAGTGCCAAAATAATGCTCGACCAGCGGCCGGTGACGATGAGCAGCGCCTGCTTTACAAAGCCATGGCGCGCCGGCGCCCGCTCGCCAAGACCGGCCTGGGCCGGCAACGCGCGCTGACGGCGCAGGTCGGCATACAGCACGCAGCCGACGATGCTGGAAAGAAAGGTCATGAACACGAACGGCGCGCGCCAGCCCAGGGTGTCGGTGAGCAGTCCGCCGACGAGCTGACCGCTCACTAGGCCGAGCGTGGACCCCAGGCCGGTGCGGGTCAGCGTTTCCTGCAACTGGTCGGACGGAACGGCGTCGCCGACCCAGGCCATTGCTAGAGGAATCATGGCGGCGGCGCCCAGCGCCATCAAAACGCGCGCCAGTAACAAGGCGTCGAGGCTCGGCGCGAAAACCGCCACCAGGCTGGCGGCGCCGCAGCCCAACGTGCCGAAGGTGATGATGCGGAACTTGCCCAGCCGGTCGCCCAACGGCCCGTAAAACAGCTGCGACACGCCGTAAGTGATGGCGAACACCGAAATGACCTGCGCCGCCTGCGCCAGGCTGACGGCGAAATACCGGGCCAGCTCGGGCAGCATGGCGTCGCAGATACGCTGCGACGCCATGCTTGTGAACGTTGTGAACGTCAGCAGGAGGATCGTGCGCCGCGTCGATGCGGGCAAAGGGGCGGGGCGAATGGTCATCAAGAGTGGAATGCGTCGGGTCGCCACGATGTCGGCGGTGGCAGCATCGCACGCCCGATTATTTTAGGTTGCGCTGCCTGGGTGGGCTCTTACCGGGACAACTGAATTTTGTAAGGAAAAAGTGGCTTTCGCACACGCACGGCGTGCGCAGGCAGCTATCATTTTCATAGTTTTTTTGATTTTCAGACGTGAGCGCCGGCCCACGCTGTAAGGAACCATCGCCCCCGCCGACGAATCCACAAGCCACTTCACTTCAACCATAGGAAACCTCATGATGAGCCGAAGAGACACTTTGTTGGGCGTAGGCGTCGCAGCCGGCCTACTGGCCGGGGTGCGCGGGCTGTTTTCGAGCGCGCCGGCGCATGCCGCGCGCGCCTATGAGGTCACGCGTACGCCGGCCGAATGGCAAAAGCTGCTGCAGCCTGCGCAGTACAGCGTGCTGCGCCAGGCCGGCACCGAGCGGCCTGGTTCGAGCCCGCTGAACAGGGAAAAACGCGCCGGTGTTTTCAGCTGCGCCGGTTGTGCCTTGCCGCTGTTCTCTTCAGCGACCAAGTTTGAAAGCGGCACCGGATGGCCGAGCTTCTGGAAGCCGCTGGACAATGCTGTGCTGGAAGAAAGCGATACGACGCTGTTCATGAAACGCACCGAAGTGCTGTGCCGGCGCTGTGGCGGCCACCTCGGCCATGTGTTCGACGACGGCCCGGCGCCGACCCGGCTGCGTTACTGCATGAACGGTGTGGCGTTGAACTTTACGGCTGCGTCATGATGGTCAGGCTGCTGACGGCTGCGGGTGCTGTCGCCCTGTCGGCTTGGGCATTGATCGGCGGCAGCGCCGCGGCGGAAAAAGCCGTCAGCCTGCCGCCGCCGGCGGTCGATGCGGCGGTGAGCACGGCGACCCGCGAGACCGCCGTCTTCGCCGGCGGCTGCTTCTGGGGCGTGCAGGCCGTGTTCCAGCACACCCAGGGCGTGCTTAATGCCGTGTCGGGGTATTCCGGCGGACAGAAAGAAACCGCCCGCTACGCCAGCATCGGCAGCGGGCGCACTGGTCATGCTGAATCGGTGCTGGTCACCTACGACCCGAAGCAAATTACGTACGGCAAGCTGCTGCAGATTTATTTCTCGGTGGCGCACGACCCGACGCAGCTCAACCGACAGGGACCGGACTCGGGCACGCAATACCGCTCGGCGATTTTTTACCAGGACACGGCCCAGCGACAGGTGGCCGAGCGTTATATCGCCCAGCTCGACGCGGCAAAATCGTTCCCGGCCAAGATCGTGACGCAGCTGGTGCCGCTGACGGCGTTTTACCCGGCCGAGGCCTACCACCAGGACTACGCCACGCTGAATCCGCGTTCGCCGTACATCGCACGTTTCGACCTGCCGAAGATCGCCAACCTGAAGGCGCTGATGCCGGAGCTGTACCGGGAAAAGCCGGTGTTGGTGGCCGCGCAGGAGCGCAATTCTTAAGCTGGTTCAGGTTGCCGCCGGCGCAGTCAGACTGGCCAGAATCTGTTGCACCTCGGCAAAGTCCGCCGGCTTGACCAGGTGGTGGTCAAAGCCCGCGTCCTGCGACAGCTGCCGATCGGCATCGCGTCCATACCCCGTCAGCGCCACCAGCACCGTGTTGGCAAGCGCCGGATCGCCGCGTATTTTCTCGGCCACCTCCAGGCCCGTGAGTCCGGGCAAACCGATATCGAGCAGCATGACGTCCGGCCGCATCGCCTCGGCCGCGCGCATCGCCGCATGGCCGTCGCAGGCCGTCCGCACGTCGTGACCGAAAAGCGTCAGAAGCTGTGCCAGGCTTCGCACCGAATCGACGTTGTCGTCGACAACCAGTATTTTCCGGCTCGCGGTGGCCGGTTTCGGCGCCAGGGGCACAGCCGGCAGTGAAGGCACGACCGCTGCCGTCATGACCGGCAGGCGCACCACAAATTCGCTGCCATGCCCGGGCTGGCTAAAAGCTTCCACCCTCCCGCCATGCAATTCCACCAAGCGCCGCACCAGAGACAGGCCGATTCCCAGCCCGCCCTGCGAGCGGTCGAGTGAACGTTCAGCCTGCGTGAACAGGTCGAAGACGCGCGGCAGCAGTTCAGGCGCGATGCCGATTCCGTTGTCGCGCACCCGCAGCGCGGCCTCGGCCCCATTGGCCTGGTTTTCGGTTTCGATGTCCAGCCGGATGCAGCCGCCTTCGTCGGTGTACTTGGCGGCGTTGGTCAGCAGGTTGACCAGCACCTGCTCAAGCCGGGCCGCGTCGGCGTATAGATAAACCGGCTCCGGCGGCAGCGCAAGCCGCAGTTCGTGCCGGCGCTGGGTCATCAGCGGCTGGGCGGTTTCCACCGCTCTCAAGACGATATCGTTCACGCTCACCTGCTCCCGCCGCAGCCGGACGCTACCGGTGTTGATGCGCGACACCTCCAGCAGGTCGTCCACCAGGTGCTTGAGCTGCCCGACCTGGCGCTCGATGGTGGCATGGGCCTGCCGCTGAACCGGATCTTCGATTTTTTGCAGGCGCAGCAGCTGTGCGGCGTTGGACAGCGGTGCGAGGGGGTTGCGCAGTTCATGGCTGAGCATCGCCAGGAATTCATCTTTGCGGCGATCGAGGTCGGCAAGCGCCTGCGCCTGCTCGATGGTCTTGCGCTCCAAACGACTGCGTTCGGTCACGTCGTATACGCAGTTGATCGCGCCGGTGATTTCGCCTTCCGCATTTCTCAGCGCCACAGGATTGGAGACGACGGCAACGCGGCTACCGTCAGGCCGCTCGATAATCACGTCCGCGCCATGCTCGGGCGGCTCCTCGCCCCTGAGGACGACGGAAACCGGCGTCTGGTGCCGCGCCATCGGCCTGCCATCGGCGAAATACAGCCGGAAACTCTGCCAGAAGCGCAAGTTGGCGTCGCCGCGAACCGGCTCGGCCCCCCACATCAGCACCGCATTGCGGTTGAATTCCTGAATGACTCCGTCCGCGTCGCAGGCGTACATGGCAACCGGTCCGCGGTCGAAAAGCGCCCGAAAGCGCTCTTCGCTGTCGCGCAAAGCCTTGTCCGATTTCACCCGCTGGGTAATGTTGTTGAAAACGACGGCGACCTGCCGCCCGTCAGGCGGGCCCAGCCTGGCGGCGTAAATGTCGAGCCATCGGTCCATCGACCTGACTTCGCTAACGATACGCATCGGCGTTCCCGTCAGCGCGACTTGGCCGTAAAACTCCAACCATGACGCTTCCAGATCGGGAATGAGTTCAGAGACCAGCCTTCCGGTCGCACCATGCAGTCCGGACTGGATTTCAAACGACGGATTGACCTGTAAAAAACGGTAATCGACCGGTTTTTCAGCTTCGTCGAGGACCATCTCGATGATCGCGAAGCCTTCGTCAATCGAATCGAAAAGGCTCCGGTAGCGTTCGTCGGATTCGTGCATGGCCTGTTCGGCCCGCTTGCGCGCGGTCACGTCGGTCCCGGCGCCGAACCATTCGATGATCTCGCCATCGGCCTCAAGCAGCGGAACCGCTCGCGACAGCATCCAGCCCCAGCTGCCGTCGGCGCGCCGGACGCGGTGCTCCATCTCGAACAGGCTTTTCGTCCGGATGGCTTCAGCCACTAGCGCCAGCAGGCGCGGCTGATCGTCGCGATGGACGTAACGCTCAAGCCAGCCAGTGTCGGTTGCCTGTTTGTTCAAGACCAGGTTCTTGTCGTACACCTGCCGCATCTCGCCCCAGTCGGGGCTCATGCGGCACATCAGGTCCGAACTCGCCGTCACCAACGCGCGAAACCGCGCCTCGCTCTGACGGAGGACTTCGTCAGCCAGCTTCTGCCCTGTCACGTCACGGGAAACAGCCAGCAGGCGCTCCACCTTGCCGTCGGTGCCCCGGATCGGCGAAATCGTCACATCCCACCGTTTCACCTCGCCCGCAAGCGTACTGAAAACCCCGGTAAAGCCGCCCTGCCCGCCAGCGGCCGCGCGGTTGATCGCCATTTGCGCCGAATGCCGGTCCTCACCCTTCCAGAAATCGATCCAGGACTTGTTCAGCAAAAACTCGATATCGGCCTTGGGCAATTGCTGGCAGCCGCTTTGCAAGGACAAGAGATTTCCGCCGAGGTCCAGAACCTTGATGCAGTCGGGGCTGCTTCTCAAAATGCTGCTGCTAAACGCCTCGCTTTGGCGCAGCTCGGAATTCAGCCTTTCCTTCTCCTCGGCGGATCGCCCCGCCTCTTGCGCCAGACCATGCGCGGTGTCCAGGCCTCGCACCGATCGATAAGCCGCCGCCGCAAACGCGGCAAGCGACTGAAGCAGGCGTACATCCTCGTAATCGAACTTGCGCCGGTCGTCGTGCGTGATCGCCCAGAGGGTTCCGGTTGCCTTGCCCGCGATAAAAAAAGGCACCAGCAGGCATTCCTCGGCCGGCGGTGTCGCTTCAAGAAAATAGTGGTATCGCCTTTCATTCCGCCGGAACAGCATGGCGCAGCCGCTGTCGAGCACGTCGCCGCAGGGGCTTGAGTCGCGCGGCGCACTGGCTCCGACGTGGGACCGCCAGGCGCCGGCGACCGCCGGCGAGACCAAGCGCCGCCCGTCTTCAGCCAGCACACTGACGCCGGCTGTGCCGATGGCAAAAACCGACAGCATCGTGTCCGCGACGGTCTGAAGAATGGATTCAGGCGAGTCGGCCAGCGCCTGTGCCAACAGCGCCAGCGCCCGGCATTCGGCCGCATGGTCTGGCGGACGGCTGGGCCGCCGTGTCAACTCGGCCGTACACAAAACCGCTTCGAGCGGCGCTGGAAGGCGGTCAAGCGTGCGAACCGGCGATTTTTCGTTCTCAAGCCCCAGACTGGCATCGGTCAGTGCCGGCTGAGGCTGGCTTGAGTTGGTCATGGCGGCTTCCAATCCAAGGGAGGCTGGTTGTTGCCGCAAGCCGCGGGTCGCGTGCGGGAGCCGTATGGCCGGGAAGCTTCCCTGAACCCAATTATGTGCTTGAGCTTGGCGCAGGTCGAGAATCTGTCGTCCGCCATGTCGCCCGCGCTGCGGCGATGGCCTACATCGCCACAACGGATTTGGTAGTAGGGTGTCGGAATCTTCAACAGGAGAATCCGACATGAGCGCTCAATCAGGCATACAGCCAGACCGCATCGACATCAACGACCCGGCGGCACTCGCGCAGTGGGCGAAAAAACTCGATGCGACCGAATCTCAGCTTCGAGACGCCGTCGCGGAAGTTGGCGACATGGCGGCCGATGTCGAAATGCATTTGAAGGGCAGCCACAGCACGACGAATGCGGACCGCGTCAAGGAACTGGACGGATCTTAGGAGCTGAGCAAAAATAACTTGAACAATTGGATTCAGGCATTCTGATCACGCGGGCGCAATCGGTAGTTCCATTCTCCGTGAAACTCATCGCGTTCAATCACCAGCATGGCGAGTTCTT
>Ga0136611_10002950_pt1 | contig 11907 bp, 11 predicted proteins | sample AntDrymUQ2232306_2_FD_106645 | JGI IMG/M metagenome (GOLD analysis project Ga0136611, IMG submission 106645) | Polar desert sand microbial communities from Dry Valleys, Antarctica - metaG UQ223 (23.06) | ecosystem: Environmental > Terrestrial > Soil > Desert | place: Antarctica: Dry Valley... | reverse complement strand
TGGCGAACGCCAACTCCCCGCTGTCGTGGGATCTCAACATGCTGGGCTCGGCCAAGGTCTATGCCGAGAACAACCAGATCGTGTTGATCACCCCGTTCATCCTCGGTGGAGCGATGGCCCCCGTGACGGTGGCGGCAGCCGCGACCCAGACCCTCGCGGAGGCGCTCGCGGGCATGGCTTTCTGCCAGATCGTCCGGCCGGGCGCACCGGTCATCTTCGGTTCGTTCGCCTCGTCGATGTCCATGCAGTCGGGAGCGCCCACGTTCGGCACGCCGGAACCCCAACTCGTGCTGTTCGTGATGGCCGCCCTCGCCAGGCGACTGGGGGTGCCGTTCCGGAGCGGTGGCAACTTCACGGCCTCCAAGGTGCCCGACTACCAGGCCGCGTACGAGAGCGCGATCAGCTTCATGGCCACGATGCAGGCCGGGGTCAATTTCAACCTGCACACCGCGGGCTGGCTGGAGGGTGGCCTGGCCATCGGCTACGAGAAGTTCATGCTTGATGACGATCAGGCATCCATGGCGGGGGCGTATCTCGCCGGGGTCGATCTCAGCGACAACGGCCTCGCCCTCCAGGCGATGCTGGACGGTGGCCCGGGCCAGCACTTCCTGGGATCGCCGCACACCCTGGCCAACTTCGAGAACGCCTTCTGGCGCTCCGAATTGTCGGATAACAACAGCTTCGAGCAGTGGGAGATGGACGGTGGTCGCGACGCGGCAGTACGCGCGAATGCTCGCTGGAAGGCGCAACTCGCGGCGTACGAGGCACCCCCGCTGGACGCGGCCGTCCATGAAGAACTGCTCGCGTGGATGGACCAGCGCAGGGCGAGTTTCCCAGACTCGGACGTCTGAGCCTCCGCCCGCACGGACTGGCGGATCTCCGACTACACGTTCAACCGTCCCGGGGGGTCGTGACCCGGCCGCGGCATCGCGTCATTTCGCGATGGCGGTCGCCTCGTTGGAGCGCGGACTCGTGCCGACCGCGTTGACCGCCTCGATCACGTAGTAGTAGCGGACGCCCCTCGAGTTGGCGTTGTCGCGGTAGGTCGCGACCGACCCAACCTGCAGGAGGAACACCTCCGTCCCCGAGGACGTGCCCCGGTGGACGCGGTAGCCGGTGACGGGACTGCCACCGTCCGATGTCGGCGCTGACCAGGTCAGCACGATGCCTCGACTCTTGTGTGGGACGGCCGCCAGGTTCAGGGGCGCGGACGGCGGTGCCAGCGTCGGCGCAGGGGTCGGCGTGGGAGTCGGCGTCGGTGTCGGCTTCGGCGTCGATGTCGGTGTCGGCGTCGGTGTGGGCGTCGGTGTCGGCGTGGGAGTCGGAGTCGGCGTCGGTGTCGGCGTCGGTGTGGGCGTCGCGGCGATTCGCGCGGCGACCGCCTGCCGAAGGGCCGGGAAGGTGCTGTAGAACGTGCCACCCGGGCATTCCGTCGCCGCCAGATCGCGGTGGCCGGCGATATTCGCGAAGGTCTTCTGCGTTCCGCTGACCGGATTCGTATACAGGGTCGCACCGAGCGGGTCGATCCCGTGACGGTCGGCCTTCCAGGCGAGGATCCGTTCCACGGCGTCTCGGGCGGCCGGCGTCGCATCGACATTCGTCAGGTTCCCGAGGAGGGCGGTCCCGACGGTCCCGGAGTTGTAGCCCTGGACATGGGCGGCCGTCACGCTGTTGCCGGCCGCGTCCTCGCCGGTCGGCGATTCACCCGCGGCATATGGCCTGGAGTAGCGACCTTCGTAGATCCGGCCGGACTCGTCGACCAGGAAGTTGTAGCCGATGTCGCCCCACCCCTGGGTGATCGCCTGGTAGTAGTAGATCGAGCGGATCGTGGCGGCCGGATCGGGGTCGGCGTTCTTGCCCGCCGTGTGGTGGACGATCAGCTTCTGGACCGGGTAGAAGGCCGGGATCCACTTTTCGGTGCCATCGGCATTGAAGCGATAGGCCTCGTTCGCTCCCCAGCCCGCGCGAGTGATGACCGACGGCTGACTGACGGCCGCCGCTGCGATCGAGCCGACCAGACCGATCCCCGGGCCGCCGGTGGCGGTGCTGTCGAGCGCGAGGACGGTGAGCCTGGCGATCGGGCGATCCGAGGTCACCCGGGCGAACCGTGCGCCTGCCGCGTACTGGACGGTGCCATACGTCTCGCCGTTGCCGCGTTGCTCGCCGACCTCGTCCCGCTCGACCGGATCCGGCGGGCCGAAGTCCACGCCATCGGCACTGAAGGCGACCGTCAGCACGGCATCAGGCTGGCCGCGCCAGTGGATGGCGACGTGCGAGGCCCGGATCGGCAGCTCCACGACCTGCTGGCGCTCGAGGGCGACGGAGACGTCTCGGGCCGTGACACGGACCGGCCCGGAAGCTGAAACGGGCAGGCCCGGCAGGGCTGCGAGAACGAGTGCAGCGGCGACCAGGGCGACGCCGACGCGACGGCGGGGGGAGTGGTGCGTCATGGGTGACCTCGGGCAGCGTGGTGACACGGCTGGGACCCGAGTATGCCCCCCGCGGCACGAAAGACCAGCGTTCGGCCGTGCGCCTGGACGGACACCCTCGCTGACGGCGTACCGTTTGCCCATGAGTTTCGATGTCGCGGCCGAGTCATACGACCAGTTCATGGGCCGGTACTCCGTGCAGCTTTCCCCACAGCTGGCGGATCTCGCCGGGGTGCGCCACGGCCAACGAGCGCTCGATGTCGGCTGCGGCCCCGGCGCCCTGACCGCCGAGCTGGTCGCGCGACTGGGCGCATCGTTCGTTGCCGCCGTGGACCCGTCCGAACCGTTCGTCGCGGCTGCCCGAGCGGGAAACCCGGGCGTGGACGTCCGCCAGGCCTCAGCCGAGCGACTGCCCTTCCCCGACCGCGCGTTCGACGCGGCCCTCGCCCAGCTCGTCGTCCACTTCATGACAGACCCGGTCGCAGGTTTGGCCGAGATGGCCCGCGTGACCCGGCGCGACGGTGTCGTCGCCGCGTGCGTCTGGGATCACGGCGGCGGTCAGGGGCCGCTCAGCCTGTTCTGGCAGGGCGCCCGTGCGCTGGACCCCGACGTCCATGATGAATCGCGACTCGCGGGTGCGCGCGTGGGCCACTTGGCCGAATTGTTCGAGGCCGCCGGGCTGCACGAGATCGAAAGCGCGGCGCTGTCGGCCGATCTTGAGCACCCGGACTTCGACGCCTGGTGGGAGCCGTTCACCCACCGTGTCGGCCCGGCGGGCGCGTACGTGGCCAGCCTTGATGCGGAACGACGGACCGAGCTGCGGGAGCGGTGTCGCAGCCTGCTTCCCACGGGACCGTTCGTGATCACGACTCAGGCCTGGGCGGCCCGCGGCCTCGCGTAGCCCGAGCCGCGGCCCAGCCGAAGCCACAACCAAGCCGATCGCCGAGCAGCCGAGTTGATGTCGGCCTACATCTGCAACACGGACCCGTGCTTGCCGCGCTCGACACCGCAGATCCCGGTCGCCGACTAGCCCGGATCGACGTCGTCGCGCATCTACCTCCTGATGGTTGGGGGCGCGTTGCATGCTTGATGCGAGATCACGCGCGGGCAACAGGAGGTCGGCATGGTTCGTCCGGTGGTTCATGCGTGGGTCCGCACGGTCGCCGTGGCGATCTCGGTCGTCATGACGATGACGGTGCTCCTGGCGTCACCGGCCTCCGCCGCGACACCTCCTGGCCCGCCGACCAACATGACCGCTGCTGCGGGCGACGGCGTGGTGTCGATCAGCTGGTTGCCGCCGGCAGACGATGGAGGCGCACCGATCACGGACTATGCCTACACCTTCTACATCCAGGGGACCACTTTTCTATACAGGGCTGTGGGGGGGACTCAGAGCAGCATCGTGCTGACGGGCGAAGACGACTACATCTTCAACGACCTCGGGTATGTGATCACGTTAAGGGCCGTAAATGCCATCGGGTACAGCGAGGAATCCGAGTTCTCTGCCGAGGTCACGCCGCGTGCGGGCGCTCCGACCCCGCAGACCGCCCTCACGGCGATCCCCGCTGCAGGCGGATCCACGACGACGGACCCGGGCGGCGTCGGTCCCACATCGTCCGACCCGGTCACGACGACCGTCAACGTGCCGGCGACTCTCAGCGGAGGGACCGTCTCCATCGCGGAGACGACGCCCTCCGAATCGCCGATTGGGTTCGTTTTCCTGGGCCAGGAGATCGTGATCCATTCGACCGCCTCCACCGATGTCGCGAACCCGCTCCAGATCACCTTCCAAGTCGACGCATCTCTCGTCCCGGTCACGGTCTTCCGCAACGGCGTGCCGGTCGAGGCGTCGTGCGATCCGGTTGGCACCGCCACGCCCAGCCCGTGCATCGCGGCGGGTGTAGGGACGAGCAAGACGACGATCCTCACCGCGTCGGCCAGCGTCTGGAATGTCGGCGTGGCGACCTACCCCTTCGATGGATTTTTCAGCCCGGTCGATCGCACGCCTGTCGCGAACAGCACGAAGGCCGGCAGCGTCATCCCGATCCGCTTCGGGCTGGGAGGCGATCGCGGCCAGGGTGTGTTGGCGACCGGCTACCCGAAATCGCGCGACATGGCGTGCGATCCGACCGCCTCGCTCGACGGAGTCGAGGAGACCGTATCCGGCTCAGCAAACCTGCTGACCTACAGTCCGGGGACCCGGACCTACCAGTTCAACTGGAAAACCGACCGCTCATGGGCAGGTACGTGTCGTGAATTCGTGATCAGGTTCCGGGAAGGGACGGTGGCCCGAGCGACCTTCGCATTCCGCTGATCACCCTGCACCGGATCACCGGCCGCCGTCGGGGTGAGGCACGAGCCGGACGTCCAGCCCTTCGATGCCCGCGAAATCGTCGGGATCGCACGTATACAGGGGCAGCCCATTGGCGATCGCCGTCGCCGCGATCAGTGCGTCGAGTGCGCGGGCAGCCGGCTTCCGTCCAGAGCGCCGAAGCGAGGAAACAACTTGGCCGAACGCCCGCGCCGCCGCAGCGTCGAACGCGAGCGGATCGAAGTCCGCCTCCGCCTGCTGGACCTGGGCCATCCGCCGGGCTCGCTCGGCTTCGTCGTCGGTCACCAGTGGGCCGACGGAGATCTCCGCGAGCGTGATGGCCGAGATCAGTGGGAACCCCGGCAGCACGCTCGGATCGGTGATCCGAGGCAGCAGGAGGAGCGTGCTCGTATCGAGCAGGCCCTCGCCATCCGTCACAGGCGCGGGTCGATGACGGCGTCCACATCGTGACGGAGTGACGCGGCGTCGACCGCCGGCATGCGCCGCCAGCGTTCCAGCAGCGCAACCGCCGATAGACCACGCGGGCGCACCGGCCGAAGCTCCGCCACCGGCCGGCCATCACGCGTAATGGTCACGTGATCGCCGGCTGCGACACGGTCGATCACCTCGCCACCCCGGTTGCGCAGATCCCGGATCGTCACGGTGTCCATCCGCGGATGGTATCACCCGTGAGACATGCCAGCCTCAGGAACGTCACTACCCCTGGGGCTGTTCGACGGGTCAGGCCCCGTCCCCGGATGAGAGGTCCTTGTCCTCCATCTCCCACGCATGGTCGAGCGTGTGGAAGGCCGAGTGTCGGATGAGGAACGGCAGCGTCCACGACCGCATGCGCCGCTTGACCTCACCGGCGTTGTAGGCGCGCATCGCCGCGACATAGGCCTCGCGATGCTGCCGCAGTCCATCCGGCGTAAGTGCCGCCTCCTCCGCTATCCGCAGCCCGACCTGCTTTGCGAAGTCCTCGCTTTCGGTGCGGATGGTGTGGCGGATGATCCGGTCGCGGTCGCGTCCTCCTCCGCGCGGGCCTTGGCGCATCTCCGGCGAGACCCGAGCCGCGACGTCGTCGAAGAGCGCCCAGCAGGCCCGCAACAGCGTGATGCCGCGCTCGATCTCCGCCTCGGTCATCGGCCCGTGCTCGGTCGAAGAAGGTGAGAAGGAGATGCCCCAGAAGTCGGTCGAGCCTGTCCCTACCCTCTCCTCCACGACGTCGAGTGCGCCGGCGCCGTCGAACTCACCTGCCAGCCCGGCGAGGCCCGCGACCGGGCGGTAGCGCTCCCGATAGGACTCGAGTGTCTCCAGGGCGAGCTCCGCGGTCTTCGCGCCGCGGCTCCACCCCGGCCAGTCGATGCTGAATGCCACCGACCGCTTGTCCTTAGCTTAGGCCCACGCTCGATGACGGTGCGGACAGGCATGCCTCACTATGGCATGGGACCCGGGCGGTGCGAAAGGCTCAGGCCGGCTCGCAGACGCGCGGTCTTCGGACCTGATGAGATCCGGGTGGTCCTCGCGGGAGAGCCCGGCGACATCCGTAAGCCAGACGAGCGCCTCGATCCCGACAGCCGACCGGATCGCCAGGGCGAGTCTGTGCACGTCCGCCTCTGATCGCCCCTCGATCGGGGCCTCGCGGATGCCTTCCGCGCACGAACTCATGGTTTTGGTCGGGGCGAGAGGGCTAGCGCCTCCTTAACTCAGCAACCCCTGCGCTTCCTGATGGTCAACGCCACGCCGCAGGAATCCCACTCGGCGGCCGAGGCGCGAAGCGCATGAACTCCCGTCCGTCGGCGACCCCGCGTCAGCTGGACGTCCTTACTGCCCACGTTGCGGCCGCGTACCGGCACGGACTCGCTCGCGCGCTGCCAGACGCTGTCATGGCGCGCCCGAGAGGCGTTGGGCGCGCGATTGCAACCTACAACATGCCCATCGAGGGCCGCGATGAGTGGCTAGCCGCGGCCGGGCACCGAGAATGAAAGAGGGCTACCTGCGCGGCGAGCTCGCGCCCCACCCGACGCCGCGTCAGATCGACGTACTCGGCGCCTTTGTGGCTGCTGGAGGGTCCGTTACCGCCGCTGCCGAGATCGCCGGCATACGCCCGAGCACGGTCAAGCGGCACCTCGCTGACCTGCGAGTGCGGACAGGATTCACGACGGAGCAGCTGATCTACGTCGGTAGAGCAGCTGGCTGGCTCGTGGTTCCGAGCTTGGAGTCCGGCATCGTGCCGGCACGTCGATTTTCAGCGCCGCCTCGTAGGACCTTCCAGGATCGACGAGCCTGACGACCGTGATCTCTCGCTCGGCCCCGATTGTGGTTGCACGCGTTTCTGGTCAGCCTCGGACTTGACGGAGGACGTCATAGACCAAGGCCGCCAGAATCGCGCCGAGTGACGGAGCCAAGATGTAGATCCAGATGCCGGTCAGGTCGCCGGAGACAATCGCTGGGCCGAGCGAGCGGGCGGGGTTCATCGAGGCTCCGCTGATCGGGCCACCGACGAGGGCGCCGAGGGCGACCGTTCCGCCGATGGCAAGTGCTCCGGCCTGACCGACCGCGCGGATGTCGGTCGCGACGGCGGTGATGGCCAGCATCAGGAAGAAGGTCAGGACGACCTCCCAGATGAACGCCTGCAGGTCGGATCCAGTGGGCCGGGTGACGCCGAGGTCGGCGTCCGACCCGATAGTCGCGCGCAACAAGAGCGCACCCGCGATCGCGCCCGCAATCTGGGCCGTCGCGTAGGTCGCGACCCTCGGCCAAGGCAGGTGCCGCCCGACGGCGAAACCGATCGACACAGCCGGATTAAAGTGGGCGCCGGAGATGTGGCCGAAGGCGTAGACCATCACCGCGATGACCAGGCCGAAGGCGAGGGCGACCGCGGTCGGTGGGAGTCCGTTGGCGATGGCGCCGCAGCCGAAGAAGACGAGGGCGAAGGTCCCGATGAACTCGGCGAGGTACGCCCTCAAGTGAGCGTGGGCTGCCGCGGCCGACCGGCGGCGCGGAGGGCGACCTCGACAAACGGACGGAGTCGCACCGAGACCTCGGTCTCGGTCCGGCGAAAGGCGGCCAGTTTCTCCTCGTCGGTACCCTCGACCTCGGACGGATCATCGAGGCCCCAGTGGAGCGTGTTGGCCGACCCCGGGAATACGGGGCACGTGGCCTTGGCCCGATCGCAGACCGTGATGACGTAGTCGAACTTCTGGTCGAGGAACCGGTCGATGGTCTTGCTCTCGGCGTGGCTCCAGTCGATCCCGAGGTCGAGGAGCACCTGGATCGCGAACGGGTTGACGCGGGTCGCCTTGGTCCCGGCCGAGAAGACATCGAAGTCATCGCCGCCGTAGCGCTGCAGGAGCGCCTCGGCGATCTGGCTTCTGGCAGAGTTGTGAGTGCACACGAACAGGACGCGGATCGGATCTGCGGACACGGGTCGTTCCTTCCGGCTTGCGCGGCCGCCGGCCGCGATGGTCATCTCGAGGTCGAGCAGTTCGCCCTCGAGGCGGTCGAGGTCGTCGCGTTGCCGCGAGATCGCGGCGCGCTGGTCGGCGAGTAGTGGCGCAAGGTCCAGGTCCACCGCACCGTGCTCTAGGCAGAGGCGGGCGAGTCGTCCGGCATCCTCCGGGCCGAGCCCGAGCCGCCGAAGGGACACGACGAGGCGAAGACGCGCGAGGTCGACGTCGTCGTAGGCGCGGTAGCCGTTCGAGGTCCGAGGCGGCGCCGGCAGGACGCCTTCCTGCTCATACCAGCGCACGGCCGAGGGGGCGACCCCAGCCCGTTTCGCTAGTTCGGTGATGCGCATGCGAGGAGCGTAGACCTTCAAGTCGCTCGAAGGTCAAGGTCCGTCAGCGCGGACGGGTGCGATGAGGTTGTGCGCGCGGTCGGTGAGGGAGAACAACCAGCGGTTGGGAGCCTCGGTGATCTCCGAACTGATGATGATCGGCAGGATTGCGGGCGCAGCGTTCGAAGGAGCCGCGGAGGACGCGGCTGATGGAGCACCGACAGAGGGTCCGGGAGTGGCGGAGAGGGAGTCGCGCACGCGGCCAGGGTGAGCCCGAAGGCGGCCACCAGGGCCGCGCGTTTGGCGTTCATGGGTGTGCGATCTCCTCCAGCCGACGGCGGTCGGCCGTTTCCAGTTGGAAGGTCGAATGCTCGATGTCAAAGATGCCGGCCAAGCACGTGCACAGATGGTCGAGGACTTGCGGCGCGTCAGCCCCCGGATCGAGCACCACATGAGCCGACACCACGTTCAGTCCCGACGTGATGGTCCAGGCGTGCAGGTCATGAACGTCGCTGACCCCCGGGGCCTCCAGGATCTGGCTTCGCACCCGATCCATGTCGAGGCCTTTGGGCGTGGCTTCCAGGAGCACGTCGACCGCCTCTCGAAGCAGGCCATAGGTGCGCGGCAGGATGAGCACGCCGATGACGGCGGACGCCACGGCGTCGGCTTGGACCCAACCCGTGGCGGCGATCACCAGCGCGGCCACGATGACCGCGGCAGACCCAGCAAAGTCGCCCATGACCTCGAGGTAGGCACCCCGCATGTTCAGGCTCGAGGCCCGCCCTTCGCGCAGTAGGTAGAGCGAGAGCGCGTTGGCGCCGAGGCCGAGCAGTGCGACGGCGAGCATCAGCCCGGAGCTGACTTCGGCCGGTTCCGACAGCCGGCGCCAGGCCTCATAGAGCACGAACGCTGCGACCCCGAACAGGAGCACGGCGTTCACCACGGCCGCCAGGATCTCCAGGCGTAGGTAGCCGAAGGAGCGGGACCGGGAGGGCGCCCGTCCGGCAATCCAGATGGCGCCAAGCGCGAGACCGATGCCGACCACGTCGGTGAGCATGTGTCCGGCGTCCGCCAGTAGGGCCAGCGAGTTCGACGCCAGGCCGCCGACGACCTCGACGATGAGAACGACGAAGGTGACCGCGAAAACCGCCACCAGGCGGTTCCGTCCGGCGCGCCCGGCCGAGTGACCGTGCGGCATCAGGCGGCTGCCTCGGCCGCGTGTGCTGCCGCATCGAGGACCAGGCGGCGGATGCGGTCGTCGTCGAGCCGGTAGTAGGCCATCCGTCCGACCTTGTTCCGGCTCACCACGCCATGCTCCCGCAGGAACCGGAGCTGATGGCTGAGAGCGGACACACTCATCCCGAGAACCAGCGCCATGTCGCACACGCACAGGTCGTCCGCGATAGCCAGGAGGTGGAGGATGCGTGCCCGGGAGGGGTCGGCCAGCACGCTGAAGAGCGCCGCGACCGTTGTCGACCCCGCTTGGCTGAGACTGCGGCCGATCACTGGCCGGATGGCTTCGGGATGCAGGCAGGCGACATCGCAACCCTCTGCGTCGATCGCGGAACCAAAGATCTGGGCCGCCGCGCTACTCACCTTCTTCGCCCCGGAGTGCCTCAAAGCCTTCACGGATCAGGAGCACGGTGATGCCGAGGGCGGCCACCGGATCGGCCCACCAGAAGCCGAACACGGCGTTGAGGGCGAGGCCGGCGAGGGTGACGACGGAGAGATACCAGCAGGCATACGTCTGCTGGGCGTCCGCGATCATTGCTCGGCTGCCGAGCGCCTCGCCGATCCGCCGCTTGGCGCGCGCCAGCCAAAGCATCACGACGATCGACACGGCCGTCAGGGTGATACCCACCGGGCTGGCATCAGGGGCTTCCTGGTTGATCAGCGTCCGGGCCGCCTCGAAGGCGACGTAGGCCGCGAGCGCCAGGAACGCGATCCCGACAAAGCGCTCGGCTCGGCGCTCGATGCGCTCGACCGCCTCGTCGTCGCGCTGGCCGCGGGTCTCGGCCATCAGTCGCCAGATGATCACCGCGCCCGAAATGGTCTCGACGAAGGAGTCCACGCCGAAGCCGATCAGCGCGATGCTCCCGGCCGCCAGACCCGCCCCGACGGCGATGATCCCCTCAAGGATGTTCCAGCCGACCGTGAGGTATTCAAGTTGGAGGCCACGCCGGAGGTTGACCGGCCGGAGGTCAGCAATGGCCAATGGACAGGCTCCCTACCTATACAACACTTGAGTGACGACTCAAGTGTAAGGGCCTGTGGGTCCGAGTGTCGTCGGCTCCGACCGGCGACTCGCGCGCGCAAACGCGGCCCCGAGTGAGACACCGGTCGGTCCCGCAGGGGTAGCACCCAGGGCCGATAGACCGCAGCATGGTCCCGGCCCACGATTCGGTCGTGATGTCGAAGGCACTACGAGCGAGCGTCACCAGCGTCACAGGGGGTCAGGGCGCGCCCTGTCGAGACGGGCGAGCCGGTCCGTGAAGCTCTGCACGGTCTGCGGCGTCGTCACCAGGTTGGGGACCGATTGGTGCGGGTAGTCCTGCGGGCCTACTCGGGCCCGGTAGTCGGTGCAGTAGATGTCTGAGCCGATGCTCTGGGACCAGAGGAGCAGATCCCGTCCACGGAGCGTGACGGCGACGATACCCGCGACCGACCCCAACCCCGGCGCGGCCAACCAGCGGCTCGTTGCCCATCGCCGTGCGAAGGGACCGTCAGCAGGGCGACCACGAGCAGCGATGGCAGGAGCACGACGAGCGCGCCAGCCTCGACCAGGACGTGATGGACCGGCTGATGTTTTCGAAGTCCATCCCGGCTCGTGGAGAGCCAGCGATCGACGGCGGCTCCGGCCAGCGGATGACCGGAACGGTCCAGCCCGGTCACCCCGAGCAGCCGCAGGATCGCGTGCTCCTGGCCGACGGTCGTGGAGGCACGCGCCCGGGCTCCCCAGGCGGCGGCGAGCGACTCGGCTCGCTCGAGCAGCTGGTCGATGGATCGCTGGGGCAGGGTCGGTCACGGCCGCAAGGATAGGCCGAGGCCGGGCAGCGCCGTTGGGTGGTTCGCGATGCTGCGTGTGCTGTGGGGCCCGAGGGGCCGCAGACCGCTGGCGGGGTCGGAGGCCTCGGCTGGCGCCAGGAGCGTTCCAAGCGACACGCGAACCTGGGCTCAGCTGCACTTGGAACGCCCCGTGTCCCCGATCGACGCCGGAAGGGCCCGCCAGGACGTGCTCGGGCGTCCGTTGGAACGGTCCTGGCGCCAACGACATGGTGATCAGCGCGAGGTGGGCGGCCACCATCCGGCTGGCGGGTCGTCGCGTCCTGCGCCCCAGGCCTCGGGTCCGCAGAAGAACCCGTTCGGGGGTGCCGCACCCGGCACGAGCG
>Ga0136611_10002949_pt1 | contig 11907 bp, 13 predicted proteins | sample AntDrymUQ2232306_2_FD_106645 | JGI IMG/M metagenome (GOLD analysis project Ga0136611, IMG submission 106645) | Polar desert sand microbial communities from Dry Valleys, Antarctica - metaG UQ223 (23.06) | ecosystem: Environmental > Terrestrial > Soil > Desert | place: Antarctica: Dry Valley... | reverse complement strand
CAAAGAAATAAAATACGCCTCGCTCGACCATCTGAAAATCCGCGAAGCCGTCAGCGAATTGATTCGCAACGCCCTGAAAGCTCTGCCCGACGCTGGCGGAAAATTAGGTTTGCGGGCGCGTCTGCAAGACACCGATCTGCTCATCGAAGTCGCCGACAACGGCGCGGGCGCGGACAATTTGACGATTGACGAAATTGACATCAAACAGCGGCGCGATTACCGCACGGGTTTGAAATTAACCAAAGCGATTGTCGAACAGCACGGCGGCAAAATGAAAATCAACAGCGAACCGGGCGAGGGAACCTTCGTGCAAATGTGTCTGCCTCTTCGTCTTGAAGCGTAGAGTTTATTGTTAGAAATAAAAAATTCTGTATTTAACCGGCGAGAATCTACTCAATCCGCATTATCCGCATTCTATAAAATGAAAAGCCGTCTGCGAGGAACTTGAATGTTCCTCGCAGACGGCTTTTGTCTGTTTGTTTTTACTTGAGAATTTACTTCGCGTTGGCGTTTTTCGCTTTCGATTTTTTCTCCGCCGGTTTTTTGTCGGCGGCTTTCTTTGCGGTTGTCGTTTTCGCTTCCGCTTTTGCCGCCGCTTTTGCCGCCGGTTTTTTCGCGGCTTTTTTCTCGCTCGGATTGAGCATCGCAGTCCAGCGATATTCGGGCGTTTCAAAACCGGTTTCCAGTTTCTTGAAAATAAATTCGGTCATCGCGTTGACGATCCAGTTATGGTTGAATTCGCCGACCGACGCGAGTTCGGCGTCAGGCGCGGGATTCATAAAATCAATCGCATACGGAACGCCGTCTTTAATCGCAAACTCGACCGTGTTCAAATCGTAGCCGAGCGCTTTGCAAATCGTGACAACGTCTTTCTCGACTCTGGCGTGGAGTTCCGGCGAAAGATAATCGGTAACGTTCACATACTGCATTCCCGACAGATACGGTTTTGTTGGGTCATACGGCATAATCAAAACTTTTTCCTGCCCGACGCAGTAGCAGCGCACGAATTGATCGAATTCGATTCCCTCCTGCAAAGTCATACACAGTTTGCCCGATTGGTTATATTCATACCAGAGCTGTTCGAGCGAATGGATTTTCGAAACGTTTTTCCAGCCGCCGCCGTCGAACGGTTTGAGAAATGCGGGAAAACCAACATAATTTACAATGCCTTCCCAATCAAGCGGAAATTCAAGATTTCTCAAAGATTCGCTCGTGATGTCTTCGATATATTCCTGCTGCGGCAGCAGAACGGTTTTCGGAATCGCCACGCCGAGCTTCGCCGCCAGACTGAAATTGAAAAACTTGTCGTCCGCTGACCACCAGAACGGATTGTTGATAATATACGTTCCTTCGAGCGCCAAGCGCTTTAAAGTCGCGCGGTAATATGGCACTTCGTGTGATATGCGGTCAATAACCACGTCATATTTTTTTGGCTCGTCGAGACGAATGCCGCCGACCGTGACCATTTCCGCAACGACTTCGCCATTGCCTTTTTCGTTGATGCTTCTGATAATTGATTCGGGAAACGTCACTTCGCGTCCCGTTAAAATACCGACTCTTTTCATAATTTTATTGAATTCCTTTTCTAAATGTTGTTTTAAAATAAATGCGAGAATTTCCAGATTATTCTGAAACCGATAATTTTAATTGATAAAACCCGTCACCGCAAGGCTGCCAAAAAGATTGCTTAACTGTTTGTTAAAATAGTAAAATTAAAATTGTCAATTCCGCACAGCGATTGATGCTGACCCGACCGAACAAATTTCTACATCTCAATTTCCAACAAAAGCAACTCCGATAAAACAAAATGAACCACGCCGTCAATGCTCCCGTCAACGCAAATTCAAACGCTGCGCCGAAACCGCCTGCGCCGCCGGCAAACGCTAATCCGGCAATCGCGCAAAACATTCAAGCCTTTCACAACGTTTTGCGCCGGATGCTTGGCGCGGGCGACAAAGTCAGCGACCTTATATTTTCGCCCGGTCGTCCGCCGCAGGTTGAACTGACCGGCGATCTGCACGCGGTTCAAATTCCCGGTTTGGAAAAGTTAATACCGCCGCAAATCAAAGCGATGGCTGACTTGATGCTGATTGGCAACGCGCAGGGAACGGAAACTTTGGAAAACCGAGGCTCGACCGATATTTCTTACAGCGTCAGCGGTTTGTGCCGTTTCCGCGTTAATATCTTTCGTCAGCGCGGAACTTACGCCATTGTGATGCGCGTCATTCCGACGGCACCGCCGAACTGGAAAGATCTAAATCTTCCGCCCGCCGTTCGTAATGTGGCGGAATTGAAAAACGGCTTGGTTTTGGTGACCGGTCCGACCGGCTCTGGAAAATCTACGACTCTGGCGGCGATTATTGATTTAATTAACGAAACGAAAAAATATCACGTCGTTACTATCGAAGACCCGATAGAATTTATCCACGACCACAAACTTGGCACAGTTCACCAGCGCGAGTTACATTCGGACACGCCGGATTTCGCTCTGGCACTTCGCGCCGCGCTGCGTCAGGCGCCGAAAGTAATTCTCGTCGGCGAAATGCGCGACCGAGAAACCATCGAAGTGGCGATGGAAGCCGCCGAAACCGGACATCTCGTTTTATCAACGCTGCACACGATTGACGCGGCGAAAACGATTGACCGCATCATCGGCGTTTTTCCGAAAGTCGAAGAACAAGCGATCCGCACGCGCCTCGCGCAATCGTTTCGCCGAATCATTTCGCAGCGTCTGATGCCGAAAGTCGGCGGCGGGCGCATTGCCGCTATTGAAATTTTGGCGGCAAACTCACGAACGCGCGAGTATATCGAAAAAGGCGAAAAAGACGGGCGTTCAATTACCGACGCGATGAACGACGGAGAACTCGAAGGAATGCAGACTTTCGACGCGGTGCTGGAAAAATTTATCCGCGAAGGCTCGGTCAAAAAAGAAATTGCTCTCGCATATGCTTCAAACGCGAACAATTTAATGCTCGCCACCAGCGATTTGACGTAAAAAAAAAGCGGTCAAAGCCGCTCTTAGATTATTAAAACTTTACTCGGAAATTCACTGACTTGAATTCGGCAAAAGTTCGTAATTCCCCATCTGCCGATTGTGCGCGTCGAGCGCGCCCATCGCGTCGGCGGTTTGATCGAGCATTTGTTTAGTCATCGCAATCGAATCGCTCAGTTGTTCAAAATCAAGTAAAGAGAATTTCTCCGGCGTGGACATCGTGACGATTTCGTCGTTCAGATAACCGAAGAAATTTTCGATTGATTGCAGTTGCCCTTCGACCAATTTGACGCTTCGCTCCAATTCGTCGAACGAAGCCAGACGGCGTTTCAAAATTTCGACGTTCGTTTGCTGGACGCGGCGCGTTTTATCGTCGGGCGCGTTCTCGGCGGCGCGGAATGCTTGCGACAGTTGATTGTGGACGGCTTGCCGATTGATTGATTTAAGATGCTGTTTGCGACTGCGATATACATCCAACAGGTCAACGAAATCTTCCCAACGCTGGTCAAGCGTAGTTAAGTTGCTCGGTAATTCTTTCGAGCCGGTGAATTTGAAATAGTTTTTCTGAATTTTTTCTTTCTGCCACTTTAGATATTCGACCGCTTCACGCTCGCGCGGCGTAAACGTTTTTATCAATTTATCGCGCGTCGCTTTGTTGAGCGCAAAAAGGCGTTCTTTTTCACGCTTATTGACTAATTGGCGATAAACCGGCAGATTCGGCACAATCAAAAAGTATGCGATTTCAAAAATCAGCGCGATGAGCAGAGGAATCACGCTTTGCGTATAAGCTGCCGCCACCGCAAAACCTGCCAAGCCCCAAAAATTGACCGGCTCTTTGATGGCTTCCTTGGCGTATGAAGAATTAAATTTGCTGATTCCCTGTTGATACTTTGCGATGTCTGCCATAACTATTACTAGATGCTTTTTTGGCGTTTGAGTTTCGCCGTTTATTTTGCGCGAATCATTTTTCTTTTGATTCTTCGAGCAGAACCTGGTCGAGCGTGATTTCGTCTTTGACTTCCGAAGCGGCGGAGATTTGTTTGCCGCCCGCGTTCGAACCGCTGCCGAGCATTCCCATACTTTGTTTGTATTGGAGCAATTTGTCCTGTAATTGAATATCCATCGCCTCGCGTTCGATGTCCTGCATCTGCGCGTCAACGCTGGAAGTTCCGAGTTGCAGTTTGGCTTCGGCGGCGGCGACGCGGCGGTCAATTTTCTCGCGCATCTCGTTAAATGTCGAAGCATCGTCGCCGATGTTGAAAGTCTCCATCGTCTGCGCGAGCTGCTCCTGTAATTTTGCCTGCTTGGACGCGCTGATAAGCTGCATCGCTTCCGCCGTGCGTTTCTGCATTTGCAGAACGTAATTATCACGCGCTTTCAAGGCTTGCTTGGAAGCCATCGTCGCGTGTTCATACTGCGCGGAAGTTTTTTCCAAATCAAGTTGCGCCTGCTGCAATTGACCGATGTAAGCCGTCGCAATGTCGTCGCGCCCCATTTTAACCGAGGCTTTGATTTTTGAATCGAGGTCAACGACCTGCTCGGACAAGCGTTCTTTATTTTTCGCCAACAGCCGTTCGGTCGCCATTACCTGCGCCACCGAATTATTCAAATCCGGCACGCGGTCGCGCATATCGCGGATGGTTTGCTGCAGCACCATCTCCGGGTTTTCCACTTTATCGAGAGCCGCGCCGGTTCCGGCGCGAAACATCCGCATAATTCTTGCCAACAATCCCATTTTCTTTTCTCACGCTCCTCGTCAATTCTTATTACGGGTTAAACCATATTCGCCGAAACCTTTACGACCCGAAAATCGCCAAAGTTGCAAATTAGGATTTCAGTATAGTCAGTATAGCAAGAAACAGGCGAAAGGCAATAAATTGTTCAGTAATTTAGTTAAGCCGCGTCGAGCGGGCTTTTAACGAATGATTTGTTCTGCAGAACGTGCGTGTAAATTTGTGTCGTCCGCACGTCCTTATGTCCGAGAAGTTCCTGAACGGTGCGAATGTCGTAATGATTTTCGAGCAGATGCGTGGCGAAGCTGTGGCGAAACGTGTGGCAATTTCCGTGCTTATTGATCAGCGCCTTTTGCATGGCAATTTTAACTGCTTTTTGAACGTTTGAATCGGAAATATGATGGCGGCGCACCACGCCGTCGTTACGATTCGGCGAGAGTTTGGACGAAGGAAAAATGTACTGCCATTTCCATTCGCGCCCCGCATTCGGATATTTTTTCGCCAGCGCGAAAGGCAGCCAGACTTCCCCGAAACCGCGCCGCAAATCTTCCGTGTGCGTAAATTTCACGGTCGCCAGATGATCTTTCAATTGCCCGGCAACAGATTTGGGCAATATCGTCGCGCGGTCTTTGGCGCCTTTGCCGTCGCGCACCGTAATTTGCATTGTTTCAAAATCAACGTCTTTTACGCGCAGGCGCAGCGCTTCGGTCAGTCGCAAGCCCGCCCCGTAAAGCAAACTTGCCACCAGAAACGGAACGCCGGATAAATTACCCAAAACCGCTTTCGCTTCGGTTGGCGTGAACACAACAGGAAGATGTTCCGGTCTTTTAGCGCGATGAACGTTTTCGATTTTCGGCAAATGAATGCGCAGCACATCGCGGTAAAGAAACAAAAGCGCGAAGAACGCTTGATTTTGAGTCGAGGCGGAAACCTTTCCCTGAACGGCGAGATGAGTCAAAAACGCGGAAATCTCCTCGCTCCCATTTCCTTCGGGTGACGTTTATCGTGAAACAAAATATAACGCTTGATAAAGTTGTGATAAACGTCTTCAGTGCGCGAACTCAAATGCCTCATCCGGGCAACGGCGCGAACCTGATCTAACAACTTAACTTTAGGCTGCATAAGGTAAATAAATATATTGCGCGCGGCGGAAATTATCGTATAATCATTCCGCACATAAGGTTATTATGCGGAATGATTCCTGATAATACACGAAATCGGCGTATTATCAAGAATGATTCCTGATCATACAGGAAAACCGCGTGTTATCAGGAATGATTCCTGATAATCAATAGTTCGACGGCTTTCTTTTGTGGAACATTAAAAAGTTTTCAGAGTGTAATGCAATCTAACTTGCTTTTATGAGATACATAAAATTTCGCTTTTTGGTTGTGGCATTGCTGACGTTTGGCGTTGGAGGAATTGCTTACTTGAACTTACACAATCTTCCTTCATCAATCTGGACAAGATTAGATACTGCAACTTGCACATACAACGGGAAACCTTGCGAGAACTTTGTCGTTTATCGCTCGTTCACCGGAGAAATCCACGTTCTTTTGCCGGAAGCTCATCCGATTGCTGGTGATGATGAATCGGCGTGGAAGTTTCCTTGGACTTATCTAGTTCGACCTACCGATGCCACAGAAGAAATTGCTTACGGCGGAATGCTTAGTAAATTTGGCAGTTATGCTTACGGTTATCAATTTACTGAATACAAATATCGCAGTAGCGTGTGGTCTGACAAAGGACTTCCTCCCGTAGTCATTGAGCAAAATGCTGTCGAGTTTAACTCAGCATACAGAGATGCCAGAGTTAGAGTTGCGTGGTAAAAATAACGCGCCGTCGAACAAATCATTGGACGTGAGGGCGAAACAGCGACTTTCTTATCACGTTGTCTTTTTAATTTTACGTTGACTTCTGGCGGTTTCGCCCCACGTCAATTCGGTCGTTAGACCGCCTTTGCGTTCTTAAAATCCATTTTTGCTTTTTGCGCGAGAATTTGACCTTCGACGCAAATAAAACGTGAATTGCAATTATCGCAGCACATATAATGTTGCGCCGCTTCGCGTAATTGAGCGTTTTCGGTTTCAAGCTCGCGCACGCGCCGAAGAAGTTCGTCTCTATGTTTAGCAATCTGTCGTCCGTTAACTTCAGGCATCATAATCGTTTTCCGGCAGCCGCCGTTTCAATAAACGCGGCGGTCTAACAAGTCGCTGAACGTGAGCGGCAACCGCTACGTTGTATGGTTGTTAAGTTGCGTGGCGGTTGCCGCCACGTTAGCTCAATCGTTATGCCAACAAAACGGTGTGTGATTGCCAAACTAAAACAGATGAGAATAAGTCCATGAAAAAAATATCAATTCTCTTAATCGTCCTTATCTTGATTGTCTTACCTGTGGCAGTACAGACGAAAGGAAATGCTAAAGACCAAGAAGCCATAAAGAACATCGCTCTAAAATGGCAGGATGCTTGGAATCAGCACGATATGAAGGCACTCGCCGCGCTCGTCGCCGAAGATATTGACTTAATTACTGTCGGTGGAACTTGGCTGAAGAGTCGGAAAGAGTTTGAGGAAAATCACGCTAAAAGCCACGAAACGATGTTCAAAGAAAGCGTTTTGACAATGAAAAACACGGAAGTTAAATTCATCAAATCCGATGTCGCGGTGGCTCACGTCGAGTGGAGCGTCATTGGCGTTAAAGACCCTGACGGAACGCCGCGCCAACAGCAGCAAGGGATATTTACTTGGGTGGTGGAAAAGCGAAAGGGAAAGTGGCTAATAATTGCGGCTCAGAACACATTTCAGAGAGCTAATGTCTAGCGGATGAGTTGGCATAACAATTCAATGGACGTGAGGGCGAAACAGCGACTTTCTTATCGAGGTTTTTGGTGAACTCAAACGGGCTTGGTGGCGGTTTCGCCCCACGTCATCTCAAGCGTTAGATAGCTCTCGCTTGAGAGAGTGTTCATGGAGAGTCAATTGAATTATTTGCCTGACAAGCAGCAAGTGGCTCACATCGTTCAGAAATCTATGGGCGAGTCTGTTCTGACGGTTGATAGGTTTTCTACTGGCGCATGTCACTTTGTTTACGATGTAACTACGGAGAGCCACCAAACCTTTGTGGTGCGTATCGCAAAATCAGAGAACAAAGAATTTCTGACAGGCGCAATGTACTGGCATAAACTCCTGAAGCCCAAAGGAGTACCTCTGCCAAATATTTTATATTCAGATATAGAAGCAGTTACTTCGCCCTTTCCGTACATGATTATTGAACGGCTGGCTGGTCAAGATTTAGGAATCGTATATCCACAGTTATCAAAAGATGAAAAGAAAGTCTTAGCCGGTGAGGTGTCGCGTATCCAAGAGACCGCAGGCACATTGCCGTTTGGTAAAGGTTTCGGGTTCGTTGGTAGTTATGAGAGCGGCTCTTTCCTGAAGGCGTGGATTGATGTGTTGTATAGCTCGCTTGCTAGAAGCCGGAAAAGAATACAAGCAATCGGAGCAGTAGATTCTCGCCACGTTGATAGAGTAGCGGAAAAGATTGCCAAATACGGAGGCTATTTTTCTCAAGTTAAGCCGAAGTGTTTCCTTGACGATACTACGACCAGAAACGTCATCGTCCATAACGGGAAATTGAGCGGCATCGTTGATGTAGATTTTGCCTGCTTCGGCGATAATCTATTCCCCATCGCTCTTACTCGAATGTCGCTTCTCAACACAGGGTTTGATTTAGATTACATAGATTTTTGGTGCGATGTGGCGGATGTTACAGAGGAGCAAAGAGATGTGCTGCAATTCTATACTGCCTTGTTCTGTGTGGATTTTATGGGTGAACTTGGACAGACCTTCAACAAAGAAAGTTCCCAATCCGTCAAGGCAGAAGATATACAGAGGTTGAGCAATATCTTGGACGTATTGCTGAATCAAGTCTGAAGTGCGTTCAGTCATTGCTGCTATCTAACAACAGCTTCAACCGGACGCGCACCCAGCGTGTTCTTTATCATCAAAGGTTCGTGCGCGCCGGTTAAGCTGGGCGTTATGTGTTTTCTTGCTCCGGCGAACGATTCGCATATTTCAGCAAAACGTCTGTGTGGCAATTTTGATCGAGTCGGCAAAAGCAACTCAAATCTTTGCCGCGTAGCGGTTCAAGAAAATCAGCGTCGCTTTCTAAAACATCTTTGATATATTGCTCGTATTTTTCGAGGGCAATATCTGTCGCCGCTCTTTTTGAAAATCTGCCGCCAACGTGAATGTCCGGCGCACGAAAGACAAAATGAGAGTTATCCGCGCTGATTGCCTTGATAACCTGATACGGATTTCCGAAACGTGACGGACGGGTTACGCGGACGCAGTTTTCAGGAAGTTTAAAACCTTTCTGACGTTTAAATTGTATTCGTTTTGGCATATTTTTCTTTGCTAAGGCACACATAACAAATCATTGGACGTGAGGCAAAAACAGCTATTCTTTATGAATTTGCCTCTTTAACTCGGAGTTGCGCGTTATCGGTTTTTGCCCACGTCAGATACTGTGTTGGATGTCAAGCAGTTTTCGCCCAATTCGGGTCAAACGGTTTTCTGGTTTTCAACACTCCGTAAGCGAGATGAATCAGTTTTCGCATCGCCGCACCGATGACCGCCATTTTTGATTTACCGCGCGTCCGCATTCCGCTCGCCCATTGCTGAAAGAAACTACTCGACCGCAAAGCCGTGATTGCCGGAAAGTAAAGTGCTTTGCGAAGACGGGCATTGCCGATTTTCGATAAACAAGTTCGTCCGCGCACACTACTTCCAGACCGCCTTTCACGCGGCACGAGTCCGGCGTAGGCGGCAACTTGTCTGGCACTTTTGTATTGAGTAAAATCTGTGATTTCCGCCAGCAGCAGCGCGGCGGTGGTCGCGCCGATGCCGGAAATCGAGTCGAGAAGGTCGCTTTGTTCTTTTAAGTCGGGATGATTGCCGGTATGTTCCCGAATCATCAATTCGGTTTGTTTAATTTCTGCGACCAGATACTTGATATGCTCTTGCAGAGAGTGCCTGACCGCCTCAATTGAGACACCGCTGGAGAGGCGATTGTCTTCTGAGATGCGCATTTCAATCAATGATTCGAGTTGGCGCACCAGGGCTTGCAGTTCACGCACCGCAGGCGCGGGCGGCTGCCACGTCTGCGGCTCGTGTGCCAGACAAAAGCGGGCGATCAACTCCGCATCCACCTTGTCGGTTTTGGTGCGTGTCAAACGACTTGCGGCAAAGGCTTTGACCTGCGCCGGATTAACGACGCTGACTATAAAACCGGCATCGAACAAATGGGTCGCAAGTGCGTCGCCGTAACTGCCCGTCGCTTCCAGGCAGACGTGCAAACTGCCGACTTGATGCGACGAGAGCCAAGCGACTAATTGCTCGAACCCAGACGTGGTATTAGCAAAGACTTTATGTTTGGCTTTCCCGTTTTCTTTGATTAAACAGACATCGAACTTCAACTTGGCAATGTCCACACCAAGCGCGGCAGCAGATAAATTCATTTGATTAAACTCCTTTTGATTAAAATTGACTTGCAGCGCACGGTCAAGCTTGTAGATGCAAGCTCAGCTTCAATAGAAGCGGCTTCGGATACTGTTCGACCTCTCTGCACGGCAAGAAAACAGGCGGCGGGAGCGTATCTGACGTGCTGACTTTGCAAACAGTCATAACTCAATCCCGGCTTCACCGCCGCCCTTGTTGACAGCCAAAGTTTGTAGCTTTGACCATCTTCTGTCAACATACAAACTCAATCGTTAGACGGCTTCGCTTGAAATCCACGCTGTCTTTTGTCAGACTTTCCAGCAATGGACTTTGAGATTGTCAGCGAGATTACCGAGATTGAAACAATTGCCGTCGGAAATGGTGTCCGCGACCGCGCCAGATTGTGGAAGCAACACGGCAAAGGCAGATGGCGCAAGTTGAAAGGTATTGCGTCGGTGCGCCTCGTAAGTGGTAGAATCAGATTAGCAGAAGTTCATTGGTATGAGGCGCATGGCATCGGCAAGCGAGAGTTTAAGTTGAAGTTGCCGTTTTTAGACTAAAGATGAAATCTGAAGAAACAAAACACTTTGCAGTTTGCCTGAACAACAACGATTATCCGGCATCGCTGGAAGTCGGCAAACTCTACCGCGTCATTACCGACGAAGAAGCGTCGGCGGAAGGTTATTTGCGTGTGGTTGATGAATCGGGCGAAGATTATGCATTTGCGGCAAACCGCTTTTATCTGGTGCAGCTTCCAGCCGAAGTTGAAGAAGCACTTTTGGCAAACAGCACAAATGGCATCGGTTTGTCGCGCTAAACAATGCGCCGTCGAACGGCGGGGTTGACGTGAGGCAAAAACAGCGACTCTTTAAAATCTTGCTTCTTTAACTCGGAGTTGCGCGTATTCGGTTTTTGCCCACGTCAACTCCGCCGTTCGATGCCTCGTGGTAAAAACAATGATGCGAAAATTGATGGTTGGTGCAATTTTACTTGGCATTTTGTTTTTAGCGACAGTTTGGATAACGGGCAGCTTGCTAAGTTCTTCCGTCAATCAACCGATTGGAGAACCGCCATCGGATGTCGTCGCCAACGCTGTGCAGTTTCCTAGCTTGTCTGGTGCAACTATTCACGGCTGGTTTATTCAGGGCAAAGAAAATTCAGGCGCGATTATTCTAATGCACGGCGTTCGCGCAAACCGCTTGAGTATGTTGGAACGAGCGCGTTTTCTTTCTGGCACCGGATATTCGGTTTTGTTGTTTGATTTTCAAGCGCACGGCGAAAGCAACGGCGGAAACATTACGTTCGGCTATCTTGGAAGCAAAGACACGCAAGCAGCAATTAGTTTTGTTCGTTCGCGCTTGCCGAAAGAGAAAATCGGTATTATCGGCGTATCAATGGGCGGCGCGGCAGTTTTGCTTGCGAAGCCGCAACTAGAAGTTAATGCCGTCGTGCTTGAAATGGTTTACCCGACAATTGAGCAAGCCGTATCAAACCGGATAACGACGCGACTTGGAGATTGGGCAACAATTCTTACGCCGCTTTTAACGTGGCAACTTAAACCTAGTGCTTTGTAATTTAAGTTTTTTGAGCTTGAACGAAAGTTTCGAGTCCAAACTTTGGTTTGCCGCGCCCGCGAAGCGCGGCGTGAAGCCGCCTCAAGGCGGGACTCAGAACTTTAAAAAT
>Ga0136611_10002948_pt1 | contig 11908 bp, 9 predicted proteins | sample AntDrymUQ2232306_2_FD_106645 | JGI IMG/M metagenome (GOLD analysis project Ga0136611, IMG submission 106645) | Polar desert sand microbial communities from Dry Valleys, Antarctica - metaG UQ223 (23.06) | ecosystem: Environmental > Terrestrial > Soil > Desert | place: Antarctica: Dry Valley... | reverse complement strand
TGACGATCCGGACAGCCCCCTCACGGAACTCCGGGTCGAACTTCCTTCGGATCTCTGGCATGACTACTCCTCATAGTCCATGCCTCCACGGTTTTGGGGGATGCTCACTGCTCGTGCGGCGTGCCGACGATCGCGCTGAGGACACCGCCGAGGTCCGGCACCGTCCGTCCGGCGTCGACGTCGTACTTGCGCTCCACCTCGAGGTGCTCCGTCGTCATGGGCAGTTCTACCGCGACTGGGCCGAACGCGGATGTGGACTACCTCCAGGAAGAGGAGAGCTGGTTCACCCTCGCGGAGGGCCGGTCCAGAGCGCGGCAGCGGTGAACGTGTTCTCTCACACGCCGTCGCCTACCTCGCGCCCGTCGGGTGCGGGCGGCGGCCGAATCAGATGGTGCGGGGGGACAGCGCCGGTCAGGGTCAGGACGCTGCGCATCACCCGGTGTCCCGGGTCAGACGTCGGTGCATACATGCAGGGGCAGCCGCCGTCGATGACCATCATCCCGTGCTGACGCCCGAGGTCTGTCGCGTCCGCGGAGACGCTGCCGGTCCCGGGACCGCGGTGCATCCAGGCCTTGTCGATGCTGAGGTCGATGCAGTCTTTGACCGTCTCCAGCGCGTGCTCGGGCCGCGTCCCGATCACGACTGCGTCCACGCCGCCCGGGATGGCGCGCAGATCCGGATAGCAGGGGTCACCCTCGACGGCGTCCGTATGCGGGTTGACCGCGAACACCTCGTACCCGCGGTCGCGCAGTCGCCGGTAGACCACGTTCGCCCCATGGTCTCGGGGGGTGCGTGACACCCCTGTCACGGCGATGCGTCGCTGGTTCAGGAACGTCTCGACTGCCGCTCTGGTCTTCATGGCCTCAGCCTGTCCGCAGTCCAGGTGCTGCGGTAGGGGAGTAGGTCCCTCCGGGGCGGCTGTCACGAAAGCCGGACGCGCTGCGATGCAGCCGAGCCGGTAGGCCTTGGCGGCTCTGAGAGGCAGGCGAACAACGCGCAGGTCATGCTGCTCAGGATCCACGGCCGGGCCGAGCGCGCCCCCTCGGCGGCGGTCTACGGGATCGAATCGAGGACCCGGAAGACCGGGTGAGCCGCAGCCACCGCCTGGAACGCCTCGACGGCTTGGTGCCGGTCGATGGGGATGTGCGGCCTGCCACCCGGGACCTTCTCGACGTACCGTTTGATCACCAGGGCCCGCTCGTCCACCGGCACCTCGACCAGCCGGACTGCCCGCGCCCGCCGTCTCCGAAGGACGGCGTGACCTCTTGCGGCCCGCACGTTCCAGACCCAGTTGCACTCGCCGAGCATGGAGACGAGGTACCACTGGTCACCGACGTCGGCCATGCCGACGGGGGTCTGGATCAGGCGTCCCGTCCGCCGACCGGCCACCTCCAGGACCACCCAGCGTCGGGGGAACAGGCCCAGTGCGAACACGCGGTTGTAGAGCCGTACCCAGCGGCGGGCGGCGGCGTTCGCCCGGCCGCCGGCGTACATCGCGCGTGCTCTGGTCCCACCCCTCATCGGCCGCGGGACAGGTCGGCCGCGCCCGTGGTGGGTGCGGAGGCGATGGTCAGAGCCGGAAGACCACGCGCGCCGGGACGCGACCGGCGAGCACGTCGTCGATCGAGTCGCTGACCTCGTCGAGCTTGCGTTCGACCGTGACGACGCGGGTGCGGCCGGCGGCGTGCAGGGCGAACACGTCCGCGAGGTCGTTGCGAGTGCCGACGATCGAGCCGATGACCGACTTCCCACCGAGGACGGCGTCGAAGACGGGAACGGTCATTGCGCCGTTGTCGGCCGGGAGGGCCACGCACACGAGCCGTCCGCCCCGCCGCAGCGACCGGAAGGCCTGGTCGAAGGACGCCGGTGAAGCGGCCAGCGCAACCGCGACGTCGGCCCCGCCAAGGGCGTGGATGGCGGCGACGGGGTCGGTGGTCCGGGCGTTGATGACGTGGTCGGCGCCGAGCTCGGTTGCCAACGCGAGCTTGTCGTCCTCGACGTCGACAGCGAGCACGAACCCGCCAGCGATCCGGGCGTACTGCACGGCGAGGTGCCCGAGACCGCCGACGCCGAACACCGCCACTGTCTCAGCGGGAGCCACCCGCGCGACCTTGATCGCCTTGTAGGTCGTGACGCCCGCGCAGGTCAGCGGGGCGGCGTCGACGGCCGAGATCTGCCGAGGCACGGGCGTGGCGAAGGCCGCTGTGACAACGACGAACTCGGCGAAGGTCCCGTTGATGGAGTACCCGGCGTTCTGCTGGCTCTCGCACAGAGTCTCCCAGCCCCCGATGCAGTGCCGGCACTGCCCGCAGGCGTCGGCGAGCCAGGCGATCGCGACCCGATCGCCCAGGGCTCGGCTGGTCACGCCCGCGCCGAGACCCACCACCTCACCGATCCCCTCGTGACCGGGAACGAAGGGAAGCGACGGGGTGACCGGCCAGTCGCCGTGCGCGGCATGGATGTCGGTGTGGCACAGACCGGTGACCTCGATCCGAACCAGGACCTGTCCCGGCCCGGGCTCGGGAACCGGCAGGTCCTGCACCGTCAGGGGCTGCTGGAAGTCGGTGACGACGGCTGCCCTCATGCTGATCGCGGTCATGCTGGCCTCTCGGAGCGTGGGTGTCGGACCGTTGCCGGACGCGCTGCGCCTGGCCCGTCCTTGCACGGTGGTCGCTGCACGATGACGCGCCCGGTGCTGCCTGCCCAGGGTCGGAAGTCCCGCGGACGCGTTGCCGTGTTGCTACCGGCGGTCCAACGGTCCCAGGCCTCGTACGGGGCGCCGGACCCGACGTCCAGGACCTCGTTCATCCTGTGCTGGTCACTGCTGGGTCAGCGCAACCAGGGCTGGGAACGCACCAGCGGCAGGTCGGCCCACATGCGCCCGAGGTAACCGGCACTGGTGGCGGCGAACGTCGCGATCACGATCAGCGCCAGGGCGCTGACCAGGTGGTCGTCGACGATCGGGTTGTTCGAGCCGGTGGGCTCGCCGTTGCCGATCTTCGCGAGCGGCCAGCTTGCCAGGTACATCATCATCAGCAGCAGGCCACCGCTGGCCGCGGCGATCCGAAGGGCGACGCCGAGCAGCAGGGCGATGCCGATGCCGAGCAGGCCGGCCATGAACAGCCAGTCGTAGAAGGCGTTGCCCGCCATCGCGTTGAACGTCCCCTCCAGCGGCCCGGCAGAGACGCCGGACAGGAACCCCTTGGTCGGCGAGCCGCCGTCGACCCACGCCCGCGCGCCGGGGGTGGCGTAGCCGAGCCCGAAGCTCTTGTCGAGGAAGGCCCACAGGAACTGGAATCCGATCACGAGGCGCAAGCCGTTCAGGGCGAGCCCGCCGATGCGGGCCGCGGTGCCGGTTCTGGGGTCATCGGTGCGATCGTGCGGCGGGAGGTCCTTCGTCAGCCCGTCGTGCAGGGTCGGTGCCACCATGAGAGTCACGTCCTTCGTCGTCGGTCATTGCGTGCTCTCACCATCTGTCCGGCTTCGGTGGTGCAACAGGGCCGAAGGTCACCCCCGTGTCGCGTCGGCCGGTACGAGCGGCGTCCCGTCGCACCAGCGGGTGCCTGAGGATGGCAAGCACCGCGTCGACGTCGGTGTCGGCCAGCACGATCGAGACGGTCCGGGCTCCCGGCTCGCCGGGTGACCTAGGTCCCCTGGCCACGGATCGTTCGCCTCTGCGGCCGGGGCCCGGATTTTCCTTAGCGTCGCATCATGGTCATCCCTGTGAGCGCCTCCGGGTCTGGCGCGGTCGCCCGGCCGGTGACCGACGTGCTGCTGCGCGACGGCACGATCGCCCAGGTGCGGCCGGTGTCGGCCGACGACGAGGGGACGTTGCGCTCGCTGAACGCCCGGCTCTCGCCGAGGACCCGACTCTCGCGCTACTTCAGCGAGCACGAGCCGATCGGGGACGGGTACGTCGAGCACGTGCTTCGGGCCGTCCGCGACCAGAACTCGATCGTCGTGGAGGTCGGGGGGGGGGACGTCGTCGCGGTCGGCAGCTTCTTCCGGCTGGCCACCGACCCGACGCTGGCCGACGTGGCGCTGCTCATCGACGACGGGCACCAGGGCCTCGGCGTCGGCACCCTGCTGCTCGAGCACCTGGCGGCCCAGGCGTGGCAGCAGGGCATCGGCTCGCTGGTGGCCGACGTGCTGAGCGACAACCGGGCGATGCTCGAGCTGTTTGCGACCAGCGGGCTCGCCAGCCGGATGTCCACGTCACGAGGCGTCACGCACGTCGAGCTGCCGCTGGACCCCGGCGGCGAGGTCTGGGACGTCGTCGCGGCCCGGGAGGGCGCGGCGCAGCGCGCCGCTCTGCTGCCGGCGCTGGCGCCGCGGTCGCTGGCGGTCGTCGGCAGCGGCCGACCCGGGAGCATCGCCCGGCAGGTGCTCGCGTCGGTCGAGCGCGGCGGATTCGGCGGGCGGGTCTACGCCGTGGGGCGCCACCAAGGGACGGATCAACCGGCCCGGGTCAGCGACATCGCCACGGACGTCGACGGGCCGCTCGACCTCGTGGTGGTCGCCGTCCCGGCCGAGCAGGTGCTGCAGGTCGCCGCCGACTGCGCCCTTGTGGGTGCCAGGGGGCTCCTGGTCTTGTCCGCCGGCTTCGCCGAGGTCGGCGGCGAGGGACTGAAGCGTCAGCACGAGTTGCTGGGGCTGTGCCGAGAGCACGACATGCGGCTGATCGGCCCAAATTGCCTCGGCGTCATCAACACCGACCCGGCGGTGCAGCTGTCGGCCACGTTCTGCGATGCCCGGCCGCGGCCCGGTGGGCTGGCCCTGATCTCGCAGTCCGGCGCCGTCGGGGTGGCCGCTCTGCGGCACGCCGAGACCGCCGGAGCGGGGTTGTCTCTGTTCGTCTCGACCGGCAACAAGGCCGACGTGAGCGGCAACGACCTGCTGGCCTACCTGGAGCAGGACACCCGCACCCGGGTGATCGCCCTCTACCTGGAGTCCTTCGGCAACGCCAGGACGTTCGCCCGGGTCGCAGCCCGGGTGGGGCGCACCACGCCGATCGTCGTCGTCAAGGCAGGCAGGTCGGCGGCGGGCGGCCGTGCCGGGGCCTCGCACACCGCCGCGGCCGCGACTCCGGACGTCGCCGTGGACGCGCTGTTCCAGCAGGCCGGCGTGGTGCGCGCCGACGACCTGCCCGAGCTGTTCGACATCAGCGGCGTCCTGGACCGCGCCCCGCGCCCCCGCGGCCGACGGGTCGCCATCGTCGGCAACAGCGGCGGACCGGGCGTGCTCGCGGCCGACGCCTGCGAGAGCTCGGGGCTGGAGGTGCTGCCGCTGTCCGCGGCCACCAGCGCGGCGCTGCGCCAGCTCCTGCCACCCGCCGCTGCGGTCGACAACCCGGTCGACGTGCTCGCCACCGCCACGCCCGAGGACTACCAGCGGGCCGTCTCGATCGTGCTGGCCGACCCCGACGTCGACGCGGTGCTCGCCATCTACACACCGCTCACCCGCGGCAGCGAGGATGCGTACGCCGCCGCCCTCCGGCACTGCGCCGAGGGGGCGCCGGGCACGCCGCTGCTCGCCTCCTTCCCGGGCGTGAGTCGGCCACCAGCGCAGCTGCGTCGGCCCAACGGCGAGCTTGCGCTGCCGTGCTTCGAGTTCCCGGAGTTCGCGGCCCGGGCGCTGGGCAAGGTGGTCACGTACACCCGCTGGCGCGACCGGACGCCGCTCGTGCCGGCCGTACTGACCGGCCTCGACCGTGCCGGAGCCCGGGCTCTGGTGGACCGGGGCCTGCGCGAGGGCGGCCCGGACGGCTGGGTGAGTCCCGAGACAGCGTCGGCGGTCCTGTGCTGCTACGGCATCCCGGTGCTCGCCAGCCGCCAGGTCACCGACGCCACGGCCGCGATCGCCGCGGCCCGCGAGCTCGGCACCGTCGTGCTGAAGGCCGTCGGACCGGGTCTGGTCCACAAGAGCGACGTCGGCGGGGTCCGGCTGGACCTCGCCAGGCCGGAGGACGTCGGGGCCGCGTTCCTCGACATGCAGTCCCGGCTGGGGTCGGCGATGACGTCGGCGACCGTCCAGTCGATGGTCCGGGAGCCCGACGGCGTCGAGCTTGCCCTCGGCCTCGTCGTGGACGACACCGTCGGCGCGCTCATCATGGTCGGCGCGGGCGGCATCTTCACCGACATCCTCGCCGACCGGGCGCTGCGCATCTTGCCGCTGGACGTCGAGCGCGCGCGCGAGCAGCTGCTGTCGCTGCGCTGCGCACCGATGCTGACCGGCGTCCGAGGCCGCCCGCCGGTGGACCTGGATGCCGTGACGGACGCGCTCGTGCGGTTGGCAGCGCTGGCCAGCGACCTGCCGGAGGTCGCCGAGCTCGACATCAACCCCTTCGTGGCCGGACCGCACGGCGCCGTCGGTCTCGACGTGAAGCTGCGCCTGCTGGCCCGCGCACCTGACGCGGCGCTGCCCGTGCGCAGCCTGCGCAGCGCCGGGCGGACGACCGCGCCCAGAACGGTGGATCCGGCAGGAGCTCGACGACCGACCTCCCGACGCTCGAGCGCCCCGGTGCCTCCGGAACCGGCACCGCGGCCCGCATCGGAGGGCTCACCCTGAACGGCCTGCGCCTCGCGTTCGGCTGCCGGTTCGCTGCTCGCTGTAGCCCGGCGTCTGATCAGCGGGAACCTGCGCCAGAGCCAGACGCTGCTCGCCGCGCTCGACGACGCCGACGACGCCGCCTCCCTGATCGGGACCGGCCAGGATCGGACATGAGCGCTTCCGCGCAACCGGCGCCAGCGAGCCCGGGAACAGCGGGGTCGAGCAGGGGAGCGGCCCTTGTCGCTGCCCTCCGACACTCACTGGTGCCGCTGCTACCAGGTCGCGCTGACGACCGGCGCCTGCGCCGGTCGTGCCCCCGGGACCTGGCAGCCGGCGTGACGATCGGGATCGTTGCCCTGCCGCTCGCGCTGGCGTTCGGTGTCGCGACCGGTGATGACCATCGTCCCTGCCCGACCTGTCCGGCGCCGGGAGCATGCTCGTCCCAGCTGCCGTCGTCGCCTTTCTCGCGGGGCTGGACAGCCTGCTGTCTGCCCGGGTCGCCGACGGTGATGAGCGATGCACCCCGCCATGACCCGGACCGGAAGCTTTTCGGCCAGGGCCTGGCCAACATCGCCGCCGGCATGTGCGGCGGCGTCCCCGCCACCGGGGCGATCGCCAGGACCGCCGTCAACGCCCGCGCCGGCGCTCACACCCCGTCTCGCAGCGCTCACCCACGCCCTGGTGCTCGCCGCCGTCGTGTACGCCGCGTCCGGCCTGGTCGGGCCTGATCCCGCTGGTCGCGCTGGCCGGCGTGCTGGTTGTGACCGCCTACCGGATGGTCGAGCGTCCCGGACCGCCCAGGCCACCGTCGAACCGCTCGAGGACGACGGGCTCGACAGTGACAGCGAGCACGCCCTGCTCGCCGCGCACGTGCTCACCTACCGCCTGGACGGGCCGCTGTTCTTCGCGTCGTCCGCCCGCTTCCTCGCCCAGCTCACCGCCACCACGGACGTCCACGTGGTGATCCTGCGCCTTTCCGGAATGGCGATGCTCGACGGCACCGGGGCACGAGCCCTCGGCGAGATCGTCGACCAGCTCAGCGACCGCGGCATCACTGTCCTGCTCAAAGGCGCCAGCCCTCAGCACACCCGGTTGCTGACCGAGGTCGGCAGCCTGGCATTTGTGCTGGTCCACAACCACGTCTTCAGCACGCTGCCCGACGCCGTCGCACACGCCCGCAGGCACGTCGCCCGACTCGCCCACGACGCCGGCGGACAGCGGCATGCGCTGTGACCCCGCCCCATTCCGGGCAGTTGTGACGAGGAGCACCACCGCGGTGTCCCGGTACGTCCCACCAAGCCCTGGTTCATCGCCTGAGACCGTCGACTCCGCGGGCACCTGCCGCTCGGGTGGCGAGGAAGGACGGCGCGATGTGGTGGAGACTGCGGGGGTGCTCACGGCAGGGTCTCGGACAGCCATCTCCGGCGTGGTCGTGGCCGGCGGCTGGGCTGCGAGACATGCCGCTGCCCCGACAGTTCGTCGTTGGCGGCGTTCGACCGCGCCGACCCTGATGGCAGGTCGGCTGCAGACACGGCTCGTCGGATCTGGTGCCTCGGCGCTCGTGATGCTGCACGGGATCGTCGGGTGCGGTGACTACTACGGCGCCAGCTACGACACCCTGGCCGAAGGCCGGCGCCTCGCCGTTCCGGACCTGCTCGGGTTCGGAGACTCCTACCGGTCACCGTCTCCCTCGGGTCACGGCCTGGACGCGCACCTCGACGCGCTCGACGAGATGGCGATCGCCCTTCAGCTGACCGGACCGCTGACCGTCGCCGGCCACTCCATGGGAGCTGTGCTGGCACTGCACTGGGCGGCCCGCCGGCAGGCGCAGGTCGAACGTGTGATCGCGATGAGCGCACCGCTCTACCTCTCACCGGCCGAAGGGTCCGCGCACGTAAGCGGACTCGGACGGCTGGAGGCGACCATGGCCTTGGACACCCCCATCTCGCGCGCCACCTGCGCCTGGATGTGCCGGCACCGCACCACGGCTGGTTGGCTCGCCGCTGGGCTCAAGCCGCACCTGCCGGTACCCGTGGCCCGACGCGGGGTCCTGCACACCTGGCCGGCCTACCTCGCCTCCATGGAGCACGTCGTCCTGGACAGTCAGTGGCCAACCGCAATGTCCACGCTCGCCGCCGCCGGCATCCCCGTGCTCCTGGCTGCCGGCGACCGCGACCCCGTGCCCGTCACGGGGCGCGCTGCGCAGCTCGCCCGGCAGTACCCGACCGTCACGTCCGTCAGCCATCCCACCGCCGATCACGACCTGCCGCTCGCCGAACCGGACTGGTGTCGACTCCTGCTCAGGGGAGGGCTCGCCCAGAGTCAGGGACGTCCGTCGGTGCCGCTGGTGGAGGACGCTCCGCCACTGGCTTGACGTCGGGCGCCACGAGGGGGTCCTTCGGCCCTACCCGGGGACGCCTCGGAACGTGCAGCCTGGCACCGAGGAGGTGGAGCCATGAGCAGCACGTGGATCGCAGCATCATCGTTGCCCGCCGAGCCGGTCGCAACGGCGGACGCCGGGACTCGCATGATCTGGTACGCGACGGTGGCCCGCTGGGCTCCTTCGAAGCACAACACCCAGCCGTGGCGCTTCGTCGAGAGCAACGGTTCGCTGGACGTCTGGGCAGATCCCCTCCGCGTCCTCGTCGACACCGACCCACACCGTCGAGAGCTGTTGATCTCCTGCGGCGCTGCCGTCCACCTCGCCTGCGTGGCCGCCCGGGCGCTCGGACACCGGCCGCACGTGAGGCTGCTTCCGGAAGGTCGCGGGGGCCCGGTGGCCCGCATCGAGGAGGTCGGTCCCTGGGACACCAGCGAGGACGACCGATCCCTGCTCGCGGCGGTGCAGCACCGTCGCACCGACCGGGGGCCGCTCGACGGGCACTCGTTGCCGGCCAGTCTCCCTTTCTCGCTGCAGTCGGCAGCGTCGGCCCACGGGGCAGTGCTGCGACTGGTGAGCACGGTCGGCGACCGGGCTACGCTAGCCGACCTCGTCACCCGCGCCGACCGGCTGCTGGTCCGCCACGGACACGTTGACGACGAATTGACCGGCTGGCTGAGGGAACCCGATGACCGACGTCCGGACGGCGTCCCGACCGACCACACCCGCGGCGCGGCCGCGTCCTACCGCGCGGAGTTCGTCCAGCGCGACTTCTCCAGCATCCGGTCGCAGCCGGCGCCGTCCCGGAGCCACCCCGACACCCCCGTCGTCGGCGTGCTCTGCACCCCCGCGGATCGTGCGGAGGACTGGCTCGTCGCCGGTCAGGCCCTCGGCGCGGTGCTGCTCCTCGCGACGGTGGCCGGCGCGCACGCCTCCTACCTCAACCAGCCGGTGGAGGAACCTTCCATCCGGGTCCAGCTGCGCGACCAGTTGCAGCTCGACGGGGTCGCGCAGCTCATCCTGCGCATCGGGGTGGGCAGCGAGGTGACACCGACCCCGCGTCGGGACGTGGATGAGGTGACCTTCCGCGCCTGACCGCCTGACCGCCTGACCGCTACGGCGACCCCGCAGGACCCGGTGCCTGCATCAGCGACGCGGCGACGACAGGCGCAGACCACCTTCGGGCCAGGATGTGGGGCGTCCTGGCGGGTCCTGTCGCGACGGTCATCGGGCAAGCCCCTGACGTCCGGAACCGCAGAGCCAGGGTCGAACGTCCGGCTCGGGGCCTACCCTGGGCCGCAGGACGTTGCCCGGGAGGACACGGGGGTGGTCCATGAGCATGCGCACGCGCAGCACAGCGCAGGGTGTGCCGCAGGACGGGCAGCCCTCGGCGAGCCACAGCGGTGAGCGTGAGCGCGCCCTGCTGGAGGCCGTGAGGACGATCGGCAGCGACCTGGACCTGCAGACCGTCCTGCGCCGGATCACCGAGGCCGCCCGCACCCTCGTCGGAGCGGAGTACGGCGCGCTCGGGGTCGTCGGCGAGCGCGGGGACCGGCTGGTGCTGACGCAGTTCATCACCGTCGGTCTCGACGACGCCGACCTCGGCGCCCGGCCGCAGGGGCACGGCATCCTGGGCGTCCTCCTGCGCGACCCGCGGCCGCTGCGACTGGCCGACCTGCGCGCCCATCCAGCGACGTACGGCTTCCCGCCCGGGCACCCGCCGATGACGAGCTTCCTAGGGGTGCCGATCCGTCTGCGCGACAGGGTGTTCGGTCACCTCTACCTCACCGAGAAGCGGGACGGCACCTTCGACGCCGACGACGAGGGCGCGGTGCAGGGTCTCGCGGTGGCGGCCGGTGTGGCGATCGAGAACGCCCGGCTCTACGAGCAGGCGCGTCACCGCGAGCAGTGGGTGGGTGCCGGCGCCGAGGTCACGACCACCCTGCTGTCGGGGGCCGACATCGAGGACGTCCTCGACCTGGTCGCGCGGCGGGCGCGCGAGCTGGTCGGCGCGACCACGGCGCTCATCGCCCTGCCGCAGGCAGGGGAGCTGGTGGTCGAGGTGGCCTACGGACCCGACACCGGGCGGATGCTCGGACGCGTGCTGCCCCGCCCTGGCATCCGGGTCGGGGGCGTGCAGCTGGTCGGCAGTCGCAACGTCCACGGCTACGGCGCACCGGACGACGGCTCGGTCCTCGTCGTGCCGCTGGGCCCGGACAGCGCACGAGGGGTGCTGGTGCTGACCCGCGCCGCGCCGTCCCACGACGGCATCGACGAGCTCGGTGAGCTGGCCGCCTTCGCCCTGCAGGCGACGGTGGCCCTGGAGCTGGCCGAAGGACGGCGCGACGCCGAGCGGGTGTCGATGTTCGCCGACCGGGACCGCATCGGCCGCGACCTGCACGACCTGGTCATCCAGCGGCTGTTCGCCACCGGCATGCAGCTCGAGAGCGTGGTGCGGCTCATCGAGCACCCCGGTGCCCGGACCCGGGTGCACGCTGCCGTCGACGACCTCGACACCACCATCCGCGAGATCCGCTCGGCCATCTTCGCCCTGCACAGCAGTCCGGCCGGTGCCCGGCCGAGCCTGCGGGCACAGGTCATGGACGTGCTCGACGCGGGCGCAGAGCAGCTGGGCCTGACTCCGTCGGTGACCGTGGCCGGCCTGCTCGACACGGACGTGGGCGACGACGTGGGCGAGCACCTGCTGGCGGTCCTTCGAGAGCTGCTCTCCAACGCTGCCCGTCACGCCGACGCGCGCGCCGTCGAGGTCGAGCTCGACGTGGGCCAGCACGATCTGCTGCTGGTGGTCCGCGACGACGGCTGCGGGCTGCCCTCCACCGGTCGGCGCAGCGGCCTGCTGAACGTCCAGGAGCGGGCCGAGCTCCTGGGCGGCTCTCTCGCGGCCGGACCCGGCCGGGGAGACCGGGGCACCGAGCTGCGCTGGCGCGTACCGATCGGCGTTGACGGTCCGGGCGGGTC
>Ga0136611_10002947_pt1 | contig 11909 bp, 10 predicted proteins | sample AntDrymUQ2232306_2_FD_106645 | JGI IMG/M metagenome (GOLD analysis project Ga0136611, IMG submission 106645) | Polar desert sand microbial communities from Dry Valleys, Antarctica - metaG UQ223 (23.06) | ecosystem: Environmental > Terrestrial > Soil > Desert | place: Antarctica: Dry Valley... | reverse complement strand
CTAGGGTGCCTGGGTGCCGTTGGTGCCTAGGGGACCACGTTTAAGAACCTTCCCCGGCCGCGCGTTGGTGTGCTTGCCCTCGTCGAGCACGACCGTGCCGTTCACGAGCACGGTATCGATGCCCACCGGATACTGAAAAGGATCCTCGTACGTCGCCTTGTCGGCGACGGTCGCCGGATCGAACATCACCAGGTCGGCCCACATGCCTTCCTTGATCGAGCCGCGATCCCCGAGGCCGAGAATGCTCGCAGGCAGCGACGTCATCTTTCGAATCGCCTCTTCGAGCGGGATCACCTTCAGCTCGCGCACGTAGCGGCCGAGGACGCGCGGGAAGGTGCCGAAGTTGCGCGGATGCGGCACGCCGGCGCGCAGCGGACCGTCGGTGGCGAGCGCCGAGCCGTCGGAGCCCACCGCCACCCAGGGCTGCTTCATCGCGAGCGCGAGGTCGCCCTCGTCGATGATGAAATACACGCAGCCGATCGAGCCGCGCTCTTCAATCAGCAGATCGAACACGAAATCGAACGGATCCTTGCCGGCCTGCCGCGCCGCTTCCGCGACGCGCATGCCCTCGTACTTGCGATTGGGCGACGCGCCGGCGTCGGCTGCACCGCCGGTTTGTCCGATCGCCGCGAGCTGGACGTTCTGCCACGTGCCGGCCGACTGATAACGGCTTTCCCACGACGGGTTGGTGTTTTCCATCTCCTTGCGGATGCGCGCCCGCTCTTTCGGATCCTTCAACCGCGCGATCAGCTTGTCGGAGCCGCCATCCTGCGCCCACGGTGGAATGGTGGCGGTCAGGCTGGTGCTGCTCGCCACGTATGGATACTGATCTGCGGTGACTCGCACGCCGCGCGCCCGCGCTGCCTCGACCAGCCCGATCACTTCCTTCATGCGGCCGACGTTCTTCTGGCCCGTGACCTTGATGTGGAACACGTGCACCGGGATCCCGGCGCGCTCGCCGATCGCGATCGCCTCCTCGATGCCGTCGCGCAGCTTCAGGCCGTCGTAGCGCAGGTGGGAGGCGTACAGCCCACCCTTTGCGGCGGCCGCCTTCGACACTTCAGACAGCTCGTCGATGTTCGCGAAGGCGTTGGGCGGGTAGATCAGGCCGGTCGAGACGCCGAAGATGCCCTGGTCCATCAGCGACGACACCATCTTCTGCATCGACTCGATTTCAGCCGGCGTTGCCACACGATCGTCCTCGCCGATCACCATTTCGCGCACGGTGCCCAGGCCGACATACGACAACAGGTTGGGGGAGATGCCGCCCTTTTCGATCGCCGCGAAGTAGCCGGCGAAGTCTGTCCACGCCGCAGCGCCGGACGGCGACTTACGCGGCGCCACCGAACCGGATTCGCCGATCACCTCCGTGGTCACGCCCTGGCGAATCTTGCTTTGGCCGTTGCCGTCCGTAATCAGCGGCATGTCGGAATGGCTGTGCAGGTCGATGAAGCCCGGGGCCACGGTGCGACCCTTGGCATCGATAGTGCGGGCGGCGGTGCCGGCCACGTCACCCACCGCCGCGATCTTTTCAGCGCTGATGGCGATCGATCCCCGGCGCGGCGCGCCGCCGCTGCCGTCGACAATCTGCGCATTGGTGATCAGCACGTCGAAGGAGGGTGCGTTGGCGCGAGGCGGCGTCGTCGAGCACGCGGTTAGTGCGAGTGTTATAAGGACAACGCACGAGCCACGGAAACATGGAAACACGGAACATGCCTTTGCTCTACCCATAAGAATCTCCGTGCTTCGGTGCTTCCGTGGCCCGTTCATTTTTACTAATTTCCTTTAAATCTGCCCACAATGGCTTCGGCGAAGGGCGCGAGTGGCCCGGCGGGATGCTCGACAGCGGGCGAGATATTCGCGCGCGCCGCTGCGTCGGCGGCGGCCGCGCCCTGAATCGCGACCACAGTGTGCCGCAACAGGTCCGATGCCTGGTCGGCGCCGAAGTTCGCGGCGAAGCTCAACACCGCCGATGCGCTGGTAAAGGTCACGAGATCGATCGTGCGATCGAGCAACTGCCGGTAGATGTCGATGTGCCTGTCGCGGTCGTCGATGACTTCGGCGCCGTGCGAGCGCAGCAGTTCGGCGAGATCGTCCGGCTGCTCGTTGGAGTGCATGACCAGCGCGCGGCGCCCGAACAGCGGCCGCGAATCGAACCAGCGGAGGTGATCGCGGAAATTGACCACCCGGCCGACGATCAGCAGGCCGGCGCCGACGGGTTCTTCCTCCAGCTGCGCGGCCAGCGCGCCAAGCGTGCCGGTGATGGTGCGCTGCGACGACAGCGTGCCCTGCAGGATGACGGCGGCGGGCTCGTCCGGCGATCGCCCGTGATCGACCAGCGACTGCAGCATCCTGGGCAGCTGCTGCGGCCCGGCGTACGAGACAATCGTGCCGTCCAGCTTGGCGAGCGCGCTCCAGTCGATGCGGGCCTTTTCGCGACCTTCATCCTCATGCCCGCGAACGAACGTGACCGTGTCGCCGCTGCCGGGATAGGTGATCGGCACGCCGGCGTAGGCGCTGGCGCCAATCGCGTGGGGGACGCCCGGCACCACTTCGTATTGCACGCCCTGTTCGTGCAGGAACAACGCTTCCTCGCCGCCCTGGTCGAACAGAAACGGATCGCCCCATTTCAGCCGCGCCACGGTCTTACCCTCGCGCGCCTTCTCGGCGAGCAGGAAGCAGATCGCGTCCTGATCGCGAGGCTCCGGCGCGGCACTGCCGACGTCGATGCGCTCGGCATGCTCGGGCGCGATTGCGAGCAGGTCGGGATGCACCAGGTGATCGAAGATCACCACGTCGGCTTTCTGCAGGTAGCGGAACCCGCGCAGGGTAATGAGGTCGGGCGCGCCGGGTCCGGCGCCGATCACGTAGACGATCGCTTTCACACCGGAATACTACAAGGTCTCAGGTCTTACGGTCTCGTGACTCTAAGGTCTTGAGGTGGTTACGAAACCGGGCCGTAGTAGCCGCGCTTGGTGCGCGCGATGCTGTTGGGGCGCGTCGCCTGGACGACGATTCGACGGAACGCGCCGTCGCGACGCGGGTTCTTCGATGCGTAACCCATCGAGTACTGGCTCGACAGCTCGTCGGCGATCTGGCCGTAGACGTCCTTGAGCTCTTCCATCTGTTTCGCGAAGAAGGCGCGTCCGCCGGTTTCCTGCGCGAGCTGGCGCAGCACGAACTCTGCTTCACGGAATCCGCGGAGCGCGCTGGTCTCGCGCGGCTGCAGCCCAATCGTGTAGATTGCCGTTTCCGATCGCTTCGCCAGCTCCAGCACTTCTTCGAAACTCACCAGGCTGGACGTGTCTTCACCGTCCGAGAGGATGACGATTGCCTGGCGGCGGATCTCGTCCGGGTTCTTCGCCTTGACCTTGGCGAGCTCCTTGAGCGAGATGTAGACCGCGTTATGCAGCGCCGTCGAGCCGCCAGACGACGTGCTGCGAATCGCGGTCTCGAGGGCCGCGGCGTTGTTAGTGAAGCCGAGTTTGATTTCGACCCGGCTGTCGAAGTCGACGACCTGCGCCAGGTCCTGCGGGCGGATGCGTTTCGCGAATCCGATTGCGGCCTCCTGTGCGTTCTCCATGCGCTGCTCCATGCTGGCGCTCGAGTCGATCAGCAGCGACAGCGCGATTGGCAGGTTGGTGCGGTTGAAGTAGGTGAGCTCCTGCTTCGCGCCGTCTTCGAACACCGAGAACTCTTCCTGGTTGATGTCGGTGACGTAGCGGCCCTGCGGGTCGGTCACGGTCACGTTCAGTGACACCACTTCGACGCCGGCGCGGAAGATCTGCGACTTATCAGGCGCCGGGGCGGCCTTGGGTGCCTGAGGCGGCGCTTGGGGTGCAGGTACGACTGCTTGCCGGCCGGCCAGCGCGTCAACCGACAGCCAGCTGGCGATGGCGGCGACAACCGCAAGGCGTCGGCCGTTGCGCATCTATCTGACCGCTTGGCCGCGCGCCGGGGCGCCGTTCGCGTCAACGCCGTCTATCGCGGACGTGATCTCGATCTTCTGCGGCGGGATCAATTGCTGCGGCCGCGAATACGCGACGCGATGCTGGCTCTTGAGAATGGCGGCGAGCTCCTTCAATTTCAGTTCGAACGCCTGGCTGGCGAGGACGTCGGCACGCGTGCCGCCGCTCTCACGCGGCCCGCGATCGAGGACCGACGCGCGATTACGCGCCGCATCGTTGAGCGAAGAACCGTTCGGAGAGGTCAGTACCACGGTATGCATTATCGCCCCGCCCTTGGCGAGTCCCTCGAGCACTTCGGAGTAGTGGCGCGTGCTGAACTCGGTGTTCTCCGTGGTGAGCACGACCATCGCGGCGCGATCTTCCGGGCGCTTTTCGAGCCCCTTGCTGATTTCCACGATCGCGTCGAGCAGCGTCGCGCCGGAGTCGGGCATCGCGAACACCTTGCCGACACCGTCGAGCAGTTCCTTCTGGCTGGTGGTGTAGTCGCGGAGGATGGTCGGCCGATCGGCCACGCCGACGATCGCCACCGGTCCCACGCCCTCCAACTCGCGAACGAACGTCGTCAATGCGCGGCGGATGTCGGAAATGTTGTCGCGCGCCGCCTGCGAATTGTCGACGAGGATCGCCACCGCCATCGGCGTGGTTGCGGGCGTCACGCGTAGCACCTCGCGGCGGGCGCCGTCTTCGCGTACCACGAACGCGTCGGTGCCCAGGCCTGTGAGCGGCGCTCGCGTCTTCGCGTCCCACGCGCTGACGTACGCGATTCGTTCATTACTCTGGGCGAAGAGCGAGATTGAAAAGAGGAGCGCGGCTGCGCCCCCTGTGATGAACCGACCAGGCATCTTTGACATCATCTAACCCCGGCCGTCCGGCAGGCGCATCCGGAGGCTTCAAGGCAGTATATCGCCTACACTAACGTCGTGGCTCCAACGTCGCAGACCACATGGCAGCTCATCGGGCAACTGAGCACGATTGGCATGTCGTTCGTGTTCGCGATAGTGCTCGGCTTCGGGGCGGGGTTCTGGCTCGACGGCGTGCTCGGCACCAAGCCGTGGCTGTCGTTTATCGGCTTCTTCTTCGGCCTCGCCGCCGGCGTGCTCAACGTTTATCGCGTACTGCAGCTGTCGAACCGGGCGAGCAGTTCCACCAGTTCCACCAGTTCCAACGGTCCCAAGGGCTAGCCTTCGTGATCGAGCGCGTCGCGCGCGGAACGGCGATCGCCTGCGTGATCATCGCCGCCTCGTTCGCGCTGTGGAAACGCGACCTGGCGTCGCCGCTCGGCGTGCTGGGCGGCGGGCTGCTGATCGGGCTGTCGTTCTGGGCCATCCGCGGCACGGTCGATACGTTGATCGTGCTTCGTTCGGGTGCCGAAACACGGCGGATTTCCTCGGGTTTTGCGCTAGTGAAGTTTTTCACAAGGCATGGTATATTGGCACTCGCGGCCTACGGTATGATGGTTCGTTTGCACCTCGACCCGGTGGGTTTACTAGCGGGTGTGTCGTCGCTCGGCGTTGCCGTCGCGATTGAAGCGCTCAGAGATTTGAGATGGAGGCGTTTTCTGTGAGAACAAGTCGGTTGCTGCTGTCCCTGATGTTCGGATTCGTCGTTCTCGGTCTGGCCTCGCCGGTCTACGCCCAGGAAGCTGCCGGTCAAATGGCCAGCTCGGGGCTGGTCCAGTGGTCGATCGTTACCGCAGGCTTCGCGCTGGCAATTGCCGCCGCGGGCGCCGCGCTCGGTCAGGGTAGGGCGGTGGCGTCGGCCGCGGAAGCGATCGCGCGCAACCCCAGTGCCGCAGGCGAAATTCGCGGTGCCTTGATTCTCGGCCTCGTGCTGATCGAATCGCTCGTGATTTACGTGCTGCTCGTCTCGCTGATCCTGTTCTTCATCAAGCCGTTTGGTGGATAGTAATAGAAACAGTCGGCGGTCGGCAGTCGACAGTTAAGAGTTGAGGTCGACAGTCGGTAGTTCAGTTGGGAATTGTCAAAGGCGAACCTTCTGGTTCGCCTTTTTCGTTTCTCGATAGACTGCAGACTGTTGACTGCAATGCCAACTGACGACCTCAACTCTTAACTGCCGACTGTAGACTGCCGACTGTGAAGGCTCTCGACTTCCTTCTGCTCCTCATGGTCCTCATCTGGGGCGCCAATTTTTCGATCGTCAAGGTCGCGCTGCGTGATTTTCCAGAGGTCGCGTTCAATGCGATGCGCCTGGCCGTTGCGACGACGGTCTACCTCGGCGTCATCTTTGCGACGCCGGCGCGAACGCGATTGCAGACCCTCACGCGCAAGGACTGGATCGAGCTCGCGTTTCTCGGATCGATCGGCACGTTCCTCTATCAATTCTGTTTCGTTTCGGCGGTGAAGCGCACCAGCGTCGGCAACGGCTCGCTGATTATCGGCATTTCGCCGATTGTGATCGCGCTGATGTCGGCGATGGTCGGGCACGAGCAGATCCGCCCGGTGCGCTGGTTGGGAATCGCGGTCGCGATGTCGGGGCTGTATCTCGTGGTCGGCCGCGGTGTCGATCTCACGGGGCAGACGTGGCGCGGCGATGCGCTGATGATCGCCGGTGTGATCTGCTGGGCAACCTACTCGGTGGCATCGCAAGGCATCCTCAAACGCCATTCACCGCTGATCGTGATCGCCCTGACGTTCTCGATTGGTGCGACGTTGTATGTGGTGACGATGACGCCAGTGCTGTTCGCGACCGAGTGGCGGGCGATCTCGGGATTCAGTTGGATGATGATGCTGACCTCGGCGCTGCTGGCGCTCAATCTGTCGTACTGGATCTGGTATACCGGTCTGCAGCGGCTCGGCGGATCGCGCACCTCGGTCTACAGCTACCTGACACCGGTCGTGGCGATGGCGGTCGCGGCGATCTGGCTGGATGAGCCGATTGCCGCGAACCAGATCGCGGGCGCCGGCGCGATTTTCGGCGGGCTGCTGATCACCCGGTTCATCAAATAGTTCCCACCCATCCTGACCGTTCGTTCCAACCTTTTCTTGCAATTCGTACCAGCGTCCCGTATCGTAGGGCGTTACTTCGAGTTACATTTGGGGCTTGTTTGCACGCCACTGCGCGCGTTTGTGCGTGCGCATCGGTCGTTGTAATTCGGTTGTTTATTTGATTTGTCGGGATCTGGCCTCCGCCAGCCCCCCACGACGATTTAAGGAGGAGAGCATGAGGCGTTGGACTACGGGCCTTCTGGCCTTTTTGGTAGCGCTGTCGTTCAGTGCAGCCGCGTTCGCCCAGGGCGGCTCGGTCGGATCGACCGGGACTATTTTCGGCCGTGTGACCGACACGCAAGGTGCGGTTCTGCCCGGCGTGGTAGTGGTTGTCACCAGCCCGGCCATGATGGGCAGCCAGACGGCTGTCACCAATGAGCAGGGCAACTACCGGTTTCCAGCCGTCCCGCCGGGAGTTTACGGGGTGAGCTACGAACTGGCTGGCTTCAATATCCTGAAGCGTGAAGGCATCCAGATTTCTCTGGGCTTCACCGCCAACGTCAACGTCGAGTTGCAGTTGGCGACCCTGCAGGAGACCGTTACGGTTTCTGGCTCGTCCCCGGTCATCGACACCACATCGACCCGTACGCAGTCGAACTTCAAACTGGAAGATCTCGCCAACCTCCCGAACGCGCGGGACATGTGGGCGCTTCTGGCCGTGACGCCCGGCGTGGCGATGCAGCGCGTCGACGTCGGCGGCAACCGTGCCGGCACGCAAACCGGCTACGTCGCCTACGGCTTCGGGAACAACGACCAGCAGGTGCGCGTGTCGGTCGAAGGCATCAACACGACCGAGGGCACCGGCGGCGCCGGCTTCTATTTCGACTACGGCTCGTTCGAGGAAGTGTTCATCGGCACGTCGGGTAATGGCGCCGAAGCCGCGACCCCGGGAGTGCAGAGCCAGTTCCTCGGCAAGTCAGGAAGCAATAAGTTCCAGGGCGGGATCTATACGGACTGGTATAACAACAGCCTCCAGGGCTCGAACCTGCCTGACAACTATCTGCAGCCCGTCTCGGCCGGCGGCTTTGGCTTCCGCAAGGGCAGCAACGAGATACAGAGCTATCGCGACATGAACCTCACCGGCGGCGGCCCGCTCATGCGCGACAAGATTTGGTGGTACGGATCGTATCGACGCCAGAGCAACTCCGTCGCGCAACCGAACCTGACCTACGGCGGCTTGTTCGACACCTCGCTGTGGAACGCGACCGGCAAGACTACCTTCCAGGCGAGCCGGAACCACAAACTCATTGGCTACTACCAGTGGGGCCAGAAGATGCAGCCGACCCGCCTCTGGAGCGGCGCCTATACGTTTGCGAAACCTGAGGACACGACGGCGCAGGACTCCGGCAGCTGGGTATGGAAGGGCGAATGGAACGGCACGCTCTCGAACAACCTGTTCGTCGAAGCGCGTTACGGGGACTTCGGCTACTACTTCCCGCTTGTCGGCTCGTCCAACGAACCCTTCCGTCAGGACCAGGGCACTCGCACCAGCGAAGGCGGCGACCGCATCTGGCAGACCGATCGTGACCGCCGACAGGCCACCGGCTCGGCGAGCTACTTCAAGGACAACTTGCTGGGCGGTACTCATAACATCCGGGTTGGCGGCGAAATCAACCGAGAAAAGCAGTGGACCGGCTTCGAGCGGATCCGTGCCGGCAACATCGAGCACATCTTCAACAACGGTGCGCCGTTTCGCGTGATCGTCGGGTTCCCGACCGCCGACGGTCCCGTGGGTAGCAAGAGCTCCCGCGCCAACCTGCTGTCGATTGCCGGTCTCGAACACAGTAACTTCTTCGTGAACGACTCATTCTCTCGTGGTCGGGTCACGCTGAACGTGGGGCTGCGTTTCGACCACTACCGGTCGTTCATCCCCGAGCAGAGTCAGCTAGCGGCCACCACCGCCGGCTTCTCGGTTCCGGCAGCCACTTTCCAGGCGCAGGACTTCTTCAAGTGGAACTCGGTCGTGCCTCGCGCAGGCATGGTCTACGACCTCTCCGGCAACGGCACGATGGTGTTGAAGGTCAACTATGGCTTCTTCAAGCACAACCCAGGTCCTGGAGGGGCCGCCAGCGGCAACCCGAACCAGGCCCAGAAGGATCTCACCTACACCTGGAACGACCTCAACGGCGACCGGCTGTTCCAGAACGGTGAACAGGCGACGTTGGTCCTCAACCGCACCCTGCCCGGTGGCACGCTCGTCGATCCGGACATCACGCAGCCCTACACGCACGAGTTCACGACGTTTGCCGAGCGCCAGCTCAGCGAGACGTTCGGCATGCGCGTCGGCTACGTCTTCAAGAGTAACGACAACCTCACTCAGATCTATCAGCCGTTCCGCGGTCCCGACGCCTACACCGTGCCGTTCAGCGTGAACGACATCGGCGCGGACAAGATCGCCGGCACGAGCGATGATCAGGCCCGCCAATTCCTAGGCATCCCAACAGCACAGCTTGGGGCGCCCACTCAGGTGTTCCAGAACGTGGATGCGCTCGGCCGTTTCCACACGGTGGAACTGTCGGTCACGAAGCGCTACAGCAACCGCTGGTCAGGCGGAACCGGCACCAGCTACACCAAGTCGAAGGAACACATCAACAACATCCTGGGCAACGCCTTAACGGCCGACAACAGGTCGCCCGGCTTTGCCCAGAGCCCCAACGATCCCGGCGCGTTGAACACAACCGGATGGGGCTGGAACGCCTACGCCACTTACGACGGCCCGTGGGGCGTTCGAGTCTCGCCCGTGCTTCGTCATCGGTCGGGTCAGAACTACGGTCGCACCCTGGCCGTCACGGCTCCGGCGAGTTGCGCGTGCACGTTCTCGGCGCCCGCGGTCCTCATCGAGGATTTCGACAGCCGCCGGATGGACAACATCTGGGTGCTGGACACGCGCATTGAGAAGCGTTTTACGCTGACGAGGCTCAAGATTGGTCTCTTCGCTGACATGTTCAACCTGAGCAACAGCCACGCGTCTGAAACCATCAGCTTCCAGACCGGTGCGGCCTTCGAACGGCCAACCGCGGTGCTGGCGCCGTTCACGACGCGCATCGGCTTCAAACTGGACTTCTAACAGTCCGTCACCTCGCCTTGGGCGAGGCCAGCTCGGCTCCTGTGGGGGAGTCGTTAGGGTGGGGGCGCTACGCCGGCGCTCCCGCCCTTTTTTATTTTTCGATACTCTGTCCGGATGCAGGACCCAACCGTCACCTACGGCAGCTACCTCGCGGTTGATGAGCTGCTAGCGTTGCAACGCCCGCGCTCCGAAGGACCCGAACATGACGAGATGCTGTTCATCGTCATTCACCAGGTCTACGAACTGTGGTTCAAGCAGCTGCTGCATGAAGTCGATCGCGTGATCGAGCTGCTCGAGACGCGCGACGCGTATCGCGCGCAGCATTCGTTGAAGCGTATCCTCACCATCCTCAAGGTGCTGGTCGCGCAGCTCGACATTCTCGAGACGATGACGCCCCTGGAGTTTCAGTCGTTCCGGCAGCGGCTCGAGGCGGCGAGCGGGTTTCAGTCCGATCAATTCCGGCAGCTCGAGTTCGTCCTCGGCAACAAGACGCCATCGGCGATCGAACGCTTTCCCGACGGCAGCCGGGCCCGCGCGGCGCTGCAACAACGCTTCGGCGCGGCGACGCTGTGGGATGCGTTTCTCAAGTACTTGTCGCGCGAGGGTTACGCGATTCCAGCGGCGCTGCTGTCGCGCGACGTCAGCGCGCGCATCGAGCCGTCGCCCGAATTACAGTCGACGCTGATCGATCTGTATCGTCGTGATCCGAAGCACGCCGAGATGTGCGAGCGGCTCGTTGATCTCGACGAAGGCCTTCAGGAGTGGCGCTATCGCCACGTCAAGATGGTGCAGCGCACCATTGGCGCGATGGTCGGCACCGGAGGATCCAGCGGCGCGCAATATCTGGTGGCAACCCTGATGACGCCGATATTTCCGGACCTGTGGGAGATCCGATCCAGGCTGTGAATCCGGAGAACCCAAGATTCCGAAGGCCAGATTTTCAACGCATTGGATTCGGTCTGCCGTTCGTCGCAGGCGTTTGGGAATCAGGCCGCTTTCGAGGCATCTTTTCCGTGCAATTCCGGCACGTCGATTGCTCTTATGGGGGTTGACAAGTTGCCGTCCCCCACAGGAGCAGCAATTTAACCGCCGCGGCGAAACGGCGGGTGGCCCACCAAAGCCTTTGGCGAGGTGGGAGGTTTTGAGCCAGGCTGACTAGGCCGCTGGCTCGGCGGGGCCCCAGGATTGGGGCCCTTATTTTTTGTACACTCGCACTGCAATGACCCGGGGATCCAAAGCCATCTGCGCGGCACTCCTGCTTCTTACGCTGACGGTGGTGATGAACGCCACCGGAAGACCGCAGGACCTCGAGGCCTCAGGACCTCAGGACCTCAAGGCCTCGGGCCTGCCAGCAACGAGCGAGTACCTCGGCTCAGAGTCCTGCGCTCGCTGTCACGACGTTGAGCACACGCAGTGGAAGAATTCGTTGCACATACAGATGACCAAGCCGATCGCCGAAGCGACCGTGCTCGGTGATTTCCGCGACGGCACGAAATTTTCCGATCACGGGCGCTCGTTTGCGTTCGGCACGAAGGACGGCAAGCCGTACGTATCGGTGGCGGCCGAAGGGCGAACGCCTGAAACATTCGCCGTCGATTACACCCTCGGCGCCAAGCGCTACCAGGGCTATCTCGCGACCCTGCCCGAAGGACGCATCTACGTGCTGCCGGTGTTCTGGCACGTGGCCAGCAAGCGCTGGATCGACTGGAAGGAAATCACCTCGGTGCCGGAAGGCGCGCACAACCTGCGGCAGATCTGGAACGCCAACTGTTTCAACTGTCATGCGACCAATCTCGTACAGGGCTATAACGTCGAGGAGAAGAAGTACAAGACGACCTGGAGCGAGATGGGCATTGGCTGCGAAGCTTG
>Ga0136611_10002946_pt1 | contig 11910 bp, 15 predicted proteins | sample AntDrymUQ2232306_2_FD_106645 | JGI IMG/M metagenome (GOLD analysis project Ga0136611, IMG submission 106645) | Polar desert sand microbial communities from Dry Valleys, Antarctica - metaG UQ223 (23.06) | ecosystem: Environmental > Terrestrial > Soil > Desert | place: Antarctica: Dry Valley... | reverse complement strand
TGTTCACCGACGTCTGACACGGACCGCTCTGCGGGCGTCGGCCACCTCTTCAGCTCGAGCGGGAGCTGTGTTCGACTGACCGCGTGGCGCGGTGCAGCCACGAAGACTCTTGCGTTGGCATTCTCCACTGTGCGGCTTATAGTCCACTGATTCTTAAGGGTCTGTGTGCCAATTAGTTGAGCGGGTCAGGGTGGTCGTATGGTGTAGTTCCAGTCGCCATGGAAGTCGTGGCGGGTGAGGGGGAGGGCGTCGAAGTCTTGGTTGCTGATGGTCTGTCCGGTCGGGTAGTAGCCCTCGTCGAGGTCGGCTTGGACTCGTAGTCCGGTGGAGGTGGTGGTCGCCGCGATCAGCTCGACGATGGTGCGGTAGGTGGTGAGTGGTTTGCCGCGCCAGTTGATCGAGATGAACGAGAACAGGCGGTGTTCGATCTTGTTCCACTTCGAGGTGCCGGGTGGCATGTGGCAGACGGTGATGATCAGCCCGATCGTCGCGGCGAGGGTGGCGAGCTCGGCTTTGAACATCCGGGAGCGGTAGCTGTTCGACCCGCCGGCATCGGCGGTGATCATCAACCTGGTCGCGTCCGGGTAGCGCTGCTTGCCCATCCGTTCCCACCAGCGGGCGATCGACGCGACCGCGAACGCGGGGGTGTCGTGGTCATCGCCGACGTTGACCCAGCCCTCGTTGGCAGCGATGTCGTAGACCCCGTAAGGGACTGCTTTGGGGAACTCCGGGTCGGGGAAGTCATGGCTGTTGACCTTGGTCGGCCGGCTCGCCGGTTCCCACTCGCTGCCACCGTTGGCGTACTCGCCGACCAGCTCTTTCTTCTTGCAGTCGACGCTGATCACCGGCTGACCGGCGCCGAGATGCTCGGCTGCGGTGTCGTTGATGTAGCGGAACTGGCGGTCACGGTCGGGATGGGAGGCACCCTCGGTGACCTTGGCGTTGGCCTGCAAGCTGTAACCGAGATAGTGCAGCATCTGGCCGACCAGGTTCGCCCCCGCCCGATGACCGGCCCGGGTCAACTCGCCCGCCAGCCGACGGGTCGACTTGATCGTCCACCGCAACGGCGACATCGGATCACCACGCGACTCGGGCTCGACGAGCAAGTCGAGCACCACCAGCATCTCCGGGTCGAGATCGATCGCCCGCTTACGACCCGCCCCCGGGCGACGCACCCGATCCGCCGGACCCGCACCCCCGGCCAACTCCTTCGCCCCGGCGATCAAGGTGTTACGGCTCATCCCCGTCGCCTCCGCCACCCGCGCCTGACCGCCCCGACCGAACAACTCCACCGCGGCCGCCGCCACCAACCGCTGCTGACGCTCGTTCAACAACGGCAACACCTTCGCGAAGAACCCTCCCAGGCCCTCCCCGGTGACATCCACACCACCACCCTAAACCGCGCGACTAACTTCCGCGCGGACCCTAATCCTTTCAACGAATCCTAACAAGGTCCGCTGTCCGGAATCTTCGGGGCACCCCAGTCAGTTTGAATCGACAGCGTGCTCGATGATGGCGCAGCGCTCGGACCCGGCGCGTCCGACGTCTGCGGTCTGCGCGCTGACGATCCGTTCTCGAAGGTGTTTAAGGTCGCGCATGGCTTCGTCGATCTCGTTGACGCGTTGGGCGAGCAGCGCGCACGCGCGTTCGCACGGGGACGCGCCTTCATCCGCGAGCGTCATGATTTCTGCGATGGCGTCGAGCGAAAGGCCGAGGTGGCGAGCGCAGCGGACGAACCTGAGATTGGCAACGTCTGTGTCGGAAAACATGCGGTAGCCCGCGGCGCTGCGGTCGGTGGCTCCGCAGAGTCCTTTCGATTCGTACAGTCGCGCCGCACGAGGGGTGACGCCCGCGGCTCGTGCGGCCTGGCTGATCGTGTACCTCATGCCGAAAATTTCTCCTTGACTTTGACGCTGCGTCAACGTTCTACCGTGCCTTCCGAGCCCTACAACCCGAAAGGAGAACAACATGGCGTTCAAGCAAGGAGAGGTATACCGCTGCACCGATGAGGCGTGCGGGTGCGAGCTGACGGTCACGAAGCCGGCCCCGGAAACCTGCGGTGGCACGAGTCTGCCGACGTGCTGCTGCGGCAAGACGATGGAACTCGCCACCAGCTGACCGTCTCAGTCAAGCAAGCCGACCATCTGATGCACCGACCACGGATACTGTGCGACACTCCCGGCCATCGCCGGGGTGGTTGGCTTGCCGTACTGCTTCGTCAACGTCTGATGGGGGGGCGGCAGAAGTTGTAGCGCATGTAGTGCAGCGACACCGCGTGCGCCAGGTTCTTGACCTTCTTGGAGAACCCGTCGGTGAGACGCGCGAACTACCGACCCCGCTCCTCGTCGTGCCCGACTGGAAGGGGGATGCACGGTCGTCTCTCGCCTCTGCGGTCAGTTCGCCGAACTCAGCAAGCCCGCCAGGACATTGCCGGTCGAAATCGTCGGGCGAACGGGGTGGCGGTAGTGCAGCGACGCCATGCGGGTGTCCTTGTGGCCGAGCATGTCGGCGATGCTCTCGAGCGGGACACCGCTGCGTCGCTGAGGAGCGACGCAGCGGTGTGGCGGAGCATGTTCGGCGTCCAGTCGTCATCGAGCCCAGCCGCCTTGATCACAGCGAGGAACTCGCGTCGGGCGAGCGACGGATCGGTCGGCATCCCAGTCGCCGACGTGAACACGAGGTCCTCGCCGTTGCACCACAGCTCGCCCGCTGCCAGCCGCTGACGGTTCTGGACTCTGCGGTGCGCCTTGAGCGCTGCGATCACCCGAGGGGCAGCATCCAGCGACCGGACTGATTGGGCCGTCTTGGTGGCTCCGACGATCGCGCTCCCGCGCTCGTCAAGCTTGCGCGAGCGGCGCACATGGACGACGCGGCCCTCGCTGTCGATGTCGTCCCATGCCAGCCCGGCAGCCTCGCCCGGACGAAGACCGAGATGGAGCATCGTGACCCACATCGCTTCGAGCGGCGTGCCCTCGGCTGCCTCGATTAACCGCTTGGCCTCGTCCGTGGTCATGCTCCGCCCCCGCTGGGCCGGCCGAGCGTTCGTCGGAAGCTCGACCACATGCGTTGTGGGCGACGTGCCCTCGCCGCTGGCCCCAGGCGAGCGCGAGCCCGAGTGTCGTGCGCAGCTTGTGGCAGGCGCGGGTGGTCGCCGCGGGTGTCGTCGCGCAGGGCGCCCTGTTCCTCACCGCGCGCGAGTGGTGGGTCCTGATGCCGCTCACGTACGGCTTCTTCGCGCGGGTGCTGACGGGGCCGACGCTCAGCCCGCTGGGCAGTTCGCGACGCGCGTCGTGACGCCGCTGATCCGGCGTGAGCACCGTCTCGTGCCGGGTCCGCCGAAGCGGTTCGCCCAGGGGGTCGGGCTCGCGTTCACCGTGGCCGCGTCGGTTGCGTGGGCCACGGGAGCACACGGGGCTTCGCACACGTTGATCGCTGCGCTCGTCGTCGCGGCGTCGCTCGAGGCGGTGCTCGCCGTGTGTCTGGGGTGCAGCGTGTTCAACCGGTTGATGCGCTGGCATCTGATCCCCGCCAGCGTGTGCGCCGAGTGCGCCGACATCCGGCCGCGCCTCAGCGAGATGGTGGCGCACGACGCCCGTTGAGGCGGGACTGCTGTGAACGACCCGGCGCTCGTCGCGCACCTCGTCGACGCGACGTCGACGAGCCGACGAGGTGGAGCGATCCCGTCTGACCCGGTCGTCGCGCGTGTCGTTCCGCCGCGAGCGGTGCTGTCGGCTCCCGCGAACGCCCGCGGCCTGGGGGAGGGGCAGTGGCGGAGTCGGGGCTCATCACGATCCTGTTCACGGACCTCGTCGGGTCGACTGCGATCGCTCAGCGGATCGGCCACACCGCAGCCGACCGATTGCGTCGTGATCACTTCGATCAGTTGCGGCGCGCGGTGGCGGCGACCGGCGGACGCGAGGTGAAGACGATCGGCGACGCGATGATGGTCTCCTACTCCTCTGCGAGTGACGCGATCGCCGGCGCGGTCGCGATTCAGCAGCGGGTGCATGCCTCGAACGTCGGGGCAGGTGCGCTGCCGGTCGAGATGCGCGTCGGGATCAGCGCCGGCGACGCGTCGTTCGAAGACGACGACGACTGGTTCGGCACTCCCGTCGTCGAAGCGGCGCGCCTGTGCGCTGCGGCGAGTGGTGGGCAGATCCTGACCACGGAGCTCGTCCGCGTTCTCGCCGGATCTCGGGTTGGTCACTCGCTCCAGTCAGTCGGCGAGATCGAGGGCAAGGGACTCGCCGCGCCGATGAGCGCGTGCGAGGCGCAGTGGCAGCCGCTGGCGGCGACCGCCACGATCGAACTCGAGTTGCCGTTGCCGCCGCAGGTCGAGCAGAGAGACGTCTTCGGCTTCGTCGGTCGGGTCGACCAGAGGGACGCGTTGGTCGGAGCATGGAAGACGGCGAGTGTGAACGGCCGCCTTGCGGTGTTCGTCGGTGGCGAGCCGGGCATCGGCAAGACGAGGTTGGTGAAGGAGCTCTGCCGCGAGGCGCACGACCAGGGCGGCGTCGTGCTGTGGGGCGCGTGCGACGAGGAGGTCGGGCTGGCGTACCAGCCGTTCGTCGAAGCGTTCCGCTGGATGGCCGATGCCCTGCCGGCGGACACCCTCCGTGAGCTCATCGGCGATCGCGGTCGCGAGCTCCTGCCGCTCATCCCGGACCTCGCGCACCGCGTGCCAGGTCTCGAGGCGCGACTGAGCGACGACGCGGAGGCCGAGCGATACCGACTCTTCGAAGCTGCGACAGAGGTGCTGCACGACCTGTCCGCGCGTGCGCCATTTCTGCTCGTCCTCGACGACCTGCACTCGGCGCGCAAGCCGACGCTGCTCCTGCTCCGTCATCTTCTCAAGTCGTCCGTGCCGATGAACCTGCTCGTCGTGTCGACCTATCGCGACACCGACCTCGACCGAACGCACCCGTTGGCCGAGGTCTTGGCCGACATGCGTCGGCAGTCGGGGGTGGAGCGACTGATGCTCCGCCGGCTCGACGAGGCAGGCGTGCAGCAGTTCCTCGCCCACACGGCGGGCCATGAGCTGGACCAGCGCGGTGTTGCGCTCGCTCGGGCGATCGCGCGGGAGACGGAGGGCATCCCTTCTTCGTCGGTGAGGTGCTGCGCCATCTGAGCGAGTCCGGCGCGCTCGTCTACCGCGAGGGGCGATGGACCTCCGACAAGGAGCTCGCTGAGGTCGGGATCCCACAGGGTGTGCGCGAGGTCATCGGTCGCCGCCTCTCCCACCTCGACGCGGCGACGAACGAGGTGCTCGCTGTCGCTGCAGTCGTGGGCCGCGAGTTCGAGCTCAGGACATTGTCGAGCGTGGCCGGCGGCGCGGACGAGGTGATCGACGCTCTGGGTGCGGCGGAGCGCGCCGGTCTCGTTGAAGCGGTCAACGGCCGTCCAGGGGTGTACCGATTCGCCCACGCCCTCGTGCGCTCCGCGCTCTACGACGAGCTGCCGACGAGTCGACGGCTCCGGTTGCACCGCGACTTCGGACTGGAGCTCGAGCGCCACGGAGACAGCGCGGCCCGTGTCGCGGAGCTGGCGCGTCACTTCACGGAGGCGGCGGCGCTCGGGGAGGTCGACAAGGCGGTGCAGTACTCCGAGCGCGCGGGCGACGCAGCGATCGACGACCTCGCCTACGAGGAAGCGGCCGTGCACTTCGAGCGCGCGCTCGATGCGCTCCAGTTGCTCGAGCCGGTGGACGAGCGGCGGAAGGCGGAGCTCGTGTTCGCTGCCGGAAACGCGCTGCACCACCTCAACGACCCGCGAGGGCGGGTGCTGTTGCGCACGGCGGAGGAGTTCGGGCGCAAGCTGGACGACCTCGATCTCCTCGCGAGAGTGGCCGTCGCCGTCTCGGCGTCGGCGTTCACGCGTGCTGTCGGCTCAGCCGGCGTCGACAACCTCGCCCTCGCGGAGCACGTCCTTGCGCGCGCAGATGGTCTCGCCCCGCGCTCCGGGCGCGAATCATGGCGGCGCACATCAGCATGTTGCTGCCGTAGAGCACCTCGGCGAGGACGCGCGGGTCCCCCAGCTCACGGGCGATCGCGAGCGCGTCGACGCAGAGCTGCTGGCGTCGCTCGCCGTCGCCGCTCCAGAACAGCTCGTTCGACCTCACCGAACCGTCGGGGTTCGATCAAGCCGTCGCGCAGACATCCGAGATGATCGACATCGCCGCCGGCATCGACGACTCGCTCGTGTGCACCGCGAGGTTGGCGAGGTTCGTGACGCACGTGTGCCGGGGCGATGTCGACTCCGGAGACGATGATCTCGCCGAGGGCGACGTCCTGGCCGAGCGCCTGCGCATCCCGCAGCACTCGCTCGTGTGAAGCAGCTCCGCGTGGCACGCGCGCTCCTCGCCGGCCGCTTCGACGAGACGGAGATCCTCCTGGCGGACTACGAGACCTACTGCGCACGACAGGGCATCGACCTGGCGTCGGCGGGGAGCATTGGTACCGCTTGCAGTACGAGCGCGGCAACCTCGCCGATCTCGAGGACTATCTCGTCATGATCATCGACGCACAGCCGGAGATCCCGGTGTGGCGGATGGCGTTGTGCGGTGTCTACCTGCAGACGGGGCGGATTGAGCTCGCGCGGCCGCATGTCGAGGCGGTTGGAGCGAACGATTTCGCGATGGTGCCGCGCAACCAGGTCTTCCTGGTGACCTGCGCGAGCACGGCGCCCTTCGACGACGTCTTCCCATTCACGGGCACCTCCTTCGAGGTCCCGGTCGGGATCGGCGTCGGTGCGGCCGCGACTGCCCTCGGATGGTATGACCAGGCCGAACAGCACTACGCCAACGCGCACGCGCTCTGCGAACGAGCCGGAGCGCCGACATATCTCGCCGCGGGGCGGGTGCACTGGGCCGAGATGCTGGTCCGGCGGGACGAGCAGGGCGATGCCCAGCGGGCGCGGGAGTTCGCGCTCGCCGCACGAGACACACGCGCACTCCCCAGGGAGTGCGGCCGGAGATGGAGGCAGCGGCGCATCTGTGGCGGCGATGGCCAGCGGCAACGGTCCGGCGGTGGCTCCGCTGTCTGAGGGTCGACGGAGGTCGAAACTGGTCGAGACTTCCTCTGTGCGCGCAGGGGAGGACGACCACCGCCTTCCCAAGGATCCTGCGACTCGTTCCGAAGTCGTCGAACGACACCGTGCTGCGGTCGAGGCCGGGTCCTGGACGTACGAGGATTCGGTCAGCGGGCTCTCGGTGTTCACCTCTGAGTTCCACCTCGCCCGCGGCTCATGCTGCGACAGCGGGTGCCGCCGCTGTCCCTACACCTGACGGGTCGTCAGTGCGTTCGTGCGGACGAGCGTCAGCCCATGACCTCGAACGTCGCCGCGAAGGCAGCTCCGCACTGCGCGCCCGCGTCGGCGGCGCTCGACCTCAGCCACTTCGCCGCCGCGCCGTCCTCGTCGCCGAGGTTCTCGAGGTACAGGCGGTGGGGTTCGAGCGAGCGGACGCCGTCGTCCATGGTGTCGCTCACGTCGACGAGGTGCCTCGCGGACGGGCTGCCGCTGAACGCGACGTACCTCACGCCCGCCCACGCGCGGCCACGGTCCCGGAACATCCATGTGGTCGCCGCATCGCGCACGGCGTCGAGCAACGCCCGCCCACCGTGCGGTGATCCGCGTGGTTCCACCGGGGCTGCGGACAAGGCTGGCGTCGCCGATGTTCAACCGCACGGCCTTCGTGCAGTTCGCGTAACTGAGGCCCAAGTCGGGGAGCAACTGCGGCCCAGGTTCGTGAGGTCACCGGACATGCCGACGAGCGAATGATCTCGCACTACAGCCGCTCGATCGATGGCGGAGCGTCATCACGTACGCTTCGCCGTCGGCGTCAGCGACCAATAGGTGTGCTTGTCGTGCACGCCGTGACGCGCCACGCTCTTCTGAATCAGTCCAAGCGCCACGAGCTGCACCTTCACCTTGTCGAACGTCTCCCGATCGACGCTTACGCTGACTACCCTCACCGGCATTTCGCCGTCGAGATGCCCCACTTCGTGGGACGCCGTCTGACGTTGCATCGAGCGCCGGAGCCGAAGTCCCTGGACACGACTCCTCACGAGTCCCCTTGTGTCTCACGAAGAACCAGGTGTCCCATTCTGCGGCACCCTGACAAGGCAATGGTCGGGGGTTCGAATCCCTCTGCGCCCACAGGTCGTTGCCAAATTTACAACGTTTCCCCAGTTCAAGGGATATTTCGCGGGTCCGGTCGCTCAACATCGTTCGTCGCTTCTTTCAAACCCCGAGGAGCGTCCTCCTCCACTGCGGTCTCGCATGATCCGGGGTTCAGGGAGTCGGCGTCGTCCCTGCACTCGCCCACCGCGTCTCCTGGGAACAGATCGCCGGATCGGTCGCGGCCATCTCAGCGCTTGTGAACATGCGGTGCGGCCGCCGGCGAACAATCGGCGTGTCGAGAACAGGCGCAACGAACACAGAGCCGTCGATCTGTCGCGCCCGTGTCGTGCCGGCGGACCCGTCTCGGTCGGAGGAGATGACGCGAACCTGGATTCTCGTTGACGTCACGGCAGGATCACGCCCGGCACGCTCCATCGGTGACTTCGACGCGGTTTTCGTCGCGTCGAGCTCGGCGGGGGCGGCTCGTTGTCGTGAGGTGGGTGCTCTCTGCGACCGGTTCACGCCATCGAGGCGTTGGGACGACTCGTGCCCAGTGACGCGCGGGGATTCCCTGCCGGCACGCGCTGACAACACGGCCGTCTGTCCCGTAGAGATCACGATCGACAGGCGACACGAAAAGTGCTCGAGTCAATCGCGGACATGCTGGCGTGCTATGAGCACTGATATCGGTCCCACCCCGCCGCTGGCTTCGGTTCCCTTGGCCGGATCGGTCCTCGCACGCAGGCTCCGGAGGCTGGCCGCCCTCGGCGCTGATCCGAACGACTCCGAAGACGAGCGGCTGAGGAAGGCGACGCTGACGCTGGCGGCCACGCTGATCGCGACCATGGCGATCGTCTGGGTGACGACGTATTGGTCGCTGGAACTCTGGCGCTCGGGAGCCATCCCCTTGGGCTACCAGATCGTGACGGCCGTGGGCCTCGTGGCGTTCGCACGCAGGAAGCGCTTTGCGCCTTTTCGCACGAGCCAGCTCGCGATGATGCTGGCCCTGCCGTTCCTGCTGCAGGCCAGCCTCGGCGGCTTCCGCGCGTCGAGCGCCGTAATGTTGTGGGCCTTCACTGCCCCGCTCGGCGCGCTGCTCTTCGAGGGCGCGCGACGCGCGACGCCGTGGTTCATCGCCTTCGTGGGGGCGACGGTGGCATCCGGAGCCCTGGAACCCCACCTCCACGGCGAGGGTCAGGTCCCAACCTTTATCGTGGTCGCGTTCTTCGTACTCAACGTGCTGGGCGTTTCAACCACCGTGTACCTGCTGCTGCGGTACTTCATGGGAGAGCGCGAGCGCATCCTGGATGCGCTCCGGGTCGAGCAGGAGCGCTCAGAGCATCTCCTGCTGAACGTCCTTCCGGCGACGATCGCCCGGCGTCTCAAGGAAGCGCCCGGCGTCATCGCCGATGCCTTCGAGGCAGTGACGGTGCTGTTCGCAGACATCGTCGGCTTCACCGCCTTCGCCCAAGCACGGCCGCCCGGGGAGGTCGTGGCCGTGCTCAATAGAGTCTTCTCGAGCTTCGACGAGCTGGCGGACCGGCACGGCCTCGAGAAGATCAAGACCATCGGCGACGCCTACATGGTCGTGGCCGGAGTGCCGATTCCCCGCGTCGATCACCAGGCGGCTATCGCTGAGATGGCGCTTGACATGTGTGAAGAGGCAGACCGCTTCCGCGCGGAGACCGGCATCGATCTCGCCATCCGAGTGGGCATCGACAGCGGACCCGTTGTGGCCGGCGTCATTGGGCAGCGGAAGTTCAGCTATGACGTCTGGGGCGACACGGTCAACATGGCCAGCCGGATGGAGTCCCACGGGATCCCCGCAGGCATCCAGGTCACACACGAGGTATACGAGCGACTGTGCGATCGCTACGAGTTCCGAGGGCGGGGTACGGTCGAGATCAAGGGCAAGGGACCAACGACGACGTACCTGCTGATCGGGCGCCGCTGAGCGGCCCTTTCAAGCTTCGGTGCTCGAACTCGCGCGTCCGTTCGCCGGCGCTGGAACGTCAGACGAGCGGTGACACGGGGACCGAATGCGGGATCGCACGACAGACGGAATGTTCCTAGGCTGCGCGAGAACAGCGCGAGAACAGCGCGTGTTCGAACCCCCAACTGCTGCCGGCAGTCCTCCTCAGCGCGACGAGTGCAGAATCGGCGATCGGCGACGCAGAATCAGCTCCGTCACTTGCTCGAACGACGCGCCATAACGACGGCCACCGCGGCGTCGGACACCCGCCCCGATCGGCGCATCGGCGCTGTCCCGTAGCCGGCGGTTGGGGACACTCGAGCTCGAGAGGTGGCGTATCGTCTTTCCGTGAGCCTCGAGTGGGAGCAGGTCGTCGTCGATGCCCGTGATCCAGTGGCGCTCGGTAGGTGGTGGGTCGAGGCGCTTCGATGGGTCATCGTCAACGACGATGCGGGCGAGTTCGAGATTCGGGCGCAGGCAGATCGGCTGCCGGGAATCATCTTCGAGCCGGTCGAGGAAGGCAAGGAGGGCAAGAACCGGCTCCATCTCGACTTCCGTCCTGACGATCAGGACGCCGAGGTCGAGAGACTCATCGCACTCGGCGCAGGCCGTGTTGACGTCGGGCAGGGGGACGTTCCGTGGATGGTGTTGGCTGACCCAGAGGGCAACGAGTTCTGCGTGCTCCGGGACCGTCGAGCATCGCCGTAGGCGATCGGGGGACAGGTCTACGAAGCGGCTCCGCTTGCCCGGCGCGTGAAGACGACGGTCTGCCTGTCGGGTTCGAAGCCGACGCTGAGGTAAAGACCCGCCGATGCCGGGTTGTCCGGTTCGTAGCAGATCTTGACGCGTGCTGCGCCGGCCTGGGCGAGCAGGTCGATGCCGGTGGTGAGGATGTGGCGGGCAAGTCCTCGCCGCTGGTGATCGTCTTCGGTGCGCATGGGTTCGACGAGGCCAGTGGCGGTCTCGGGGTCGTGCCAGAACAACCCAAACGCGGCGACGTTGCCGCGGCTGTCGCACACCACGAGGTCGAGGTCCGGGCGGTACAGCGAAGTTTGACGAAGACGCGGCTCGGGGTCGGGGTGGTTCCGTTCGACGCTGATCATGTGATGCGGACTATTCATAGTGTCGCGGCGGCTGGACAACCGATAGCCCTCCTGCAGTGGGCTGATTTCTGGTCGAGCCTCCACAGCCAGCCAGGTTTCGACCACGCCGTCTTCCTCGATGGCGAAGCCCTGGCCGACCAACACTTCGCGCAGGACGTCATCGGCGCAGTCGACCTCGAGACCGACCGCTGCGAATCCGGACTCGCTGGCGTGCGCGAGCCCGCGCTCGATGACGTGTGCAACCCAATCGGGAGTTGCGTCGGGCATGACGATCGGGTCCAGTTGTATCCGGCTGCCCGACTCGGTTGCGATCACTGCGGCTTCCGGGCGACCGACGTGATCGAACCAGAACAGCTGAGGCAGGTTGTCGGTTGCGCGCGGCCTCTGCGACCACCACCACTGCAGGTCGGCGGCCTCGTACAACCCTGCAGTGGGGTCAGCGCTGCGAATTCTCTGCAGGAGCAACGTCACAGCTTCCAGGTACTGGAAACCAACCAGACCCTGTCGTGATGCTTCGGCGACGTCGATGTCAGTCATCTTGCGCTGGCTGAGACGACGGGCGATTCCGTGGCGCTGTAGGTGTGCGGCGACGGTGTGGTGGACGCCCAGGAGCTTGGCGACCGCCCGGAGCGATTGTCCGGCTTGATAGTTGCTGATGATGGTGTCGATCTCAGCGCGGCCGAGGCGACGTTGCACCGGTCGGGGAGTGGGGTTTGA
>Ga0136611_10002945_pt1 | contig 11910 bp, 13 predicted proteins | sample AntDrymUQ2232306_2_FD_106645 | JGI IMG/M metagenome (GOLD analysis project Ga0136611, IMG submission 106645) | Polar desert sand microbial communities from Dry Valleys, Antarctica - metaG UQ223 (23.06) | ecosystem: Environmental > Terrestrial > Soil > Desert | place: Antarctica: Dry Valley... | reverse complement strand
TGTCGCTCTGGCCGGTGTCGATCTCGACGAACGTCGCGCCCAGGCTCTCGACCTGCTCTTTGACCACCGGCCGCGTGTCGTAGGCCTCGACCACCGCCCCGAGCCGCCGGGCGGTGGCGATCGCCTGCAACCCCGCGACCCCGGCGCCGACAATCAGCGCCTTCGCCGGCGCGATCGTGCCGGCCGCCGTCATTAGCAGCGGGAAGAACTTGGGCAGGCTGTTGGCGGCCATCACCACCGCCTTGTAGCCAGAGACGGTGCTCATCGACGACAGCACGTCCATCGACTGGGCGCGAGTGATGCGCGGGATCGCGTCCATGCTGAACGCCGTGACCCGCCGCGCCGCCAGCCGTTGCATCAGCTCTGGGTGGTTGAGGGGCGCCAGCAGCGCGATCAGGGTCGTCCCCTCGCGCAGCAATTCCACCTCGTCGTGGCCGCGCTCTTCGTCAGGAGCCGGCCGCTGGACCTTGATCACCAGATCGGCCCGCGCGTAGAGGTCGGCCGCGTCCGCCGCGATCGTGGCGCCGGCCGCCGTGTACGCCTCGTCGGCGAAAAAGGCGTCCTCGCCGGCGCCCGCCTCCACCAGCACCGTCACCCCGGCCCCGGTCAGCTTCGCCACCGTATCGGGGATCAGCGCCACTCGCCGCTCGGTCGGCAGAATCTCGCGCGGCACCCCGATCGTCAGCCGTCCGGCCGTTCCCGCGTGTCCGTCCAATTCCCTCACCCCCACCGATCCCGCTCGGGCACCCAGGTGGGCATCATACACGCCTCGTCCGGCGCGCGGGAGCAGTTTGACCGGGCGCCGGGCACGCCGACGCCGCCGGTTTCCCGGCGGCGTCGAATCGTCTTGGTCGAGGTCCCGCGGCTTGGCGCCGGCCTTCTTGGCCGCCGGCAGGGCGTCCGCGGGGGGGCGAACAACGGGGTCCAGGCGGGACGGGTTTACCGCCGCTCGACCGGCACCCGGACCGGCACCGGCCGCCGCACCGCGACCGGCACGTAGACCGGGGCACCGTGCAGCGGGCGCCCGAACAACCAGTCGATCAGTCCGGCAACTTTACCGGACACCGAGGCGGGGGCGGTCTTCCGGGTCATCATCGTCTCCGTTGCGATACGTTCGGGGAACCTCGTCACTTCGATCTACGCCGCGCGGTCCCGGAGAGATTAACTGGCCGCTCGGTCCGACGCCGCGGCGGTGGGATCGCCGTCGGTGGAGTCGGCGGGCAACGGGTGTGCCAACCCGCGCCCATCATGGCGCACCCGCCGCCCCGCGCCCACCCACCGGGGTAGGACCTTCGCGGGATTCGGCCCGGAACCGATTGGGCCGCCGCCGCAGGTCCGACGATCCGGCCCAGACCCCAGACCACGACCCCGACCGCTACCCGGTCGGCTCCAACAGCCCCTCGTCCCGCACGATGTCGACCCCCAACGTGCGGTAGCCAACGCTGTCGAACGGCACGGTCATCGTGTCGCCGTTGTAGCGCATCACCTGCCCGGCGTCCGGTGGATCATCCAGCTTTGGAGTGGGAAAACCTATCGGACCAGCTCCGGTCTGAGCCGTCTCTACCCGAACGACACGAACCCGTCCCGCTCCAGCGCCACCAGCATATCCCGCACGCGCTTGGCCACCCTCGGGAACAAGGGTTTCATCGTCCATGCCTCGACTGCCGTGCCGGCGTAGAACGCGGTGAACTGGGCGATGGCTGCGCTGACGTCCGGCTTGGACGTGCGGCTCGGGTCGAGTGCCCACGTCAGCACTCCGTGCAACGGTGCCTGCAACCGCGCCCGTGATCCGTTGAACTTCGGCAGCACCTTCATGAACACGGCCTGATCGAACGCCTGATCGAAGGTCATCATCTCGTTCTCTTCGTTGTTGACGAGGTGCTGGCAAATCTCGTCGAACACGCGGTAGCCGAAGTGCATGCGATCCGGGCTCAGTAGTTCGTTGAGTGCCTGGAGGTCCGTCCGAATTCGGGGGTACCACTCGACGATTTGCCCGATCTCCTTCTTGTCGATCAGCGCAAACCGACCGCCGCGCGTGAACTCCGCGAGTAACGTCCCCTTCTCTCGGCCCGTGAGCGCGACGCCACCGGCAGCTCTCGACGAATCCCCGTAAGACTCGGAGTGACCCAAATGTGGACACCGGCATCGTTGGGACAATGCCGCGGAAAGAGACAGTGAGCTGCACGGGCATACCCGGAAACGACGTTAACGACAACGGGCCGCCGGTGAAGGCGACCCGCTATGTGAGGAGAGGAGAGGAGAAGTGCTTTGCGGTTCCGATCCGCGGTTCTCGGTACCGCTCCATCATAGCCGCGCCATCGCCGGGACCTATCCCCCAATCCTCCCATCCGCGACCCGGTCTGCGGTCCTATCGGCGACGCCGAAGGTCCAGGGTCGAGGCCGAGCGGCCACTTGACCTACGATACACTCCCCGTGCCGCCCGCGCCCGCCGAGCCCGCGGGACGCTCGTCCCCACTCCCGCGGTTCCCGCCGCCCGCCTCGCTTACGTCCCGCCCGGAGCAACGCCCGTGGTCCTCGATCCGGCCCCCCGGCCGCCACCTGCCGCGCTCACGGCGGCGTCCACCGACGCCCCGATCCCCGGTCTCACCCGGCGCGACTTCTTCGCCGATGTCCGCGACCGGCTGCGCCCCGCCCTCCCGGCGGAGTTGTCCGGTTTCCGCCACCGGCAGGCGCCGAGCCTGCTAAAAGTCTTCTACGACAACGACCGGGTCCACTTTGAGGTGTGGGCCAACGGGGCCCAGGGGGTGCTGGGGGTCGGTCTCCACTTTGAGGACGGCCCGGTCAGCACCGCCGCCTACTTGGCGTACTTCGACGCCCAGATCGTGGAACTGAAGCACGCCCTCGGCCCCACGCTCGAACTCGAGCGCTGGACGCCCTCGTGGGGCCACCTCTACGAAATCCACCCGCTGACCCGCCTCGACGCCCCCACCGTCACCCACACCGCGCGCCGTCTTGCTGCCCTGATCGCTACCCTCCAACCGCTCGTCGCCGCCGCCGCCATCCCACCCGAACGATCCGCCTCCGGGGAGCCGGTGGAGCGGTCCGGGCCGTGGCGCAAGTGGCGGCGGTGAGGCTCAGGCGGCGGAGGCGACGCCACCGCGTCACCAGGTGGGTGAGCGCTACGACCTTTGCTTAGGCCCGTTCGCTTCCAAAGGGTCCGGCAAGGCGCGCTGAATCTCCTTGTCCCAAAGGGGCCGCAGAATTCGGAGCTGATCACGCACAGCCATCCCCCGCGCCTCGTCGTTTTTCGGAAGCGTGAATTGTCCGGATTCGCTCGCTAGCTTCAGCAGGTCGCGATCGTAGGTGTAGAGCACGTCGCATTCGGCGTTGAGGGCCGAAGCGAGGTGCGTCGCATCGAACGGATCGAGCGTCGGGAAGTCCCAGATGAGTTGCTGCGCTAGCTCGCCTACAACCCGCCCCACTTCAACAATTTGGACATAGTCGTTTTCGAAGAACGCACGAACGGTCTCCCGCACGTTCTTGAACTCCGCCGGGTGGGGTATTCCGGCCGACCTGCCCTTGCCACCCGTGACCTCAGCCAGCGCAAGGCCCGACATCTAGATTTCGACTTCGCCGGCCGCGCCCTGGTCCAAGAGATGTTGAACATGCCACCACCGCTGGTCTCCGTCAATGTCTTCGCGCTTCAGCAACGCGATAATTGTGCTCGCTTCAAAGTAATGCCGAGGTCGCCGCTTAGCCACGCCGCCTCCCCAGCAGCCATTCTTCGGCGGTGAGGTCACCCGTCAAATCTGGGGCAATGCCAATCAAGTCCGACGGTCGCGGCAGGTTGGGTCCGCCGAGCTTGCGAATCAATCGGACATCGGAGACGGCCACAGGTGTTCCGTCCTCCGATCGGCTGATCCGACCAAGAACGACAACGCGCTGCCGGAGATTTTCGAGCACGTCCTGAAGGAACCGATCTTCAGCGAAGTAGCACTTGATCGCTCGGCCTCCCGCCGATCGATAGACGCTGAAAAACGGCCGGCTTTCACTGAAGGAGACGGCCTTCAGTTCTCCTTCCAAAGACCCGATGGACTTTAGTCGGGAAGCAGGCTCCTGGTGATGCTGACCAGATCCATGCTTGGTCAACGAGATTTCTCGTTCCGCCGTTCGCACAACGATTCGCGCATATCGCTCGTTGAGAAGCGGACGGACCATAATAAGGGCTTGCTCGGCAACCTCCGGGGAGAAGACGGACGCGGGTCCTCTCCGTTCTCAATCCGCTCCAAACCTTCGCCGACAATCCGAGGCACAGCAGCGGCGACGTTTTCGGCGGCATCCCGTTCGTCGTCCGAGCGCCCGATCAACACCGGTGCTTCGTTGAGGTGAACGCTGCCCGTGCTGAGTCCTTGCACCACCCATTGCACCAATGGGCGTGCGCCGCTCTCTTCGAGCGTCACTCGTCTCACCAGTTCGGCCCAAGCGGCCACGACCACGGCGAACGTATCGACCGGGATGCGCTCGTCAGCGCCGTCGGCGGCAAAAATGCTGATGCCCATGGATGGTCGAGCACTGTTCATGACCGCTCCGGACCGTAGGAGTTAGAACGTTTGTTTCGATGCCGCAATTGTACCGTTTGCGAACGAATACGCGCCTTTGTCTTCATCGCGGGTTTGCGAACCTGTTCGCGTGCCCCAAGCGACTGCGTCTGGTGCGGCGGGACGGTTGGCGGTCTTCGAAGTCGGCTCGCCCACGGGAACTAGGGACCAGCGGCGACTGCAGCCTACAACGCCCGCGTCGCCCCCCGCCGCAGCACCTGGCCCCGACCGCGGGCGCCGGTCACCGCGCCGTCGGCGAACACGACCTCACCCCGACTGATCGTCGCCACCGGCCAACCGGTCACCGGCCACCCCTCGTACGGCGAGTAGTCGCTGTTGGTCTGGAGGTCGGCGGCGTGGACCGGTTTGCTCAGCGTTGGGTCCCACAGCGCCAGGTCGGCGTCGGCGCCCGGTGCGATCGTGCCCTTCCGGGGGAAGAGGCCGAACAGCTTCGCCGCGTTGGTCGAGATGACGGCCACGAAGCGCTGGCGGCTGATCCGGCCGGTGCCGACCCCCTCCGACCAGAGCATCGGCAGCATCGTGTCGAGGTCGGCCACGCCGGGCCGGATCGTCGCCACGTCCATACCGGGCACCACCTTGTCGGCCAGGCGCCACGGCGCGTGGTCGGTGCAGACGGTATCGATCTCCCCGTTCGCCAGCCCCCGCCAGAGCGCCTCGACATCGGCCGCGGTTCGCAGCGGCGGCTGCCCGACATACTTGGCGCCGTCCGGCTCGGCGAAGCGCTCCTCGGTCAGGTGCAGGTAGAGCGGTCGCGTCTCGACCCAGAGCTTGGCCCCTCGCTCCCGCCCTCGCCGCACCTCGGCCAAGGCCCCGGCGCTCGACAGGTGGACCACGTAGCTCGGCGCCCCGGTCAGCTCGGCGAAGGCGACCGCCCGCGCCGTCGCCGACACCTCGCTGGCGATCGGGCGCGACCGCGGGTAGTTGGCGATCTGGCCCCGCCCCTCGGCCAGCAGCCGCTCCGTCGCGTGGGCGATCATCGCCCCGTCCTCGCAGTGGATCAACGTCAGCATGCCGGCGTCCGCCGCCAGCCGCATCCCTTCCAGATACGCCTCCGGTTGGGTGAGGAACCCGCCGAAACTCATGAAGAACTTGAGGGTCATGTGACCGTCGGCGGCGAGGGCCGCGATGTCGGTCAGCGGCTGGGTGGTCGGGTCGGTCAGCACCGGGTGGCAGAACACGTCGACGATCGCGTCGCGCTCGGCATCGGCGTCCTCCCGCGCGATCGCCTCCCGCAGCGTCTCGGCACCCCGCGGGAAGGTCATGTTGCCCACGGTCGTGATGCCGCCGGCGGCGGCGGCGCGGGTGCCGCTGTGGAGGTCGTCGCACCAGGCAGGTTCGTCGCCCGGCGGCTGGGGCAGGGTCAGGTGGACGTGGGCGTCGATGCCGCCGGGCAGCACCAGCAGCCCGCGGGCGTCCAGCTCCCGCCGCGCCCGCACCTCACCGCCGACCTGGACGATCCGCTCGCCGGTAATGCCCAGGTCGGCCATGAATTCGCCGTCGGCGATGACGATCGTGCCGCCCCGCACCGCCAGGTCGCATCCGTCTCCCGCGTTCGCCATCACCGTTCCTCCGCTGTTCTCGGTTGCCGGGTCCTGGACGCGGCGGCGGGCGGTCCAATGGACCGCCCGCCGCCCCAACGCCGCGCCGCGACGCCGATCGCGGGCTAGCGCCCGCCGCCGGCCTGCTCGAAGCGCTGGTTCACCGCGTCCCAGTTCACCGCGTTCCACCAGGCGTTCAGGTAGTCGGGCCGGCGGTTCTGGTACTTGAGGTAGTAGGCGTGCTCCCAGACATCGACGCCCAGGATCGGCGCGCCTTGGACGTCGGCGACGCCCGACATCAGCGGGTTGTCCTGGTTGGCGGTGCTGGTCACCGCCAGCTTGCCGTCCGGCCCGAGCACGACCCAGGCCCAGCCGGAGCCGAACCGGCCGGTGGCGGCCTTGGTGACCGCTTCTTTCATCGCGTCGACCGAGCCGAACGCGGCGTCGACCGCCTGAGCGAAGGCGCCGGTCGGCTGCCCGCCGCCGTTCGGTCCCATGATCTGCCAGAACATCGTGTGGTTGACGTGGCCGCCGCCGTTGTTGCGAACGGCGGTTCGCTTGTCCTGCGGCACCCGGTCGAGCACCTTAATCAGGTCCTCCGGCGCCATGCTCTCGAACTCGGTCCCCTGGACCGCGTTGGTGAGGTTGGTGACGTAGGTCGCGTGGTGCTTGTCGTGGTGGATCCGCATCGTCTGCTCGTCGATGTGCGGCTCCAGCGCGGCGTAGTCGTAGGGCAGCGGGGGTAGTTCGAACGCCATCGGGTCTTCCCTCCTCAGCGGCGCCGGACCGTCGGCGCCCAATTCCGTGGTGGCGGCCACGCCGTTCCCGGCGCGGCATCGCCGATCCTGCGCCGGCGCCACGCCGGCCAGCCACCGGGCAAGGTACCAGAAATCGGCCCAGGGCGACGGCGGCCGTGTCGGCGCGTCGGCCCACCCAGCCCTGGACTCGGGGACCCAATCCTGGCGGGAGCACGAAGGGTGCTGCCCGATCCGGTCGATAGCGCGTCGGTGAGCCGCGGATGTGGCAATCGCCGTGCTCCCCCCAGACTCAGGGGAATTGGGGAGGGTCGACCGACTTACACGAGGCCGCTATCGTGCTCCCCCCAGGATTGGGTCCCCGAGTTCAGGGCTGGGGGCCGACGGGGCTGGGGGCGGCGGGCTGGCCAAACTCGCCTACGCCCACGCCGCGTACGGCGCCGGGTCGCGCTCCCAGTCCCCCGCCACCGCGCGGTCGTCGCCCGATTCCGCCAACCGCGAGAACGCCGCCTGCCGGTACGCGTAGACGGCCGCGGCGTTCGGGTTGCCGTCCCGCTCGGCCAGCCGTACGATCTCGGCGAACGCCGTCTCGACCGCCTCCGGATCGCTGGCCGCCTCCTCCTGTCGCCGCCAGTTCAGAAACTCGATATGGTACTCGGCCGCGGCCCGCGGGTCGCCATGGTTCTCGGCGAGCGCGGCCAGGCGACCCGTCGCTTCCGCCACCGCGTCGCCGTCGGCCGCGTCGCGGGCCGCCGCCAGCACCCCCTCCCAGAGGGCGTCGGTCAGGCGGTCGTCCACCCCCTCCAGCAGTTCCGCCAGCTCGATCCGCGCCTCGACCGCCGCGTCGTGATCGAGATTCCCGTTCTCATCGTCCATCGCCAGTGCCGGACGCAGCAGGGGCAGCACCTCGTCCCGCAGCTCCGGCTCGTCCGCCCGCCGCGCCAACCAGCCCGCCACCGCCGTGGCGCCCGTCGCCCGCGCCGCCGCCGCCCACGCGGGCCACCCCTCGGCCAGCGCCGCGTCGAGCCGCGGATTGGTGGTGAGCGTCAGCGGTCGCGCCGCGCCCAAATTCGGAGCCGAGTCCATCCTTGATCTCCACGTTCGATCGCCGACCGACAGCCGCCCAACCGCCCATCCACCTCCGAAATCAGTGTAGCGGTCGCGGACGGCGCTCCAGGTCGCCCCACCGGCCGGCACCGGCCAGCCCCCAAGTCGGGGCGACGCCCGCGTCGTTCCGACCACCAAGTGCCGCCCTCTGCCGCTCTCACCGCCCCCACTACCTCCTCGGAAACCCAGAACCCCAAAGCTCGGCGCGGAGCTTGACACGCCGCCGCCGACCCGCTACCGTGTGGCCTTATGAACACCTCCCACGCGCGCACACCGATCGCAGAGCACGCGGGCACCACGGCGGCGCCGTGGATTGCGGCGTTCGGTGTGTGGTTTGGCTTTACCTATCGGTCCCCGGCATTGCTGGTGGGGCGGGAGGCGGCCATGCGCTGATCCGCCCAACGCACACACACCAGCAACGCCGGGGAGCCGAGGCCAGATGCCTCGGTTTTTTGTTGCCCGGCGGTTGCGACCGGGTCGGGCGCCACCCACGAACGGCGAGCGACAGGCATCGGACTTTGGACCTGGCCCCCAAACACGCGCCGGTCGCCGACCGGACCACCGGCACCTCCCGTCAAGCCGCCCGCGGCGAGCAGAAGGAGTGATCCCGTGATCGTCACCATTACCGAGCAGGCGCCGCTCGCCACCACCGACGCCCTGTTGGCCGCTGCTGTCGCCGCCGGACTCGAGGCGCGGGTTATGACCGACGGCCACGGCGGCACCTTGATCGGCGTCGACGGTGCCCTCCCGGCCGATCTGCTGACCCTGCCGGGCGTCGGCACCGTGCTAGAGCGGCACAAACCTTACATGCTCGCCAGCCGCGAGGGCCGACCCCACGCCCCAACCGTGGTCAAGCTGGGCGACGTCCGCATCGGCGGCGGTCGACCGGTGATGATGGCCGGTCCGTGCGTGGTCGAGGGGCGCGACGAGCTGCTCGCGGTCGCCCACGCCGCCAAGGCCGCCGGCGCCGACGTGCTACGCGGTGGCGCCTTCAAGCCCCGCACCTCCCCGTACGCCTTCCAAGGGTTGGGCGAGGAGGGATTGAAGCACCTGGCCGCCGCCCGCGCCGCGACCGGACTCCCGATTGTCACCGAGGTGATGGAACCGGACCAGGTCGACCTGGTCGCCGGGTACGCCGACATGCTCCAGGTCGGCGCCCGCAACATGGCCAACTTCCCGCTGCTGCGCCGGGTCGGCGCCGCCGGCCGGCCGGTGCTGCTCAAGCGGGGCTTCTCGGCCACCGTCGACGAGTGGCTGATGAGCGCCGAGTACATCATGGCCGGTGGCAACCCGAACGTCGTGCTCTGCGAGCGCGGTATCCGCGGTTTCGACCCCGCGCTCCGGTTCACGCTCGACCTCGCTGCCGTGCCCCTGGCCAAGGAGTTGACCCACCTGCCGGTGATCGTCGACCCCAGCCACGGCACCGGCAAGCGGTCGCTGGTGGCCAGAATGGCCCTCGCTGGTCTCGCCGCCGGGGCCGACGGTCTGATCGTCGAGATCCACCCCGACCCCGACCGGGCCCGCTGCGACGCCGCCCAAACCATCACTCCCGCCGAGTTTGCGAGCATCACCCGCTCCGCCCGCGCCCTTCACGCGGCGCTCCTGGCGGCCGGTGCGGACGACGCCGAACCCGCCACCGCCACCCGCGTGCCGCTGACCGCCTAGCGTCGAACCGCGCCACGCTCCTCACCGCCGCCGTTCCCAGGGCGGTGGGGTCGGTCGAATCACCGCCCGCGGTCCATCGTATCCACGGCGTCCTTTGCGGCGCGCAGCCCGGCGCCAGTGGTCTGGCGATAACGTTTGATCGCGTCGATCCGGCGCCCCCCGGTCGCCAACGACCGGACGTCGGCCAGGGGGTCGTCCTGGGGCGCGATCCCGAGGGGGACAACAAGGTCGTCCACCATCCGTTCGAGGTTCGGCAGCGGGTCGGTGTCGCCGTGTCGCCGATTGCGCGCGTCGCGTCGGCCAGGGTCGAGCCCGTCGCCGCTCGGTAGCGCCGGACGGCGATGATCCGGTTCCCGGCATCGAGCGCCTCGGCCACGTCCGCCGGCAGCGCCCCGTGGCCCACGGGTCCGCGCTCGGCGCCGAGCCGTTCTCGCGCGAGGTTTAGCCGGCGTTCCAGGCGGCGAAGTCGCCACCGCTCGTCGCCCCCCGGGTCACCGCCGACCCATCCCGGTCGGACTTGCGGCACGAGCTGCACGATGACGAGGAGCATCAGCGCGACGAGGAGGACATCCAAGGCGACGACGTCCATCGGGCAACCTCGCCCGCCTACGGTCCCGATGGCTCCTGCGCCAGATCCTCCTGCTGCGCCGTCGCCGCCTCGGTGTCGTATTCGCCGGCGCCGTCGCCGTCCTGCTCCTCGTCCTCATCGTACTCCAGCTCGTAGGCGCCGCTGGCGATGATGTGCAGATCGTGCAGCGTCTCGAACGTCTGGAACGTCAGGTCGGCGTACTCGATCTCGCCCCGAACGTAGGCGACGAACGTCTCGATCAGGTCCTCGCCGAGGTCGCGGGCCAGCGCCTCCTGCTCCACCGGGTCCTTCGCCTCCCCGGTGTCGTGGTGGTCGTGTCCGTGCTCGTGGCCGTGATCCTGCTCGCCCGCGCTCATCGGTCGCCCCCCGCGTGCTCGTGCCGCGTCGCGCCCCGCCGGCGCCGCCCGGCGATTGTCGCCCACCGCGCCGCCGGCCGCACGGAGGCACGAAGAAGGGCACAGGTCCCTGCCCGACGATGACCGGCAAGGTATCGTCGCGGTTCCCTCCAAGCCGCGAGGGCGGGCCGCATCCGTGGAGAGCCATCCAGTCCAGTGTGCCGTTCCGCATTCCGCACCCCCAACGATGGGGCGCCCGACCGTCGTCGTCGAGGAGGAACCTGTGTCCTCCTTCGTCTCCGCGTGGACCCACGGCGACGGTGCCCACACTCATCGACTTCCGGGCGTTGGCCGAACAGCGCGATGAGGGAATCGCGTTCCCGCCCCGTCACGCGCAAGCCCCCCGCGCCCACCTGGTGGGCGCGGGGGGCTGTGCCTAATACCTGCCCTGGGTGCTGAGTGCTGACGGCTGACGGCTGACGGCTACCCTACGCCGCCGCCTCACCGATCGTCAGGTTCGGCATGCTCGGCTTGGCCGCTTCCTGGACCACGGTCGTCGTCCCGTTGGGGGCGATCAGCCAGGCAAGCACCAGCAGCATGAACGACGCGAACGCGATAATCTCCATGTCGGTCCTCCCTGAGAAATGAGTGGCGTCGACCCCGCGCCGACGCCCGCCGTCTCGCCGATTCGCCGCCCGCGGCGGGCTAGAGCTGGTAGGCCAACTCGCCGTGGGTCGAGGAGTCGAGGCCAAGCACCTCTTCCGATTCCGGCACCCGCAGACCGATCGTCAGGTCGATTGCTTTGAGGATGACGAAGCTTACCCCGCCCGCGTAGAGCACCACCACCCCAACCGCGACCGCCTGCTCCCAGAGTTGGGCCGGGTTGCCGTAGAAGAGGCCGTCGTCGCCAGCGCCGTTGATGCTCTTCTGGGCGAACAGCCCCGTCGCCAGCGCGCCAACGATGCCCCCGATCCCGTGGACCGCGAACACATCGAGCGCGTCGTCGACCTTGATCACCTTCTTCAGGAGGTCGACGGAGAAGAAGCAGAGCGCCCCGGCCGCCAGCCCGATCACGATCGCCGCCTGGGCGTCGACGAAGCCCGACGCCGGCGTGATCGCGACCAGACCGGACACCGCCCCCGCCGCCGCGCCGAGCACGCTCGGGTGGCCGTGCCGCAGCCAGCTGACCGTCATCCAGGTCAGGGCGCCCATCGCCGCCGCGGTGTTGGTCACCACCAGGGCGTTGGCCGCCAGCCCGTTGGCCGCCAGCGCGCTGCCGGCGTTGAACCCGAACCAGCCGAACCAGAGCAGCCCGGCGCCGAGCACCGTCAGGGTCAGGTT
>Ga0136611_10002944_pt1 | contig 11911 bp, 10 predicted proteins | sample AntDrymUQ2232306_2_FD_106645 | JGI IMG/M metagenome (GOLD analysis project Ga0136611, IMG submission 106645) | Polar desert sand microbial communities from Dry Valleys, Antarctica - metaG UQ223 (23.06) | ecosystem: Environmental > Terrestrial > Soil > Desert | place: Antarctica: Dry Valley... | reverse complement strand
GAGCGGATATGGGGCGAGCACACGAAGGACGGCGGCAAACCGAAACGGACCACTCGAGCATCACCCCCGTGGTGGTGCTTGATGCCCTCGTGCCATCATCCCAACAATTGACCAGCGCACAGCACCAGTGGCGCGCAAGGCCTTGACTATGGGGGTGAAGTGGTCGTAATCTGTCCACCGAGCGCGAGCAGACAGGCTGCGAGGTCGGCAGGAAGAGCGCTGTGCCACTCAGCACGCCGGCCATTCGGCAGCACCAGACCGAGACGTGATGCATGGAGGAACTGACGACTGAGGGTCGGCGCCACACAGCCGCCATATAGGGCGTCGCCCGCGACAGGTCGGCCAATTGAGGCCAGGTGGACCCGGATCTGGTGCGTGCGGCCGGTGTGGAGCCGCGCCAGCGCGAGCGTGTGATGCGGCAGCGCCTGCGCCGTCTCGTACTCGGTAAGCGAGGAACGCCCTGTGCTCACGACCGCCATCTTCAGGCGGTTGCCCGGATGCCGGCCAATCGGCGCTTCGATCCGCGCGGACGCCGGAACCAGCGTGCCACAACACAGCAAGGTGTATTCCTTGAGCACCTCACGATCCCGCATCGCTGCCTGGAGGTAGCGCAGGCCATCGTAGGTGCGCGCAACAAGCATAAGTCCGCTCGTGTCTTTGTCGAGTCGATGTACAATCCCCGGTCTTTCGCCGTCGCCCACGCGATCATCACGCGTGCGTAATTCGGGATAACGGGCCAAGAGGGCGTGAACGAGCGTACCCGAAGAGTGCCCTGCAGACGGATGGACTACCATTCCCGCCGGCTTCTCAATCACGACGAGATGCTCGTCCTCGTACACTACCGTGAGCGGTATATCCTCGGGCTCAAGAGGCGGGACGGGCCACGGGGCGTGATTACGGAGCACGGTCACTACGTCACCCGGCTGGGTTCGCGCGGATGATTTCGCCTGCGCGCCGTTTAGCAGGACATCACCGAGCCGAATCGCCGTCTGTGCCTGAGATCGGGACACGCCCAACTCGGCGCTAAGGAAACGATCTAGCCGCTGATCCACCGCCTCATGCCCGGCCACAATCCTGGCCGGCACGTCACCCTGGCCGTTCACCGGCGTGCGTCTCACAAGATGTGGTTCTCGAGGCAGAGTGCAGTTGCGGCTGAAACACAGTAAAGAGGAGCAGCACCACGCCCACCGATATCGCGGCATCCGCCACGTTAAACACAAACGGCCAGAGCCGAGGCTCGATACGGACATCAATGAAGTCCACGACGTAGCCATACCGGATACGATCGATGAAGTTTCCGAGCGCCCCACCGAGTTCCAGGCCCAACCCCATTCGCACGAGCCAGGAGGCGTTCGAGAGCCGACGTGAAAAAATGAGAATGCCCGCAGCCACTCCAGCGGCCGCGAGTACGAAGAGCAATGACGCATTGCTCAACATGCCGAAGGCAGCGCCGGAGTTATGGACCAGACGAAGCCAAAGCAGATCATCAACGATCGGACGAAAGCTCCCCTCCCTGGTGCCGAGAATCTGTAATACCCAGGCCTTGCTCAGTTGGTCGGCGAGAATAACGAAAGCCGCCGTGAGATAAAGCAGAAGCAGGGGCCGCCGCGTCATCGGTTTCCGTACAACGCGGATCTATTGCCGGCCGACGTGGTCCTCCCGCTCCTGATCCTCAATGCAGCGAATTGCATACGGTCGCGCTTCGAGGCGTTCGATGGGGACCTCCTTGCCGCAGTCAACACACGTGCCATACGTACCCTGTTCCATTCGCTCGAGCGCGTCGTTCACCTCGTTGAGTACGGTTTCCAGGTTGCGCTGCAGCGCCGCCTGACGCTCCTGTTCGAACGTGTCAGACGCATCATCGGCCATATGATTGCCGTAGCTGCGATCCTCGTTCGCGAGGTCCTGGGTGAACTCGATCCCCTCCCGTTGGAGGTCGCGAACCTCTTGGGTCAGGCGGTCCCGCTCTGCCGTCAGCCGCGAACGCAACGCGCTGTATTGCTTCGTGGAAATAGACATGGGCCGACACCTCCAAACAGTGATTGGGCTTGGGGATTATAACACACACCGCCAGCACGTCCCGTTGTCACGACGGTCTATAATAGCTCCATAATGTCAGAACGACCCCGACTCGCGATCACTGGTGGCGGCACTGGTGGGCATGTAAGCCCTGCTGTCGCCGTCATAGAGGAACTCCGGCAACGCTCACCAGCACCGGAGTTCCTCTATCTCGGCAGTAGGTCTGGAACAGAAGCACGGATCATCCCCGTGATGGGCCTTCGCTACGTTTCTGTGAGCACCGGCAAGCTCCGACGGTACTTGTCCTTTGAGAACCTGATCGATACCATGCGCGTGCCGTTAGGAATCGTCCAGGCGCTGGCCCACCTCGCGCGGTTCAGGCCACACGCAGTGCTCGCAACGGGAGGCTACGTCTCCGTGCCCACCGTTTTCGCGGCGTGGATGCTGCGCAGGCCGGTACTGATCCACGAGCAGACGGGCGCCCTTGGCCTCGCGAACCGCATCAACGCACGCTTCGCGTCACAGATTGCACTCTCAGTGCCTGGCTCCGAAGCGCGGCTACGCACCGCGAACTGGGTACTTACCGGCAACCCGGTGCGGTCCGCAGTACGCGGTGGCGATCGGGAGACGGCTGCCCGCCGGTTTCGGTTCAATCCAGGTGAACCGACGGTGTACATTACTGGCGGGGCACAAGGGGCGCACGCAATCAACCAGGCGGTCCTCGGCGCTCTGGAGCCACTTTTGCGTATCGCGCAGGTCATCCACCAGTGCGGCGACTCCGAGGGAACGCGCGCAGACCACGAAGCCCTTGTTCGAAGGACACGTGAGCTCGACGACGACCTTCAGGCCCGGTACACGTTGCTGCGATACGTTGGGCAGGAGATCGGGGAGGCGTATGCGCTCGCCGACCTCGTGATCGGCAGGGCTGGCGCGGGCACAGTGAATGAGCTTGCCGCACTGAGCAAGCCCTCGATCCTCGTTCCGCTCCCACACTCGGCTGGGGATGAGCAGCGTCAGAACGCACGCCGTATGCAGGAGGCCGGGGCCGCGGAGGTAATCGAGGAGTCTAGCTGCTCGCCCGAACGCATCGTATCGCTGGTTCGCGAACTGCTTACCGACCCGAGTCGGCTTGAGGCGATGTCCCGATCAGCAGAGAGCCTCGGACTCGCGCACGCCGAATTGCGAATCGCGGACCTGCTACTCGAACTGGCGCGTACGAAGAGGCGAGCTGATGTATAACGGGCAATCCAGTTGCTGGCATATCTCGGCGCCGCTCGGGCAAGTTAGGCCGTGCCCCTGTCCGCGATCGAGCGAGACAGGTGGCTGAGGCCCGCTCATCAGCCCGAGAATCCGCACGACTCTAGCTCCATTAAACGGAAGCGGTTCGGATCCGCAGTGTGGTGAGCGACCGTCGCACGAACTCCGGCGCCCAGTCCCGATAGGTGGGGAGGTTCGCGTTTCGGAGCACCGATACCACGCGAACGAGGTCCGCCATTATGAGAAACGTTTCGAGGTACGCCTCATGATGGCTAGAGAGACGGCGGACGCTCCGATATCCCTCCAGTAGGGCGGCGCGCAGATCGGGGTACTCGGGGCTGTCCTCCGTAGATCGTAGGGTGAGCGCGAGATCATATAGGTAGTAACTCCACGCGCACTGATCGAAGCCCGTCAAACGCACTTCGTCCTCGTACAGCAGCCAGTTGGATGCCGCTGGATCGCCGTGGACGATCCCGAACACCTCGCGCCCCTCACCAAGCTCTCGCATCGCCGCCAGCACCTGCCGGACCGCCGACCAGAGAACCTCGTCATCCCCAGAATCAATCAGGGAAAACCCTCCGGCGAGGCCACCACCCACGAACCGAGGCGAGCCCATCACTCCCACATCCAGCCGTTCCCGCTGGAACCGCGATGGTGGTCGCCACCACTCAGCGTATGCGTGCAAGTTGCCTGTCGCGGCGCCCATACGCTTGAACGTCGCGGTGGTAAGGTCTGCATCGCCGAGCGGCCGCCCCTCCACTGCGCGGAAGAGCACACATGAGCGCGCCGCGAGATCACCCTCTTGACGCACCGTCCCTAGCAGATCACCTGCACGGGTTGGCACGGGGGCGACGACGACCAAACCAGCCTCAGTGCGTAGCGCGGTAAGCCAGAGCAACTCCGATCGAAGCTCGGCGGGTCCCCCGCCTTGCGGCGACTGTACGCGCAGACAGTAGCGGTCGCCAGAGTCGGCGTGCACTTGGAACGTTGCGTTCTTCATGGCATGTATCGGTGTGATTGTGCAGTAACCCACGTCGTACAGCGCGAGAGCCGCCCACGCCAATGCGGACCCGTTGCGTTCCTCCTCGGCAGGAGTTTCGACCAGGTCCACTACACCTTACCCGGTGATCCGTCTTGCCTGCTGTGGCGCTTCCAGGGAATGGCCGATCGCATCAGCGAGCGTCGCCGCCTGAACCACTTGCAGGCTTGTCGGCGTCTGTGGCTTGCGCGCCGTGCGCGAGCATACCGCGCGCGTATATCCGAGCTTCGCCGATTCCGCGAGCCGGCGCTCCAGGTGGGGAACGCTGCGCAACTCTCCCGAAAGACCGACCTCTCCGATGTGCACTGTCTCTGGCCGAACCGCCCGGCCCGAGGTACTCGACGCAATCGCCACTGCTACTGCGAGGTCCGCCGCCGGTTCTTCCAGCCTGAGTCCACCAACAACGTTCACGTAGATATCCTGATCACCAAGCGCAACACCTACGCGCTTTCCGAGAACTGCTGTCAAAAGTAGCAGCCGATTGTAATCGAGACCATTCGCCGTTCGCCGAGCGAGCCCACTCCCGGAGTAGCTCGTAAGCGCCTGCACCTCCACGAGCAACGGCCGTGACCCTTCCATGAGCACACCAACGCACGATCCAACCGTGTCCTCTGGTCGCTCTGAGAGAAACGCCTCCGACGGGTTGGGAACCTCCTCAAGGCCCTCCTGCGTCATCTCAAAGACCCCGACCTCGTTCGTCGAACCATATCGGTTCTTCGCCGCACGCAGCAGGCGGAACTGGTGGAAACGGTCACCCTCCAGGTACAGCACTGTGTCAACGATGTGCTCCAGCACCCGCGGTCCCGCAATCGCCCCCTCTTTTGTAACGTGTCCGACAAGAAAGATGGGGATGCCACTGCCTTTAGCGAGTCGCATCAGCGCCATTGTGCAGTCACGTACCTGACTAACACTGCCCGCGGCCGACTCGACTTGCTCCGAGTACATCGTCTGGATCGAATCCACGATTACGAGCCCGGGCTGAGACCGCTCTATATATTCGGCTATGACACCGATGTTTGTTTCCGATAGGACCCACAAGTCCTGCGGGATCGCCCCCAGACGCGACGCCCGCAACCGGATCTGGTGGATGGATTCCTCGCCGGACACGTAGAGGACGCTCGACAGCGTGTCGCACATCAGGGAGGCGAGCTGTAACAGCAAGGTGCTCTTCCCCACGCCGGGATCACCGCCAATGAGTACGAGTGAGCCGGGAACAACGCCGCCACCCAGCACACGGCTCATCTCTGCAAGCGGCACGGGATAGCGCGCCAGCCCGTCAGTGTTAACCGTCGCAAGCTGTTGCGCCTGCGTCGAAAGCGCGGACGCGGATGCGCCGATGATCTTCGGAGCGTCTACGGTTTCGACATAGGTGTTCCACTCCCCACAGTCCGGGCACCGACCCTGCCATTTTGGACTGATCGTCCCGCAGCTATTACAGACATAAACAGTCTTTGTCTTCGACTTTGGCATATACTTCCAACTTGTTGTCCGAGGACGCCACGGGCATCATAGTGAGGCGCTTCCATGGATTCGAAAGCCGATTGTACCGCCACAGCACCTCATCAACGAACCGTACCAGTGAAGGCTCTAGCGCGCGATGGCGCACAATGAAGCGAGGCGGGCCTTCTCACCCGCCTCGCTATTGTACGTGCTTCCCGGTCCGCTTGTGCTATACGGGGACGAGTTCATCCGCCAAGTGCAAGACGACCTCGTCATCCTGTACGTCCACCACGACACTTGAACCCGCCTGGAAGCGCCCTTCGAGCACCCCCTCCGCCAGGGGATCCTCGATGACGTTCTGGATCAACCTACGGAGTGGCCGAGCGCCGAACGTGTGGTCGTAGCCCTTTCGCGCCAGTATGTCCATCGCCTCATCGGTAAGAGTAATTGTGATCTGCTGCTCTGAGAGTTGTTCCCGCACCCTCTGGATCTGGATGTCCGCGATCTTGCGGATCTCCTCTGGCGTCAACGCATGGAACACCATCACGCCGTCGATGCGGTTCAGGAACTCGGGACGGAAGTTCTGCTTGAGCTGGTCGGTGACGCGCTCGCGCATCCCCTCATACTCTCGCTGCTGCACCTCGGTGCTCTCGCCTCGTGGGGAGAAACCGATGCCGGTATTGCGATTGATGTACTCTGCGCCGATGTTGCTCGTCATGATGATAATCGTGTTGCGGAAGTTGACCTTGCGACCCTTCGCGTCCGTCAGCGTCCCATCCTCGAGTATCTGCAGCAACATGTTGAAGGCCTCGGGATGTGCCTTCTCGATCTCGTCCAGCAAGATTACCGAGTAGCTCTTGCGGCGCACGGCCTCCGTAAGTTGGCCCCCTTCTTCGTATCCGATGTATCCCGGAGGGGCGCCAACCAGGCGGGCGACTGCGTGCCGCTCCATGAACTCCGACATGTCGAGCTTGATGAGGGCGTCCTCGCTGCCGAACATGAACTCTGCCAGCGCCTTCGCAAGCTCCGACTTGCCGACCCCGGTGGGCCCAAGAAAAATAAAGCTGCCAACCGGTCGACGCGGATCTTTCATGCCAGTGCGCGAACGGCGGACGGCGCGGGCAACGGTCTTGATCGCCTCCTCCTGACCAATGATGCGCTCGTGTAGTTCAGCTTCCATCTGAAGTAGCCGCTCGGACTCCTCGCCAGCGATGCGAGTCAGGGGAATCCCCGTCCACATACTGACCACCTGGCTGATGTCCTCCTCGGTCACGAACGGCTCGTCCGTGTTTTGCTCCTCCTGCCACGCGCTCTGCAATCGGTCGATCCGCTCCTGCAAGCGCTCCTCTCGCATGCGGAAGTCTGCGGCCATCTCGTAATTTTGCGCGTTTATCGCGGATTCTTTCTCGTCCTGGATGGCCTTGAGATGACGCATCGCATCCTTAAGGGAAGGTGGACTGACAGCGCGGTACATCCGCACCCGGCTCGACGCCTCATCAATCAGGTCAATTGCCTTGTCCGGCATGAAGCGGTCCGGCACATATCGCGCCGCAAGGTGCGAGGCCGCATGCAGCGCCTCGTCGGAGATCTTCAGTCGGTGATGCTCCTCATAGCGAGGGCGAACGCCACGCAGGATCTCAATTGTTTGCTCCGTGTCTGGTTCATCGACCTGAACGGGCTGGAACCGGCGCTCCAGGGCTGCGTCCCGCTCGATGTACTTGCGGTACTCGTCCAGCGTCGTAGCCCCGATAACCTGAACCTCGCCTCGTGAGAGGGCGGGCTTGAGGATATTGGCCGCGTCAACGGCGCCTTCTGCCGCTCCAGCCCCCACTAGGGTGTGCAACTCGTCGATGAAAAGGATCGCCCCGGAGTCTTTAATCTCCGCCATGATCTTTTTCAGGCGCTCTTCGAACTCTCCGCGATACTTTGTACCAGCGACCAGAGCGCCCATGTCGAGCGCAAGGACCCGCTTGTTCAGCAAGGTCTCAGGAACTTCGTGATTCACGATACGTTGGGCCAGACCTTCAACGATTGCAGTCTTACCAACTCCTGGCTCGCCGATGAGCGCAGGGTTATTCTTCGTCAACCGGGAAAGAATCTGCATCACGCGCTCGATCTCGTTCTGGCGGCCAACGACCGGGAAGAGCTTGTCGTTGCGCGCGGCCTCCGTCAGGTCAGTGCCGAGGGCATCAATGTATGGCGTCTTGGTCGCCGTCTTACCCTGCTGACTGTAGGTGCTGCTTTGGTTGATGACCTGGATCACCTGTGCCCGCACCTTCTCCAGGCTGACGCCGAGGCTCTCAAGAACGCCCGCCGCGATGCCCTCACCCTCACGTACCAGCCCGAGCAGCAGATGCTCCGTTCCGATGTAGTGATGGTTCTGGCGTCGCGCTTCGTCGAACGCAAGCTCAATGACGCGTCTCGCCCGTGGGGTAAGCCCGATCTCGCCCTGCGGCGCGCGTTCACCGCGCCCGATGATGAACTCTACGGCGGCTCGTACCTTCTGGAGCTGTACGCCCATGTTTGCGAGCACGCGCGCGGCAACGCCATCGCCCTCACGGACAAGACCCAACAACAGATGCTCGGTGCCGATATAGTTGTGATTGAAGCGGGCGGCTTCCTCGTGCGCGAGGCTCAGCACCTTTCGCGCTCTCTCGGTGAACTTGTCGAATCTCTCACTGCTTCGCTCGCCGCTCATGATAAACTCCCCCTCGCGTACGGTGACCTGCTGGCAGTAAAGCGTCGCCTCAGACATGACGAGGGTTTAGCCGCAAAACGGCTGAAACCCTCGTCCTCAGTGTAGCAGCCGGTGGATGCCCTTGCAAACGAGCCCAGCTTATTTGAACGACCCGGTAGGCCGACCTACTGAGTGCTCAGATTTTCCTCCGGACTCGTCACCTCGACGGATGCATCCGGGGCGACAGCATCATTGCCATCGTCTGCCGGCGCCGATACGTCGTTTTCCGGCTGGTCGGCTTCTAGCGAGGCTGCCTCCCCGTCCGCAGAACTCGCAGCGTCTTCTCCAGACTCGGCCGCCACTGACTGGGCAGCTTCGAACGCTCGGGCCATTTCCGTTGACCCCACGGACTGGGAGAGATCGGCAGCAGCGGCATCTGGAACTGTCAGATTGTCATCGGGTTCTGGCTCTGCCGTCGTCTCCACGGAAGCAGCCTGCGTATCCGAGTACTGCTCCAGGCCGAGCTCGTCCATTGCCTGGCGCAGGCTCAGGCCAATGCGCTTGCGCTGGGTATCGATTCGAATGACTTTAAGTTGCAGCACATCCGCCTCCTTGACGACGGCACTCGGGCTGCTTACCTGCGTATCAGAAAGTTCCGACACATGAACCAGTCCCTCGATACCATCTTCGAGGCGGACAAATGCGCCGAACGGTGCGACTTGCGTTACTGTGCCAGAAACCATCTGCCCTAATTCGTATCGGTCCAACGCGGTCGACCAGGGCTCCGGCTGGGTGCGCTTTGAACTCAACGCAATCTTGCGATGCTCCCGATCGACATTGAGTACCATTACTTCCAGCTTGTCTCCCGGCTTGAGCACGTCGCGTGGATGGTTCACCCGGCTCCACGAAAGCTCCGACAGGTGGATGAGTCCATCTGCGCCACCGATGTCCACGAAGGCTCCGAAGTCGGCGAGACTGGTCACCGCACCCTCGATGACCTGTCCCTCGCGCAACTCCTCAAGCAACTTCTCTTTGCGGACCTCGCGCCGCTCCTGCGTCGCCTGACGCTCGGACAAGATCAGACGATTCCGACGACGGTTCACTTCGATAACCTTCATGGCAATCGAGCGTCCATTGTACCCTGCGAGTTCCGTTTGCCGCTGCTCTTCGCTGCCGCCGGTCAGGTTGCTCACCTGCGATGCAGGAACGAAGCCGCGGACTCCGCCCAGTTCGACGAGCAGTCCACCCTTGTTGTGGCCGACTACCGGCGCCTCGACAACTTCGCCCGAATCGAGTTGCTTCTGCAGGTTGCGCCAAGACCGCTCGGCCCGTGCGCGGTCGATAGAGAGCACAATGTGTCCATCGTTATTGTCGTTTGCGTCCACAACGGAGACAAGGACCGGCGCGCCTTCGATCAAGGTCTCGCGCTCTTCGGCGTTCACCGTGGACATCTCACTCGCGGGAACCACACCCTCGCTCTTAGAACCAACATCGACGATAAGTCCGTCGCGGTCCAGCGCCATAATGGTGCCATCGAGCACCTCGTTGCGGCGGAGCGTCTTATACTCTGCGGAACTCGAAGCGAGCAATTGCTCCATGGAGAGTTCCTGCTCCGCTGCCGGACCGTGCTGCTCAACGAAGTTGGGCTCCAGAGGTTTCTCGGCTGGAGTCTCACCGTCATGCATGCGAGTCTCCTCCGTTTGCTCCGTAACCGGCGCCTCGTCAGCGCCGCTCGCGACTTGAGTCGATATGCTGTTCATCTAGCTCCCTTAAAACGTCCTGGTAAAACGAACGGCCCCGAGCCGCGACCTCGCATGTCGCTACCGAGAGCCGTGTACCGGAATTATAGTCAATACCCCAAGCAAAGGCAACCGCGAAAGACCGCCCGTTCGGTCAGGTCGGATCATCAGCACGCTCCGCTGCAATCGCCAGCTGAATGGCATCCAGCGTGCTTCGCATTTCGTCTTCGGAGGTATAACCTAAATGCGCGATCCGCAACAGGCGGCCGGCCAGCTCTGCTTGCCCCTCCCCCAGTAGCACGCCGTGTGTCTCGGCTAACCGCTCCCGCAGAGCGCCAGCGTCCAAGTCATCCGGAACCTTGAATGTCGTGAGCGTATTCGATGCGTATGCGGGGTCCGCGAACAACTGCAGACCGCGCGCGGTAACGCCTGCGCGCACAAACGCCCCCAGTCGCCGGTGCCGCTCCCACACGTGGGGCAGTCCCTCCTCATCGATCTCGTGCAGCCCGTTCTCCAGTGGATAGAAGAGTCCCAGCGCGGGCATATATGGCGCCAAGAACCGGTCCGGCGTGTTCTTCGCGTGCCGCCAGTCCCAGTAAAAGCGCGGCAGTCGGGCCCGTTTTGATGCATCCCAGGCCCGCTCGCTGACACTCAGCATCACCAGACCGGGCTCCATATGCCACGCGCGCTGGGAGCCGCCAATGACCACGTCCAACCCCAGCTCATCCGTTTGAGCCGGTACAGCTCCCAGCGCGCTGACCGCGTCGACGATCAGCAGGTGACCCCGTTCTCGCACCAGAGGAGCGAGTTCGGCAAGCGGGTTCGTCACGCCAGTGGACGGTTCACTGTGCGTGAGTAGCACCGCCAAGACGTCACTGTTCTCCTCCAGTGCCTCCTGCAGTTGCTCAGGCTCCACCGCCCGGCCTCGGGGTATCGAAAGCCGCCGTACGTCAACGCCGAACGCCTCCGCCAGCCGGGCGAACCGGTCACCAAAGACGCCGGAAGTTGCCACGAGAATCGGATCGCCGGGGGAAAGTGTATTGACGACCGCCGCCTCCAGCCCGCCGGTCCCTACGCCGGGGAACACGAGAATGTCATTTCGCGTCTGAAACAGCGTGCCTAACAGAACTGTACATCGCTCCAGCACCTGCGCGAACTCCGGCCCGCGCGCGTCGATCACTCGAACGCCTCGGGCGAGACCGTGACACGGCGACCGGGGCGTTGCCGGTTCACGACCCAATAATGGCGATTCGCATTCATCGCGGGCATTATACTTTATGCAGAGGTACTAACCACGAAAGACCCAAAGTTCTGCACGCTGACGATAGGAGCCGCACGGAGCCGTATACACACCCGACGGGGCTCACACGCAGAGGTGGTGAAGTCCGCTCGAGTCAGACGGTACGGCCGCAATAAAGCGCGATTCCGCGCCCTACCAATATTGTGTTCGGTATTTTGTCCGGAACTGGAAAAACAGACGACGTCGGAGCCGCACCACAGTTCACCGGGTGAACGCGCCGAATCCTAAGACCCTCGAACACATGACAGCTCCGTGGTCATTTGCTTGCAAGTGACCGTCCGCCCTCATGGAGGCCGACCCCATATCCTGGCCACCGAGTTGTGAGGAAGTGTGCGAACTCGTGCCCGCTATGCTATAGTGCGCATCAGGAGGACAGGGTGCGCGAGATCCGCTTCTCGAACCGGGCGAAGGAAATCACCATCTGGGTCTGCGCGGCGTTG
>Ga0136611_10002943_pt1 | contig 11915 bp, 8 predicted proteins | sample AntDrymUQ2232306_2_FD_106645 | JGI IMG/M metagenome (GOLD analysis project Ga0136611, IMG submission 106645) | Polar desert sand microbial communities from Dry Valleys, Antarctica - metaG UQ223 (23.06) | ecosystem: Environmental > Terrestrial > Soil > Desert | place: Antarctica: Dry Valley... | reverse complement strand
TTGTTAGCCTCTCCTCATCGAAGCGACGCTTTGAAAAGCCTTCAAATTAGGGGAGCAGCTCGCTGAGTTCATGATTCTCGTCCGCCAGGCGGGCCTCTTCCTCTGCTTGAGCGGCACGCTCCTTGTCATTGTTCTGAAGCAATAGTTCGCGCGAAGCAAGGAAGTAAAGCGCAAAGTCCAAGCCTTTTGTCTGCCCTGACTTTTTCCGTATTTCTTGGGCGCGTTTACGGGCGAGTTTCATGACATCCTCAGCGTCTTCCTTTTGTGACTCCTTAAGCAAACTGTACGCCTGGGCTGATAGACCGAATAGGTCATCTTTTAAGTTGGCCTCCGCGATGGAACGTGCCCCAGCGTAATCTTGATTTGCGAGCCTTTTTAGGATTTTCTCCTGCAACTCGGCAGGTGTTGGCGGTGGCGTGACTGGTGGCGTGCCGCCTGGTGGCGTGACTGGTGGCGTGCCGCCTGGTGGCGTGACTGGTGGCGTGACTGGTGGCGTGCCGCCTGGTGGCGTGCCGCCTGGTGGCGTGACTGGTGGCGTGCCGCCTGGTGGCACGCCACCAGGCGGCGTGACGTCGTCGATACCTATTACATTGACGCTACCGTTGACCGGGATCAACTTGCCGCTTGCCAGTGTCACTGTCACATTCAGGTTTTGGCCGGCCTCTGCCTCCGGCCTTATCTTGACCTTTAACGTGGGCGGTTTCCACGCAACGAATTCAGCCTCTTGCTTTCCAACTTTCACCTTTTGCGGTTGTTGCTTCGGTGCAGGATCAAAGTCAATATCCATAAATTCGCCTGGCTTATAGTCTCCAGCCCCGACGCTTGCCGTATACTCAACAGGCGCGGGTTCTAGTTTCTTTTTTACGCCAACGCTAACCGAGGCCTTACAGGGCACCTGGCGCAACAGGAATGGGAAAGGTGGAAGGATACGACAGTAACGGGCGACTGCCAGCCTAACTTCGCCAGGCGTCTTCAAATATTCGGTCAGATCAAGACGTACGTACTGCGGCGCGCTGAGTTTTAGCTTGGCGACCGGATTAGGAATATGAGGGAAACTTCCCTCCATTTTTTTGCCTAATTTCGCATTGATAGGATTCGCTTTCTCGACCTCGTTCCAATCTTTATCAACCTCGGATTTGGCATAGAATTTGGCGTCGAAAAGCCAATTGTTAATGTAGCCGCCCTTGACCACGACGATGCCATCTTCCGCTATTGAACTGAGTGGGCCAGCTTCAATGCCTCGCGGCCACGCGGCAAACGCGAGCGCGGCGACCAGGTACAGTCCGACCGCCGCCATCAGAAGCCCCTTCGCGTTTTGCACAATCGCACGGAAAAAGTCCGTCAGTCTCGCCGGTATCGGCGGGCCGTACGTGAAGGCCCGGCTGGGCGGCACCATTTGGGGTGCCTCATTGGGAACCTCCATCGCCAGCACTGCGCCGGTATCTGGGCCGATAGATGCCGGCGGCGGGGCTACAGACGGCGCGTCCACCCGTCGCGCCAGGATACCGAGCGGGACGGTCCGGTTTTCGCCGCGGACATACCGCAGTTTGGAAACCACACGCACTGGTACCGCGCGGACCGTTTCGTCTTCGTGCGGCTCGGGCGGGCGCACGGCGACTCGGATCGTCTGCGACTCCAGTAAAAACTCCTTTGGGTGCGGAAGCTCCAGGTCACAGTAAAGCCAGTCATTACCCCGGTTGTGCAGCACCGTCTCCACCTCGGCACTGCGGCGCCAGAACCCGACCCGCTGCTCTTCCGGGGCCACGTCTACCGTCCATTTATAGTAGGGATGAACGTACAGATCAGCCGGCAACTCCTGCGGACGGCGAACTGTCGCCCCGGCAGGAGCATCGGTGACGCTGGTCTCGACGATAACCGTGAAGGGATAATGTCCGGCCCGGGAGTCCGGGCGCTCTGGCAGGTTGAAGGAAAACTGTATCTGACGCTCGCTCCCCTTGGGTACGAAGACCCGGACCCACTGGCCGCCCTGTCTGCCCTGTCCGTATTGGTCGTCCTTCTTTAGGGTAGTCCCGTCACTCGCTTTATCCCCATCCCGATCTGCGGCATCCACGGCACGCAGGGAGTACCACTCGTCCTGCCAGTACGGATTGCTACCGCCCACCAGACGCACCGTGAAGGCGTTCTCCTGAAGCGTTTCGTTCTTGAGCTTCAGCACGGTGCTGGCGGTTGACGACCGGCCCGGCGTGTATTGCGGCTGCTGCGGGCGCTGACCGGGAAAAACATCGATTTCGCGGTGCATTAACTCCATCGGACCCTGGTATCCTTGTTGCGGCGACTTGTCTGAGCCTCGACCGGCTATTGTGGGATGAGGCGGATTGTGATTTTTGGTTGGCTTGCGTCGGAAGTGAGTAAGATTAGTTCCTCTTCCCGTGCAATCTTTCTGCCGTCCACCAAGAAGCCCTGGGAGTCTCCTCTGCCAAGCGTCCGGTCGCGTGGAAGTTCCGTTACAGCCTGAGGTCGCTTCACTGTGCGGATCTGCATCAGAGCGGCGCTGGTTGCACCGCTAGTTAACTTAAACCTGACAGATTTATCCCGCGGAATTTGCGCTTTGTAATGGCCTTCTTGACCGTTCACCCTCAATATTGCGCCACCGGTCGCGCTGGAGATTAGCAGCGGAGTATCCTCCCGGCACATAAGATAAGAGATTGTGATAGAAGGCCCGCCGCCGAAAAGATTAGCAACACGGATGTTGCGCGGTACGAGGAACGCCTTTTCCCCGTCTGTAGCAAATGTCTCCGCCACTTTAGTGGGAGATCTTGCCGGGAACTTCAGAACTTGGTCACCGCGATCATCACTACGTAGCAGGCGCATCGGCACAAACCAGGGTGAGTTCCAGCGAATCATCCCCGTAAGGGTGCCAGTTCCTGATTTCTGCTCGACAGGAGTTGGCTTACCAACGATGTAGTACTCTGTTTGGTCTTCATTGACGTACGTCGGCTTCACGATTTCGAGATCGGTTGCCTGGCCGCCGAAGAATGGCAACAAGACGAGCAGTAGGGGCGCGAGCACCCGCAGTCGCGTTGGCAGAAGGCGCCAGCGCACCAGTTTCAGGTCCAGCACGTTTTCGGTCTTGCCGCCGTTCCGCGGATCGGTCACCGGCACGGCGTGAACGCGCAGCGCGTGCTCCTCGCGGAAGCCGAACCACCAAGCGCCCTTCCGCTCCACCCGCAGCCTCACCGACTCCGGTTGCGGCGTGCGCCTGTAGGAAGGTGAGCGAAGGTTTTCCATTTCCCGATCGAACAGGTAGCGCCAGCGTTCCGTCTCCGGGATATCTATCGCGCCCCGGACCGCGACGGAGGCTTCGGAGTCCCGGCTGGGCGGCTCGACCTCCGGTGACAACACCCCGATGCGAAAAGCCGTATCCGCATTGCCGGCCCGCTCGACCTGCAAGTTAAAATCCGCGTAGCGGGGTGCAAATGGACCGATGGTCACCGTGTGCGCCTTGGCAGCCAGCTTGACGACCGGAATTGCCTTGACGTTCAGCCGGAATGAGCGGGGTTTGAAGGTCCCTCCAGTCGTGCCGACCTTGAGCGTAAAGCCATAATCGCCGGGTTCGGCGCCTACGGGGACACGCAGGCGTACCGCGACTTCGCCGGGTTGGTTCTCCGTTCGCAGGTTGACCTCGGAGCGTACGAGCTCCAGCCAGTGCGTCTCCAATGTGTTATCCGGCTCCAGAACGTAAGAGCGCGCCTTGAGGGGCCGCGCGTCGTTCTTCACCGTGAGCCGGATGACCATTGTCTCGCCCGGCCGTAGGGTGAAGGTGTGGTTCGCCGGTGGATCGAGGACGTTCGGTTCGTCATAAACAGCGGGCGCCTCCTCCGTCAGACCGTTTGTCCCTCGGGTGCCGTCCGGCAGCCTGCCGCCGTCCGTGTCATTGCGCAGCTTGGCGCCGGTTGCCCGGTGGCCGACCGTTAAATTCAGCGTTGACCCAGATTCCGCCCTGTGCGGATCTTCGGGCACCTGTTGCGTCACAGCAACGGTTTTTGGTTCCTCGGGTGGTGAGGGTGCCATCCGTGTGACGACCGGGGACGGAGTGATCTCAACCGGGCGCTTTGGATCGATCGCCGGGGCGGAGAGGGGGGAAATGGACGAGGCGTCAGTATCCTGCTGTGGCGAGTTAGGGGCGGGAGTTGGAGGTTCCGCTTCGGGCGCCGCCGGCGCTTCCTCCCTAACCCTCGAAGTTGGCGCTTCGACAGTGGTAGAGGCGGCGACCTCAAGTGACAGGGGCAGGTCGTCCTCGGCAAGCTCACCTCCTGCCAAAGTCCGCAATTTGAAATTGTACGGACCCGGCGTAGCGTGCGCGGGCGGCGTCAATGTCACCTGAAGCTTCGCGCTGCCGTTCGCGCCGACGGATACCGTATCCTCGCCCGGCGCGCGCGTAACCCACGAAGCGGGCAGCCCGACGACATCAAGTGCGTAAGGCACCACGTACGGCAGGTCATTCGTGACCTCCGCCGTGATCGTCACCGGGTTCGTACCGCCCGCCTCCGCGTTCAACACGGTGTTCGGCTTTGGGTTCATGTGAATGTTGTTCGTTGCGACCAACGTTTCTCCGATCGTCTCCTCGACAGCTTCTTACGCCAGCATCTATCCGGCTCCGCTCAGCGGAGCCGGGACAGTTCCCGCACCCGCCGCCGCGTGGCCGCGAGCGCGACGAAGTTCAGACCGAACTCCTGGGCTTGGCGGATCCGCTCACGCGCGGCCGTCACGTCCGGCACCTTGTCCTTCAGGTCGCCCTGCCAAGCGCCGCCGTAGTCGAAGGTACTCAGGAAGACGCCGTTGTCCTCGCTCACCAATATCTCGCCTGAGGCCTTCCCGCCTGGAGGGAGGTCCGGAAACAGATGATGCGCCGAAAGCAACGGATGCCCTTTAGCGACCGGGCGCAGCCGTGCGCCGAGCCGGCCCGACAGGTCCTGGAAGGCCTTCGCGAATTCGGCGCTGCCGCCGCTCGCCTCGCCCAGCAACATCCCGCCGGTGTTCAGGAAGCGGCCCAGTCCCTCCACTTCCGCGTCCTGCAACGGCTTAAAGCCGCCCTTTCCGGCCATGTAAAGCAGGGTGGGCCCACGGCTTCCAACAACCGACTCACGGGCCACAGCGTATGGCCCGCAAAAATCGAGGTGGAAGCTGCTGCCGTTCCCCGCTCGCAGCAGATTCCACAGGCCCGCTCGGTTCGGCTTCCATGCGTTCGGATCGGGATCGGACATCGGCACGTATCCGAGCTCGCCGATCACGCTGTCCGCGTAGCAGTGTGGGAACGCGAGCTGCCGGTGCAGGATGTTCAGCTCGTCTGGACCAGGATCGAAGGAGTTCGCCGCCTCGCGAACCGGCTTGTCGTTGCCGGTCCGGGCCACCCGCGCCAGCTCGAGATACGGCGTCGAGGGGAGGTCCTTGGTCACCACGATCTCGCGCGATTCAATCAGGCGGTAATATTCCTGACCGCCCCCGACCGTTAGACCCGACTGCTCGTCCAGCATCGGCTTGTAGGCAATAATGACATAGTTCTGGCCGCGCTCGCGGAACGTCAGGGCGGCGGGCTCCGAAAGAACGATTGCCTGACCGTCCGCATCTACCGCGACACCCGGCGCGACGACGATAGTGCGCTCTTGGGTTGGCACTACCTCGAGACCCACCACAATGCCCGGGCGGTGCCCGGCAAGTGCGTGCAGCCGCCGGTGCAAATGGTGATGGTTATGTGCCTCGCCCCACACGAGCGCGTCAATGGGCAGCTCGTTGAAGGGACGAATGCCCGTGATCTCCTGGGCAATCAGTTCTTCCAATGGCATAGTCTATATGTTCCTTAAATCAGCGCGGTGCACAGAGTGCGACGGCGGCGCCTGCGCAGCGGCGGCCGGCAGGATGCGCAGCGTGTAGCGTGTGTGCGCCGGTTTCTGGGCGTCGATGATGGCGCGGACTACACTGTCTTTAATCTCTAAGGGATTCGGCACGGCGAGGGAAACCAGGAAGGTGTGCGGGGCAACGCTGCCTAGGCGGGTGCGGTCGGCTCCGAGCACGGCGCTCCGGCCCAGGCGGATCCCTTCAACCGGTTGATCGCTAATTTCCGGCGTCACACCTGCGTAAATTTCCAGGAACCGACGGAGCCCCCGGCGCGTGCCGCGCCAGCGGTACAGGGTAATCGCCTCTCGAATGAGACGCCGTCGCCGCAACTCGGGCCAGTTCTCGTCCAGCACCAAGGCCACCCACTGTGCCAGCCAGGGGAGAAAGTCGGGCGGGGCAGTGTCCGCCCCGAACAGCAGGTGGAGCTGCCCGACGGCCGCCTGCAACGGCTCCAGCACATCGTCGAAGCCGCGCAGGAACCGGGCGAAGAATGGCGGATCAACGTATCCGGCTCCCGGTGCGTTCGTGCCGTAGAACACACCGGGCAGAGCATCGTTCTGTCTGAGTTCGGGCGAGAGTGCGTCCCGGTACACGGCAGGCATATGCTCCAACAGCGCGGAGACCGGGTAGCGCAGGCGTAAAACGGCTTCCGTGGTCTCCTGACGGCGTGGGTCCTCGACGTCTGTCGCCACTACGGTGAAGGGGTAATCGCCGGGCGCCGTGCCAGGCGCGAGCGAAACCGCGAAAACGAGGCTCGCCTCGCGTCGCTCGTTCACCTCGGGCAGGACCAGCAGGGTCAGTGCCGACTCGTCGTCATTCGCGATGTCCTGCGCGGCGACAGCAGCCCCCCCCCGAAGTTCGGGCACCCGACGGACTGAGTAGTTCCAGCGACACCACCCCGCGTTCCAGGCGCGGCCACCCTGGACCGTCAGGCGGATCAGTCGGGGCCGGTTCGCCTCTTCGCCCGCGCTGGGCGTGCGCGTGAGCGTCACCAGTAAGGCGTCCTCTCCGCCCACGCGGTGGTACGGGGAGAGCAACGGCTTACAACCGGGGCCGTCCGCCTGCCCGTCCGGGCGCAAAGCGACTTCGATGCTTTCGGGTACGATCCGCAGCGCTACCCCGTTCAAAGGCAGGGCAGCCTCCGCATGCGCCGGAACCGCCTCGTTGCGGGTAGTTAATGATTCGTTCATGTCAGCGGGCGTTCGGGCGCTGCCCGATCAGGGGGCGAACGATAACCCGGTGCTCACGGGTACAAAGTACCTGGTTGGGTTGGACCAGAAGCCCCTCATCAAGCGGCACCTCCTGTTCCCGCCCTAATACTCCGGCCTGCGGATCCGCGAGGCGTGATTGCAGCAGGCGGGGCGTACCGAGCAGGAAGCCTGCCCCTGGCGCCTGTTGAATCTGGGCGTAAAGGTGAGCCAGCGTGAGCGTCGCTCCGACCGGCCAGCCCTTCCCGTCCGGCCCGCCGGAAAGTGGATGAAGGAACCGCTCCAGGCGTTCCCGGACCCGGCGGCGTACCAGGTCCGGATCGGCATCGGGCTGGGCCATCAACGTGATGTCGGTCGAAACGAAGACGTATTCAGGCTCCCGCACCTCGATCACGGTGGTCAGCAGGCAACGTTCGCGCAGATAAGCCCGCACCTCGGCGAGGGTGCGCTCCGGCACTACGAGATGCCGCGGCTGCGGCACCGGATCCGACGCGGGCAGGGACGGGACCACAAGAACATAGACCGTGCCGGGTTTACCTTCCGGGTACTCGTCGGGCGACAAACAGCGCGCAAGCCCCACGCCGGGCGAGGCCCGCGCCGCCAGGAACGCGAAATCTTCCGTGGTCACCGCCCGATCACGCATTCGGAGCAGGGATTGAGCACGGAGCTTAGCATGGTCTAAACTCTCCTGCTCCCCCCCGCCGCTCGCCCGTCGCGGGTTCCACACGTCGGAGACATACGGGATCGAGGATTTAAGCACCCGGATTTCGTTCTCCTGAACGTTGGCGTGCGTCCCGCCGCCGCAGCGATACTCGACGAAAAGAACGCTCATTCCTTTTTCAGGCGGCTTGCCGTATTGGCGCAGCGTACCGTCCGTTTGGCGCACTGAAGGGCCGAAGCGAATCTCACCGGAAAGGGAGTCCAGGGTGAAATGCCGGTCGTTGGGTCCACTTTCGGAAAAGTCCTGAACTTCCTTCCATTCCTCCATTTCCTCGATCGGCGCACCCAAAGCGCCCACGCGCACGGTTTCGCCGGGCGCGCGCGGGAGCACGGGGCGATTGCGAAGGATAAAAACCTGTCCCGCCGTGCCGTCGCCCTGACCTAACTCTTCGGCGACGATGGCAATGCTGTTGCTGGAGGGCGCTGTGCCGCCGGTCGTGCGGGTGATGAGGCCGGTGATGAGCGGCGAAGCCTGGTACGCCGCTGGCGGGCGAGGATCCTCCCCCGCCGAAGGCGGCGGGCCGGGGCGCGGCGGCAGGTCCTCCAGGTCGCGCGTGTAGCGGCAGCGGACCCAGCAGGCACGCCGCCCTCCGATGTCTCGTTGGGTCATCGCGGTGGGAAGAGCGAGTTCGACACGACCGTTGCGGTTGAAGCCGCGCGTGGTATCCTCGACCACCTCCAGGCGCTCCCAGCGCTCCTGCGCCTCGGAGAACCATTCCCAAACCTGGGCGGGATAATCCTCTTCCAGGCCGGTGGCGGCGGTGGCGACGCAAGAGCACTCCAGCTCGATCAGGTTGCCGGCGACATCAGACTCGAAGCCCAGCAGCAACGTATCGTTTTGCATTGGGGTGTCACTGAAGATAGCGAAGCGGCCTTGCGCCTCACCTTCCCGAGGCTCCGGCAACAGGTTTTCGCCCTCGTGCCGCAAGAACCGGGTGCCGTCCGGCCATTCCGGCAACGGGCGCTCCGCCCCGGCCCCGCCGTCATCCGGCGCAGGCAAAGCCACGACATGGGCGAGGCGAGGCCGCACCATCCGGAGCGTGGCGTCGGTGGAAAACTCAACCGCCTCAGCGAACTCGGTGCGCACGGTGGCCGCGACGGTGTGACGGGCCGGGAGCTCGATTTCGCGGGCGCCTTCGACATCCTCGATCCGCTGGGACAGCCGGAACCGCAAGTCCGTCTGAGCGGGCGTAGGCGGCTCCAGCGAAATGCCCAGCATTTCCAGGAACTTGATGTAGTTCCGGTCCGGGACCTGGTTGAGGCGGTACAGGGTACCCTCGATCATCCAGGCGAAGAGCTCGATAAGCGTGACGCCCGGGTCCGAAACGTTGTGCTCGGTCCACTCCGGGCAAAGCAGGCCGATCTTGCGCTTGGCGTCGTCAACGATGTCCTGAAAGGTAAGGTCGTCCAGGTTGGGGGCGGGCAGGATAGCCATGAGGGGTTTGCTTACTCTTCTCCGGGAATCGTGTAGAACGGGAAAACGAGGTTCCGAATGGAATTCGTCGCGCGCAGCCGGTAGGTAATCTCGATGAGGAGGCGGTCGGGGCGAGCAGCGTCCGGCGCGGCGACCACATCCACCTCGTCAATACGCGGCTCCCAACGGGCAATTGCGTCCATGACGTAGCGGCGGGCATGCCCCGCGGTCGCCGCGTCGTTGGGCTGGAACGCCAAACGGTGCAGATCGGAGCCAAATTCCGGCCGCATGGGCCGCTCCCCCTTGCGAGTCATCAGGATGAGGCGGACCGCCTCCTCAACGTCCTGGTCCTGGTGAACCAGCTCCATGCGCCCGCGCGCGTCCAGTCGCGGGGGGAATTTCCAGCCGGAACCGAGGAAATCGCGTGTTGAGTCAGGCACCTCTATCCCCTTTCTGTTCGGGTGCATCGTTCGGCGGCATTTCCACTTCGGGTAGCCGCGCGCCCGGTTATGTTTAGACTCGAAACGCTATCGTGTGCGAAGATCCAAACACTAACTGTTCATGGTGATGGTCGAGACCGTCTCGCTTCCAGGAATAAGTTCAAAGTTCTTGACGAGATCAAATAGAATCTCTTCGTAAACACTAACTATGTTCCGCAAAGTACTCATAGTGGCTATGACCGCTTTAGGCGGTTGAATGAAAAACAACGTCTCCTGCTCAATCTCTTGGCCCTCATCAGTTTTTGTCTGTGATTTCTGCAAAATCGCAGGCTTAGTTCCAACAGTCACTTCGAGAATGTCTTCAACAAGTGTGTTGTCCGACTCGACGATTTTTGATAGCTCGAAGTGCCTAGCAAGGTCCTCGTGCTCTTCAAGGTTTCTCACGGAAACGACAATATTAGGGGTAAAACCGCCTACTGTTTCTCCAATCACTAAAAGAGACATTGTACTAAATCTTGGAATTTCAGATATATTCGAGTGCCATTCACAAACACGCATATTTTTTACCTATAACGAATATCATACGATAAACAACGACCGGAGTATCATGATTTCAAACCGTAACTAGTTCCGTTTCCTTCGTGATTACCAAGAACCTGAAGCGCCACGACTTATTTGGCCCGTTTGCCTCTTGTGCTTGTATTCGAGTGCTTCATTCACAGCCTTCATCCCATGACCCCCTTTGTTCTCTATAGGACCCATAGGTGTGCCATCTGAATGGCGAGGTTCTAATACAACCTGGTTCAGAGGCGAATGCGAGATATTTGCACCAACTTGTGCTCCTAGACTGGCTCCGAGGCTTGCCCCAAATAAACCGCCGGTAGATCCTAGTGCTGCCCCACCTGCGGCTCCAATAGCGGGCGCATTATTTTGTAATCTGGATAGTGGCTCTCCACGGACCTGGTAATTGGTTGAATTGGCTGGAATCTTGTCAGGGTAAATACCATTATCTTTATAAGTGTTAGGATGAACATTCGCGGCATTGAAGGTAGTAGCAGGATAACCAGTTGCAGATGAAGCAACTGTTGACAATCCTCCTCCTAGTGAATGACCAGTAATCTGAACATTAGCCCCAGGAAACTTTTCTTTGACTTCTCGCGCCAAAGCAACAGCTTGCTCGTATTGCTTCGTGTCATACCCAGGACCTTGACTGAAATTGGCCTGCCAGTCGCTCCACTCCTCAGTTCCGCGAAAGGCCAACACGAGGCTCCCGTCTTTCTCTCGATAGAGAGCGGCATCGAAACCGGAACTTGGATCGCGACGAGTAAAACCGGGAACGCGCTCGGAACCCGTAGGTGGTGAGTTGTTGTCACCATAGACATTGTCAGCAAATTCCGCCATCCGCTGCGCACGCGCCGTGTCACTACGCTCGTCCCATGACCCGGATGCCCCATGGCCTCTAAACTTGCCACCACCGTCGTTAGGTTTGGCCTCTGGCGTTTTCTTAACGTCAGCGTTAGTTTTGGTACCAGCCTGCGCCTTTGCTGCTTCCTGTTTTGCCGTTTTATTTTCTGGATTCCTTAGTTTAGCAGCCTTTTTCTTTGCCCTTTCCGCTTCCTCGGCTTTCTTCTGTTGGGCTTCGCGTTGCTTGGCGTTGTCACCGGGTGCTCCTTTAGCCAGACCGCCCACAATCGGGTTCGGTCCACCCGTTGGCTCTAGCACAAAATCGGTCACGCGGGCAACAAACAAACCGCCCGCCCGCGTTGTCTCCGACCCCTTCAACACCGGAGAGCCCGTTGGGGGCACATGCGGAACCGGGCCATTGAACAGCGGGCAGATGTGCATGTCCGCTGTCATGCGCCAGACCGGATGACCGTTCCAAAGCACATTGGGAGCGCCCGGCCCCGGAGCAAGTCCCGCCGGAGCCGGATGGGTCACGTTGCTCATCAGCACCGCGATGTGCTTCTTGTCCACGTAGCAGCCCGGCATTGCTGGGGGCGGCGGCTTTTGCTTCTCCTTAACCAGGTCACTCAGGGAGGACATCGGAATGTCGAGCGCCGCCGCGATCTGTTGCGCTGCCCCCACCATCGCCTGCGCACCGGGCGGGAGTTGCCCCAGGGCCTGGCCCATCAACCCGTTTTGGATACCGTCGAGCACCGCCGCTGACTTCAACAGGTCGCCCACGCCGCCGCCCCCAGCAATGCCGGGCTGCTACGTGGACAAGAAGCACATCGCGGTGCTGATGAGCAACGTGACCCATCCGGCTCCGGCGGGACT
>Ga0136611_10002942_pt1 | contig 11917 bp, 13 predicted proteins | sample AntDrymUQ2232306_2_FD_106645 | JGI IMG/M metagenome (GOLD analysis project Ga0136611, IMG submission 106645) | Polar desert sand microbial communities from Dry Valleys, Antarctica - metaG UQ223 (23.06) | ecosystem: Environmental > Terrestrial > Soil > Desert | place: Antarctica: Dry Valley... | reverse complement strand
GACTCATACACCGCATCGGTCCGCGTCCAACGCTGATCGAGCGCGATGGCAACATCCCGAGCTTCGACGTGCTGCTCGCCGAGCGGCAGGTCGCAGAACAATTGCTGCGCGCAGAAAGATCGCTCCGTGTCGAGAGGGCACTGCGCGCCAGTGCCGTGCTCCGTGCGCCATTGCAGGAGCGCGCGGCATGATGCGTGAAGATACAAGCGGGCTCAGAGGATTTCAGGATGGTTTCGCGCGGGCACTCGCAGCGAGCGATACGGCGTCCATGCCCGGCGCAGAAATCGACCCCATCGCCCGCTTGATTTCCCAGCCCGGATTCTCCGTCTATCGCAACACCGTGATGAAAGGCTGCATCGACGCGCTACAGGCAAACTATCCGGCCGTGAGCCGGCTCGTCGGCGACGAGTGGTTTCGCGCAGCGGCAGCGATTTTCGTCCGCGAGAACCTGCCGCAGCAGCCGACGCTGCTCGAATATGGCGACGGTTTTGCGGCGTTTCTCGCAGATTTTGGTCCTGCAGCGGAGCTGCCTTATCTTGCGGGCGTTGGGCTACTCGACCGATATTGGACCGAGGCGCACCTCTCGCGCGACGAAGTGCCCCTCGAAGCGGCCGCCATCGCCGGCCTCGATGGCCTGCAACTCGCCGGCGCCGTGTTGACACCACACGCTTCGGCGCGCTGGATGTTTTTTCCTGGCGACAAGACTATTCCTGCGATCTGGCGCCGCAGCCGTGAACCAGACGCGACACGCGATGCGCCGGCGATCGAATGGCCGGCGGGAGGGGTGTTGATCGTGCGGCCGCACGACGCCGTCGAGACGCTGGAGCTCGACGCGGCCGGCTGTGCTTTCCTTGACGCGTGCGCGCGAGGCTGCCCGCTGTCCGATGCAGCCGCTGCAAGTCTCGAGACTCAACCCGGGGCCGATCTATCCCTGCTCATGGCGCGGCTGCTGGGCGGGGGCGCGTTCGGCGGACGGATGCTGCCTGCCCGTATTCCACACGAGGACCTGCCATGAGCTCATCAGCCACGATCGCCGCAGCCGATTCAGGTACAGGAGTGCGCGGAACATGGAACAGAATCGCCGATGCGCTCACACGCGCCGTCAGCCACGCCATGCTCGCACTGGCGGCACGCATCGCCATCGCCGGAATCTTCTTTCTCTCGGGCCGCACCAAAGTCGAAGGCCTGCTCACTGTCAATGACACCGCCTATACCTTGTTCAGGGACGACTACAGTGTGCCGTTGCTGTCGCCGGAGCTCGCGGCGCATCTCGCGACGTATGCCGAACATCTCTTCCCGGTGCTGCTCGTGCTGGGTTTCCTGACCCGCCTGTCGGCCCTGGCATTGCTCGGCATGACCGCCGTCATCCAGATCTTCGTTTACCCGGACGCATGGCCGACCCATCTATCGTGGGCCGTAGCGCTGCTTTATCTTGCGGGCCGCGGTGGTGGGCCGTTGGCGCTCGATCGTGCGCTGGGAATCAGGTAAGCACAGTCGCCGGGCATTTCGGAAAGCGATCCGTGTCGGTCGGATCAGGTTTCGGCGCGATCGACATCGAACACTGCCCGAATTGCGGCGGCGCCGTGAAGATCATCGCCGCCATCGAAGATCCGCCGGTGATGGTGCGAATCCTCGCCCATCTGGGCTTGCCAACCCGGGCGCCGGCGCGCCGACTCGATCTGTTCCAGGCAGCCTGAGTATTCCACACCGCTTCGCGGGCAGCGCCGATGGCCGCGCTCGGCCTGCGCTCGCCCGAACCGCCACAGCGCCACGCAGTAGCCCTCTCAGGTTGACCAGCGGCCCCAAAAATCCTCCCGCAGCGCACGTTGTCAGCAATGACTAGGGTGTGTGAGCGCTCGTCGACGTTGTGGTACCGTCCTGCTTGGCAAAAAGGGGGGTTGAATTCCCTATCCATCGGCGTGAGCGCTTCCACGATTGCGTAGTGGCGAACGGCGAGGAACAGGAGATCGTCGCCGGCCCGCGTCCAGCCGAGGATCATGTTTTCCCCGAGGCCCCAGAGCTCGAATAGCGTGTCGTCGAGCGCTCCCAGCGCTCGTCGCATTGACAGGCTCAGCTGGGAAGCCCCTTCTTAGCCGAGTGCTTCGAGCCAGTTCTTACGTTTCATATGACCAATTCTGCCGTTTGGCGGTTGGCGTCTAGAATATCAACGGGTGAGTATCTCCCATTGCCGGTTTTGGGCGTGTTTCTGGCCTCTGTTCAACAAATTCCGAACTGTATTGATTAGAATTCGGCCCTTACATTCAGTGTGCAGCCCTTAAGGCGCGGCCGCTGTCATCGAAGGAACCGCCATGGCCGGAACCGGGCAGCAGGTACTGGACGCGCTGAAAGAGCTGACCGACCCGAATACGCGCAACGACTACGTCGCGAGCAAATCGGCGCGCAACGTCAAAGTCGACGGCGACAAGGTCTCAGTCGACATCCTGCTGGGCTATCTCGCAAAAAGCCAGATCGAGCCGGTCCGCAAGGAGATCGCGGCGAAGCTGAAGGGCCTGCCGGGTGTCGCGTCGGTCAATGTGAACGTGACGATGAAAATCGTCCCGCACGCGGTCCAGCGCGGCGTGAAGCTGATTCCGGGGGTTCGTAACGTCGTGGCCGTCGCCTCGGGCGAGGGCGTCGTGGGCAAGAGCACGACGGCTGTGAACCTCTCGCGCTCGCCCTCGCGGCGGAAGGCGCGACCGTGGGCGTGCTCGACGCCGACATCTACGGCCCGTCGCAGCCCATGATGCTGGGGATCAGCGGCAGGCCCCAGTCCGCCGACGGCGCGAGCCTCGAGCCGATGGGAGGCCACGGCCTCCAGGCGATGTCGATCGGCTTCCTGATCGACACCGAGCAGCCGATGGTCTGGCGCGGACCGATGGTGACGCAGGCGCTCGAGCAGCTCGTCAATCAGACCAAATGGCGCGACGTGGATTACCTCATCGTCGACCTGCCGCCGGGCACGGGCGACATCCAGCTGACGCTCGCCCAGCGCGTCCCGGTGACCGGCCGTCATCGTGACGACGCCGCAGGACATCGCCCTCATCGACGCCCGCAAGGGGGCTCAAGATGTTCGAGAAGGTCGGCATCCCGATCCTCGGCATCGTCGAGAACATGAGCACGCACATCTCCAGCAACTGCGGCCACGAAGAACCCATGTCGGCACCGGCGGCGGCGCACGCATGGGCAAGGATTACGACGTCGAGCGCCTGGGCTCGCTGCCGCTGGACATCAGGATCCGCGAGCAGGCGGATTCGGGGATGCCTACGGTTATTGCCGACCCGGACGGACGTATCTCCGACATCTACCGGCAGATCGCGCGCCGAATCGCGATGAAGATCGCCGAGAAGCAGCAGGACCATTCCGCAGCCTTTCCCAAGATCGTGGTGCAGAACACCTAGCATCGATGCTCTGGAGCGTGTTGAAGCGAGTGGTGCAGCGCTCGCGAAGCGGTTTCATTCGTTCTCAGTCGGCATCGAAGCGAGGGGCGCAGGTGCAGGCTGCGCTGGAAGCGTGTCAGCGCGGCCGGTACTCCGAGGCCGAGTCGCTCTGCCTCGGGATTCTGACGGGCGCCCCCGACGACGCCGAAGTCAACCGTCTGCTCGGCCACGTATATGCGCAGCAGCAGAAGTACGAGGAAGCTGCGACATCGCTGGAAAAAGCTGAAGCGCTGAGACCCGGAAGCCCGGAAGCCTTGCTCGAAATGGGCATGGTGTATACGGCGCTGGGGGCCGTGCCCCGCGCGATCTCGGCATACGAGGCCGCGGTTGTTGCAAGACCGGGACTGCCCGCGGCCTGGAACAACCTTGCCAATCTCCAGCAGGCCGCGGGCGACGCCGATGGCGCCGAGCTGTCACTGATCCGGCTTCTCGAGCTCGAGCCCGCGTTCGCGAACGGTCATATCGAGCTCGGCAACGTCCTCCTCAGGCTCGGCCGACCTGAGGAAGCGTTCGAACGCTATCGGCGCGCCGTCGAGCTCGAACCCGACTCGGGGGCGGCGAATGCGAATTTCATCTATGCGCTTCATTTTCATCCGGGCTATAGCGCGGAGGAAATTTCGCAGGCCCACCGCGCCTGGGCGCAGCGCGTTGCCGACCCGATCAGCGCGCGGAGCATTCCGCCGGCGCGCGCTAGAGATCCGGGACAGCGCCTGCGAATCGGGTACGTGTCCCCGGATTTCCGGCACCATCCGGTTGCTTACCTGGTCGAGCCTGTGCTGAAGCATCACGACCCGGCACGGTTCGATGTCGTGTGCTATTCGGACGTCGCACGGGCCGACGCCTATACGCGAAGGCTTCAGACATACTGCACGTGGCGCGACACGACAGCGCTGGACGACGAGGCTTTGGCGCAACTCGTTCGCAGCGACGGTGTCGACATCCTGGTCGATCTCGCGGGGTATACGAGCGGCGGGCGCCTGCTCGCGTTTGCAAGAATGCCGGCCCCCATCCAGATCACGTGGGCTGGCTACATCAATACGACGGGCATGCGAGCCATGGATTACCGGATCAGCGACGCCAACGCCGATCCTCCGGGCGCAACCGAGCATCTGTATTCCGAGCGCCTCATTCGCCTGCCGGAAATTTACATGCCGTTTCTGCCCCCTGACAGCACGCCGCTCGAGGCGCCGCCGCTGCGCGAGGCCGGCTGTGTCACTTTCGGCTCGTTCAACGCGCTTCAGAAGGTGAACGCCTCGGTGATCGCCCTGTGGTCGCGGATTCTCCAGAGACTCCCCAGGGCGCGGCTTCTCGTGTGCACGGTTCCGGACGGCAATGCGCACGCACGCCTCGTGGGCGCGTTCGCGGCGCACGGTGTCGATGCCGATCGCCTGCAGTTGTTGCCGAGAATGGGGTACGAGGGCTTTCTCGCGGCTCATCGGGCGGCCGACATCGCCCTCGACCCTTTCCCGCTGTGCGGCGCTGTGACCACGTGTCAGACGCTCTGGATGGGGTTGCCGGTCGTGACACTGGCCGGCCACAGCCTCTACTCGCGCGCGAGTGCTAGCATGCTGTCGCAGCTCGGCCTGGCACAGCTCATTGCGTCGAGCCCCGACGAGTACGTCGAACGTGCGGTCGCCCTCGCGCAGGATCCGGAGGCCCTCGCGAGGCTGCGTGTGAGCCTGCGGGAACGCATGCTCGGGTCATCGCTTCTGGACGGCCCGGGCTTCACGCGTCATCTCGAAGCGGCCTATAGGAATGCCTGGGAGGAGCACTGCGCCTCGCCCGCCCTATAATCGCGGCAGGCAAGCGATAACCCGCGCCGCCCCGGGCTGCATATTATTCACCTCCCGCGAAGTGCGGCTGCTGTCAGAGGATTCACATTTCTCGTAGGGTTTGAGTCGCTGCCACTTCAGGCTCTGATCAGCGAGTCGAGTGCAACCGGTCGCCGCTGACGGTTATCGCTTACCGCCCGCCGCGGGCTCGCAGCGCACAAGCGCTCGCGGTCATCACGTGACGGGCGATCTTTACACAATCTTTATATTGCGCCCGTCCGCGGCGCCTATGCTCCTGATACGCGTCGCACGAGTGCCGACAGGCACGCGCAGGCGTTTGACCTCAAACCTCAGACAGGGACCACAAATGAAGCGACAACGATTCTTACATTGATCGGTACGCTCGCCACCGCGCTGGGAATGTTCGCGCTCACGTCGGGCGCGAGCCTCGCCGATGGCGGTGTAGAGTTCGTACTCAAGAGCGTCATCCGCGTCGATCCGCCGAACGAAACCGTCACGTTACCGGTCTTTCAGGGGACCTTCGCCGGATCGCCGGTGTACTACATCGTGACCGACTCGTCCGACGATGAGGATGCGAAGCGGCGTAAAGTCAACGCGGCGCCGAAGCTGCGAAATGCGCTGGGGACGAGGGCCGTGCAGTCGGTGGTCGACGCGGGGGGCGTCGTGCAGTTTTCCGGTACTGTGCGGTTTGCATCGTCCCGGCCTTTCCGGCCCGGTCCCGATGGCATCCCGCCCGGGGCCGCGCCGTTCCCGAGTTCGGTCGGTGACGAGAACTACAGTTCACTGATCACGACGGGCAACGGAATCGTGCTCAATGCATCGCAGGTGGCGAATGCTTCCGGCGTGCACGATTCGCTCGTCGGCTTAAGGCTCGGGGTAACGCATCCCGAGTTTCCAACGGCGGTCGGCGAGGTCACGCTCTCGACGTTCGGCGGCGCGTGGAACACCGCACCTCTGCTGTACCTGCATATGGACGCTTCAACGGCGGACGTGGCGGCGCTCGAAGGCTCCACTCTCGCACCCAACCTCAACTTCGCACCCGGTCTGGGGTCGAACGACCCAGGTTTCTCGGCCCGCTCCGCCATCATACCCATCGAAAACGGGCGCGAGCGACGAGGCGATCCGGAGCGGCAGGGCATCATGTCCTTCGTACAGAATCAAGGCGATCCGCTCAATGTGACGCAGGCATTTCCCGGGAAACAGGGAGACACCTACAGTCCAGTCTGGGATGTGCACGTTCTGCGCTGGACGGAGGAAGCCATCGCGAAGAATCAGCGCCGCCGCATGCGCAGCGCGAGCGACGTCATCGGGGAATTCAACAAGGGCAATCTGCGCGATACCGGCACCGGGCCGCCGAATCCAAGCCTCGACGGAATTCGAGCCAACGACGCGATCTCGAACTGTCCGATAGTCATACGCTTGCCGAGCGTCGATCCGGGCAAACGGGGGCAACCGCAGGAGAATCGCTGGTAGCCCTGCCAGGCTGGCGCGAGGTCGTCCTCCGCGTGGGCTGGCGAGCCCGAAACGCGTTGCGTGGGACACAGGAAGGGATCCCCGCCTCGGCGGGCGATCCCTTTTTTTGGCACGCGACTCGCACCCCGGCCTTCTGCCTGTGCGGCTGCGCGAACCCGGCGCCCACGCGCTCATAAGCCGCATACAAGCCATGGCCCAGGAAGAGGGACTCGATTCGTTCGCACGCTGCTTCGTGGTCATTACTGATCGAAAGTTGTGTATCAGGCGGTCGTGATCGTAACGACCTCGCACCAGCGCCCACCTTCATTCCCTTCGGGGCGCCAGACCTTGCGTTGCATGCCCGCGTTCCTTAGTCGTATCATGGCCTTGCCACCCCGCACCCATCCTAGGCGTTGACCAGCGAAGCGTCGTACATGACGCGTTGAGGAGGACATTCAATGAAATCGATGATGATCCCGACGATACTCGGCTTCGCGCTAGCTGCATCAAGCGCCTCAGCCGCCGATACCGACCTGTACCGGTCAGTCATGCCGGACGGCAGCGTCCGATACGGCGAAAGCCCCGAGCGCGGCGCTAAATCGGTCCGCCGGGTGCCCCCGCCGCCCCTCAGCACCGGCACGATCACCGTTACGCCTGACGAGAAACAGCGCAAGTTCGACAGCCCTCAGGCGGCGCCGGCGGCGGTATTCACCCAACCCGTACGCCCCGCGACGCCGCCGGCACAATCCGGAACGCTTCAGGCGCCGTCGGGTCTGCCACAGCGAAGTTACTAGTCGGAAGTTTCGGCTAAGCGGCTGCCCAACAGGGCAACCACTTCAACGCGCCGCCTCGAGAGGTGGCGCATTTGTTTTGGTTCCGCGTGAACGTGCCGAACAAATCAGTAGCAAATCGGCATAACCCACCTCGTACCGAACCGTAAAGTTGGCCTCCCGCGAGTCGCAAATACCCTGATTTTGCCGCACGCCGAGGTACGGGTCTTGCACCTCATCCCACGCTACAGCCCTGCATCCGACGACGCTCGGGTTCCCTCATGCGAGCCCCCCGTGCAGGCAACGCGCACGCGATGCGCGTCAATCCAAAACCTAAAGGAGAACCGACATGGCCGATCGAAACCCCTCCCGCGGCGGTCAAGACGAGCACGCACGCACGCAACGCGATCAGGAAGATTCATGGCAACGCGGCCGACCCGAACGCAACTCGTTTGCAGCTCAAGGACAACAGGGGTCCGACGAGGGAAACCAGAACTCGGGGCGCTCCAATGAACGTGTAGGCTGGGAAGGCGCAGGCGGCCGGGACGCGCAAGGGGGCACTCCGAGTGGCACACAAAGCGGCACCTATACTGCCGCAGGATCTTTCGGCAGCGAACACCCCGGCTACGCACATGCGCAATCACCGGGAGGCGGAAGCTACGGCGGGGGACAAAGCATGCAGGGCGGGAGCTTCGGCGGCGGATACGGCGCGCAAAGCACCGGCTATGGTTCGCGAGGCGGCACTGACGCGGGTCCGCAGAGCGGCTACGAATCACAAGGCGGCGGGTATGGCACCCACGCCGGCTATGCCCCACAAGGCCAGGGCGCCTTCACTCAAGGCGGCGGTCAGCAGGGCAGCACGGGCTACGGCACGCACGGTTACGGCGGCCAGACCAGCGGATACAGCCTGCAGAGCGGGAACGAAGGCTCGAGCGGCACTCAGGCCTACGGTGATCAACGCGGCTTCGGTGGGCGCACCTCGCAAGGCGGCGGTTACGGTGCTCCCGAACGCCATGGCTCGCCAGACGCGAACCCATTCGGCGGCGGTCAACAGGGCGGCCACGGCTCCCAAGGGGGTTACGGTTCGCAGGGCGGCTACGGCTCGCAGGGTGGCTACGGTTCGCAAGGCGGCGGCTATGGCTCGCAGGCCAGCTACGCGTCGCATGGCGGATACGGGTCACAAGGGCAAAGCTCGCAAGGTGGCACCGGCCACGGCTCGCAGGGCGGTTACGGCTCGCAGGGTGGTCATGGTTCGCAAGGCGACGGCTCTTCCGGCGCGTGGGCCGCGCGGGGCGCGGGCCAGCAGGCAGGCGTCAAACGCCGGGGGCCGAAAGGCTATCAGCGCTCCGACGATCGCATCCGCGAAGACATCTGCGAGCAGCTCATGCGGACGGCGCACATCGATCCGTCCGAGGTGTCCATCGAAGTGAGCGCTGGGAATGTGACGCTCGAGGGTACGGTGCCCGACCGGCGCATGAAGCACGCAATCGAGGATCTGGCTGAAGCGACGGCCGGTGTAAACGACGTCGACAACCGCGTGCGCGTCGGTCAGCCGGGTACTTCCGGCACGTCCCAAGGGGGCAGCAGCGCGAGCTCGGGTGCGTCTTCAGGCAGCACGGGCTCCGGCGGCATGTCTGGCAGCGGCAGCTTCGGCGCTAACGCGGGTGGCAGCTCGGGCGAACCGAGCGATACCGCTTCACGCGGGCCGGGAGCTTCGAGTGGGGTCGCAGGCCAAAGCACGAGCACGAGCTCGACCGCAAAACCGCCGCACGAGTAAGCGCGACGCGTGTGGATGGAGGGCCGGCGTTGCCGGCCCTTTTCATGTACGGCGCGGCACAGGCCTTGCACAAAGCCGCTGGCAGCGATAACACCCCAAGCGAGTCGTGAATGTCCGAAGTGCCGCCCCTCTCCCGATCTGCCGCTAGCGCTCGACGGCTCGCGCTGGGAATCGCCGTTTTGTTGATGGCCGCGCTCGGTGCCTGTGAAGAAAGACCGCCTGCCGGCGGGGCTCCGGCTGCACCCAGCACTGAAGGCGTGCCGGCGGCGCCTGCATCAGGACCGCAGGCACAACCCGATGCCGGGGCGACTGCGCGCGCGCAGGCCAGCGGGCTTCCGGACTTCACCGTTCTCGTTGAACGGCAAGGCCCGGCAGTCGTCAACGTCGTCACCACGCGAAAGCTTCGCGCCGGCGCCGGGGTCGACCTGCCTGACGATCCGATTTTCGATTTCTTCCGCCGCTTCATGCCTAACCCGCCCGACGCGGGACCCGATTCCAAGGGTCAGGGCATCGGCTCCGGCTTCATCATCAGCGGCGACGGTTTCATCCTCACTAACGCGCACGTCGTTGCAGAAGCGGACGAAGTGGTCGTGAGGCTCGCCGACGCGCGCGAATTCAAAGGGAAGATCGTCGGCGTCGACACCCGCACCGATGTCGCGCTCCTCAAGGTGACGGCGACCGGGCTTCCGACCGTGACGCTCGGCAACTCCGAGAACCTGAAGGTCGGCGAATGGGTTGCGGCGATCGGCTCGCCTTTCGGTTTCGCGAACACGATCACTGCGGGCATCGTCAGCGCGAAGGGGCGCTCGCTCCCTGATGAATCCTTCGTGCCCTTCATTCAGACGGACGTCGCCGTCAATCCTGGCAACTCGGGCGGGCCGCTCCTCAATCTTCGCGGAGAAGTCGTCGGCATCAATTCAGCCATCTACAGCCGTACTGGCGGCTACATGGGCGTTTCCTTCGCAATTCCGATCGAGGTCGCACTCGACGTCGGTAAACAGCTGCAGCAGACCGGCAAGGTGACGCGCGGCCGACTCGGCGTGCAAATCCAGGCGCTCACGCCGGAGCTCGCAAAATCATTCAAGCTGGAAGACACCAGAGGCGTTCTCGTCGCTTCCGTCGAGCCCGGGAGCCCGGCCGCGAAAGCCGGGCTTCAGTCCGGCGACATCATCCTGAGCTTCGATGGCAAACCCGTTCAAAATGCAAACGAGCTGCCGCGTATCGTCGCGGCATCGAAGCCCGGCACGCCGGTCACGCTCGAGATTTCGCGCAATGGCGCGCGCCGGCAGGTGAAAGCCACGCTCGCAGAGTTTCCAACAGACGCGGCCACGGCGCAGCAGGCATCTCCTGAAGGCAAGCAGGCGCAGGCGTCCAACCGTCTCGGGCTTACGGTACGCGAGCTCGCGCCGGAGCAGCGCAAAGCGCTCGGCATTGGATACGGGCTTCTGGTCGAGGGCGTCGCAGGTCAGGCGGGCCAGATTCAGCGCGGCGATATCATCATCGCGGTGAACAACGTGTACTTCCGGACGATCGACGAGTTCAACAAGATCGTGCAGCAGCAACCGCCCGGGGGCATCGTCGCTCTGCTCGTGCGGCGCGGTGACGCGGCGCTTTACATACCCATCCGAATCGGCCCTGAGCCCCGCAAATGAATCGTTTCATCGTGAACTGCATTATCTCCGGCGTCGCAGGTGGCGTTCTTTCTCACACCGCCGCAGCGGCCTGTAGTCGCGCAGAGAACGCGCGCAGCGGGCTTGCCATGGAGGACGTGAGTCACATCGCGTGGGGCGATGACCCGCGATCGCCGGGTCGGCGCACTCACACGAACTGGGTGGTCGGTGCAGCGCTGCATCACGGAGCCAGCATTTTCTGGGCGACCTTCTTCGAAACGTTCTTTGGAAAGAATGCGGAGCGCAGCACTGCATCGGCAATCGTGGGCGGCACTACGATCGCGGCAGGCGCTTACCTTACCGATTACCACGTGGTGTCCGATCGCTTCAAGCCGGGCTTCGAAGCGCACCTGTCGAACACATCCCTCTTTCTCGTTTACGCAGGCCTTGCGGCGGGCCTTGCCGCGGCTGCGCGCTTACGCGGGCTTTACCGTCATCAGATAGAAAATCGCAACGAACGCAACAAACGCAGGAATTCCCAGCGCGGTCCAGATGCGGTGGTAACGCCAGAATAGCGGCGGCAATTCGGTGCCCGCCCTCGCCGCGGCCTCGGCGAGCGCAGCCATACGAATCTGTATTCGCACCACCGGCAGCCAGCACGCAGCCGCGAGCACGAAGAGCCCCAGCGACCACGCGATCCACGTCATCGTGAGCGGCATCCCGGCAAGATGCGCGAGATACAGGCCCGTTGCCGGCTGAATGATCGCGGTCGGCGTCGTAAAGAGCCAGTCCGCCCATACGACACGGCGTGAAACGATCGCGATCGCGCGAACGTCTCCGCTCAGGTTGGTGAAGAACATATAGAACGCGGACCCGAGCCCTGTGCCGAAGAGCAGCGTGGACGAGAGAACGTGTATCCACTTGACGGTCAGGTAGTCCATCACACTTTCGGTTCTTCGAATTCGTGCAACATGAGAATTGCCGCGAGCATCGGCAGGTTCTTGAGCATCGGCCCATACGGATGCAGCCACTGCTCCGGTAGGTACACGGCGATCATCATGCTGTAGCCCACGATCAG
>Ga0136611_10002941_pt1 | contig 11918 bp, 7 predicted proteins | sample AntDrymUQ2232306_2_FD_106645 | JGI IMG/M metagenome (GOLD analysis project Ga0136611, IMG submission 106645) | Polar desert sand microbial communities from Dry Valleys, Antarctica - metaG UQ223 (23.06) | ecosystem: Environmental > Terrestrial > Soil > Desert | place: Antarctica: Dry Valley... | reverse complement strand
TTTAAATTCATTGTAGTTCTTCAAACGAATGAAAATTGGCGTGAATGTCAGAGAAAGGAGCAACCTTCATTACCGCGCAGAAGCTAAGGGTTTACCCGGATAGTATTTTTTCCGAAACCAAAAAGCCACGTTAACCAAAGCAATCAACGCAGGAACTTCTACCAATGGACCAATTACCCCGGCAAAAGCTTGCCCTGAATTGATGCCAAATACGCCAATAGCTACAGCGATGGCTAATTCAAAGTTATTGCCGGTTGCTGTAAAAGCAATAGCTGTGCTTCTGGAATAATCTGCCCCAAAGTATTTTCCGGCAAAGAAGCTCACCACAAACATCACTGTAAAATAAACTACTAACGGAATGGCAATACGCACCACATCCATTGGAATCTTCACGATCAGCTCACCTTTTAAACTGAACATAACTACAATAGTGAACAAGAGGGCAATTAAGGTGATGGGCGATATAAAGGGAACATATTTGTTTTGAAACCAGTCCATGCCTTTGGTTTTAATTAAAGCATACCTGCTAATAACTCCCAAAGCGAAGGGTATTCCTAAATAAAATCCAACACTTTCAGCAATCTGACCAATGGTAATATCAATTTGTAAAGACTCCAAACCAAAATAGGGCGGAAGGACGGTGATGAAAATATACGCATACACACTGTAAAGTAATACCTGAAAAATACTGTTTAGAGCGATCAGCCCTGCTCCGTATTCCCGGTTTCCTTCAGCCAGATCATTCCAAACCACCACCATGGCTATACATCGGGCTAATCCTATCAATATAAGGCCCACCATATATTCCGGGTAGTCTCTTAAAAAAAAGATCGCCAGGAAGAACATTAATATTGGTCCAACAATCCAGTTCAGGAACAGAGAAACCCCCAGAACTTTAGTGTCCTTAAAAACATTGCCCATATTTTCATAGGCAACTTTTGCTAATGGCGGATACATCATCAGGATCAGTCCAATAGCCAGGGGAATATTGGTTGTTCCGCTGGAAAAAGAGTTGATAAACCCGGATGAGGAGGGTATAAAGTAACCTAGTGCTACACCAATAGTCATCGCCAGGAATATCCACAAGGTCAGGTAACGATCAAGGAATCCAAGTTTTCGTCTTTCGCTAGCAGGGGCACAGTTTGGAGCCGACATTTTAAGAGTTAATACTTGTTTTTATAAAATCAGCTGCAAATACTTTAATCATATTCCTAACCCTGCGAAATTCATCCATAACTTCTTCATCTGTACCGGTTGCCTTGGCGGGATCCGGGAAGTTCTGATGAATTCGTGTAACATTGCCTGGAAAGTATGGGCAAGCTTCTTTGGCATTATCACAAACGGTGATCACATAATCAAAGGGAATAGAAACGTATTCGTCTACATGATTGGAGGTGTGGCTTGATATATCAATATGATCTTCCGCCATTATTTGAACAGCTTTTGGATTTACCCCATGGGTCTCGATTCCGGCACTATAGACTGTGGCTTGATCACCCGCATAATAACGTAGATAGCCTTCCGCGATTTGACTGCGGCAACTGTTGCCCGTGCAGAGCACTAAAATATTTTTCATCTGTTATATAATTGTTTTTAATGCTGATGAAGCGTGCATGAGCCTATGTTCATTTCTTTATAAGCTGTATCAACAGCATCCGGCGCCCGGTTCACAACCCAAGGCAGCGACAGCGAGATTTTTCAATTTAACTTTTGGTTTCTCAACTATTGTTGTGCAACATTCTTCAATGCTCTCCGTAGTATCACAGCTTCCGCCCCGGCCAATCGCTTTGCACTGCGTAAAATCAGGCTGCAGATCAACAATCAGGTTTTCTCCATCACTGCTAATTGTTCCGGGAAACATCTGCCGGGTGTCGAACTGGGAATTGCCGAACTCAATCTTAACCGTCCCATGTGGATTTAGTGGAAGTGCTTTCTCAACAACGTCAATAATAGAAAGCGCCTTGCTTACTTTCATTGCACGTTCCTGTTGTTTTTCGCCTGGCTCCCACAACTGAACGATAATTTCCGTCCAGGAATTCATTTTCCCACCGCAGTCAACAGAAACGATGGGCGCCTGTTTTATTTCGGTGATATGATAGGAAGCCGCCACCCATTGTCCGGGAGCGTACTGAAACTGCAGGTCAAGTGTTGGATTTGCCTGTAATTGTTCCTTGAACGATTGCCAGTTGGTAAAAGATGAATTATCCATTTTGCGAATTGTCTATTGTAATATTACGATATATAGTTATAAATTTTTTAACAGCAACCTGGTTTATCCAGGTATGACGTGAAGAAACGGCTCAGTTGATTGTGCGACGTCTTCCAGGCTTTGGGTTCAATGCAATAACACACACTCGCCCCTTCAATAGTACCCTGAATCAAACCCGCATTCTTTAATTCTTTCAAATGCTGGGAGATGGTAGCCTGAGCCAGACCGAGCTCTTCTACCAAATCGCCGCAAATACAGGCATTAGCCTTTATTAAGTGCTCCAGAATCGCTATGCGGGCAGGATGCGCAATGGCCTTAAGCATAATGGCCAGCTTATTTTGCTCTTCGGTAAAAATTTCTGTTTTGGTTATTCCCATAATGTATCGCAATATTACGATTGTTAATTCAAATATGCAAGAGAAATTTGAAGTGAAAGAAAGGGTGGGAGGGCTGAGGTATGAGGTATGAGGATGCAATTCTTCTTTAGAAACTGCTGCCGCAAGGCTGTGTTTCTTAAGTTTAATCAGGTAATTTGTCAGCAAGTGGATCTGTTATTTTTTTCGTTTCCCGAGTCATAAGCTCCGAAAGTTCTTTGGTAAAATGGTCAAGCAATTTTGCAGAAATCTCCATAAGCCCTATAATGTCATGCAGCTCTTTGTTTGAAAGGCCTGATGAACGAATTAAGCTGGCAGCGCTTAAAATCTGGGAAACAGGCTGTCTGACTTGATGGGACACCTGGAATAACATTTCTTCTAAAGACTTTAGACGCATTATATTTTGATCTTCGAGTTCTTTTTTATCATCTATCGGCATTCTTAATGAAAAATACTGGGTAATATTTCCTTTCTCATCCCGTATGGGAATTATGGTGCTATCCAACCAGAAAAAAGTGCCGTCCTTTGCTTTTGACTTAACTTCGCCACGCCAAATTTTTCCCTGCGTAATCGTCGCCCACACCTGCTCAAAAAATTCGCTGGAATGAAATCCGGCATTGACGATCCGGTGATTTTGACCCAGCAACTCTTCTCTGGAATACTTGCTCACCTCACAAAACCTGTTATTGACGTAAATAATATCACCTTCCGTATTGGTGATGGAGCAAATCATGTTAAAATCAATCGCTTGCTGATAGGCAGCCAGAAGTAGCGGTAATTGTATTTCTGAGCCATGTACCTTTTGAGGAGCCATTTCGATTGATTTGTTAATGCTGACCTATTTAAGTGCGACCGCAATTAACAATATACTAAGTTTTGAGCTAGAAGAATGGGAATATTATCTCATCGTAGTCCGGAAAGCGGTCCCAGCCAAGGCTAGCTTGAATTAATCTTTTTCGTAACTTGCACTTATCCGGGCTACCGGATTCCTCTAACCAAGTAAAATTATGAATCGTTATATGAAGAACACTGCCAAAATAGGCTGCCTGATTGCTGTGGGCTTAATAGCTGGTTGCGGCACGCAGCAATCTGCTGTTACCAATGTAAATAAAACAGAAATGAATCCCTTATTAGCTGAATGGACCGGCCCCTATGGCGGCGTGCCGGCTTTCGATAAGATGAGCCTGAGTGATGTCAAAGCTGCTCTGGAAAAAGGTATGGCAATAAATCTCATAGAAATTGATGCCATAACCATCAACCCGGCAGCGCCCACCTTTAAGAATACAATTGAAGCCATGGAGCGTGCAGGCGAGGAGTTAGGCCGTGCATTTACCTATTACGGTATTTGGGGAAGCAATATGTCCAGTCCGGAATTCAGAACTATCCAGGCAGAAATGGCTCCCAGAATTTCGGAGTTCAGCTCGAAGATTTCGCAGAATGAGAAACTGTTTCAGCGTGTCAAAGCGGTGTATGATAAATCTAAAATCAACCCGCTTCCCGCCGACCAGCAGCGTGTTGTGCAGCTCACCTACGAAAACTTTGCCATGGAAGGTGCCGATTTGAATGCTGCCGATAAGAAACGATACGCGGACATAAATAAGGAGTTATCTTCCCTGTATACTTCATTTGCAAATAACGTGCTGGCAGATGAAGAAAACTATGTCACCTATATTACAAAAGATCAACTGAGCGGCTTACCGGAATCATTTGTTAAGTCGGCGGCGAAGGCAGCTGCTGATCGCGGACAGACTGGTAAGTATGCCGTACTGAACACCCGTTCTTCTATGGATGAATTTTTGATTTATTCTGATGAGCGCGCCCTGCGTGAAAAGGTTTGGAATACTTATTATTCCCGCAGTGATAATGGAGATACACACGATAATAATGCAAATATTGCTCAAATCCTGAAGCTGCGACGCGAACGCGTAAAGCTGATGGGTTACGACAATTATGCAGCATGGAGATTGCAGAATAGGATGGCTAAAAAGCCTGAAAATGCCATGGATCTGATGATGGCAGTATGGCCAGCAGCGATTGCCCGGGTAAATGAAGAAGTTGCAGATATGCAGAAAATCGCCGACGCAATTAGTAAAACTAAAATTACTATCGCGCCATGGGATTATCGCTACTATGCGGAAAAAGTTCGTGCGGATAAATACAACCTTAATTCAGACGAGGTGAAGCAATACCTCGAGCTGGGCAACCTCACCCAGGCAATGTTCTTCACCGCGGGGGAGCTGTTCAACTTTCAATTCACTCCTGTTTCGAAAGGCAAAGTGCCGGTCTTTCACCCGGATGTAAACGTTTGGGAAGTGACTGATAAAACCAGCGGCAAGCACATCGGCCTCTGGTACCTGGATGCGTTTGCACGTACGGGTAAACGTTCCGGCGCCTGGGCAACCACTTACCGCTCGCACACCACATTCGACGGCAAAAAGACAGTTTTGGCTTCGAACAACTCTAATTTCGTAAAGCCTGCTCTTGGTGAACCTTTACTGGTTTCATGGGATGATGCCACAACTTTTTTCCATGAGTTTGGTCACGCACTGCACTTCTTCGCGTCAGATGTAAAATACCCGACCTTGAACAGCGGAGTTAGAGACTATACCGAATTCCAGTCGCAGTTGCTGGAGCGTTGGTTATCAACCGATCGGGTCATTAATCAGTTTCTCAAGCATCATAAAACGGGGCAACCTATGCCTGCAGAATTGCTTGCCAAAATCCGGAAGGCGTCAACCTTTAATCAGGGTTTTGAAACGACCGAATTCCTTTCTTCGGCCTTGATGGACATGAAACTTCACCTGGCCGATCCGAACGGACTGGATCCTGATAAGTTTGAGCGCGAAACACTTGTATCTCTTAATATGCCCAAAGAAGTGGTGATGCGTCACCGTACCCCGCATTTCGGGCATGTATTTTCAGGCGAAGGTTATGCTACGGGCTATTATGGCTACCTCTGGGCAGATGTTTTAACCGCCGATGCGGCAGAAGCTTTTGCCGAAGCTCCCGGAGGATTTTACGACAAGGATGTAGCTGCAAAACTGGTAAAATACCTCTTTGCACCGAGAAACTCCATGGATCCGGCAGAAGCGTACCGGTTATTTAGAGGCCGGGATGCAAGTATTGATGCGTTAATGAGAGATAGGGGGTTTGCCGTGCCGGAGAAGAAGTAGTGTTCTTTCGGCCTCACGCCCCCCCGCTGGTCTACCATGTACTGGCACCTATGTTTGTTGTTGAGCCTTTCAGGCTGTTCATATTGACTAGATTTTTCGCTTTCCCACGGATTTCATCCGTGGTTATTACTATTCAAGCCTTTCAGGCTTGGCACGCTGGGCGCCCTAGATTTCTGGTGACGTTTGAATGGACTGCGGTGTTATCATAATTTGTGGTTGCTTGTAAGCCTGAAGGGCTTGAATAGTTCATATCCACAGGCAAAGATTGTGGTTATCCGTGAACACCCAACTAGTCATACAACAAATACCCCTTCCTCATCTCTTTATACTGACTCAAACCCGGTTCCCAGCTTGCGCGGATTTCCGCTTCAGATTTACCGTCTATAATTTGCTGGCGGAAAAGTCCTGAGCCGATTTGTACTTCGATATTATTCATTTGGTTGCTGAGCTTGGAGTCGAAGAATTTTTCTTTGTAGGGATGTGCCTTATATAGTTCCATGATCCATTGAAGGTTTATCTGCTTCTTTTTTCTCAATTGCTCCACATCGTAGTTACGAAGATCGAGTCCGTAGCAAACCTGGTTCATGAAAAGCGGAGTTTCGGCCATCCCTTTAATTCCGGTTGGTGTAAAGCTGAATTCATACTTACCTTTGAGTTCCGGACTTCCAAGTACGGTAAACGGGAAATATGTTCCGCGGCCCAGATTGATATACGTTCCTTCAAACATACAGGTAGAAGGATACAGCATAATCGCCTGCTGGGTATTTAAATTCGGTGAAGGGCTGACAGGCAGAGTGTAAGGCATGTCATGGTTGTAGTTAGCCACTTTAACAATTCTGAGTTTGCATTTTACCCCATTTGTAAGCCATCCCTGGCCATTTGCCATTTGTGCAAATTCAGCTACCGTTAACCCATGCGACATGGGTATTGGAAACATACCGATACCTGATTTATACTTCATATCGAGTATTGCGCCATCAACCAGATAGCCATTAGGATTAGGCCTGTCCAGGATAAGTAGTTCTTTGCTATTTTCATGACAGGCTTCCATCAGCCGGCTTAGCGCGTTGATATTAGTGTAAAAACGTACGCCTACGTCTTGCAGGTCATATACCAAGACGTCAACATCAGTCAGGTCCGCTTTAGAAGGCTTATTTTTTTTTCCGTATAAAGAGATAACCGGAATGCCGGTTTTAGCATCGATCTCATCTTCTACGTGCACGCCAGCGCTGGCGTTACCGCGGAAACCATGCTCCGGGCCAAACACTTTAACCACGTTTACACCCAGGCTCTGCAGGCTGTCAACCAGGTGAGTTTTCCCGATTATAGAGGTCAGGTTCGCGAGAATAGCTACGCGCTTCCCTTTCAGGTAGGGCACATATTCTTCGGTACGTTCAGCACCTGTTTTTATTTGGTTTGCTGAGTTTGACCGTGAGGCGTTTTGTGGATTAGTAGAAGCGCAGCTGAGGGATAAAAGGGCAATGCTCGTTAACAAAAGTTTCATAGTAAATGGTTTTTTGCTAAGATAATAGATTGTTGTCAGATTGATTGGTTATTGAATGTTCTCTAAACAAATCTCTCTGGGATTTAAAAAGAGATTTAAAAGGGATTGACATGCTCAGGCCAGGTTTCCGTTTAACTACTTTGTTGCACCCTGACAATTAGGAATGCGATCTTGATATCAATCTGAAAGATCCTCGCAGAATACCGCAGCTTTCCCTCCGATTGTTGGCATTTTGGTGGCCAGGGCTTCTCCCTGTTCTGACACTGTCTTCACACTTAGATCACCCTGAGATCACCCTTAGATAGAAAGCAATAATCTGTTGCGTTTGTATGCGGGTTTGGTCAAATGAAAAAGATTATTGCAGGTTTATGCCACGCAGTCGGTCAAAATCGGTCAAAATCGGTCAAATCCGGTCAGATTTTTCCCGTTTGAAGAGGCTTACCTAAATTTAGGAATGGAGCAAATCGTTAAGTCACAAGGGTAGTAGTCGGTATGAATAAGACGTTTTTCTAACCAGAAAATATACTATCCCGGTCGATGAAACCTGAGTGAACCCTTAGTGAATCACTAGTGAATCACTAGTGAATGAAAAGTTTATTGAATAATTAACAATTTAAATTTTAGTCTATGGTTAGATGAAGGAAGAATGAGATTTTAAAAGTTGAAAGTTGAAAGCGGCTGGGCGGAAAAGCGTGTTGGCAATATCCGACAGGCCAGGCATCATGTTCACTTTCAACTCCACTTTCCACTTTCAACTCAATAAGGCTGGTGCATTACAGTCAGGGTTCAATTCCCCAATGGTGCCGCAAGTATGGTGAAGCCGATGACGATCGGCAGTACACCGAACGCGCAATAGGCGGTAAGTATGAGGACTCTGCTAAAAGTTTTTTTCTAGGTATCAAGTATTAACCTGCTGCCGGCAGGCAGGGTATCAAGAATCAAGACCTTCCACAAGGCGATGTCATTGAGAGCGTTATGCGGCAAGATTTCCACAAGGCATAATGATTGCGTTTTACCCGCCGTAGCGCAGCGAGGGGGGGAAGGAGGGGTAAGTATGAGGGGTAGCAAGCGTTGGCAAGACGAACATTTTAAAATACTTAGTCAGAAGAATAAACGATGTTTTTGAAGATTTAACAACAAAGTTTCAATCTCAATATTTTGTTTTAATAGAAAAAATGATTAACATTAGCCTTCTTTTTAACAAGAATTAGGCAGTTATTATTAAGGAAATAATTGATCAAGGCCGGGGGTTGAGGTTTTTGATCAATCACAAGAATGCTGTAGGTGAAAGAGATTTTAACAAAAATTTTGCCCAGAAAGTATTCACATCTCTGGGGATCAAGGACAACAATATTAAATTCTATAATTTTCGGAAATATTAACCTTGTTATAGCCTGAAGGGATACTTATTTCGTATTTAATAAATGGAGCGAACTATCGCTAGACGGAACTTGAACTATTTTACTAGGTAATTCTAATTTATTAATTAACAGATTGTACACTTAAAACTAAGAAATGGAGGAAAAATTACAAAAGAGAAGTTAAGGCTTTTAGAAAACCAGAACCCAAATGTACTTCTGGTTGATGTTTGGCAATTGTCACTAATTAATCACAACTATTTACCAGCAAAAGTCCCAAAACCAGGGTGTTTGCTTAACCAAACTACAAATGTATAAAACTTATACGAAGCAATCCGGGAAGCCAATGAGCTTTACCCACCAAATATGGCTTACCAGGTGTTTAATCACCACAATGCTATTATCTACAATCATGCAGGTTAATGCGGCAGGTTTCGCAGAAAAGATCGGCCTGTCCAAAACAAACGCTCCATTGAAGACTAACAAAGTTAATTTTGTTGGTTTTAAAGATATCGTAGTTCGCGGACAAGTTAAAGATACTAAAGGCGAAACTCTTCCAGGTGTGAGTGTTAAAGTTAAAGGTACAACCGCCGGAGCTTCCACAGATACCGACGGAAGATTTTCATTGACCGTCAACGAGAATGCGGTATTAGTATTTACTTATATCGGGTACGTAACCAGAGAAGTAAATGTAAATAACCAGACTTCAATTAATATTGTTTTAGAAACAGCTACTGCATCACTAAGTGAAGTTGTTGTAACTGCACTCGGTATCAGCAGAGAGTCAAAATCATTGACTTACAGTACTCAGCAGGTAAAAACAGAAGAGCTTACTCAAGCACGTGAACCAAACGTGATCAATTCCCTGCAAGGAAAAGTAGCTGGTTTATCAATTAACTCTTCAGGTACCGGTGTTGGTTCTGCATCTCGTGTAGTTCTTCGTGGTAACCGTTCAATCAGTTCTGACAATCAGGTATTATACGTAATCGATGGTGTGCCTGTTAGAGGTTTCCCTGATAACCTTAACTCTGATAACATTGCTTCAATCAACGTATTGAAAGGCCCGAACTCTGCAGCTCTTTATGGTAGCCAGGGGCAAAATGGTGCAATCGTTATTGAAACTAAACAAGGAGTAGCTGGAAAGGTTAATGTGTCATTTAACAATACGTATATGTTAAATGAAGCAGTTGATTCAACTCCTTACCAGGGCATTTACGGACAAGGTTCAGGTGGTGTTTACATCAAAAGTTCTGAAGATTCCTGGGGTCCGAAAATGGAAGGCCAAAGTGTTGCTACCTGGTCCATCAATCCGGCTAATGCTGGACAGACTTATGCATTTACTAACCAGCCTGATGCAAGAAATGACCTGTATCAAATCGGTGGTAACTTTGCGTCTAATTTAATTGCTAGTATCGGTGGTGAGAAAACTCAAAGTGTATTTTCTTATACATTAACTGATGCTGCTGGTATTATTCCAAATAATAAGTTACAAAGACACAACATCGCTTTAAGGATGACTAATAAACTATCTTCCAGATTAACTCTTGATAGCAAATTAGACTACATGCGTCAAACGCTTGACAATCAGCTTGCTGAAGGTGAAAGTAGTTTCAATCCGAACAGGCAGATTTTAACAATGCCGGCAAACATTCAAACTTCAATGGTGTCTAATTTCGAGTTTGTTGACGCACAAGGATATACCCGTCAGGATTACTGGTTACCAGGAACTACCGTAGGATCAAATCCTTACTGGGCTATGGAGAGAAACTTGAAAAGAGAAACCGGCAGCAGAATCATTGCCATGACATCTCTTTCATATAAATTCTCTGATGCGATCAGACTATTGGCACGTGGATCATTTGACGGGGATAACTTTGTTGATACTGAAAAATCCTATTTCGGTACCTATAGGGATCCGGCTGGAAGATTTCAGGTAGGTCAAAATAGTGGTAATCAAGTTAATGGTGATTTATTGGCAACTTATGTGAAAGATGTAGCTAAAGACTGGAATGTTAACTTCAACCTTGGTGCAAGTATCAGAAGTTTCAGAAATAACACGATGACAGCTAGTACCGGAGCTGCTATGCTTGTTCCAAACTTCTTTGCCTTAACTAACACCATATTACCAACTGCTACTTATTTCCCGGGTAATAACTATGAGACACAATCCATATACTCTTCTGCAACTATCGGATTTAAAAATGCAGTCTATTTGGATATAACCGGGCGTAACGACTGGAGTTCTACACTTCCGGCTGCTAATCGTTCATATTTTTATCCTTCGGTTGGTTTAGGTGTTGTTCTTTCTGATCTTATGACTCTTCCATCAGCAATTACATTTGCTAAATTAAGAGGTACATGGGCGCAGGTAGGTAACAGTCCAAGTCCTTATCGGTTAGAGCGTACAGCAGCGTTTAGTGCAGGTGGTAACTTAGGTTTCTTAGCACTTAGCGGAACATTGCCTAATTCAGATCTCTTCGCTGAGACAACTGTTTCTACAGAGTTCGGTCTAGATACCCGTTTTTTAAATAATAGATTGGGATTTGACCTTACTCTTTACAAAACAAACACGAAAGATCAATTATTCACCATCGCTCTTCCGGTAGGATCTGGCGCAAGTCTTGCCTTTATCAACGGTGGAGATGTTCAGAATAAGGGTTTCGAAGCAGTTATTACAAGTACTCCTGTGAAAACCACTAACTTCAATTGGGATTTGAATTTCAATTATGCAATGAACAAGAACAAAGTGTTGAAGCTTTCTGATGAGCGTCCGAGACTTGTTGTGGGTGGTGATTCATTCTTCCGTGATTTCGTGGTTGAACAAGGTCAGCCTTATGGTAGACTGTACTCAAGAGGATTTATTAGAGATTCGCAAGGTAGGGTAGTGGTTGGTACAAATGGTCTGCCTACCTATACTGCAGCTAAGTCAGTTCTTATTGGGGACATTAACCCGGATTGGACTGGTGGTATCTCTAGTTCACTTTCTTTCAAAAGACTTAGTGCTTCATTCACTATTTCTCACAAACAAGGTGGAGTCGTAGGTTCTTTAACTGATGCCATTTTAGCTGGTTCAGGTCTACTGGAAGAAACTACTATCGGCAGAGATGGTACTTTGGTTTTCGGACGTGATGTGTTCAAAAACGAAGTTGCTGTAAGAGCAGATGGAACTCCAAATACTACTCCAGTTACTGCACAAGCGTTCTGGCAAGGAATTGGTGGCAGAAATGCACCAGTAGGCGAGGCATTCATTTCAGATGCAACTAACACAAGGCTGAGAGAATTCGTATTAGGATATAGTAT